>Ga0255127_1000025_pt1 | contig 81872 bp, 81 predicted proteins | sample Law_Miss_RepB_8d_FD_188555 | JGI IMG/M metagenome (GOLD analysis project Ga0255127, IMG submission 188555) | Freshwater microbial communities from St. Lawrence River, New York, United States - Law_Miss_RepB_8d | ecosystem: Environmental > Aquatic > Freshwater > River | place: USA: New York...
GGGTCAAAGTCCGCACCTCAGCCGGGATGCCCCGTTGGGCCGGGCTCACCGCAGCGCTGTCCTCGGGTGGCGGCGACGCGCTCACCTGAGGGGCGGCCTGCGGCTGCGCTGTCGGCGCAGGCACAGCGTCATCGGTCCGTTTGGGCCACCACACGCGCACACCCATCTCGGCCAGCATGGCGCGTTGGCGGTCGTCCAGGTCGAATCGGGTGGGGTCGCTCATGTTCGGGCTCACAGTTTCAAACTCATCACCACCGCATGCTCACGCTGCTGGCGGCCTGCCGGATAGTAATCCTTGCGGATGCTGATGCGCTTGAAGCCGTAACGCTCATACACCTGCAAGGCGCGCAGGTTGCTTTGGCGCACCTCCAGCCAGAGCCACTGCGCACCGGCGTGGCGCGACATCAGCGACAAGGCGTCCAGCATCATGTGGCCCCAGCCCTGGCCTTGGTACGCCGGGGCCACGGTGATGTTGAGCAAGTGCATTTCTTCAAAGCCACGCATGGCCAGAAAGTAGCCCAGCAACTCGCCGTCCAGCCACAGGCACTGGGCGTCAAACAGCGGGTTGAGCGAGTCCCGAAAATTGCCGCGCGTCCAAGGGTGGCTGTAGGCGGTTTGCTCGATGGCCATGACCGCGTCCAGGTCGTCCGGCGTCATGGGGGCCAGCGTGACGCGGTTGCGCGTGGCTTCTGTGGGCTGCGTGTGGACCACTGGCCGTTCAGGCTTCATGACCGAACTCATGGCCGATCCGCCGCCTGGGCCTTGGCCAACTGGGCCTGCAGGGCCTGCGCCTTCATGGCTTCGCGCTCGGCGGTGGTGTGGGCCACTTTGTCGCGGATATAGAGCGGCATGGCCTGCTCGGCCGGCACAGCCAGGCCCTGCGCCCACAAGGCCGGGGCCAGGCGCAGCAAAGCGCCAGCAGTGGGCAGCGCCTCGCAACGCCCACCGGACGACACAGCGGGCAGCCGCTGGCCATACGCGGCAAAGGCGTTGCCCGCCTGCAGCACAGGCTGGCCTGCAGGCAGCGCGACACTTTCCGGCGCGCCGACCTGCAAAGGGGCGGCTTCCTGCCAACGCCCATGGCTTGTGCCGGGCACGGGCTGCCAAAGGTAAGCCGCGCTGTACACCTCGTCCATGCGGGCATCCAAAAGCGCCAGCACCGTGAGCGGCGCATCGGGCGCGACGGCTCCCGCTTGCAGCTGCGCCCAACGCGCCTCTTCGGCCACCGCGAGCAAGGTGTCCACGGGCAACACCGGCACATCGGCCCCAAAGGCCAGGCCCTGCGCCACAGCGCACGCCGTGCGCAAACCGGTGAACGAGCCCGGCCCCCGGCCGAACACGATGGCGTCGAGCGAGGCCAGCGGCATGTCGGCCTCGGCCAGCAAAGCCAGCACCGCCGGAATCAAACCGCTGGAGGCTTGTGCGCCACCGGGCAGGGTTTGCGTCCAGACCTGCTCGCCGCGTGCCACGGCCAAAGACAAGACATCGGTGCTGGTGTCAAAGGCCAGCCAGCGCCAGGCTTTCAGGGCCGTGTTCATGGCGGGCCTCCAGCTGGCGCCGTTTGAGGCAAGGGGGCAGGTTTGGCCTGACGCACGCCAAACAAAATGCCGCTGGTCACCAGCGCCAGCCCAACCAGCAGATTCCAGTGCAGCGGTTCGCCCAGAAACCACACGGCACCCAGGGCCGACAGGCCCGGCACCAGGGCCGTGATCATGGTCGAGCGAACCGGACCGTAGTGACGCACCATCTGCGTGAAGGTGATGCCCGAGATGACCACCGAGCCGATGCCTTGAAACACCGCCTGGAACAGGATTTCGGACCACGGCGCCTGGTGCAGCTGTGTTGGCAAGACCGACAGGCCCACCAGCACCCCAAACAAGGGCACAAAACTGACGAACGCAAAGGCCGTGATGGCCATGGTGGCCCGTACCGCATCAAAACCATGGCTGCGCACCAGCACGCTGTAACTGGACCAGCACAGCGAGGCGGCCATGAACAGCAAATCGCCCTTCCAGACCTCGCCGCCATCAAACGCCATAAGCAAGCTCGCCCCCCCAACCAACACGTCGCCCAGCACGATGAAGCCCAAGCCCACCGCGCGGGTGGACGCCACTTTTTCACGCAGGAACAACCAGGCCAGCAAGGTCGTCCACAAGGGCAAACTGCCGGGCATCAGCACCGAAGCGTGGGTGGCCGGTGCATACACAAAACCGGTGTAAGCCAGAATGGCGTACAGGAAGCCGCCCAGAATGCCGGTCTGCACCGTCTGGCGCAAAGGCAAGGGCGACAGGCCCCACAGAGAGCCCACTTTTTCACCCGCTTGCCGGGCCGGGCGCATGAGCCACCAGGCCCAGGGCAACAACACGGCGCTGGCCCCCAGAATGCGGGCCAACGCGATGTCAAGTGGCAACAATCCCCGAGAGGCCGAGGCCCGCGCAATGACAATGAAGCCGGTCCAGATGAAGACGGTGACGACCGCAGAAGCCAGGCCCACGGTTTTTGAAGAAAATCGCATGGCCCGAATCATACGGCCCCGCCGTTTTTGGCTTCTGCCCGTTAGACTCGTCCGATGAGTTCGCCCCGCGCACCACGCCCTTTTTCGCACCTGCTCTTGAGCGCCTGGCTGAGCCGCCCCAACACCCCCCACTCAACCGTTCATCGGACCGCACTCGGGTCACCCCTGTGGGGCATGTTGGGGGCCATGGTTCTGGGATGTGGCCTGGCCTGGCCTGCCAGCGCCCAAAGCTTGGCCAGTGCAGCGGCCACACCCCATGGCGTGGCCCGACGTGCGCACGCCGATTTGCCGACGGAGGTGATCAAAACCCTGCGCCAGGCCCAAGTCCCGCCCTCTGCGCTCAGCGTGCAGATCACCCCGCTGCCGGATGGCCCCGCGTCCGGCAACAGCTGGCCACGGCACTTGTCGCACCACGCGCAAGCCAGCGTCAACCCGGCCTCGGTCATGAAGCTGTTCACCACCTATGCGGGCTTGAGCCTGCTCGGGCCCGAGCACGTCTGGCGCAACCGGATCTACACCGACGGCGCGGTGCGCGATGGCGTGCTGCAGGGCAACCTGATCGTGCGCGGCAGCGGTGACCCCAAGCTGGTGGTCGAGCGCCTGCAGGAATTGCTGGCCCAGGTGCGCGCAGCGGGTGTGCGCGAGGTGCGCGGGGACATCGTGCTCGACCGCAGCGTGTTCGATGTGCGCGAGCGCAGCGAACCTTTTGACGACGAGCCCCTGCGCCCTTACAACGTGGGGCCGGATGGCCTGCTGCTCAACTTCAAGGCCGTGGTCTACAAATTCACCCCCGACGTCGCCAACGGCCAAGTGCAGGTGCGCTTTGAGCCGCCCTTGGCCGGGTTCTCCGCGCCCACGCAACTGCCACTGACACAGGCCCCTTGCAGCGACTGGCGGCGCCAGCTGCAGGCCGACTTCAGCCAAGCCCAGCAAGTGCGCTTTGCGGGCCGCTACCCCGCCAGCTGCGGCGAACGCGAATGGCCTGTGGCCTACCCGGAGCCCGAAGCCTATGCGCCGCGCGTCATGCAGGCCTTGTGGCAGCAAGCGGGCGGACAACTCACGGGACAGGTGCGTTACGGCTCGCGCCCGACCTCGGCCAAGCTGCTGCTGGAAGCGCCGTCCTTGCCCTTGTCCGAGATCATCAAGGACATCAACAAATTCTCGAACAACGTGATGGCGCAGCAGCTGTACCTGACGCTGTCGAGCGAGTTGGGCGCACCCGGGCGTTTGGAGGCCTCGCGCCTGCGCCTGTCGCAATGGTGGCGTCAAGGCTTTGCCGGAGTTGACGAGCCGGTGCTGGACAACGGCTCGGGCCTGTCGCGCACCGAGCGCAGCACCGCGCAGGCCCTCACGGCCTTGCTGCAGGCCGCGCACGCCAGCCCGCACGCCCGGCACTTTGTCGACTCGCTGGCCATCGCCGGGGTCGACGGCACCGCTGCCCGCCTCAAAGACCGCAGCCCACAGTCGCCCGTGATCGGTAACGCCTGGCTGAAAACCGGTTCCTTGCGCGACGTGGCCTCGGTGGCCGGTTATGTGCAAGGCCAAAGCGGCCAACGCTACACCGTGGTGGCGGTGCTGCACCACCCCAACGCGCACCAGGCCCGGGCCGCGCTGGACCAACTGCTCGAATGGACCCTGCGCGACTTGGACGCGAGCACCGCCAGCCGTCGGCCGCCCAACACCACCGAAAACAACACAGCAAAACGCAAGACCGCACAACGCAGCGCAGCACGTTGAACACACGACACCCGCACACGCAGGGACTTCCCCACATGAACCTCATTGACTGGGTCGGCTCCTTGGCCGCCTTCCTGACCACCGCCAGCTTCATTCCGCAAGCCTGGCAGACCTTTCGCACCCGCGACGTGAGCGGCATCTCGCTGGGCATGTACAGCCTGTTCACCGTGGGCGTGGCGCTGTGGCTGGTTTACGGCATCTTGCTGGTGGCCTGGCCCATCATCATCGCCAACGCCATCACCACCAGCCTGGCGTTGATGATTTTGGTGATGAAGCTGCGCTACCGCTGAACACGCGCGGTCCAGCATCGGTATATACCCCATGGCTGGAATGGCGTCGCTCGACTAAAGTGAAAAAAGAACGTTCGTTCTTTTTACCCCCTTTGGAGACAAGCCATGAGAACCATGAAATACGGCATTTCGATTTTGGGCGTGGCCCTGCTGGCCGCTTGCGGTGGCAGTGACTCACCCCACGGCAGCCTGATCGATTCACCCGCGTTGATCACCACGCTGAGCAAAGCCCAACTGGATGCCGGCCCCCTCGTGGCCTTGAGCGGCAAAGCCAAATGCGATGTCAAAGTCATCTCGCTCAATTACGTCACGCCCGGTGTCAAAGGCGAGACGTCCAACGCCTCCGGTGTTTTGCTGCTGCCCACCGGAGCCGACTGCACAGCGGCAGCCCCCCTGGTGGCCTACGCCAAAGGCACCGATGTGCAAAAACCCCGCACCTTGGCCAACCCCACCGACGGTGAAACCGGCTTGCTGGCTGCCATGTACGCAGGGCAGGGTTATGCCGTGGTCGCCACCGACTACCTGGGCTTTGCCAAGTCCAACTACAGCTACCACCCCTACCTGCATGCCGACTCCGAGGCGACTTCGGTCATCGACTCGATCCGCGCAGCGCGCAATGCCGTTCAGACCATGGGCGGCAGCCTCAATGGTAAGGTGATGCTGACCGGCTATTCGCAAGGCGGCCACGCCTCCATGGCGGCGCACCGTGCGATTGAAAAGAGCTTGTCTTCAGAGATCAACGTGGTCGCCGGTGCCCACCTGGCCGGCCCCTACAACCTGTCGGGTTCCATGAAGCTGACCGACGCGATCGCGGGCTACCAGTTCTTCGTGCCTTATCTGGTGACCGCCTGGCAAAAGATTTACGGCAACCTCTACAGCGATGTCAAAACCGCGTTCAAGGCCCCTTATTCGGACTGGATCGAAACCCTGCTGCCCAACCCCACACTGACCTACACCACCTTGGTGACCAGTGGCAAGCTGCCGGGCATGAATGGCGAAACACCCAACCAGGCGCGCGACGCCTTGTTCCAGTCGGCGTTCACCAGTGACATCCTGACCAACCCGAACAACGCCACCTTCCTGGCGGCACAAAAGAACGACCTGCTGGACTGGACACCCAAATCACAGGTCTTGTTGTGCGGCGGCAGTGGTGACCCCACGGTGCCACCGGCCATCCACCAGGCGGTCATGAAAAAGGCCTTTGACGACAAGGGCCTGAAAAACGTGACGTCGGTGGATGTGGACCCGTACATTGTGGCCACTTACGGCCCGGTCACACCGGACAACGCGGTGAGCTTCTACAGCAACTACCACGGCACTTACGAACCGCCGTTCTGCCACGCCCAGGCCAAAGGCCTGTTCGATCAGGTGAAGTAAGCCAACCCTCAGGCCGCTGCCCGCTGCAAACGGTCCCGCACGCCTTCCCATTCAGGCGTGTCGGGCGGGCTTTCTACCCAGATTTGCGAGACGCCCCGGGCATCCAGGTCGCGCAGCACGCTGAACAAATCGTGCGCGGCTTGCTCGGCTGTGGTGGCTTGCTGGCGCCACAACACGCCCGCACCGATGCCCTGCTCGCTCGCAGGTCGCTCGGCAGACCACAGCCCCAGGTTGTTGGCGTGCGGGCCCAGCGCTTGCAATTTTTGGGCGATCTCGGCGGCCGACATCAAGCGCACCTTGGCGCGAGGTGCGTAGTGCGATTCGAGCGTGCCCGAGGCGCGTGGCGCGGGCTGGCCCAGTACCGCTTGCGGCGCGTCCTTGTCCAGCACGGCGCGGCCGCAAGCGGCTTCAATCTGCACCCGCGTGATGTGTCCGGGCCGCAGCAACACCGGCTCGCCACGGGTGCAGTCGATGATGGTGGACTCGATGCCCACGGCGCAATCGCCGCCATCCAGAATCAACAAATCGGGGCCCAGCTCGGACTGCACATGCGCAGCGGTGGTCGGGCTCACGCGGCCAAAACGGTTGGCACTGGGGGCCGACACCCCCAGCACGCCCAGCGGCAGGCAGGCCTGCAACAAAGCTTGCGCCACCGGGTGCGAAGGGCAGCGCAGCCCGATCGAGTCTTGCCCTGCCGCCGAAGCCGTGGCCACGCCACTTTGGCGCGGCAGGATCAAGGTGAGTGGTCCGGGCCAAAAAGCGGCCATCAAGGCTTGTGCGAACTCGGGCACCTGCGCCGCAAACAGCGGCACTTGGTCCCGGCTGGCCACATGCACGATCAGCGGGTGATCGGCCGGGCGGCCCTTGGCCACAAAGATTTTGTCCACCGCCGCGTCGTCGCTCGCGTTGGCCGCCAGTCCGTACACGGTTTCAGTGGGCAAGCCGACCAACTGGCCGTCACGCAAAGCCTGTGCAGCCTGCGCGATGGCAGCATCCGAGGGACTCAGGATCATGGTGGTCTTTAAAACGCTTCGATGCCGAGCAAAGCGGCCGCTTGCAAGGCGGTGGCCCGCACGGCCTCCGGGGTGGCACCCGTGATGTTCAGGTGGCCCATCTTGCGGCCGGGACGGGCCGACAACTTGCCGTACAGGTGCAAATGCGTGCCCGGCAGCGCCAGCACCTGGCTCCAAGCAGGGCTGGTCGGGCCTTTGCTTATGGACATGACAGGCGTGACTTCGGGCCACAAATCGCCCAGCAGGTTGAGCATGATCGCTGGCGAATGCTGGCGCGGCTGCGTGAGCGGCAAACCCGCCAAGGTACGCACCTGCAGCTCAAACTGCGACTGGTCGCAGGCGTTCATCGTGTAGTGGCCGCTGTTGTGCGGGCGGGGTGCCATCTCGTTCACAACCAGCTGGCCGCCTTCCAGGATGAAAAACTCCACGCACAGCACGCCCACGTAGTTCAGACCTTCGGCAATGGCGCGGGTCGCGGCCACGGCTTGGGCGGCCAGGTCGGCAGGCACCGCGCCTTCGTACACGCTGGTCACGGCCAAAATGCCGTCTCGGTGCAGGTTCAGTTGCACCGGGAAGTTCACCATCTGCCCATCGGCCCCACGCGCCACGATGACCGAGCACTCGGCCTGCAGGGGCAGCATTTTTTCGAGCACGCAGGGCACGTTTTTGAGTTGCCCCCAAGCCGCCGCCAATTCTTCGCGGGTCTTCACGCGGATCTGGCCCTTGCCGTCGTAACCCATGCGCGAGGTTTTCAAAATGCCCGGCAGCAAATCGTCGCCCACGGCAGCCAACTGCTCGGCCTTTTCGATCACGGCATGCGGCGCGACCGGCACGCCGCAGCGCACAAAGTGGGCCTTCTCGGCGGCGCGGTCTTGCGCAATCGCGACCGACTCGGACGCCGGGGCCACCGGACGGTGTGCGCCCAAGGTCATCAGCGCGGGCGCAGGCACGTTTTCAAATTCGGTGGTGATGGCCGCGCAGCGCTGCATCAGCTGGGCCAGGCCCTGCTCGTCAAGGTAATCGGTCTGGATGTGGTGGTGACTGACCCGCCCGGCCGGGCTGGCCGCATCGGGGTCGAGCACAGCGGTGAAGTAGCCCATGGCCTGCGCCGCGTGCACGAACATGCGGCCCAGCTGGCCGCCGCCCATCACGCCCAAGGTGGCAGGTTGGCCATTGACCATGGACCCCGGCAGAATCGCGCGGCTCATGCGGCACCCACGGGTGGCAAGGTCATGGCACGCGCAGCCGCAGTTTGCTCGGCGCGGAAGGCTTCGAGCTTTTGGCGCAGCGCCGCGTCGTGGTTGGCCAGCATGGCCACCGCAAACAGGGCGGCGTTGGCCGCGCCCGCTGCGCCAATGGCAAAGGTGGCCACGGGCACGCCCTTGGGCATTTGCACGATGCTGTGCAAAGAATCCACACCCGACAGCGCCTTGGTCTGCACTGGCACACCCAGCACCGGCACCACGGTTTTGGCCGCGATCATGCCGGGCAAATGCGCCGCGCCGCCCGCGCCCGCGATGATGGCCTGCAGGCCGCGATCGGCCGCGCTCTGTGCATAGGCAAACATATCGTCGGGCATTCTGTGGGCCGAAACCACGCGGGCGTCGTGGGGGATGCCAAACTGTTGGAGAATCTGGACTGCGTGCTGCATGGTGTCCCAGTCGGAGCTGGAACCCATGACGACGCCGATGAGCGCTTGAGTCATTGGGTGCTTTTCGTGATCAATGTCGAATTTTAAGGTTTCACCCGCTTGGGGTCTGGAACACAACCCGGAACACTGCCCGCCATGATGGACGTCACGATACAAAACTTTGAAGCCGAGGTCATCGAAGCCTCCATGACCACGCCTGTGCTGGTGGATTTTTGGGCGCCCTGGTGCGGCCCCTGCAAGTCGCTGGGCCCCATCCTGGAGCGGGTCGAGACCGCCTACGAAGGCCGCTTCAAGCTGGTCAAGATCAACTCCGACGAAGAGCAGCAACTGGCCCAGGCCTTTGGCATCAAAAGCATCCCGACTTGCGTGCTCCTCAAAAACGGTCAGCCGGTCGATGGTTTCATGGGGGCCTTGCCCGAAGGCCAGGTCAAACAGTTCCTAGACAAACACCTGCCCGCTGCCGAAGAACTGCAGGCCCAAGCCGCCGCCCAAGAAGCCCAAGAGCATTTGCAAGCCGGTGACGCCCAAAGCGCCCGCGCCGCGCTGGAGCAGGCCCTGGCCACCGACCCCGGCAACGACGATGCCCGCTTTGACCTGGTCAAACTGCTGATCGGCCACGGTGAATTGGCCGAAGCCGCCGCCTTGCTGGCCCCGGCCATGGCCCGCATTCCGGTGCCGCTGCGCTTTGAGGCCCAAACCCAGTGGCTCAACGCCCTGGAATTCGTGACCAACGACCCCCGCGGCCAATGGGAACTGGCCCAATTTGACGAATTGATTGGCCAGAACAAGCGCGACTTTGAAACCCGCTTTGCCAAAAGCCGCCTCTTGATTGCCGTGGGCCAATGGGAAGCGGCCATGGACGAACTGCTGGAAATCATCATGCGCGACAAGAAATGGGACGACGAAGCCCCACGCAAAACCTTTGTCGCCCTGCTGGAGCTGATGACGCCACCCAAACCCAAAACGCAAGACGCCACCGGCAAATCGGCGGGCGGCATCGAACTCATGGGCAAAGCGGCTGTGCAGGAAGACCCGCTGCTGGCCATGATCTCCAGCTACCGGCGCAAGCTGAGCATGGCGCTCAACTGACACCCGATACGGCGCAGCGGCAGCTGCCCCGCAGCGCCTGAAGGGCGCTTGGTGCTCACGGGGCCCCGTGCGTGCGGGGCCCGCCCATTTCAGGCCATCAGCTTTTTCATGGCCTCTTCGTATTTGGCCGCTGTTTTCTCGATCACCTCACGCGGCAGGCGCGGTGCCGGTGGGGTCTTGTCCCAGGGCTTGCCGTTGATTTGGGCACTTTCCAGCCAGTCTCGCAAAAACTGCTTGTCGTAGCTGGGCGGGTTGGCACCCTCGGCATAACTCTCGGCGGGCCAGTAGCGCGAGGAATCGGGCGTGAGCACCTCGTCCATCAGCACCAGGGTGCCGTCCGTGTCCAGGCCAAACTCGAACTTGGTGTCGGCAATGATGATGCCCTTGGCGGCGGCGATGTCTCGTGCTGCTTTGTAGAGCTGGATGCTGATGTCGCGGATGCGGGTGGCCAGGTCGGCGCCGATCATGGCCACGGTTTGCTCGAAGGTGATGTTCTCGTCGTGCTCGCCCACCGCTGCTTTGGCCGCGGGCGTGTAGATGGGTTCGGGCAGGCGGCTGGCGTTTTTCAGGCCAGCGGGCAGTTTCACTCCGCACACGGCCTGGTTGTCCTGGTATTCCTTCCAGCCGCTGCCGGCCAGGTAACCGCGCACCACCGCCTCGACCGGAATGGGTTTCAGGCGCTTGACCAGCATGGAGCGGCCTTGGACCTGGGGCACCTCTTCAGCGCTCACCACGCTCTCGGGGGCTTCGCCCGTCAGGTGGATCGGGCAAATGTTCAGGCCCTTGGGGCCCAATTTGTCAAACCAGAACAGCGCCATTTGCGTGAGCAGCACGCCTTTACCGGGAATCGGCTCGCCCATGATCACGTCAAACGCGCTGATGCGGTCCGACGCCACCATCAGGATGCGGTCGTCACCCACCGCATAGTTGTCGCGCACCTTGCCACGCGCCAGCAGGGGCAAGGAAGTCAGGGCCGAAGTGTGGAGTGCAGAGGTCATGGCAAAACAGTCAGGCAACAGCAAAAAAGAAAAAGGCCCGTTGAACAGTCAACGGGCCATTCGGGTCAATTATGGCAGGGACGGCGTTGTGTCTTTGCCGCTGCAGACCAAGCGGATCAATGAACCACTTGAGCCAGCTCACCCCGGGCGTAACGGGCGGCCACCACCTGCAGGCTGTCGCCCTTGATCTTGGGGGCCTGACCTTCGCAGCCGAACTCCAGATAACGCTGCTTGCAGATTTGTTTGGCGGCTTCGCGGGCGGGCTTGAGCCATTCGCGGGCGTCGAATTTGTCGGGGTTCTCGAACAAGAACTTGCGGCAAGCGGCCGTCATGGCCAGGCGGATGTCGGTGTCGATGTTGATCTTGCGCACGCCGTGCTTGATGGCTTCCTGGATTTCCTCGACGGGCACGCCGTAGGTTTCCTTCATCTTGCCGCCGTACTGGTTGATCAGGGCCAACAGCTCTTGCGGCACGCTGGACGAGCCGTGCATCACCAGGTGGGTGTTGGGGATGCGCTGGTGGATTTCCTTGACACGCGAGATGGCCAAAATGTCGCCCGTGGGCTTGCGGCTGAATTTGTACGCGCCGTGGCTGGTGCCAATCGCAATGGCCAAAGCGTCCAGGCCCGTGGCCTTCACGAACTGGGCGGCTTCTTCGGGGTCGGTCAGCATCTGGCTGTGGTCCAGTTTGCCTTCGGCACCAATGCCGTCTTCTTCACCGGCTTCGCCGGTTTCCAGGTTGCCCAGGCAACCCAATTCGCCCTCGACCGACACGCCCAGCTGGTGGGCCATGTCCACCACGCGGCGGGTCACATCCACGTTGTAGGCAAAGTCGGCCGGGGTCTTGCCGTCTTCGAGCAAAGAGCCGTCCATCATCACGGACGAAAAACCCAGATTGATCGCGCCTTGGCACACCGCCGGGCTTTGGCCGTGGTCCTGGTGCATGACCAGCGGGATGTGCGGCCACTGCTCGGTCGCCGCCTGGATCAGGTGCTTGATGAAGGGCTCACCCGCGTATTTGCGCGCACCCGCGCTGGCCTGCAGGATGACCGGAGCGCCGACTTCGTCAGCCGCCATCATGACGGCCTGGACCTGCTCCAGGTTGTTGACGTTGAAAGCTGGAATGCCGTAGCCGTTGACGGCCGCATGGTCCAGCAGCTCGCGCATTGAAACGAGTGCCATGGTGGTAATTTCCCGGGGAGTTGAAAATTCTTTGACGCCGATGAGTACCCGGCTTGTCGCTGCGCAGGATTTTACGCCGCCAGACCAACGGCCTTCACGGCCGCAGACTTCTCGGCATTCACGGTTGTCTGCAAAAACCGGTCCCTCACCCGAAGGGGCTGACGGATCCAGCCGCTGGGGGCGGAACAGCTGACCGCACCCCGGCCCGGCTCAGGCCACCTTGCAAATCTTGAGCATGTTGGTGCCGCCGGGCGAGCCCATGGGCTCGCCGCAGGTGATGGCGTAGACATCGCCTGTGCCCACAATGCCCCGGTTTTTCAGGTGCGCCTCGGCTTCGGCCAAGGCCGTGTCGCGGTCCGCGCTGGTGTCCATCAGCAAAGGACGCACATTGCGGTACAGCGCCATCTTGCGCTGCGACGTGAGCTTGGTGGTCAGGGCATAGATGGGGATGTGCACCCGGTGGCGACTCATCCACAGGGCCGTGGAGCCCGATTCGGTCATGGCCACGATGGCTTTGGCGCCCAGGTGGTGCGCCGTGAACAGCGCACCCATGGCGATGGACTGGTCGATGCGGCTGAAGGTCTGGCCTTTGAAGTCTGCATCCAGTGCCGGGTCTTCGGCGTTTTCGGCGGCCTCACAGATCTTGGCCATCTCTTCCACCGTCTCGAGCGGGTATTTGCCTGCTGCGGTTTCGGCGCTGAGCATCACCGCGTCGGTGCCGTCCAGCACCGCGTTGGCCACGTCGGACACCTCGGCGCGGGTGGGCACCGGGTTGGTGATCATGCTTTCCATCATCTGGGTGGCGGTGATGACGACTTTGTCGTGCACCTTGGCCAGCTTGATCATGCGTTTTTGCAGGGCAGGCACCGCCGCGTTGCCCACCTCCACCGCCAGATCACCCCGGGCCACCATGATGCCGTCGCTGGCGATCAGGATGGCCTCCAGGTGTGGGATGGCCTCGGCGCGTTCGATCTTGGCAATCAGCCCGGGCTTGTGGCCGTATTCGGCACCGGCCACATTGCACAGCTGGCGGGCCATTTCCATGTCGGTGGCATTTTTCGGGAAGCTCACGGCCACATAATCGGCGCGCAGGCTCATGGCGGTCTTGATGTCGTCCATGTCCTTGGCGGTCAAGGCCGGGGCGGTCAGGCCGCCGCCTTGCTTGTTGATGCCCTTGTTGTTGGACAGCTCACCGCCCAGCTTGACGGTGGTGTGGACCTGTTCGCCTTTGACGGCCACCACGTTCAAAACGATCAGGCCGTCGTTGAGCAACAGCACATCACCCGCTTTCACATCACGCGGCAGCTCCTTGTAATCGAGGCCCACGCCTTGCAGGTCACCGGGTTCGGTGCGCGAGGCGTCCAGCACAAAAGCCTGACCGGGCTCGAGCATGACCTTGCCCTCGGCAAACTTGCCCACGCGGATCTTGGGGCCCTGCAGGTCGGCCATGATGGCCACTTCGCGGCCTGCGCGTTGCGAGGCTTCGCGCACCAGGCGGGCGCGGTCCACATGGTCTTGCGCCTTGCCGTGGCTGAAATTGAGCCGGACCACATTCACCCCGGCGCGGATCATGGCTTCGAGCAGGGCGGGATCGCTGGAAGCAGGGCCTAAGGTGGCAACAATCTTGGTGGCGCGACGGGGCATGCAAAAGTCTCCTGGTAACTTGGTTTCAATTTTCACACGGAATCGGTTACACCCCCGGTTCTTTCGGCAAGCCTGAGCCGGCCGGTCAGCGCCAAACCCCGAAATAAGCACCTGAAAGCATTCAAGATACAGACCGATTCGCCTTTCAAAGGTCCTGGATTGATCCTTGTCAGGCCAAGGAAGTGTCAGGCCGACTAAACTCGCACCTGAGCGATTTACATTGAAGCGTCATGACCGCATTGCACACACCGACCACTGAGCAGCCCATTCCACTGGATCAGCCCCTGCCGCACCGCAAAACCTTGCGCGAGTGGCTGATTCCCTTGTCCGAGCGCAGCACCTTGCGCGCCTTCGTGCTCCTGATTCTGGACTACGCCCTGTTTTTCGGCCTGATCGCAGGCACCCTCGCTTTCGACGCCGTCTGGGCGAAGCTGCTGTGCGGACTGGCCGCCGGCTTCGTGATTGGTCGCCTGTTCATCATCGGCCACGACGCCTGCCACCAGAGCCTCACACCGCACCGCGAACTCAACAAGGTGCTGGGCCGCATCGCGTTTTTGCCCTCGCTGACCCCCTACAGCCTCTGGGACACCGGCCACAACGTGGTGCACCACGGCTACACCAACCTCAAAGGCGTGGACTTCGTCTGGACGCCGCTGACGGCTGCTGAATTTGAGGCGCTCAGCCCAATGCAGCGCCTGCTCGAGCGTGCTTACCGCAGCGGCTGGGCGCCTGGCCTGTATTACATGATCGAGATCTGGTGGAAGCGCGAGTTCTTCCCGAACAAAACCCACATGCCCACCCGCCGCCCGATCTTCTTCAAGGACAGCTTGCTGGTGAGCCTGTTCGCCGCATTCTGGATCGCCACCGTCGCCGCCGTGGCCGTGTACACAGGCCAATCGGTCTGGCTGTCGCTGCTGCTGGGTTTTGTGGTGCCCTTCTTCTTCTGGAACAGCATGATCGGCTTTGTGGTCTATGTGCACCACACCCATGTGAAAGTGTCCTGGCACGACAACAAGGCCGCCTGGACCAAGGCCGCGCCCTTTGTCTCCACCACGGTGCACCTGACCTTTCCGTTCAATATTGGCGCGCTGATGCACCACATCATGGAGCACACCGCCCACCATGTGGACATGAGCATCCCGCTGTACCGCCTGAAACAAGCCCAGGCCAAGCTCGAAGAAATGCTGCCTGGCCGCATCATCGTCCAGCCCTTCTCTTGGAAGTGGTACTTCGAGACCGCCAAAAACTGCAAGCTGTACGACTTCAGCCGCGAATGCTGGACCGACTTCAAGGGCACGATGACCAGCCCGGTGCGTGGCAACCTGCCGCCTGCTGCACAGGCCTGATCGGGTCTTGGCCCCCAACCACAAAAAACCCCGCGATGCGGGGTTTTTTGTGGTCTGACGGAACATGGATATCGGCGGCTTCAGCCCCGACTTTTCATTTTCAACCCGCTGCGCGCTTGGCCAAGATCTCGAAAGCAGGCAAGGTCTTGCCCTCCAGAATCTCCAGGAACGCGCCACCGCCTGTGGAGATGTAGCCCACCTGCTCTTCGATGCCGTATTTGGCAATCGCTGCCAGCGTGTCGCCACCGCCAGCAATGCTGAACGCGCTGGATTCGGCAATGGCCTGGGCAATGACCTGGGTGCCATGGGCAAACTGATCGAACTCGAACACGCCCACCGGGCCGTTCCAGACGATGGTGCCCGCCGCCTTGAGCTGAGCGGCCAGCTTGGCGGCCGTCTCGGGCCCAATGTCCAGGATCATGTCGTCGTCGGCCACGTCGGTGGCTTTCTTCACGGTGGCCACCGCGTCGGCGGCAAAGGTTTTGGCGGTGACCACATCGGTCGGAATCGGCACTTCAGCGCCACGCGCCTTCATGGCATCGATCACCGCTTGGGCCTCGCCCACCAGGTCGGCTTCGGCCAGACTCTTGCCGATCTTCAGACCCGCCGCCAACATGAAGGTGTTGGCGATGCCACCCCCCACAATCAACTGGTCCACGTTTTGCGACAGGCTTTTGAGGATGGTCAGTTTGGTTGACACCTTGGAGCCCGCCACGATGGCCGCCAGCGGACGCTTCGGGTTGGCCAAAGCCTTGCCAATCGCGTCGATCTCGGCGGCCAGCAAGGGGCCTGCGCAAGCGATGGGCGCGAATTGGGCAATGCCATAGGTGGTGCCCTCGGCGCGGTGGGCGGTGCCAAAGGCGTCGTTCACATAGATGTCGCAGAGCCGGGCCATCTTGCGGGCCAGCTCTTCGTTGTTCTTTTTCTCGCCTTTGTTGACGCGGCAGTTTTCGAGCAGCACGACCTGGCCGGGGGCGACGGCGACACCGTCCACCCAGTTGGCGACCAAAGGCACTTCACGACCCAGCAACTCGCCCAGGCGCTTGGCCACCGGGGCCAGCGAGTCTTCGGGCTTGAACTCGCCTTCAGTGGGGCGGCCCAAGTGGCTGGTGACCATGACGGCAGCGCCTGCAGCCAGCGCCATCTGGATGCAGGGCACGCTGGCGCGGATGCGGGTGTCTTCGGTGATGCTGCCGTCATCGGCTTGCGGCACGTTCAGGTCGGCGCGGATGAACACACGTTGGCCCGCGGCTTGGCCGTTGGCACACAGATCAGAAAAGCGGATGACGTTCATGGTGTGAGAAAAAGTGGATAGATCAATTCGCATCGATTTTAAAAGCCCGGACTGACAGCGGCTGACGCTGACGCGGGTACGAACGACGAACAAGGCGGGCGTGAATTACCAGCCCAGCCCCAGATGCAAGGGCAAATACACCGCCATGCCGCCCAGAATCGTGATCAGCACGTCGCGGCGCCAATAGTAAGCGGCCACGCCGGTCAAGGCGGCGAACAGGCGAGCGTCTTGCCAGGTGCTGACCAGAACGCCCTGGACCGTGATGACTTCCGGGATCACCACCGCCGACAAGGCCGCAATGGGGGCGTATTGCAAACCGCGCTGCGCCCAATGCGGCAGCTGCCAGCTTTTGCTGGAGATGAAAAAGAAGCTGCGCGTGAGCACCGTGACCAGCGCCAGCCCAACGATGACGGCCAATGTCCAGAGATCGGTCCCGTTCATGCGACCCCCTCGGGGGCGGGTCGGATTTTCTCGACCGTGAGGCACAGGATCACCGCCACAGCAATCGCCACCACGATGTTGAGCTTGAGCGGCAAACTGTAAGCGACCACTGCAGCCACCCCGGCCACCGCCGCCGACAACATGCGCATGCGCGAGCTGGCCAGCGAACACTGGATGCCCAGCAGGCACAAAATGCCCGCAAAGCCCAGACCCCAGCTGGGCGGAATCAGGTTGGCCAGCGCGATGCCAACAAAGCTGGCCACGATCCACGACAGCCAGTTCAAAAAGTCATTGCCCGCCAGATAAGCCTCTTGCTCCAAGCGCCCCTCGGCAGTCTCGGCCGGGTGGGCATACTTGCGCACAAACAGCACATAGCTGATGTCGGCCGTCAGGTAACCATGCACCATGCGCTGCCAGCGCGGCAAGTGCATCAGGAACTGACGCAGGTGCAGGCTGAACACCACAAAGCGCAGATTGACGCAAAACCCGGTGGCCAGGATCACCCAGGCCGGTGCGCCCGCCACGATGAGCGGAATCGCCGCCAGCTGCGAGCTGCCCGCAAACACCAGCAGCGTCATGGCACTGGCCTCGAACACGCTCATGCCCGACTTGACCATGGCCACGCCCGTCATGAGACCCCAGGCCGCGATGCCCGGCGACTGCGGCGAGACCTCGCGCATGCCCTGCACAAAGGCAGGATGACGGTAAAGGCGCGAGAGGAAAAACATCAGGCGGCCACCAGCCGTTGGCCCGCTTGCAACGGACACCCGCGCAGGAAGTCGGCCGCACTCAGGCGCTTACCACCGGGGCGCTGCAATTGGGTCAGGCACAACTGACCCTGACCACAGGCCACGCGCACCCCGGTCTCGTCTGCGCTGAGCACGGTGCCGGGCTCGGCCGCGCCGATGCGGTCTTCCGCATGGGCTTGCCAAAGCTTGAGGGTTTCGGTGCCCGAAGGACCAACCAGCGGCACCGTCATGCCCGGAAACGGGTCAAACGCCCGGATGCGCCGTGCCAGCACGTCGGCAGGTAATGACCAATCCAGCGCGGCTTCGGCTTTGTCGATCTTGTGCGCGTAGTTCACGCCTTCAGCAGGTTGAGGTTGGTGCGGCAAAGCATCGAGCGAGGCCAGCGCCTGCACGATGGCCTCGCCACCGAGCTCGGCCAGGCGGTCGTGCAGCACAGCGGTGGTGTCGGTCGGCAAGATGGGCGCGGTGCGCACCAGCAGCATGTCGCCCGTGTCCAGGCCCGCATCCATCTGCATGATGGTGATGCCGGTTTGCGCATCGCCCGCCTCGATGGCGCGGTGGATCGGCGCCGCACCGCGCCAGCGCGGCAGCAAGGAAGCGTGGATGTTCAGGCAGCCCCTGGGCGGCAAGTCCAGCACCCATTGGGGCAGGATCAGACCATAGGCGGCCACGATCATGGCGTCGGCTTGCGCGTCCAGGAGCGTCTGACGCGCCGTAGCAGCGTCTTCGGGGTATTTGCCATCGAGCCGCAAACTGCGCGGCTGGGCCACCGGCACATGGTGGTCCAAAGCCCATTGCTTGACGGGCGAAGGCTGCAGTTTCATGCCGCGCCCAGCTGGGCGGTCGGGCTGGGTCAACACCAGCACGATCTCATGGCCTGCGGCGTGCAGGGTGGCCAGGGCCACCTGGGCAAATTCGGGCGTGCCCGCAAAAATCAAACGCATGCCGTGCTCAGCGCTCGGCTTTTTGGGCTTTGACCATCTTGGTCTTGATGCGGCCTTGCTTGAGCGGCGAGAGGTACTCCACGAACACCTTGCCCATCAGGTGATCCAGCTCGTGCTGGATGCAAATGGCGAGCATGCCCTCGGCCTCGATGGTGCGGCTTTGACCATCGCGGTCCAAGGCCGTCACCTTGACTTTCGTGGCGCGCTCCACGCCGTCGTAAATGCCGGGCACCGACAGGCAACCCTCTTCGCCTTTGACGCGCTCGTCGTTCATCCAGGTGATTTCGGGGTTGATCAGCACCATGGGCTGGTTGCGTTCTTCAGACGTGTCGATCACCACCAGACGCTCGTGCACATCGATCTGTGTGGCCGCCAGGCCAATGCCGCCCGCTTCGTACATGGTCTCCAGCATGTCATCGATCAGGGCGTGCACACGGGCGTCCACCGCCTGCACGGGTTTGGCCACCTTGTGCAGGCGTGGATCGGGATAGCAAAGGATGGGGAGCAGGGCCATGGCATCAAAACGGAATGGAAATCAGGGGCCTATTGTCCCCAATTTCCGATGCGCTTGCCGAAGGCAGGACGCATCTTGAGGGACAGAGGTCTTCAGCGGCCTGCCGAGCAAGCCGCAAACAGGTTCAACGCCGGTTGGGCCAGGTCCGTGCTGACCTGCGTCAAGCCCAGCATGGAGTGGAACAGATGGTCGTGTGACAAGGCCCGGGCACTTTGACCTTGCAGGCAAGCCACGTCCCAGCCGCGTTGACGCTGCAGGGGTTTGGACAACCACACCAGCATGGGCACATGCGTCTGCTCCTTGGGGGCCATGCTGTAGGGCATGCCGTGCAGGTACAGACCTTTTTCACCCAGCGACTCGCCGTGGTCCGACAAATACATCAAGGCGGTGGGGCGCGACTGGGATTGCAGCCAGTTCACTGTTTTGGCAATGAAATGGTCGGTGTACAAAATGGTGTTGTCATAGGTGTTGACAATTTGTTCAGGGGGGCAGTTTTGCAAGGCATTGCTGGTGCATTCAGGCGCAAACGACTTGAACGCATCGGGCGTGCGTTTGTAATAAGCCGGGCCGTGGCTGCCCATCTGGTGCATCACCACCACCGTGCCGCGCGCCCGTTTCGCCGGGTCCAGCGCGGCCAGTTGTTGGGGCAACTCGTGCAACATCACTTCGTCAAAACACTCACCACCCTTGCAATACGCGGGCACTTGAAGGGCCTGGGTGTTCACATTGGGCACACGGTCACACACCCCCTTGCAGCCCGACTGGTTGTCGATCCAGAGCACCGCCAGTCCGGCCCGCTGCAAGACATCGAGCAAGCTTTCATAACGTTTGCTGTTGCCCTCGTACTGCGCTTTGTCCAGGTGCGAAAACATGCAAGGCACCGAGGCCTGGGTGCTGGTGCCGCACGAGGACACGTCCTGAAAATAAACCAGATCGCCCTGCTTTTGCAGCTGTCGCAGCTGTGGCGTGGTGTCGCGGGCATAGCCGCCCAGGCCGAAATTGGTCGCCCGGGCGGTTTCACCCAACACCAGAACCAGCAAGGGGGCGTCTTTTTCGGTGGCGGGCGGGGCCAGCAAACGGGCATCCTCGCCAATGGGCAGCAAAGGCTGTGCCGCTTGCGACGCTTCACCCACCGCCAGCCGGACCGAGGCGTACAAACTGTTGAGGGGGTTGACCATGTAGCGCAGCGGTTTGTGGTTGCGCATCAAGGACGCCACATCCTGAAAAGCCAGCCAGAACACCAGCATGGCCAGCAACAAGGCCGCCAAAGCCACGCCCGCTTGACGCAGCAGCAATGACTTTGTGGGCACCCGGCCCACCGGTTGTCGCCACCACCAGTAACCGGGCAAGGCCACCCCCAGCAGCACGGTGCCCAGCATCGACCAGGACAGCAAATCACGCACCTCGCGCACATCGGTTTGTGCCGCGTTGGCCAACATGCTGGCGTCGATCACCACGCCATACGTCCACATGAAATAGCTGCTGGACGCGGCCATGATCAGAAACAGCAGCCCGCCCAGTTTGAGCCAACGTGGCCAGACCACCAGACAGATGAAGAGGGACAACAAGCCCAACACCACCAGCATGAAACCCAGCAAGGTGGTGACGCCTCGAAAGCCCTGCGTTTCGGGCAAACGCCAAATGGCCAGCCACAAAGGCAGATTGCCCACTGTGCCCAACCAGGCGGTCAGCACCAAAAGCAAGCTGGTGGGATGCCAGGGCGTGGCAGGAGAGAAAAATTTCATTGAGAACCGTGTCATGCAATATGCTTCGAATTTTAGACACCCTGAATGGACCTGACCCGGCCAACGAAAAGCCTGCGGCGAAAGCCCTTGATCTCGCTCACTTCCATCCACACGAAAGCTGCAACGCGCCCTTGGGGTGCCATTCTGTAAGCCGCGTCAAGCCCATGCCTCAAGCCCCCAATTCCACCCCCTGCGCAGACCTCTCGCCCACGCGCCGATGGGGTCTTTACACCTGGGCGCTCTTGATGGGTCTTCTGGCCTGGGACTTTGCCGGACTGGATCTGCCTGCCATGCACCTGCTGGCCGATGCACGGGGCTTTGACCTGCGCCAAAGCACCGCCATGGAGACGGTTTGGCACACCGGTGCCCGGCGACTGGCGATCGGGATCTATCTGGGCTTGCTGGCCATGGTCTGGTGGCCGCGCGGCCCCTTTCGCCGCCTGAGCCGTCTGCAACGCGTTGAAATCGTGGTCGGCACGGCCCTCGGCCTGATCCTCATCAGCAGCCTCAAAAGCATCAGCCTGACCAGCTGCCCATGGGACCTGCAGGACTTCGGCGGCGTCGCCCGTTATGTGTCGCACTGGCAATGGGGCGTCACCGATGGGGGCGGTGGCCGCTGTTTTCCCGGGGGCCACGCCTCTTCGGCCCTGGCGTTTTTGGCCCTGAGCCTGCCCTGGCTCACCTCCGGCGACAAAGCGCAACAACAAACCGGTCGCCGTGTGCTGGCCTTTGTGGTGCTGGCGGGCCTGTTGCTGGGGCTGAGCCAGACCCTGCGCGGCGCCCACTATCCCAGCCACACCTTCTGGACCGGCTTCATCTGCTGGGCGGTGGCCTTGTGCAACCACATGGCCTTTGGCTGGCTCGCACACCGCAGACGAGAGCCGACCCTTTGAAACCCGGCCCTTTGAAGTCCAAGGCCCCGGGATGAGTCGCCTGAAGAAAGCGGGGAAAAGTCCGGAAAAGCCGCTTGGCGTGGACGCTTGTTTAACCCACAATCCTTGAACAGACGGCACACCAAGCCGCACAGGGAGACACGATGCACGCATCTTCGCCAGAGCTGGGGCCGTGGTTGCGCTTGTCGCTGACCGCGGGCATCGGTCGCGACACCGCCAGGCGCCTGCTGGCCGCTTTTGGCGAACCCAGCCACATCTTCACGCAAAGCGAATCGCGCTTGCGCCAAGTGGTGACGGCAGCACAAGCGCAAGCCCTGCTACAAGCCCCCGAGGGTTGGCAAGCCCTGACGGAAAACACCCAGGAATGGCTGCAAACAGCACCCGACCCGAAGGTCTCGCGCGCCGTGATCACGCTGGGCGATGTGCGCTACCCGGCCGCGATGCTGGACACACCCGACCCGCCTTTGATGCTCCATGCCCTGGGGCAGGTCGACGCCCTGCAAAACCTGCACCGCTTGTGCGCAGTGGCCATGGTGGGCAGCCGCAACCCCACGCCACAGGGCCTGATCAATGCCCGCGAATTTGCCAGCAGCCTGGCCGCCAGCGGACTGGTGGTGGTGTCCGGCATGGCACTGGGCATTGACGGGGCCGCGCATGAAGGCGCCTTGCAGGGCGCCACTGCAGACGGTTTGGCCACCATCGCCGTGGTCGGCACAGGGCTCGACCGCGTCTATCCCAAGCAGCACCGCGATCTGGCCCACCGCATCGCTTTGCGCGGGGTGATTCTGAGCGAATACCCGCTCGGCACGCCGCCGTTGGCGCACCATTTTCCGCAACGCAACCGCCTGATTTCGGGCTTGTCACAAGCCACACTGGTGATCGAAGCGGCGCTGCCGTCTGGCTCGCTCATCACCGCCAGGCAAGCCCTGGAACAAGGCCGCGATGTGATGGCGATTCCAGGCTCCATCCACTCGGCCCAGGCCAAGGGCTGCCACGCCCTGATCAAGCAAGGCGCCAAGCTGGTGGAGTCGGCACAGGATGTACTGGAAGAGTTGCGGCTGCCCCAGCCCTCGGGACAGCAAGCGCTGAATCTGGCAGACCACCCAAGTCCGCAGTCCGCGACTGCACCAGGCAACAGCGAAGAGGCCGTCTTGCTCCGTGCCATGGGCCATGACCCGGTGAGCCTGGATGCCCTGCAAGCGCGCTGCGGCTGGCCCACCGCACAACTGCAGGCGCAGTTGCTGGAGCTGGAGTTGATGGGGCAAGTCGGCCGTTTGCCCGGCGGCTTGTTCCAGCGCCTGGGGCTTGCGTAGGTCAGTGGCTTGCGCCCTGACATGACTGGCTGAGAAAAGCAGCGTCGGGGCTGGCGCCCCGACCTGCCAAGCCGCACACGGCTGTGCGACCGTTTTGGCCACGGGCGATCAGACCACCGCGCCGGAGTTTTCGTCGCTGGGGTCGTTGTCTTTCTTGATCGGCTTGATCAGGTCTTCGCGCTGGATGCCCAGCCACATGGCGATGGCGGCGGCCACGAACACCGACGAGTAAATGCCAAAGCAGATGCCAATCGTCAAAGCCATGGCGAAGTAGTGCAGGGTCTCGCCACCAAACAGCAGCATCGACAACACCATGATCTGGGTCGACCCGTGGGTGATGATGGTGCGGCTGATGGTGGAGGTGATCGCGTTGTCAATCACCTGGACTGTGTTCATCTTGCGGTAGCGGCGGAAGTTCTCGCGGATCCGGTCAAAAATCACCACCGACTCGTTGACCGAGTAACCCAACACCGCCAACACCGCCGCCAGCACCGCCAAGGAAAACTCCCACTGGAAGAAGGCGAAAAAGCCGAGGATGATGACCACGTCGTGCAAGTTGGCAATGATGGCCGAAACGGCGAACTTCCACTCGAAGCGAATGGCCAAGTAAATCATGATGCCAATCACCACAAAGCCCAGCGCCTTGAGGCCGTCTTCGGCCAGCTCGTCACCCACCTGCGGACCCACAAACTCGGTGCGGCGCAGCGTGACATCGGGGTCATTGGCTTTGAGGGCCGTCAAAACTTTTTCGCTTTGCTGGGCCGAGCTCACGCCTTTTTGTGCAGGCAAACGGATCATCACATCGCGTGCCGTACCGAAGTTTTGCACCTGCACCTCGGAAAAGCCGAGCGTGGCCACCGTGCCGCGCACCTTTTGCAGGTCTGCAGGCTGGCTGTAGCTCACCTCCATCAAGGTGCCGCCGGTGAACTCCACCGACAGGTGCAGGCCACGGCTGAACAGGAAGAAGACCGCCAGAGCGAAAGTGACAAAGGACACCGCGTTGAGCACCAGCGCGTGGCGCATGAACGGGATGTCTTTTCTGATTTTGAACAATTCCATGGTCTTTTCCCCTTAGTCGGCTTTCACCGCAGTGCCGCCTTCAGGCCGCCACACCGTGCCGATCGACACCGATTTGAGTTTCTTTTTGCCGCCATACCAAAGGTTGACCAGACCGCGCGAGAAGAACACGGCGGAGAACATGCTCGTCAAAATGCCGATGCAGTGCACCACCGCAAAGCCGCGCACCGGGCCGGAACCGAAGGCCAACAAGGCCACGCCCGCGATCAAAGTGGTGATGTTGGAATCAAAAATTGTGGCCCAGGCGCGGTCATAACCAGCGTGGATGGCCGCTTGCGGGCTGACGCCGTTGCGCAGCTCTTCACGCACCCGCTCGTTGATCAGCACGTTCGAGTCGATCGCCATGCCCAACGCCAGCGCCATCGCGGCCATGCCCGGCAGGGTCAAGGTGGCCTGCAGCATCGACAAGATGGCCACCAGGAACAGCAGGTTCACACCCAACGCGATGCCGGAGAACAGCCCGAACATGGCGTAGTAAATGACCATGAAGGCCACGATCACCAGGAAACCCCAGGTCACGCTGTTGAAGCCCTTGGCGATGTTCTCGGCGCCCAGACTCGGGCCGATGGTGCGCTCTTCGATGATCTCCATGGGCGCAGCCAGCGAGCCCGCACGCAGCAGCAGCGCGGTGTCGTTGGCCTCGGCCGTGGTCATGCGGCCGGAAATCTGCACACGGCCGCCGCCGATTTCGGCGCGGATCACAGGCGCCGTCACCACTTCGCCCTTGCCCTTTTCGAACAAGATGATGGCCATGCGCTTGCCCACGTTGTCGCGTGTCACATCCTTGAAGATGCGGGCACCCTTGGCGTCCAGGGTCAGGTTGACCACGGGTTCCTGCGTCTGGCCGTCAAAGCCCGGCTGGGCGTCGGTCAGGTTGTCGCCCGTAAGCACCACTTGCTTCTTGACGATCAAGGGGCGGCCGTCGCGCTCCAGATAACGCTCAGCACCAAACGGCACAATGCCGCCTGCTTGCTCGGCGGCACGCGCTTCGGTGCTCTCGTCGACCATGCGCACTTCCAGCGTGGCGGTGCGGCCCAGAATGTCTTTCGCCTTGGCCGTGTCCTGCACACCGGGCAACTGCACCACGATGCGGTCCAGACCCTGCTGCTGGATCACCGGCTCGGCCACGCCCAGCTCGTTGATCCGGTTGTGCAGCGTGGTGATGTTTTGTTTCAAAGCCTGCTCTTGCACTTTGCGGGCGGCTTCGGGCTTGATGCTCACCACCAGGCTGAATTCGGTGCCATTGTTCACTTCACGGGTTTGCAGGTCGGCAAACTGGTCGGTGATCAGGCGCTTGGCTGTGTCTTGTTGCTGCGCGTCACGCAAGCGGATTTCGATGTTCTGGCCGTTGCGTGCAATACCCCCGTGGCGAAGGTCTTTCTCGCGCAAGGTGCTGCGCAAGTCACCGGTGAGGGATTCCAGACGCTGGGTCAGTGCCGCTTGCATGTCCACTTGCAGCATGAAGTGCACGCCACCGCGCAAATCCAGACCCAGGTACATGGGCGAGGCGTGCAAGGCGGTCAGCCAGGCGGGTGAGCGCGACACCAGATTCAACGCCACCACGAATTGGGGGTCGGCGGCGTCGGGGATCAGGGCTTTCTGGATGGCGTCCTTGGCCTTGAGTTGCTGGTCGGTGCTTTCAAAGCGGGCCCGGATCGAGGCCCCTTCCAGCGCCAGACTCTGGGGCGTTGTGCCTGCTGCCTTGAGCGCGTCTTCAACCTTTTGCAAGGTGGACGTGTCCACCTTGATGGTGGCCTTGCCCGAAGACACCTGCACTGCAGGCGCCTCTCCAAAAAAGTTGGGCAGGGTGTAAACCACCCCCAGCAACAATGCGATCACGATGATCGCGTACTTCCAGACCGGGTAACGGTTCATAAAGACTCGCCTGCAGGATGAAAAACAGGGGGCGGCGACGGCCAGGCCCCATGGACAAAGTCCGGAAGAATTACTTCAAGGTGCCTTTGGGCAGCACTTGCACCACCGCGCTGCGCTGCAGCTGCACTTCCACGCCCGTGGCCAGCTCCACGCCAATGTAGGCGTCACCGATCTTGCTGACCTTGCCGAGCAAACCACCGGCGGTCACGACTTCATCGCCTTTGGCCAGCGCGTCAATCATGGCTCGGTGCTCTTTTTGCTTTTTCATCTGGGGGCGGATCATGACGAAATACAGCACCGCGAACATCAACAGCAAAGGCAACATGCTCATCAGAGTGGACTGCATGTCACCACCGGCGGCAGCGGCTGGGGCGGTTTGGGCAAAAGCGGAAGAAATGAACATGGAGACTCCACAAAAAGACAAATCCGGGATTGACCGGGTCACAAGCGCTGTACCGCGCGAACGAAGCCGCCATTGTATGCGGCGCTATGATGCCCACTGAAAGCCTTTTTCCCCCACGGTCAGTGCAGGAAAATCGGCATCCGACACCGTACAAACCCTGAGCCCAAAGGCCCCAACCTCAGCCAGCAGGAGACCCCATGCACCATGAAAGCGGACATGACCACCACCACGATCATGAACACAGCACCCTGGGCGAGATGGATGTGCGCGTGCGTGCCCTGGAAACCCTGCTGACGCAAAAAGGCTACCTCGACCCCGCCGCCGTCGACCGCATCATCGAAACCTACGAGGTGCATGTGGGCCCGCACAACGGCGCCAAAGTGGTGGCCCGCGCCTGGGCCGACCCGGACTTCCGCGACTGGCTATTGAAAGATGCCACCGCCGCCATCGCCTCGATGGACTACACCGGCCGCCAAGGCGAGCACATGGTGGCCGTGCCCAACACGCCGGACACCCACAACATGGTGGTCTGCACCCTGTGCAGCTGCTACCCCTGGCCCGTGCTGGGCCTGCCCCCGGTCTGGTACAAAAGCGCCGCTTACCGCTCGCGCGCCGTGATCGAGCCGCGTGCCGTTCTGGCCGACTTCGGGCTGACGCTGCCCCAGAACAAAAACATCCGCGTCTGGGACTCCACCGCCGAAGTGCGCTACCTGGTGCTGCCCGAGCGCCCCGCAGGCACCGAGGGCTGGAGCCAGGCGCAACTGGCCCAACTGGTCACCCGCGATTCGATGATCGGCACCGGACTGCCTTTGAACCCTGAGTCGACACCCAAGGAGGCCCCATGAACGGCGTGCACGACATGGGTGGCCAACAAGGCCACGGCCCGGTTCGCATCGAGGCCAACGAGCCGCTGTTCCATGGCGAGTGGGAGCGCCGCGCCTTGGGCGTGACCGTGGCCATGGGGGCCAGCGGCCTGTGGAACATCGACCTGGCCCGCTCGGCCCGCGAATCCCTGCCCCCGCTCGACTACGTGCAAGGCCCTTACTACGCCATCTGGACCAAGGCCCTGCAAAACATGCTGATCGAGCGCGGCCTGATCACCGCTGAAGAACTGGCCCAAGGCCAGCCCCTCACGCCCCCCGTGCCGGGCGTGCGGGTCCTGAAAGCCGCCGACGTGGACGCGGCGCTGGCCAAAGGCAGCCCGGCCGACCGGCCCAGCACGCAAGCGCCGCGCTTTGCGGTGGGCCAGCGCGTGCGCGCCCTCAACCTCAACCCCCAAGGCCACACCCGCCTGCCGCGCTATGTGCGCGGCCATGTGGGCACCGTGGTGCTGCACCACGGCAGCCATGTCTTGCCCGACCGGCATGTGAGCCGGATGCTGCCGCCTTTTGACGGCACGGCCGAGCACCTCTACACCGTGGTGTTTGACGGCACCGAGCTGTGGGGCCCGCAAGCCGAGGCCGGACACCAAGTGAGCGTGGACGCCTGGGAGTCTTATCTGGAAGCGGTGTCCGCCTGATCACCCCAATATGAACCCCACCTTGAACGATCTGGCCCAAGCCTGTGGCGACGGCTTTCCCATGCCCCCCACGGCCAACAACGGCGCGGTGTTTGAAGCACCTTGGCAGGCCCACGCTTTTGCCATGACCTTGCAGCTGCACGAAAAAGGCGTCTTCACCTGGCCGCAGTGGGCCGATGCCCTGACGCGCGAAATCCGCGCAGGCCAAGCGCGCGGCGAAGCCGACGACGGCAGCCTGTACTACACCCACTGGCTCAATGCGCTGGAGCAGCTGGTGATCGAGCGCCAACTGGGCACACCCGATGAAATCCATGACTTGGAACACGCGTGGGAAGCGGCCGCCGAACGCACCCCGCACGGCCAGCCCATCGTGCTGAACGCCGAAGAAAGAGGCCCCGTTTGAACCTGCGTTTGTGGGCCATGCTGGCCTTGATGGGCAGCCTGGTGTCGTTGGCGGTGGGCACCTCGTTTGCCAAAAGCCTGTTCCCGGCCTTGGGCGCCGAAGGCACCACCGCTTACCGGCTGGTCTTTGCCATGCTGATGCTGATGGCGGTGTTCAGACCCTGGCGTCGCCGATGGGTCTGGGCCGATGCGCTGCCCCTGGGCCTGTACGGCGTCACGCTGGGCGTGATGAACCTGCTGTTCTACAGCGCCATCAAGACCATCCCCTTTGGCGTGGCGATCGCCATCGAATTCACCGGGCCGTTGGCGGTGGCGGTGTGGACCTCCAAAAAGGCCACCGACTGGCTGTGGGTGACGCTGGCGGTGGTGGGCCTGGCTTTGTTGCTGCCCCTGCCGGGGGCCGATGCAGCCACAGCGCTGGACCCGATGGGCGTGTTCTTCGCATTCACCGCGGGCATCTGTTGGGCGCTGTACATCGTGTTCGGTCAGCGCGTGGCGCTGCGTTACGGCGGCATGGCCACGCCCATGGGCATGCTGGCCGCGGCCTTGGTGGTGGCCCCGATCGGGGTTTTCCATGCGGGCGCTGCCCTGCTGGATCCGCGCTGGCTGGTGGCGGGGCTGGCCGTGGCCTTGCTGTCGAGCGCCATTCCTTATGCGCTGGAGATGTTTGCGCTGAACCACCTGCCCAAAAACACCTTCAGCATCTTGCTCAGCCTGGAGCCCGCCGTCGGCGCTTTGGCGGGCTGGCTGGTGCTGGCCGAACAGCTGACACTGCTGCAAGGCCTGGCGATTGTGCTGGTGATGACCGCCTCCATGGGCACCGCCTGGTCGGCAGGCCAAAGGGCCAGCCCGGCATGAGCGCGGGCTGCACCCGCTGAAAATCATTGGGACGGGGTTTCAGCTGCCTTGGCAGACGCTGTGCCCGAAGCGCCCGAAGCATCGGCACGGGAGGCGGATGCAGCGGGCGGTTCTGGTTTGGCCTGGCCTTTGCCATCGTCTTTACCGTCGGCTTTCTCGTCGGCTTTTGTGTCGCTTTTCGCCTCACTCTTGCCCTCGCCTTTGAGCTTGTCGATCTGCTTGAGCAGCCAGTTGCGGTTTTCCAGCCGCTCTTTTTCCTTGCGCTCTTTTTCTTCGGCAATCTGCGCCTTCAGGGCATCGATCTTGGCCTGCCGTGCGCGCACTTCGGCGTCCCGGGCCTCCTGCACCTGTTTTTCGGCGAGCAAGCGGGCGTCTTCTTCGGCTTTGAGCTTGGCCGCTTCGGCCGCCGCCAAGGCGTCCAGACGGTCCTGCTCTTTTTTCAGACGTGCTGACCGGTTCGCCGCGATCTCGCGCACACCCGTGCTCCAAGGCTGGTTTTCCAGTTGCCTGACAATGGCCTGTTCACGCGAAATGGCTTGTGTTTTGCCATTGACCGTGGCGCTGTAAAAGCCTTCGCACCGGGTTGAAAGCCCCCCGGGCAACTTGCAGGCGTGTCCTTGGGGGTTGTTCGCGCCCCAGGCTTTTTTCTGCGCCAAGAAGGCATCGCACTGGCTCAAGGCACGCTGGATTTTCCAGTCCTCCGCGCTCACTTGCGGGCTGCCAAAATCAAACCACTCAGGACGTATGCCATGGTGGTCAAAGGCCGTGCGCACGCAATGGGCCTTGTCAGGAGTCCATTGCGCCCGCATCGCGGCCCACTCGGCGCGGGTTTGCAGGTTGTTGTCCACCACCGCATAGTGGGTCTGACCCTGCGTCGGGCAGGCATTGACCAGCTGGTCATTGATGCGTTTGAAGCGGCCACGCCAGGTCACGGTGATGCTGTCTTCGTCTTGAGGTGTGATGGCGATGCGCGTTTCAAAATAGGGCGCACGCACCTCGCGCTCGAACGGCGCACGGCCCTGCACCTGGATTTCCAGGTTGCAGACCTGTTCGCCATTGAGCACGCGAGCGGCCACAGGCACGGCCTGGGTCTGCCCAGCCATCAGGACGTACTGGCCCGCCCATGTCAGGGGTGCCACCCCGAGCCACAGCCACATCAAAGCCCACCACTGCCCTGCATTCATTGCGCACCTGTCCGTTGAAAACACATTTCCCAAAACAGTATCGGCACCAGGCCGCTGGACTTGATGGCTGGTCAGCGTCCCACAAACACCGGCTTGCGCCGCTCGGCAAAAGCGGCACGGCCTTCGGCGAAATCCATGCTGTGGCTGGTCATGTCTTCACGCGCACGCAAACGGTCCACATCGGCCTGTCCGGCTTCGATTTCAATCAGCGATTTTTTGGTTTCCTGCACCGCCAAGGGGGCCAGGGCCAGAATGTCCTGCACCAACCCGTCCAGGGTGGTCGCCCACTCGTCGCCACCCACCAGGGCCTCGAACAGACCCAGGGCATCGAGTTGCCGGTCGGTGAAAGGCCGGGCCGTCAAAAAAGCACGCTTGGCCCCCGCCAGTCCGAAACGGTTCACATAACGCTGCAAACCACTCGGGTAGTAATGCAAACCCAAGGCGGTGGCGGGCATGCGCCATTCGATGCCTTGCAGGCCCACACGCAGATCGCACGCCAGCACCACATCGGTGGCACCGCCGTAGACACTGCCATTCAACGCGCAGATGGTGACAGGGCGCAGGGCCGCCAGCGCGTCGGGAATTTCCTGAAAAAAGCGCGAGCCGTGGCCGGGTTCATCGAAACCACCAATGTCGTACCCGGCACAAAACACCGGTTTAGGCTGCCCTTGGGTGTTGGCCGTCAGCACCAGCACACGCACATCGGGTTGCTGGTTGACGGCTTCAAAGTGCGCCAGCAGGGCCTTGAGGTCGCCGTTTTCCAGGCGGTTGCGCTGGGCCGGGCGGTTCAGGGTGATAGTGGCCACACCATTTTCAATGTGCAAAACCGGCGCTGAAGGGTGGGCAAGTGCATGCGGCATGGGGGAAAAGTCCAATAAAAAAGGGTGTCCGAAGACACCCTGATTGTAGAAAGCCGCCCCCTGAGGGGCCGCTCAATTGAGCCCAGGCTCAGGCCTTGGTTTTGGCCTTGGACATGGCAGCTTTCACCGAAGCTTCGGCTTGGGCGGTGGCGGCCTTCAGGTTGGACTCGGCAGTGTCAGCAGCTTGCTTGGCCACTTTTTTCAGGGTCTCGGCAGCGGTCTGGCCGGCTTCGTAAGCGGTCTTGAACACGGCCACAGCCGCATCAGAACCGGCAGGGGCGTTTTTCAGGCTGTTTTCCACCAAGCTTTTGACGGCCAGCTCGGACTCGGCCATTTTGCTTTCGACGGCTTTGGTGAACTCGGCACCGGTGCTGTTGGCGATGTCAGCCAGGTGACGGCCGTAAGACACCGACTTTTCGAAGGCGGGTTGCACCAAAGCGGCTTGCACGGCCATCAGGTCTTGAGGCGACTTGGCGGCCATCAGGGCTTGCATGTTGGCGAAAGACTCGCCCACAGCGGCTTTGCCAGCGGCCATGTTCAGCTCGACCAGGCGCTCAAAACCGGCGAAAGCGGTTTGCGACAGGCCAGCGGCCACGTTCAGGTTGGCTTGTTGGGTGGCGGTGAATTGTTCGGCGTTGAAGTTCATGGTGTGTTCCTTGGAGGGTTTTTGTTGCAATGCAGCAATTTGAACAGCCCCCAGCACCCAACGCAAGGGAAAACCCTCTCTTTAGAGTCCACACTCCAATTGCCCCTCCATGGCCCGCCTGTGTGCTGTATCGCCTGGACAAGGCCGTGGATTCGTGTTTCAAGCCCTCATCAAGGCTTTTGACACGCCTGCGCACCCCAATTCACTACACTTGGCGCAACGGCCATTTCGGCCAAGACAACTTTCACGTATGGAATTCCTCAGTCTGCTGTTCATCCTGGCCACGGGCATCCATTGGCTCAACACCCAGGGGCAGCGCAAACGCACCGCCTTGCTGGCCGAGCAGCTTCGGCCTTATCAAATCGAAAAGCACATGGAGCAGCTCAGCAGCGCCTACATGCGGGCACTGGGCGAATCCGACCCCGAGCGGCAGCAACAGATCCTGCAGCTGCAAGAGACCGCCGAACAGCAACTGGCCGCAGAGTTCCGAAATCTGGCTCGGGAATTTGCCAAACTGCCTGCGCCTGTGACACGGGTGTTCAAGCTGGCGCTGCCCTTCATTGACCAGCTCTCGCCCAAAGCCACTTTCGACATGCGCCGCATCCTGGAAGTCCATGCTGACGGGATCGAACGGGCCGTCCAAAACGCACAAGGCCTGAGCCCCAAAGAGCGCGCCTTTCGCCTGATGGGTGAGATGTTCCTGATGCAGCACAGCTGCCACTGGTTTTGCAAATCCAAAACCATCGCATCGGCGCGCATGGTGGCGCAGCACCAGACCCGCTACGAACAAGCGCTGGATGCCGTCAGCCCCGAAACCCGGCAGGCTTACCTGGCCGCCATCCAGACCTGATCAGATCGGCGCCTGGGGCATCAGGCGCTGCCCCAGGCGGTGCGCAAAGCCTGCGCGCACAGGGCCACGGCGGTGTTGGCCTCTTGCAGCACCCGGCCCATGGTGATGAAGCCGTGGATCTGCCGTTCAAAGCAAATGTATTGCGAGGACACACCCGCCTGGCTCAAGGCATCGGCGTACATCAGCCCCTCGTCACGCAAAGGATCAAAACCTGCCGTCAACACCAAGGCGGGCGGCAAGTGGGCATGGCTGGCAGCGAGCTGCGGCGAAGCACGCCAGTCCTGGGCGTCTTGTGGCCCGCGCAGGTAGTTGGCCGAATACCAGGCCATGGATTCGCGGGTCAGCATGTAGCCTTGGCCATTGGTCTTGTATGAAGCGGTGTCGGGCGCCATCACGGTGCTGGGGTAAATCAGCAACTGCATGACCGGCTTGTGGCCCAGATCACGCAAGCCCAGACAGGCTGCGGCAGCCAGATTGCCGCCCGCGCTGTCACCCCCGATGGCGATGCGGGCGGGGTCCACGCCCAGCGCCTGCGCTTGCGAAGCCACCCACTGCCAGGCCGCTACCGCGTCGTCATAAGCAGCCGGGAATTTGTGCTCCGGCCCCAGCCGGTAATCCACCGACACCACCACGCCCCCGGCTTGCTGGCACAGGCTGCGGCACAGCACATCGTGCGTGTCCAGATCGCCAATCGTCCAGCCGCCGCCGTGCAGGTAAACCAGCGCAGGCATGTTTGCACCGGCCCCGGCCGGGTGGTACACCCGCACCGGAATCTGTACGTCGTCATGGCTGAAATGCAAGTCCTGCACGCGCCCCACCTCAGGCGCATCGGGCTGGGTGAAGCTGCGCCGCGCGCGGTAAGAGGCCCGAGCCTCCACCGGCGTTTGCGTGTAAACCGGGGGAATGCCCTTGTCGCTCAACAGGGTCATCAGGGCTTGGGCTTGCGGGTCGAGCATGGGGGGCACTCCGGGTGATTGGACGATGGCGGATTATGGGTAGACATTCAGGCCCTGAACGGGCAAATGCGCGACACCTTGTGGCCAGAACAAGCTTGGCTTCTCCAGCAAATTCTTGGTCTTTGTGGGCGCTTGCCTGCAAGCGATGACGTGGCCCACCATCCTGCAGATCGCCAGCAGGGCTGGCTCCCACAGTGTGGGCAGATCGGCGCAAGGCCTTGGCTTTTGTGGAAGCTTGCCTGCAAGCGATGGCATGGCCAACCAGCCCCCTCCCCATCGCCAGCAGGGCTGGGGCCCACAGTGTGTGCAGATCAGCGCAAGGCCTTGGCTTTTGTGGGAGCTTGCCTGCAAGCGATGGCGTGGCACACCACCACCCTGTCGCATCAAGCCGCCAGGGCCTGCAAGGCCGCTTGCGCGATGCTGCCCGCGTCCACCGCAAAGAAGCGGCGCAGTGCGGCGCGGGTGTCGCTGCGGCCAAAGCCGTCGGTGCCGAGCGTGCGGTAGCGGCGGCCCTCGGGCAGGTAGGCGCGCACGCTCTCGGGCACGGCCCGCACATAGTCGCTGGCGGCCACGATGGGGCCGGCACTGGGTGCCAGCAAGCGGCTCAAGTAAGGTGCATCGCCGCTGGCCTCATTCGCCATGCCGTCGCGGGCCAGTTCGCTCCAGCTGGTGATGCTGTACACGTCCACCCCCACGCCTTGTGCGGCCAGTTGCTCGGCGGCGCGGATGACCTCGGTGAGGATGGCCCCGGAGCCCAGCAGCGTCACGCGCTGACCCTTCGCCGAGGCATCGCTGGGACCATTCGCGGGTCCATCAGTGGGACCATCAGTGGGACCATAAGCGCCAAAGTGGTAGCCCCCACGCAACACGCAGCGCTCTGCCCCCTCGGGCAAATTGGGCTGCGCGTAGTTCTCGTTCATCAGGGTCACGTAATAAAACACGTCGGCTTGCTGCTCCACCATCTCGCGCATGCCCGCGTCCAGAATCACCGCCAGCTCGCCCGCAAAAGCCGGGTCGTAGGCCTTGCAGTTGGGGATGGTGGCCGCCACCAAGTGGCTGCTGCCGTCCTGGTGCTGTAGGCCCTCGCCGCCCAAGGTGGTGCGGCCTGAGGTGGCGCCGAGCAAAAAGCCCCGCGCCCGCTGGTCGGCCGCGGCCCAGATGGCGTCGCCCACGCGCTGAAAGCCGAACATCGAGTAATAAATATAAAAGGGCAGCATGGCCAGGCCGTGCACGCTGTAGCTGGTGGCTGCGGCCGTCCAGCTGGCAATGGCACCAGCTTCGCTGATGCCTTCTTCCAGAATCTGGCCGTCGGTGGCTTCGCGGTAGCTCAGCACCGAGCCGATGTCTTCGGGCGCGTAGCGCTGGCCCACGCTGCTGTAAATGCCCACCTGTTTGAACAGGTTGGCCATGCCGAAGGTGCGCGCCTCGTCGGCCACGATGGGCACGATGCGCGGGCCCAGCGTGCTGTCTTTGAGCAGGTTGCCCAGCATGCGCACAAAGGCCATGGTGGTGCTCATCTCTTTGCCGTCGGCCTGCAGCGCAAACTGGCCGTAACTGGCGAGTGCGGGCACGGGCAAGCGGTCACAAGCGGTCTCGCGCTTGGGCAAGCTGCCGCCCAGGCGGGCGCGGTGCTCGCGCAGGTAGCGCATCTCGGCGCTGTCGTCGGCGGGCTTGTAAAACGCCAGGCCCTTGGCCTGCTCGTCGCTCAGCGGCAGGTCAAAGCGGTTGCGGTAGTCGATCAGGTCTTGCTCGTCGAACTTCTTTTGGCTGTGCGTGGTCATCTTGCCCTGGCCCGCGCTGCCCATGCCAAAGCCTTTTTTGGTGTGCGCCAGGATCACCGTGGGCTGGCCGCGGTGCGCGGCGGCCGCCGCATACGCCGCGTGGATCTTCACGATGTCGTGGCCACCGCGCTTGAGCCGGTCGATCTGCTCGTCGGTCATGCCCTGCGCCAGCCGCGCCAGTTCTTCGTTCTGGCCAAAGAAGTTCTCGCGGTTGAAGCGCCCGTCCTTGGCGGCAAAGGTCTGCATCTGGCCGTCCACCGTGTTGGCAAAAGCGCGCAGCAAAGCGCCCGAAGTGTCACGCGCCAGCAGGCCGTCCCAGTCGCTGCCCCAGACCAGCTTGATCACGTTCCAGCCCGCGCCCGCAAACAGCTTCTCCAGCTCGTCGATGATGCGGCCGTTGCCGCGCACCGGGCCGTCCAGACGCTGCAAATTGCAGTTGACCACCCACACCAGGTTGTCGAGTTTTTCGCGTGCGGCCAAGGTCAGGGCGCTCATGCTCTCGGGCTCGTCCATCTCGCCGTCGCCAAACACGCCCCACACCTTGCGGCCGCTGCAGTCTTGCAGCTGGCGGTGCGTCAGGTAGCGCATGAAGCGGGCGTGGTAGATCGAGCTGATCGGCCCCAAGCCCATGGAGCCGGTGGGGAACTGCCAAAAGTCGGGCATCAGCCAGGGGTGCGGATAACTCGACAAACCGCGTGCGCCGCTGTCCGGGGCGGTGATCTCCTGGCGGTAATGCATCAGGTCCGCCTCGGTCAAGCGCCCTTCCAGAAAAGCGCGGGCATACACCCCGGGGGCGCTGTGCGGCTGGAAGAACACCAGGTCGCCCTTGTGCTGCTCGGTGCGTGCGTGAAAGAAGTGGTGAAACCCGGTCTCGAACAAATCGGCCACGCTGGCGTAACTGGCGATGTGTCCGCCCAGCTCGCCATAGGCCTGGTTGGCGCGCACCACCATGGCCAGCGCGTTCCAGCGCATGATGGCCACCAGCCGCTCTTCGGTGGCCAAGTCGCCGGGGAAGTCGGGTTGGTCCTCCACCGCGATGGTGTTCATGTAGGGCGTGTTCAGATCGGGCTGCCAGCCCGTGCGCTGCTGGCGCGCCACGGTGGCCAGCTCATCCAGAATCTGCCGCGCACGCTCAGGGCCTTGGGTACCGATCAGGGCCAGCAAGGCCTCACGCCACTCGGCGGTTTCCTCGGGGTCGATGTCGTGGGCCTGTGTCAGCGCGTGCAAGAGGGGTTCAAAAGGTGCGTTCATGCATGGGACTGTACCGGGCAGCGCGGCGCATGTGCTGCGTATTTGGATTACGCACAAGTCAATTTGAAGCACAATATGCTGAAAATATGAAAGATTCAGCACATGGTTCTGGACAACGTGGATTTGAAGATACTGGACGAACTGCAGCGCGACGGCTCGCTGTCCAATGTGGCGCTGGCCAAACGCATTGGCCTGTCGCCCTCGCCGTGCCTGGCCCGCGTCAAGGCGCTGGAGTCGGGCGGCGTGATCCAGCGCTATGTGGCACTGGCCAGCGCGGCCGCGCTGGGGCTGGGCCTGACGGTGTTCATCTCGATCAGCCTCAAGACCCAAAGCAAGGAAACCCTGGCCGACTTTGAGGCGCACATCGCCCGGCACGACGAAGTGATGGAGTGCTATTTGATGACCGGCGACAGCGACTACCTGCTGCGCGTGGCCGTGCGCGACATGGCGGCGCTGGAGCGTTTCATCCTGGAGCAGCTGTCACCGATTCCGGGCGTGGAAAAAATCCGCTCCAGTTTTGCGCTCAAACAGGTGCGCTACAAAACGGCGCTGCCACTGGGTTTGGGGTGAGGGGCGTTCAGCCCTGCGCCTCGGCCTCCGGCCACAAACTCGGAAAGTAAAAGCGCAACGCGTGCTGTGGCACGCCCAGGCGCAGCTTGCCGTGAGGCGAATCGCTTTCCAGCAAACCCCTTTTGAGCAATGCCGACACCTGCGCCGTGGCCAAGCGTTCGCCCAAACCCAGCATGGCTTTGAAGTCGGCCCGGTCCAGCTCGGCCTGCGACGCAAACAGGTAATGCAGCGCCCGCAAAGCTTCGGCGCGCACGCCTTGCTTGACCACGTTTTCTTCGTAGGCCAAACACGCCGCCATGCGGTCCTTCATGCCATCAAGCGACAGCAAGCCGGACATGAAGTCAACTTGGTCGATGCACACGCCCAACACGTAATCGATCCAGCGAATCAAACCCGACTCGGTCAGATTGCCCCGGCCATCCAGATCTCCCGCCCGGGGTTCATCGGCTGCTGACAAGTTGGCGTAATAAGCTTCGTGCGTACGAGCAAATCCCCGCAAAGGCGACCACAAACCGTTGGTCAAACCCATATGGCCCAACACCAAATGGCTGTGCAGCCGCACCACACGCCCGTTGCCGTCTGCAAAAGGGTGAATCCAGGCCAGCCGCTGGTGCGCCGCCGCCATGGCCACCAGTTGCAGCTCGCCTCGGCGCAAGCCCGAATACACAGAAGACCAACGGGCTAAAAAAGCAGGCAAAGCCGCCGCAGCAGGTGCAGCATGCCGCCCCACACTCACCTCGCGTTCACGCAGAGCACCGGGCCGCAAGGTTTGCGGGCCAGACGGTGATTCAAGCTGGCGATCGGCTTCGGGCAAGCGGGCGAACAAATCCTGGTGGATGTCGCATATGGTCTGCACCGACCAGACTTGGGCACTGTCCCACGCAGGCCACAACGCCTCCAATTGCGACTCGGTCGCCATGTGGGCCAGCGCCATGCGTTGACGGCGGGCCTTGTCGGCGTCCTGGGCGTAATCGTTGCGCAGGGCTTGCTCGATCTCCAGCGGCAAGGTGTGCTGACCCTCGATCTTGTTGGAGTAATACGAGTTCATGGCCCGCAACGATGAGCGCAGCCCCGGCAGCGCCCCGCTCGGGCACCAGCCCGACAAACGGTCTGCCTTGCGGATCAGATCATGCGAACGCTCCAGCAGGGGGCCCATGCGGTGATCAGCGGGCAGCAAGGGCTCCATCTGGACTGGATGGTCGTACAGCTGAAATTTTTGCGACTTTGACATAAGACGCAAGTCTATGTCATGTAAAGATATTTACCAAATCATGCGGGAAATTTTGCGACTTTGAATGCGAGTTCAAATGCGACTTGAAATGCACTTTTATTCAGCCCTGCGCCCGCTGCTTCAAATACGGCCCCACCATGTGGCGGCTGGTGCGTTGCAGGCCCATCAGCAAAGCGTGGTCGGCCTGGGTACAGCCGTAGCGGGTTTTCAGGTCGTGCTGCATCTGCGCCAGCAAATGCGCAGCCATCTCGGCATCGGCCAGCGCCCGATGGGCCCGGCCTGACGAGGGCAAATGGTGCAGCGCCGCCAGCGTGCCCAGCTTGTGGTTGGGCGCTTGCGGGTACAGGCGGCGCGACAACAGCACGGTGCAGGCAAAAGGGTGTGACGCATCTTCTCCGCAACGCGCCAACTCGGCCTGCCAGAACTTTTTGTCAAAGGCTGCGTTGTGCGCCACCATGGGGCTGCCGCCCACGAAGCGGGCCGCCTCGCGCATCACCTGCTCGGCCGGGGGCGCGGCCTGCACCATCTCGTTGGTGATGCCCGTGAACTGGGTGATGAATGAGCTGACCCGCACCCCGGCGTTCATCAGGCTCTGATAACGGTCCACGACCTGGCCATCCTCCAGCAACACAATGGCCACCTCGGTGGCGCGGTCGCCCATGTTGGGGGAGATGCCCGTGGTTTCGAAGTCGATGACGGCAATGGTGCTCACGGCAAAAGGCCCGCATGAAAAAAGAGGCCCATTATCAGGGTCCGTCGGACGAGAAGGGCGCGCAGCACAAGCAGGCAAAATCACTGTTTGTCTTCACGCATGCTTTTCAGGAACTTTTCTCACATGACCGACGCCACCGCCCAACTGTTTCAACCCACCCGCATCGGCGACATCGACATCGCCAACCGCGTCGTCATGGCCCCGCTGACACGTTGCCGCGCCGACGAAGCCGCAGGCGACATCCCCGGCAGCGACATGAACGTGGCCTATTACCGCCAGCGCAGCAATGCGGGCCTGATCATCAGCGAGGGCACGCAGGTGTCGCCCGGCGGCAAAGGCTACATGGCCACGCCCGGCATTTACTCCGATGCGCAGGTCGAAGGCTGGAAACGCATCACGCAAGCCGTGCACGAAGCGGGCAGCAAAATCGTGGCGCAAATCTGGCATGTGGGCCGCATCACCCACCCCGACCTGACCGGCGGCAGCGAACCCGTGGCCCCCTCGGCCGTGGCGCCCAAGATCATGGCCTATGGCCGCAACGGCAAAGTGCCAGCCCCCGTGCCGCACGCCTTGACCGCGCAGGAAATCAAGGACGTGGTGAACCAATACCGCCAAGGCGCGGCCAACGCGATGCGCGCCGGTTTTGACGGCGTGGAAATCCATGGGGCCAACGGCTATCTGATTGACCAGTTCCTGCGTGAGAGCACCAACTTGCGCACCGACGCCTATGGCGGCTCGGTGGAAAACCGCATCCGCTTTGCACTGGAAGTGGTCGACGCGGTGGTCGCCGAAATCGGCGCAGGGCGCACCGGCATTCGCCTGTCGCCCGTCTCGCCCGCCAACGACTCGGCCGAAAGCCAACCACAAGCCGTGTTTGGCCCGCTGGTGGAAGCGCTCAACCAGCGCGGCATCGCCTTCATCCACTTTGTGGAAGGCTCTACAGGCGGCCCACGCGATGTGCCCGGCTTTGACTTTGCCTGGGCACGCCAAACCTTCAAGGGTGCCTACATCGCCAACAACGGCTACACCCGCGACATGGCCATCGACGCCATCGATTCGGGCCGCGCCGATGCCGTGGCCTTTGGCCGGGCCTACATCTCCAACCCCGACCTGGTGCAACGCCTGAAAGCCAACGCCCCGCTGGCCAAAGCGCATTCCAGCACCTTTTATGCGCCGGGACCTGAAGGCTACATTGACTATCCGGCGATGTGAGCGGCGGCAAGGATCGCCACTTGATGACAGCACACAACGGCCCCCTTCTGTTTTGTGGCGACCCGCACGGCCAGTGGCAGCACATCATCGATGCTGCCCTGAACACTGACGCCCGCGCCGTCATCCTGCTGGGTGACCTGGAGCCAGCCCGGCCGCTGCACATCGAGCTGGAAGCGATTTGGGAGCGGGTCTGGTTCATCCACGGCAACCACGACACCGACCATGCGGACAACTTTGGCAACGTCTGGCACGACGAAGTGAGCGAGCGCAACCTGCACGGCCGTGTGGTCACGCTGCCCTGCGGCACGCGCATCGCTGGGCTGGGCGGTGTGTTTCGTGGTTCGGTGTGGTACCCCAAAGACCAGCAAGCGCCCAAGTTTCGCAACCGCGAAGCGCACGCCCGCGTCACCCCGCGCCAGGACCGCTGGCAAGGCGGCGTGCACCTCAAGCACTGGTCCAGCATCTACCCTGACGAGTTGGAACAACTGGCCACGCTGCAAGCCGACATCCTCATCACCCACGAAGCGCCCGGCTACCACGAACACGGCTTCAAAGAGCTGGACACACTGGCCCGCCGCATGGGCGTGCGCATGACGGTGCACGGCCACCAACACGACAACATTGACAGCAGCGCCCACTGGGACGCGCAAGGGTTTCGGAGCTTTGGGGTGGGGCTGCGGGGGGTGATGGCGTGGCCTTGAGCGCGATCAGGCTTGCTCGCCTGCAGCTAAACGAGCTTGCCAAGCCGCATATTCGGATCGGCGCAAGCGGTATCGCGCAATGCTGCCCTCGTGCAGCTGACGCAGTGCGTCCGTCAACATCAGCATGAACGCGGCTTGATCGGCCCCACTGACGATGCCTGAGGCCACTTTGGCCATCACCTCGGGCGTGGGTTGCAGCAGCCCTTTCACCACGGCTTGCACCGCCTGGATGAGCGCCTCCCGGTACTTGATCTTCAAAGGATCGGGCTCCACCATGGTTTGCGTGATGGCCAGGTAGCGCTGGCAAGAGCGCTCGTAAGCCCACACAAACACATCACGCAACAAATCGACCTCATTGAGCTCGTAAACGCCCAAAGTGCCCTCAACGTAAGCCCGCTCCGGGACATCGATGAATGACAAAGGGCAAAGGTTGTTTTTGAACAGCGAAATGTTGGCCCCAATGCGCGAGACGGGTTTGTTGACGTCTTCAAACGGCTGCAAATAAGGCAACTGCACCATCAAAAAAAACGCTTGCTCAAACGGATCGGGAATGGCGGCGGCCTTGTTCAACAATTGCTCAAAGCCATCCTCGATGACTTGTGGCAAAGCTGCGGGGTGAAACACGGTGCCTGAAATCTCAACCGACCGCCGCCGAAGCCGACCATTGGCCTGAGGGTCCCGCATCAAATCCTGTGACAACACCGCATGGAGGTTTTTGAACGTGAACGCATCAAAGCCAACCTCATCGGCGTTCTCGATCAGCATCTCGATGGCCGCCTTGTGGTTCAAAATCATCTGCGTTTCAATGGCGTCCTTGCCCGTGGCGATTTGGCCCAGCTCAATCAAATTTTGAGTGTCCAAGCGGCTGTAGGTGTTGCCCTCCAGCTTGGACGAAGCCCACGACAAATCCACGAGCAATCGGTTCAGAATGTCCCGGGCATAAGTGCCCGCTGGCCGTTCGTTGGCTGCGGTGCGGCCCATCTCGTGCAACTGGCTGCGCCAGGACGCCGACAAGTAAAACGTCTGACCTGGCTGGTAAGCCTCTAAAAACTCACGCCGATAGCCCACAGGGCGGCGGTGCATCAGCGGCAGCCGCACCAGATCGCGAACGCGAGCCCCCTCGGGGGAAACGTTGACATACAGCTCCGCCTCAGCCGTCCCCACCCAGGCTGCAGAGGCAAGACCTGCAGACTCACCCGCCTGCACCAATGCAGGCTTGTAAAGCCATGCCGTGCTCTCTCCCTGGGCTGTCAGACGTTTCGCTTGAATGAGCTTTTGCAACCGCCGCTGCAAAGTGCGGCGGTTGATCTTCTGCCCTTGCAAACGCTCGATTTCCTTTTCGATCTCAGCGATCTGCAACCCGCCGGGCTGCGCCGCGACGATGGACTCGATCAGCTGAAGTTCTTCGGTCGGTAGGGTGCGTGACATCTTGGGCTCCTCCATGGCTGAGCACTCTTTGTGTCGTGCAAATGGTATTGCGCGACAAAATTCACCTTGATTGTGTCGTCTAATGTGTCGCGCGTCAAACCAATTCTGTCGCGCAATGGATGAAATGATGTCGCGAAAATTCAATCGGGTTGTTTTGACGGGTGCTTTGGCATCGCGGACCGGCTTTCAGCTGCCTTCATCCTTGGCAGCCCCTTGTCTGCGAGGGTTGATCGCGGCGGGGGCGCCGCGCCTACAAGGGCAATGCCCTGCTCATTGCGGGAGCCCCGTCGGCAGAGCGATGGTTTGAAGCCATGCCATGCACATATTTGCGCAATTCCTGCTTGGTCACAAAAGTTTTGAAACGCCCCGCATCGATGTCGGTCATGCCCTCTTGGGCAGCTTGTCGTAACGCGGCAAGCCGGTCGGCATCATCGGCTTGACCTTGAATCAGCTTTTGCGGGCGAAGATTTTTCATGGTTCAGATTGTGGCTTGGGTGTGGGAACGACAAAACACCTATTCATCAGACGGCGCAATCAAAGCCACCAGCCCCATGCTCATGGCCTCCAGCTCGGGTTCAGGAAAACCGTGCTGATCGAACAGTGCGTTCATGCCTGCAAAAGCCTGGTTCAAAAAGCCGGGCAGCAATGCCGGATCGATGAGCACCGCGCCACGGCCGGGAAACGCCACGCCGCAGCAGCACGAACCCAAAATTTTGATGCTGTCGTCCACCTGGTTCAAAAAGAAACCCCAGTAAGGCCACTGGGCGGCCAGCCGCTTGAGCGTCAGCCAGGTCCGATTTCCTGATGTCAACAGAACAATAAAATGATCTCAGCTATACAATGTAAAAATCGAAATTTACATTCAGAGATACAAATGCTTGACCTTAACGATGCAATCATCCTCGCTTGTGCCGCCCAAGGTGGAGCCATGGCCAGTGTGGCGACCGAGCAAACCGGCCTGACGCGGGTGGCCGTGTCGCGGCGCATCAAGAAGCTGGCTGACAGTGGCTATTTGCAGCGGCACGGCACAGGCACCCGGCAAACCTACAGCCTGGGCGACAAGCGCTTTTGGCTGGGCCTGCAGCAGCGCGAAAGCATTTTGCAGCGCGGCGGTGAAATGGCCGTTTGGGAGCAGCGCCTTGCGCCCCTGCTGACCGACCTCAAGCCCAACGTCAAAAGCCTGGTGAACACCGCATTCACCGAAATGCTCAACAACGCGCTCGACCACTCCAACGGTTTGCAGGTGCTCATGGGCATGCACCTGGAGGGCGGACAGTTGCAAATGGTGGTGGCCGATGACGGCGAGGGGATCTTTTGCAAAATCGCCGAATCGGCACACCTGTTTGATGAACGCTTGGCCATTTTGGAGTTGGCCAAAGGCAAGTTCACCACCGCGGCCCAAGGCCATTCGGGCATGGGCATTTTTGTGTCGTCCCGCATGATGGACGGCTTCGCCATCGAATCGTGTGGCCTGCGTTTTGACCCCAACGAGGCCAGCACCCCCTTGGCCCGTTTTGACTGGATCGACGTGAACGCCGCTCTGAAGCCGTCACAGGTGCAGACCGTGGTGCGCATGTCGCTGGCGGTGGACAGCACCCGCACCAGCAACGATGTGTATTTCAAATACTTTGAAGCCAGCAACGTGGGCGATGCAGAGCCGGGTGAAGCCTTTCACACCACAGAAATCCCGGTGCGTCTGGCCCAACTGAGCAGCGAGCTGGTTTCTCGCTCGCAAGCCAAATGGGTCATGAACCGCGCCACACAGTTCAAGACCGTGGTGCTTGACTTTGAAGGCGTGGCCCACGTCGGCCAAGCCTTTGTGGATGAAGTTTTTCGCGTCTTTGCCACCGCACACCCCCATGTGCGGCTCAAAACCATGGGCATGACGCCAGAGGTGGCCAAGCTCGTGAGCTTGTTTGGAGGGGCTTGATTCCCAGGGCCTCGTGTCCGTGGCTCCATCCGCTGACTCAATCCGGACTGTTGGTTAACCCAGGCAAAGCCCTGGTACACAAAGCCCCGCCCCGTTCGTAAGCTGAGCGCCTTTGCAACAAGGAGGCGGTATGCCCAAGCACGCACAAGCAGCCGATGCCCCCGTTTACGGCATTCGGCCCCAAAAACCCGGCATGTATTTGGGCTTGTTCCATGGCCGCGACACGCCTAATCAAGTCATGAACGACTGGGGTTTTGACGGCCCCGCCCTTGGCCCGCTCCAACACGTTCACACCACCTACGCCAGCGCCGTGCATCTCCAGTTCACCAGCGAAAGCGATGCCCACTTGCTCACCGGTAAAAACGACACCTATTTGGAACTGCAACTTGACGGCGACCTGCTGTGCTTTGACGGCAAGCTGTATGGCGATTGGACGGTCTACATGGTGACGCCCGAAGAATGCTTCAGGCAACCCGACACCTTCCGGCAAAACACCCGCCCCAACGATTTGCGCAGGCAAGCCAAACTCAAGGAACCCTTAAGCGGCGATTGCATTGAATAAGTTCAATCACACAGCGGGAATACCCAGAGAGGTCAAATAACCAAAGATAGGATCGTAAAAAGACGGGTCTCTGGTGGGGTCCTCGGGATCACCGGGCGGGATCACGATCACCATGCCCTGCCTAGCGCGGGTGAGCAAGACCCGATAGGCATTCTTCAAATACATCTGGCGATGCGCCAAGTGTATTTTTTGCCATTTGTTACCCACAAACGAACGGTATTCCCAGCCAGCTTCGCCGAAGCGCAAGTCGGCATCCCAAACCACACAAGCCCAGTCGAGTTCTAAACCTTGAACGTGAAACTCAGTAGCCACGTCTTGACCCGTCCTGAATTAGGTTGACACCTTGGACGATGACTCAAGCCGACAAATGTCGGCCAACGACGCCCGATGCACCGCATCGGGCGTTTGCATTTTCAGCGATAAATGTGGGCGCTCGCCGTTATAGATCTGCACTGACTCTCGCACCATCCGTCGCGCTTGCTCCAGATCAGCTGGGCGCTGTAACAGCAACTCGCCTTTGAGTATGCCGTTGACCCGCTCGGCCAGCGCATTTTGGTAACAGTCGTAGCCATCGGTCATCGAGCACAGCAGGCCGTGGCGCTGATGAATGGCTTGGTAATGGTTCGAGCAGTACTGGATACCCCGATCTGAGTGATGCACCAGGCGTTGATCGCTTTGGCGTGTGGCCTTGTCCAAATCGCGGGTCACCACGATCGGGTAGCGCGCCTGCACATCTTGGAACATGACTTGGGCCAAATCGGTACGACGGTCCAACAAATGCTTCACAAAGGTGGACACATGCTCTGCGCGGAAGGAGCGCATGGACACCGACAAATGCAGATCGTCGTTGTGGTGAACGTTGTCCCGTGACTTCAGTTGCGTCAGCGCTTCGGCTGCACCGTATTCCGAGTCTTGCAGGTGCGGCGAAATGTGAACCGCCCAATCGGGGTAGTGCTCGTGAATGGCCTTGAGCCACTCGCCAATGCCAGCCTCACCCGTGTTGATCTCTTGTCCACCGCCGACCAAACAAACGACCACCGCCCAGTCGGGGTGACGGTCAAGGCAGGAGATCAAGAAGTCTGGCTCTGATCGGTTGAAGTCTGGGTAACCCTTTTTGCGGGCCATGAACTGGGTGGTTTGTTCCAACGTCCATGCGCGTTGTGCTTCGTCAAAGATCACCACGTGATCCACAGGTGGCCGCTCGTCCGACAAATACGCATCGCGGAAATGGTGGACGTTTTGAATGAAGGCTTCAACGGCTTTTCTGGCTTCACCCTTGCGCAACTTTTGACCCACAGCTTTCTTTCGGGCCACTTCGTCGCGCACCAAAGCTTCACGCAGGATGGCCACCAATGGGCCATTGCCCGACAGGTACACGCTGTGCAAATCGCTCTCGGCATCCATGTGTTTGGTGGCGATGTCCAAGCCAACCAAGGTTTTGCCCGCGCCGGGAACACCCGTCACAAAACAAATGGCCTTTTGCTTCCGTTGCTTTGAAGCTTGGATCAGCTGCGCAATGGCAACCGAGGTTTGCGCCAAGTTCTTTTCACCCGCATCGTTGCGTGAGAGTTCGGCCACCGAGTGGTTGCCGTAAAGGGCGGACGCGGCTTCGATGATGGTGGGGGTGGGACGGTAACGTCCGTTGGCCCAAGCAGAGGCGTCCAGTTGGGCGCCCGACGAAAAGGCCAACACATCCTCGATGGTGGTGGCCAAGAAGGCGGGTGATGTGTTGATGGGGAATAGCACACCGTCGTTGTGGTGGCTGGTGACGATCTGACCGCGTGTGCCTTGTGTTTGCGTGGCGATCAAGATGGGGGCGATCACGCAGTGGTGGCTTGTCTCGTGGAAGTTTTTCAGGTCGAGCGCGTAGTCCCAAACCTGATCCACCGCAGCACGGTTGAATAAAGATTCTCCGACCTTGAACTCGATGACAAAAATGGCGTGATCAATCAACGTCAATACATCGATGCGTTTGCCCAAACGGGGCACGATGAATTCAAAGAAAACCGTTCCGCGGCCTTCAAAGGCCTTTAACGCGGGCTGGAGTATTTGGATCTGTGAACGCCAAGCATCCCGCTGGGTCGTGTCGATGGAAAAACCGCTGTTGTCCGCCAGGACACCCAGCACCAAGCTGGGGTCTGATGTCACAAATTCCTTGATGTGTGCCGAATAGAAGGAACGATTGGAATATTGCACGGGTTACCCAAAGTACTTATTTTTTTGAATTGAGATGATCTTAAACGGATTGATGATGATTCAACGATGCCAGCTTGATACTCAACCACCTGATTTAGCAATGCAATGTTCTCAGTCGGCCATGTGGTGCTGGCCCAGAAAAAGGCGCATATCCTGCTGGTCACGCTCAACAAACAAGGCCGGGCTGACGAGCACAAGTACATGGACCACTGGATCGATGACACGCACTTTCACTGGCAAAGCCAGAGCGCCACCGACCCGACCAGCAAACGCGGCGACGAAATCATCCGCCACGCCGCTTTAGGCATCGACATCCACCTCTTTGTGCGCGACACCAAGCTGGCCGTCGGCAAAGCCGCACCCTTCACGTACCACGGCCGGGTGCGCTACCAGTCTCACCAGGGCAGCAGGCCCATGAGCATTGTGTTTGGGCTTGATGCGGTGGTGGGGTAATTTGCGGGGCTGGATTTGCCAAGTCTGCAGCCCAATCGTCTCAATGGTCTTTTAAAATTTCTTCAAAATAGACAATTATTTTATTTTTTGTCCATAATGGCGAAATGTCCAGCAAGCCCCCCGTTGTTTTCCCTCAAGAGCAAACACTGCTCACGGCCTTGGGCGAGCGCCTGCGGCTGGCGCGTTTGCGCCGCAAACTGAGCACGGCAGTGGTGGCGCAGCGGGCAGGCATGTCGCGCACTTCGGTCTACAAGGTCGAGGCCGGCGATGCGGGTGCCACTTTGGGCACTTATCTGCGCGTGCTGGTGGTGCTTGGGCTGCAGGCAGATTTCAATGCCTTGGCCGCCGACGACAAAGTGGGGCGCAAGCTGCAGGATTTGGCTTTGGCCCCATCACCCGCAGCGCGACGCAAGCGCCCTGCCAGCGTGCTGTCCACCGACGCTGCCAACAGCGCTTCTGAGGGGCAGCCATGACGGGGCCATTCGATGGGCTAGAGGTCTGGTTGGATTGCGATTTGGGGCCAGCTTGTCTGGTTGGCAACTTGGAACATGACCGTGGGCAGATTCGCTTTCATTACGACAAGGCTTGGCTGAACGACCCGAGGGCTTTTGCGCTGGACCCTGATTTGTCTTTGGACGCGCACCCGTTTTTCCCCAAGCCGGAGCTGGGTAACTTTGGCTTCTTTCTCGACTCATCACCCGACCGCTGGGGTCAAACGCTGATGAAACGGCGCGAGGCCTTGCTGGCCAAGGACCAAAAGCGTCAGGCCAGAACACTTTATGCGTGGGATTTCCTGATCGGCGTGCAGGACATGACCCGGCAGGGGGCGTTGCGGTTTCGCCCATCTGGCACGCAAGCGTTTTTGAGCAACGATGCTTTTGCAGCGCCACCCGTGACCACGCTGCGCGAACTGGAGCAGGTGGCTTGGCAACTCACTCACAAGCGCATTGACGATCTCGATGCTTTGCGGAAATGGTTAACAGTGCTTGTGGCACCGGGTTCTTCGCTGGGGGGTGCCCGTCCCAAGGCCAACTTCACAGAGCTGGACGGCTCTCTTTGGATTGGCAAATTTCCGGCGCGTGATGATGACCGTGATGTCGGGGCTTGGGAGTTCGCCACACATCAAATGGCCCAACGTGCAGGCATCGATGTCCCTGCTGCAAAGCTGTTGCGTCTGGGTGGTGAGTTTCATACTTTTTGTGTTCAGCGCTTCGACCGTGTCGGTGGTCAGCGGCGGTTTTATGCATCGGCCATGACGCTGCTGCGCAAGGAGCAAAGCGAGGGCTGTAGTTATCTGGAATTGGCGCAATTTCTGCGGGCCAGTGGCGATGCTGAGACTGTTCAATCTGATCTGTCTCAGCTGTTCAGGCGCGTGGTGTTCAATGTGGCGATAGGCAATCGGGACGACCATTTGCGCAATCACGGCTTTGTGTTGAGCTCAACGGGCTGGCGTTTGGCACCCGCGTTTGATGTGAACCCGAACATCGACAAAGCCGAGCATGTGCTGAACATTGACGATATGGACAACCGTCCTGACTTGCGCACCGCGTTGAACACGGCCGCGTTTTACGGCCTGACGGCAGCGCAAGGGCGGCACATCGTGGACGAGGTGATGGGTGTCGTGGACACTTGGCGCGATGTCGCCAGCCAAGTCCGCATTTCTCGGGCAGATATCGAACTAACGGCCGCTGCGTTCAGTGCACATGCGGCGTGGCCAAAAGGCTGAAGCCCGCCCGGCTCTGTGGCCGTTGATGACGTGACTTCAGCAGTTCACCGACTCAAATATCAATGTTCCCCGCCCGCAGCGCGTTGCTCTCAATGAAATTGCGGCGTGGCTCCACCTCGTCGCCCATGAGCATGGTGAACACGCGGTCGGCTTCGATGGCGTCGTCGATCTGCACGCGCAGCAGGCGGCGCACGGTGGGGTCCATGGTGGTTTCCCACAACTGGGCGGGGTTCATCTCGCCCAGGCCTTTGTAGCGCTGGCGGCTGGTGGTGCGTTCGGCTTCGCTGATGAGCCAGTGCATGGCCTGGCGGAAGTCGCTGACTTTTTCTTCTTTCTGGCGCTCACCTTCACCGCGAATGGCCTTGGCGCCTTCGGTGAGCAAACCACGGAAGGTGTCGGCGGCTTCGGCCAGAGCGCCGTAGTCCGCGCCGTGCACAAAGTCTTGCGTGATGATGCTGCTCTTGATGTTGCCGTGGTGGCGACGGCTGATGCGCAGAATGGGTTTGTCGGTGCGCACGTCAAACTCGGCGGTCACTTCGGCCGGGATGCCTGTGGTGTTGAGTTCGCGCAGCTTGGCTTGCAGTGCGGGGGCGCATGCAGCGGCTTGCTCCATGGTGTCCAGGTTCAGCGACACGCCGTCAGCCATGGCCCGCAGGGCTTCGGCGTCCATGAAGTTGGACAGGCGTGCAATGACGTGCTCGGCCACTTGGTGTTTGCGGGCCAGCGCTTCCAGCGTCTCGCCACTCAGCACTTGCGGTGCAGCGCCGCCCGTGTTGATGCTGGCGTCTTTGAGCGCGATGCGCAGCAAGAAGCCGTCCAGCGCCGGGCCGTCCTTGAGGTACAGCTCTTCTTTACCGGCCTTGACTTTGTAGAGCGGCGGCTGGGCAATGTAGATGTGGCCACGCTCGACCAGCTCGGGCATCTGGCGGTAGAAGAAGGTCAGCAGCAGGGTGCGGATGTGCGCGCCGTCCACGTCGGCGTCGGTCATGATGATGATGCGGTGGTAGCGCAGTTTGTCGACGTTGAAGTCGTCGGTGCCGCTCTTGCCGGATTCGGCGCTGGCCTTGCCAATGCCGGTACCCAAGGCGGTGATGAGCGTGACGATTTCGTTGCTGGTGAGCAGCTTTTCGTAGCGGGCTTTTTCGACGTTCAGGATCTTGCCGCGCAGGGGCAGGATGGCCTGGAATTTACGGTCGCGGCCTTGCTTGGCCGAGCCACCGGCCGAATCTCCCTCGACGATGTAAATTTCGCAGAGGGCCGGGTCTTTTTCCTGGCAGTCGGCCAGTTTGCCGGGCAGGCCCATGCCGTCGAGCACGCCTTTGCGGCGCGTCATTTCGCGGGCTTTGCGGGCGGCTTCGCGGGCGCGGGCAGCTTCGACAATCTTGCCGCAGATGATCTTGGCGTCATTCGGGCGCTCTTCCAGATAATCGGTCAGGGCCTTGGCCACGATGTCTTCCACCGGGGCGCGCACTTCGCTGGACACGAGCTTGTCTTTGGTCTGGCTGCTGAATTTGGGCTCGGGCACTTTCACGCTCAGCACGCAGCACAGGCCTTCGCGCATGTCGTCGCCGCTGACTTCGACCTTCTGCTTTTTGGCGATCTCGTTTTTCTCGATGTACTTGCTGATGACGCGCGTCATCGCAGCACGCAGGCCCGTGAGGTGGGTGCCGCCGTCACGCTGCGGGATGTTGTTGGTGAAGCAGAGCACGCTCTCGTTGTAGCCGTCGTTCCACTGCATGGCGACTTCCACACCGATGCTGGTGCCGGGGATGCCGCCATAGCTGTCGGCCGGGCGCTCGCCGTTGGCATGGAAGGCGTTGGGGTGCAGCACCTTTTTGTTGGCGTTGATGAAGTCCACAAAGCCCTTGACGCCACCTGCGCCGGAGAAGTCATCGGACTTGCCGCTGCGCTCGTCGATCAGGCGAATGCGCACGCCGTTGTTCAGGAAGGACAACTCGCGCAGACGCTTGGCCAGAATTTCGTAATGGAAATCGGTGTTCTGCGTGAAGATTTCCACGTCGGGCAGGAAGTGCACTTCGGTGCCGCGCTTGTCGGTGGCACCCGTGACGCGCATGGGCGAGACCTCAACGCCGTCCACCGTTTCGAGCAAGCGGTTTTGCACAAAGCCCTTGGCAAAGTCGATCTGGTGCACTTTGCCTTCGCGGCGCACCGTCAGGCGCAGCCACTTGCTCAGGGCGTTCACACACGACACGCCCACGCCGTGCAAACCGCCCGAGACCTTGTAGCTGTTTTGGTTGAACTTGCCGCCTGCGTGCAGTTCGGTCAAGGCGATTTCGGCGGCAGAGCGCTTGGGCTCGTGCTTGTCGTCCATCTTCACGCCCGTGGGGATGCCGCGGCCGTTGTCGGTGACGCTGATGGAGTTGTCGCTGTGGATGGTGACGACGATGTCGTCGCAGTGGCCGGCCAGCGCTTCGTCGATCGAGTTGTCGACGACCTCGAACACGAGGTGGTGCAGGCCCGTGCCGTCAGAGGTGTCGCCGATGTACATGCCGGGGCGTTTGCGCACCGCTTCCAGGCCTTCCAGAATCTGGATGGAGCCTTCGCCGTAGCCTTCGGATGCACCCGCCTGGTTGGCATCGATCTTGGGTTGAGCGGTGGTGAAAGCGTCTTCGCTGGGGTTGATTTCGTCGGTCATGTTCAATTTTCTCTGTCGCTTGAATGGCCGAAACCCGCGACGGGTCGCGGGTTTCGATAAGGTGAGCCTTGTGGGCTTTCGCCTTAAATGCGCATCGGCATCACCACATATTTGAAGTTGTCGTTCTCGGGGATGGTGATCAGCGCCGAGCTGTTGCCATCGGCCAAATCGATGCGGACCATGTCCTGGCCCATGTTGCTGAGCACGTCGATGATGTAGGTCACGTTGAAGCCGATCTCGATCGCGTCGCCACCGTAGTCGATGTCGAGTTCGTCCACGGCTTCTTCTTGTTCGGCGTTGGTCGAGGCCACGCGCAGGCTGCCGGGCTCGAGGTTCAGGCGCACGCCTTTGAATTTGTCACTGGTCAAAATGGCGGTGCGCTGCAGGCAAGACAACAAAGCCTGGCGGCCCAGCGTGAGGTTGTTGCGGTGGCCCTTGGGAATGACGCGGTTGTAGTCGGGGAACTTGCCTTCGACCAGCTTGGTCACGAACTCCATGCCGTCAAAGCTGAACTTGGCCTGGTTGTTGGCAAATTGCATCTCGATGGCGCCTTCAGCGTCGCTCAGCAAGCGCTGCAATTCCAGAACAGTTTTGCGCGGCAGGATGACTTCTTGCTTGCTGGGCACTTCCACATCGAGGGTGGCCGATGTGTAGGCCAGACGGTGACCATCGGTCGCGACCAGGCTCAAGCGGTTGCCTTCGGCCACAAACAAGATGCCGTTGAGGTAGTAACGGATGTCGTGCACCGCCATGGCAAACGAGACCTGACCGAGCAACTGCTTGAGGGTTTTTTGCGGCACGCTGAACACGGGGCCAAAGCTGGCGGCTTCTTGCACCAGCGGGAAGTCTTCTGCAGGCAAGGTCTGCAGGGTGAATTTGGACTTGCCGCCCTTCAAGATCAGCTTGGCCTGCGACGATTCGAGGCTGACGGTCTGGTCAGCGGGCATGGTGCGCAGGATGTCGATGAGTTTGCGCGCGCCCACGGTGGTGGTGAAGTCACCAGGGTCGCCGTCCATCTCGGCGGTGGTGCGGATCTGGATTTCCAGATCGCTGGTGGTCAGCTGAACGGCGTGGCCGGTTTTGCGGATCAACACATTGGCCAGCACAGGCAGCGTATGACGGCGCTCGACAATACCGGACACGGATTGCAGGACCGACAGCAATTTGTCTTGGGTGGCCTTCAGAACGATCATGGGTCTACCTTTGGTGTTGTTTCTAGCAATGAACGCAGTGAGCAGTCGCTGACAGTGCAATGGCACACATTTTCGCTGTTTTTTAGCCCCGAACCGGCTGCAAACCGCTTCGAACCCGCTAAATCGTGTGAGAACACGGACAGCATGGCGCCTTAGCCCTTGAGGGTTTGTTCCAGCACATGCAGCTGCTGGTTCAATTCGGTCATTTGCTGGCGCTCGGCGCTGATCTTGCGCACCGCGTGCAGCACGGTGGTGTGGTCACGACCGCCAAACAGCTCGCCAATCTCGGGCAGGCTCTTTTGGGTCATTTCCTTGGCCAGGTACATGGCAATCTGGCGCGGGCGGGCAATGCTGGCCGGACGCTTTTTGCTGTACATGTCGGCGACCTTGATCTTGTAGTAATCGGCCACGGTTTTCTGGATGTTCTCGACGCTGATCTGGCGGTTCTGGATCGACAGCAGGTCGCGCAGGGCGTCGCGGGCCAGCTGGATGGAGATTTCCTTCTGATTGAAGCGCGAATAGGCCAGGATTTTGCGCAGCGCGCCTTCGAGCTCGCGCACGTTGGAGCGCACGTTTTTGGCCACGAAAAACGCCACTTCCTCGGGCATTTCGCTGCCTTCGCTGATGGCCTTGTTGATCAGGATCGCCACGCGCATTTCGAGCTCGGGCGGCTCCATGGCCACCGTCAGGCCCGAATCAAAGCGCGAAACCAGCCGCTCATGGATGTCGGCCAGGCCCTTGGGGTAGGTGTCGCTGGTCATCACGATGTGTGATTTTTTGGCCAGCAAAGCCTCGAAGGCGTTGAAGAATTCTTCTTGCGTGCGGTCCTTGTTGGCAAAGAACTGCACATCGTCGATCAACAGCAAATCGAGCGAGTGGTAGTGGTGCTTGAACTCGTCAAAAGTCTTGCGCTGGTAGGCTTTAACCACATCCGACACAAACTGTTCAGCATGGATGTACAGAACCTTGGCTTCGGGGCGCTCAGCCAGCAGCTTATTGCCGATGGCATGCATCAGGTGGGTCTTGCCCAAACCCACGCCGCCGTAGATGAAAAGGGGGTTGTAAAGGTGCCCCGGGGAGCCTGCCACATGCATGGCTGCAGCCCGCGCCATGCGGTTGGCAGTACCTTCAACCAGGTTGTCAAACGTCAAAGCCGTGTTCAAGCGGCTGCGAAAGGTATTGGCAACCGCTTCATCCACAATGGGCTGGGCTTCCGGCAAGGCTTCCATTGAAGACGGGGTGGAGGCTTTTACAGGCCTGACGCCACCTTCACGCGGAGTGATCGCTAACTCAATTTGAACAGGATGCCCTTGCAGGCTTTCCAGTGTGGCCGATAAACGGCTGGCGTACTGGGCACGAACCCAATCAAGTTTGAAGCGGTTGGCCACGAACAGGGTGACACGCTGCTGATCTTCCGAGACCAAGGCCGTGAGCGGCTTGATCCAGGTGTTGAACTGCTGTTCGGGCAGCTCGCGGGACAGCTCGTCCCGACATGCTTGCCACAGTGCCTGGCCGGCATCTGTCTGAATTTCTGGGGGGATTCCCTCGGACATGTTGTATTTATTTTTTGTGGACAGTGGGGATCTGGGGCGGCGGGATATTCTGGTTTATCAAGAGCTTATCCACATGCCGAATCGAATCTGGAAAGTGATCATAAACCACATCAATGCGTTTGGGACACGGTGGTGATACCGAGGTCAAAATTCAAGTAAATTTGTCGGGCGTCAGAAAGTTTGCGATAATCTTGGGTTTCGTCCATCGCTGATTCATGGTCATGGACACAAAGGAAGAGTTATGAAACGCACCTACCAACCATCCAAGACACGTCGCGCCCGTACCCACGGTTTCCTGGTTCGCATGAAAACCCGTGGTGGCCGTGCCGTGATCAATGCACGCCGCGCCAAGGGCCGCAAGCGTCTGGCTGTCTAATGTCCATCCAGCCGTCCGGCAGTGGCCTGATGTCACTGCAGGCGGTTGAAGCTGGGGCCTGGCCATCGTGCAGCGTCTAAAAACACGCCCACAATTTCAGGCCACCCTGGCTGGCGGCACAGTCTCGCGTACAGCGCACTTTGCACTGCACCGGCTGACACTGGTCGCCCCAACAGACACCTCTTCGGCACAAGCTGATTCAGTTGGGCCTGCACCTTCGCCGGAGCAGGCCCTTTTTGGCTTGCCCGGCGTTTGGCTGGGCGCCATGGTGCCCAAGCGCTGGGCCAAGCGTGCCGTGACCCGCAATGCGATCAAGCGACAAATCTACAACGTGAGTGCCGGCTACAGCCACCGCTTGCCCCAGGCCGCCCATGTGGTGCGCCTGCGCATGGGCTTTGACCGCAAGCAGTTCATCAGCGCCACCTCCGAGGCTTTGAAGCTGGCGGTGCGCCTTGAACTGGAACAACTGTTTGAGCGGGCCACCCGTCCGGAGGCAAAAGCATGATGCGCGCCTTGCTGATGGGCCTGGTGCGCGCCTACCGCTTGTTGCTCAGCCCCTGGCTGGGCTCGGCTTGCCGCTTTGAGCCCACTTGTTCGGCTTATGCTTTGCAGGCCCTGGAGCGACACGGCGCAGCGGCAGGCAGCTACCTGACCGTTCACCGGCTGATGCGTTGCCACCCTTGGTGCGCGGGCGGCCACGACCCCATTCCAGAACAGCCTCCGCGCCTGTTCACGGCTTTGTTTTCCCCTACTTCGTCAAAGAAGACTTCATGAACGATATCCGTCGCACCATCCTCTGGGTGATTTTTGGTTTTTCCATGGTTTTGCTGTGGGATCAGTGGCAGATCCACAACGGTCGGCCCGCCACCTTCTTTCCCAAGCCCGGCGCCACGGCAGCCGTGAATGCACCTGCAGCAGCAGGATCGGCGGCGGCATCCAGTGCGGTGCCGGCTGCCAGCAGCGCAGCCACAACCGCAACGCCAGGGCAAGTGCCTTCCGGCGCAGCCACCGCGCCGAACCTGGTCAGCGAAAAGATCGATGTGGTCACCGATGTGCTCAAACTGCGCTTTGACACCGAAGGGGGCAACCTGGTTCGCAGCGAGTTCACCAAGCACAACGACTTTGTGGACACCAGCAAACCCTTCGTTTTTCTGGATCAAAGTGGCACGCGCGTGTACAACGCACAAACGGGTCTCATTGGCGGCAATTTCCCCACACACAAAAGCCTGATGCGCTTCAGCGGCGAGAAGTCCCTGAAAGACGGTCAAAACGAACTGACCCTGCGCTTTGAGTCCGACGATCAAAGCGGCGTGAAGCTGGTCAAGACCTACACCCTGCAACGCGGCAGCTATGCGATAGGGGTGAAGCACGAAGTGGTCAACACCGGCACCGCCAATGTGTCGCCGCAGCTTTACCTGCAGCTGGTGCGCGACGGCAACAAGCCCGCTGGCGAGTCGTCTTTCTATTCCACCTTCACAGGCCCCGCCATTTACACCGAGGCCAAAAAGTACCAGAAGGTGGAGTTCAGCGACATCGAAAAGAACAAGGCCGAAATCGACAAGACTTCGTCCAATGGCTATGTGGCCATGGTGCAGCACTACTTCGCCACCGCCTGGCTGCTGGCTGACGGCATTCCGCGCGAAAACTTCGTGCGCAAGGTCGACACCAACCTGTACGCCGTGGGCATGATCACGCCCCTGGCCGAGCTGGCACCGGGCCAAACGAAAACCGTGAGCGCGCAGCTGTTCAGCGGTCCGCAAGAAGAAAAAGTGCTCGAAGCCCTGGCCCCGGGCCTGGACCTGGTGAAGGACTACGGCTGGCTGGCCATGCTGTCCAAGCCTTTGTACTGGTTGCTCGACAAGCTGTTCAGCTTCATCCAGAACTGGGGCTGGTCCATCGTGGCGCTGGTGCTGCTGCTCAAGATCGCTTTCTATTGGCTCAACGCCAAGGCTTACGCCAGCATGGCCAAGATGAAAGCCATCAACCCCAAGATCATGGAGATGCGCGAGCGCCTGAAAAACGATCCGCAAAAAATGCAGCAGGAGATGATGAAGATCTACCGCGAGGAAAAGGTCAACCCGATGGGCGGCTGCTTCCCGATCATGATCCAGATCCCGGTGTTCATTGCCTTGTACTGGGTGCTGCTGTCCAGCGTCGAGATGCGCAATGCGCCCTGGATCGGCTGGATCCGCGACTTGTCGGCACCTGATCCGTACTTCATCCTGCCTTTGGTGATGACCTTGACCACCTTGCTGCAGACCGCGCTCAACCCCGCGCCGCCGGACCCGATGCAAGCCAAGCTGATGTGGATCATGCCGCTGGTGTTCTCGGTGATGTTCTTCTTCTTCCCGGCCGGCTTGGTGCTGTACTGGATCACGAACAACATCTTGTCGATTGCACAGCAGTGGATGATCAACACCCGCATGGGCGTGCCACCGCAGTTCAACTTGCCCAAGTTCAAATAAATTCAAAAGGCCGCGCAAGCGGCCTTTTTTTGCTGCCTTCACCCGCCGCTTACCCCCATGCTCGCCAGACACCAGGAACCCATCGTCGCCATCGCCACCGCACCCGGTCGCGGCGCGGTGGGCATCGTGCGGGTGTCGGGTCGCCACCTGTCGTCGCTGATCCAGGCGCTGTGCGGGCGCCAACTCAAGCCGCGCGAAGCCACCTACCTGCCTTTTGCCGATGCCGACGGCAGCCCCATCGACCACGGTCTGGCGCTGCACTTTGTGGCCCCGCATTCGTTCACGGGCGAAGACGTGTTGGAGTTGCAAGCGCACGGCGGCACGGTGGTCTTGCAGCTGCTGGTGGCGCGTTGCCTGCAGGCGGCGGCCGAAACCGACCCCACCACTGGAAAACCACGCTTGGCGGGGCTTCGCGTGGCGCAGCCGGGGGAGTTTTCCGAGCGGGCTTTTCTGAATGACAAGATCGACCTGGCCCAAGCCGAGGCGATTGCCGACCTGATCGACGCGAGCACCGAAGCCGCAGCACGCAGCGCCAGCCGGTCTTTGGCGGGGGATTTTTCCAAAGAAATCCATGGGCTGCGCGATGCCTTGATTCACCTGCGCATGCTGGTAGAGGCAACGCTGGACTTTCCAGAAGAAGAAATCGATTTCTTGCAAAAGGCCGATGCGCAAGGGCAACTCACGCGCTTGCAAGGCGCGCTGCAGACCGTGCTGGGCAAAGCCCGGCAGGGCGCTTTGCTGCGCGAAGGCATCAAGGTGGTGATTGCGGGCCAGCCCAATGCGGGCAAGAGCTCGCTGCTCAACGCACTGGCCGGGGCCGAGCTGGCCATCGTCACCCCGATTGCAGGCACCACCCGCGATGTGGTGCAGCAAACCATCCAGATCGAGGGCGTACCACTGCATGTGATTGACACCGCCGGGCTGCGCGAAGGCGAGGGCGTGGACGAGGTGGAGCAAATCGGCATTGCGCGCGCCTGGGGCCAGATTGAAAACGCCGACGCGGTGCTGTTTTTGCACGACCTCACGCGCGTGGGCCAGGCAGATCACGACGCGGCCGATGCCGACATCGCCACCGCGCTGCAAAGCCGCCTGCCTGCCAGCGTGGCGGTGATCGACGTGTGGAACAAGGCCGACGCGGCCCAGGTCTCGGCAGAACGCCCGGGCCTGACGCTCTCGGCCAAAACGGGCGAAGGCCTGCAGGCCCTGCGCCAGCAACTGCTGCAGCAAGCCGGTTGGCAGCAAGCCAGTGAAGGCCTGTTCATTGCACGCGAACGCCATGTGCAGGCGCTGCACCGGGTGCGCGAACACCTGGATGTGGCCGACGCGCACCTGGCCGCGCAAGCCCAAAACCTCGACCTGCTGGCCGAAGAGCTGCGCCTGGCCCAAAACGCGCTCAACGAGATCACGGGCGAGTTCAGCGCCGACGATTTGCTGGGCGTGATTTTTTCGAGTTTTTGCATCGGCAAGTGAGCCGATACCAAGGCACAAGCGCTCAGGGAAAGCACCGAAAAGGTCACACCCGTGACTATTTCACTGCGCCAACAGGCACAAGATAGCCCTTTTGCCGACCGCCACAACCATGACCACCGACACCCAGCCCAGCCTCAGCCCCGAACAAGACGCGTATTTGCGCGAACGATCGGACTGGATGGGCGCTTACCTGGTGCTGCACGCTTGGGGGGTGATCGCTTTGGCCATGGCATTTTTCATCGCGTGGCCCAACCCCTTGAGCTTCATTGTGGCTGTGGTCGTCATTGGCGGACGGCAGCTGGGTTTGGCGATTTTGATGCACGACGCGGCGCACCGCGCCTTGTTCAAGAGCACCCGCCTCAATGACACGCTGGGCGCGTTTTTGTGCGGCTGGCCTGTGGGGGCGAGCCTCACGCTGTATCGCCCTTACCACCTGAGCCACCACCGCCACACGCAGCAAAAAGAGGACCCCGACCTGATCCTCTCCGCACCATTTCCGATCAGCAAGAACAGCTTCTGGCGCAAGATGCGGCGGGACATTTTGGGCGTCACCGGTGTCCAGCGGCGCCTGGAATTTTTTCGCATGGAAATGGGCCAGGACCCCAGCCGCTGGCAGCGGCTGAAGAACCTGATCGCCGCAGAAAAATATTTCTTTCTCACCAACCTGGCAATCTTCGCTGTCACGGCTGCGGCCGGGGTATGGTGGGCTTACATTGCGCTGTGGCTTTTGCCCCTGTTGACCTGGTATCAGGTGATCAGCCGCATCCGCAACATCGCCGAGCACGCGGTGGTGGGGGACAACGACGACCGTCTGCGCAACACCCGCACCACCATGGCGAACTGGGGCATGCGCATGGTGCTGGCACCCTACTGGGTCAACTACCACCTGGAGCACCACCTGTTTGTGTTCACACCTTGCTGGAAGCTGCCTGCGGCGCACCGCATGCTGATCGCGCAAGGCTTTGGACCGCGCATGGAGCTGGCGCCCGGCTATCTGGCGGTGCTGCGCAAAGCCACCGCCAAAACCCACGACGACCCGGGCGCTCACCAGCGCAAGGTCGGGGCCATGATCTGAGAAGCAGATGCCCCGACAGCGCCTGCTGTCGCTATCGCAGTGAAAGCATGGCGCTCAGGCGGGCATGCCGCCAATGCGTGACATGAGTTCGGCTGCATTGCGGGCACCGAAATGCGCACGCAAACTGGCCCGCAGTTTCTCCACCGTGCGCGGGCTCAGGCCCAGCTCTTTGGCCGAGTCTTTGGCCGTTTGACCCTTGGCCATGCCGGCCAGCACTTCGCGCTCACGCGGAGTCAGGCGCTCGGCATCGGTGACCGCCGACAAGGGCTCAAACACCCAGGAGGCGGTTTCAAACGGATCGGCCAGGTCGGCCGCACGCCCATGCACACGCACCCAGATCAAGGAGCCATCGCGGCGGCGCATGAGGCGTTCGTCCTGGTATTGCCCCTGAGTGGCCATGACTTGCCAGCCGCGTTGCCCAATGCGCTCGAACTCGTCCTGACTGGGGTACAGCATGGCCAAGCTGGCGCCTTGCATTTCGTGAATTTCGTAGCCAAAAATATGGGCAAATGCGGTGTTGCACAGCACGATCTGGCGACGAGAAGACATCATCAAACCCAAGGGACTGAGCGAGGCCAAATCGCCCCAGTGAGCGTTTGAGATGAGTGAATCAGAAGGAGGGGTATTTTTACGCAAGGGTTAGTCCGGGCGTGTTTTGACGACTGCACAAAGCATGATGAGCCACCTAATATAGCTGCAAGCGTGATCCCTTTTACGCACCTGAAAACCCTTTGTTCATTGGACGCTCACTGATGTTGGTTGACCTGATCGGCTACGCCCATACCCCGTTTGGCAAACTGCCTGGCGCCGAGGTGGAAGCCTTGATGCGCGAAGTCGCTACCACCGCGATCGGCGATGCGCACCTGGACGCGGCCGACATCGATGCCGTGGTGGTGGGGCACTTCAACCCCGGCTTTGTTCGGCAAGGATTCACCGCCGGCCTGAGCGGTGGTTTGCTGCCGGGCCTGCACATGGTGCCTGCCGTGCGGGTGGAAAACGCCTGCGCCACCGGCAGTGCCGCCATTCACCACGCCCAGGCACTCATCGCTTCGGGCCAGGCGCGCCATGTGCTGGCCATCGGGGTGGAGGTCATGTCGGCTTTGCCCACACGCGAAGTGGGACAGGCCTTGTTGCAAGCCTGTTATGTGCCCGAAGAAATCGACACGCCCGCCGGGTTTGCGGGCATGTTTGCACGCTTGGCCGATGCCTATGCCGACCGCCATGGCGATCCGCACCCGGCCATGGCGCGCATAGCCGCCAAAAACCACGCCAATGGTTTGCACAACCCGCTGGCGCAGTTGCACCTGAATGTGGATGCGGCATTCTGCAATACCGAATCCGACAAGAACCCTCGTGTGGTGGGACGCCTGTTGCGCAGCGATTGCTCGCCGGTTTCCGATGGTGCAGCTGCCGTGGTGCTGAGCGCCGCCGGTGCTCACACGCGGCATGACAACGCCGTGCGGCTGCGCGCCACCGCGCAAGCCACCGACCTCATGCCGCTGTCGCAACGCGACATGAGTGAGCTGGCCGGCACGCGTGTGGCCTGGCAGCGCCTGATGGCCAAAGCAGGCATCTCCTTGGACGATCTGGATTTGCTGGAGACACACGATTGCTTCACGATCGCCGAATTGATGCAGTACGAAGCCATCGGCTTGTGCGCACCTGGCCAAGGGGCGCGTGCGCTCGATGAAGGCTGGGTCATGCCCGGGGGACGTCTGCCGGTCAACCTGTCAGGCGGGCTCAAATCCAAAGGTCACCCGGTGGGTGCAACTGGCGTGTCGATGCATGTCATGGCGGCCTGGCAGTTGCTGGGGCGCTGGCGCAGCGCCCCCTTGCCCAATGCCCGGCTGGCCGCCGTGCTCAACATGGGGGGTGCCGGCGTGGTGACCTGTGGCTCGGTGCTGGAAAGGATGAACTGAGATGAACATCGCCCTTTGGTTGGCCCGCAGCGCCGAACGTTATCCGCAGCAAGCGGCCATCGCGCACGGCACGCAGCTGTGGTGCGACTACGCCGAGTTTGCCCGCCGGGCCGCACGCACAGCCCACTGGCTTCGCACACAAGGGGTGCAACCGGGAGACCGTGTGGTGCTGTTCATGCACAACGCACCCGAATACCTGCCCCTGATGTGGGGCATTTGGTGGTGCGGTGCTGTGGCTGTTCCGGTGAACGCCAAGTTGCACGAACGCGAAGCGGCCTGGATTGCCGGGCACAGCGAGGCGCGTCTGGCTTTGGTGGATAACGAGCGCGCCAGCGGCCTGCAGCAGGCCTTGAACGAATTGAATGCCGCCACGCAGGTGCAGGCTGACCACGCCTTCATGCAACAAGCCGATGGCCCGCAGCTGGCTTTGCAGCCTCGCGAAGACGACGACCCGGCCTGGCTGTTTTACACCAGCGGCACCACGGGCAGGCCCAAGGGCGTGGTGCTGTGCGCCCGCCAATTGCGCGGCTGCGCGCTGGCTTATCTGGCCTCGGTGCAATCGGTGCAGCGCGGCGACAGCATGCTGCACCCCGCACCGCTGTCGCACGGCGGCGGCATGTACCACCTGCCCTATGTGCTGAACGCTGGGCTGAACGTGGTGCCCCGCTCGGACGGCTTTGACCCGCACGAAGCCCTGGCGCTGGCTGCACACTGGCAGCAGGCCTCGTTTTTTGCAGCACCCACCATGGTGCGGCGGCTGGTCGATGCGGCACGCACCTTGCCCGAACGCCCGCAGGGCCTGGCCACCATCGTCTATGGCGGTGGCCCCATGTACCTGGCCGACATCGAAGAGGCTTTGCAGGTGATCGGACCGCACTTTGCGCAGATCTACGGCCAAGGCGAATGCCCCATGACCATCAGCGTGCTGCCCAAGAGCGACGTTTTGGACACTGCGCACCCGCGCTGGCGCGAACGCCTGGCCTCGGTGGGTCATGCGCAGGCCATGGTCGAGGTCAAGATTTGCGATGAGTCGGGCACCGAACTGCCCATGGGCGAAGTGGGCGAGATCTGCGTGCGCAGCGAATTGGTCATGGCCGGGTATTGGCGCGACCCTGAAGCCACGGCCAAAACCATCCGCAACGGTTGGCTGCAAACCGGCGATGTCGGCCGCCTGGACGCCGACGGTTACCTGAGCCTGCTCGACCGCTCCAAGGACATGGTGATCAGTGGCGGCACCAACATCTATCCGCGTGAAGTCGAAGAAGCGCTGCTGACGCACCCGCAGGTGGCCGAGGTCTCGGTGATCGGCCGACCCGACCCCGAGTGGGGCGAGGTGGTGGTGGCCTTTGTGGTGTGTCGGCAAGCCCTGAGCGTGGCCGAGCTGGATGCGCACTGCCTGGCTCAGGTCGCGCGCTTCAAACGCCCCAAGCATTACCACTTTGTCGAGGCCTTGCCCAAGAACAACTACGGCAAGGTACTGAAAACCGAACTGCGCACGCTGGACGCGCAAAGCCTGAAAGGAAACATGGGATGAGTACCACACACTGCGCGCTGGTCACCGGTGCCACGCAGGGCATTGGCCTGGCCATCGCCACCCGCTTGGCCGAGGCCGGACACGACGTGGTGCTGCATGGCATCGAACCCTTGTCCGAAGGTCAGGCGGTGGCACAAGCTTTGGCGCAAAGCACCGGACAAAAAACCGCTTATGTGCCAGCCGACCTGCGCGACCCGCAAGCGGCCAGTGCGCTGTGGGCGCAAGCGGCCAAAGCCCTGCGCACGCCAGACATCCTGGTCAACAACGCGGGCATTCAGCACACCTGCCCGGTGCAAGACTTTCCGACCGAACGCTGGGACGCGATCTTGGCCGTCAACCTGAGCGCGGCCTTCATGACCATGCGCTCGGCTGTTCCCGCCATGCGTGCGCAAGGCTGGGGTCGCATCGTCAACATCGCCTCGGTGCATGGGCTGGTGGCCTCGGTCAACAAAACCGCTTACCTGGCGGCCAAGCACGGTCTGGTGGGTCTGTCCAAGGGCGTGGCACTGGAGACCGCCACCGATGGCATCACCGTCAACTGCATCTGCCCGGGCTGGACCGACACGCCCATCATCGCGCCCCAGATTGAGGCGCGGGCCCAAACCTTGGGGGGTGACCGCGATGCGGCCATCCGTGATTTGTTGCGTGAAAAGCAGCCCAACCAAACCCTGCTGCCGCCCGGGCGCATCGGCGATGTGGCGGTGTTTTTGTGCAGCGATGCGGCCGCTGGCATCACGGGCGTGTCCCTGCCGGTCGATGGCGGCTGGACAGCGCAATGAGGCCCGCGGTGCACCAGGACACACATGCCCATCACACGCCATTCACGAACCAGACACCTGCGGGACAAACCCCGGGATAACCATGACGCAGAACTGACAAGACCCCCGCACAATCGGGCAGCGAAGTTACCCCCTAGCTGCCGAACAATGAACCAGAGCCCTCCAGATGTCCAGCAATTTCATTCTTGAAACCCGAGAGCTTGTCAAAGAGTTCAAGGGCTTCGTTGCCGTCAACGGCGTGAGCCTGAATGTGCAGCGTGGTCACATCCACGCGTTGATCGGTCCCAACGGGGCAGGCAAGACCACCGTCTTCAACCTGCTGACCAAGTTCCTGATCCCCACGCGTGGACAAATTCTGTTCAACGGTCACGACATCACCCCCGAGAAACCCTCTCAGGTGGCGCGGCGTGGGATCGTGCGGTCTTTCCAGATTTCGGCGACTTTCCCCAACCTCACGGTGATGGAAAACGTGCGCATTGGTCTGCAACGCGCCACGGGTACCTCGATGCACTTTTGGCGCTCCGAACGCAGCCTGAACCAGCTCAACGACAAGGCCATGGCTTTGCTCGACCAGGTCGATTTGGGCAACATGGCCGACCTGACGGCGGTGGAGTTGCCTTATGGCCGCAAGCGCGCCCTGGAAATCGCCACCACACTGGCGATGGACCCCGAGCTGATGCTGCTGGACGAACCCACTCAGGGCATGGGCCACGAAGACGTGGACCGCGTGACACAGCTGATCAAAAAAGTCGGTGCCAACCGCACCATCTTGATGGTGGAGCACAACATGAACGTGGTGTCCAAAATTGCAGACACCATCAGTGTCTTGCAACGTGGACAAGTGATCGCAGAAGGACCTTACGCCGTGGTTTCGCAAAATCCCCAAGTGCTGGAAGCCTACATGGGCACCACCGACAACCAGCTGGAGGGGGCCCATGGCTAAATCCAAAGAATTCCTGCGCATCAGCAACCTGCAAGCCTGGTACGGCGAGTCGCACATCCTGCACGGGGTGGACCTCACGGTGAACGAAGGCGAAGTCGTCACGCTGCTGGGGCGCAACGGCGCGGGTCGCACCACCACCGTCAAATCCATCCTGGGTCTGGTGGGACGCCGCACCGGCTCCATCACCATCAAGGGCCAGGAGACGGTGAACTGGGCACCGCACCAGATTGCCAAATTGGGCCTGGGCTATTGCCCTGAAGAGCGGGGTATTTTTTCGGCCCTGACTTGCGAAGAAAACCTTTTGCTGCCCCCCGTGATTGCCCCCAACGGCATGTCGGTGGAAGAAATTTACGAGATGTTCCCCAACCTGCTCGAGCGCCGCAACAGCCCGGGCACCCGCCTGTCGGGCGGTGAGCAGCAGATGCTGGCCGTGGGTCGCATCCTGCGCACCGGTGCTCGCTTTTTGTTGCTGGACGAGATTTCCGAAGGCCTGGCGCCCGTGATTGTGCAGGCCCTCGCCCGCATGATCACGGCCCTCAAGGACAAAGGCTTCACCATCATCATGGTGGAGCAGAACTTCCGGTTTGCCGCACCTTTGGCGGATCGGTTTTACGTGATGGAACACGGCCAGATGGTGGAGAGCTTTACCTCACAAGAGCTGTCCTCCAAGATGGGCATGTTGCACGAGTACCTGGGTGTCTGATTTTTTTCTAACTGGAGACAACACGATGAAACGCAAACTTCTTTCCCTGGCAGCCTTGGCGGCCTGCGCCTTTGCGGGCGGTGCACAAGCCCAGATCTCTGACGGCATCGTCAAGATCGGCGTGCTCAACGACATGTCGGGGCTCTACTCCGACATCACCGGCCCCGGCTCGGTCACGGCCGCCAAAATGGCCGTGGAAGACTACATCAAGGCCACAGGCAGCAAGCTCAAGGTCGAAGTGGTCGGTGCCGACCACCAGAACAAGCCCGATGTCGGCTCCAACATCGCCCGTCAGTGGTACGACACCGACAAGGTCGACATGATCGCCGACGTGCCCACTTCGTCGGTCGGTTTGGCTGTGGCCAAAATTTCCAGCGACAAAGGCAAGCTGCACGTCAACTCCGGTTCGGCCACCGCCGACCTGAGCGGCAAGGCCTGCAACGCCAACACCATCCACTGGGCCTATGACACCTGGATGCTGGCCAACGGCACCGGCAAAGCGATTGTCAAAAGCGGTGGTGACACCTGGTTCTTCCTGACCGCCGACTACGCCTTCGGCCACGCCCTGGAGCGCGACACCGAAGCTGTGGTGGTCAAGAATGGCGGTAAGGTCGTGGGCAAGGTCCGCACACCTTTCCCATCGCAGGACTTCTCTTCGTTCCTGCTGCAGGCTCAAGCCTCCAAGGCCAAGATCATCGGTTTGGCCAACGCCGGTGGCGACACCACCAACTCGATCAAGCAAGCGGCTGAGTTCGGCATCACCAAAGGCGGCCAGAACCTGGCAGGTCTGCTGGTCTTCCTGCCCGACGTTCACTCGCTGGGCCTGAACACCGCACAGGGCCTGATGCTGACCGAAACCTTCTACTGGGACCTGAACGACCAGACGCGCGCCTTCACCAAGCGTTTCGCTGCGGCCAACAGCGGCAAGCACCCCTCCATGGTGCAAGCCGGTGTGTACTCCAGCGTGATCCACTACCTGAAGGCCGTGGACGCCGCCAAGACCGATGACGGCACCAAAGTCGCCGCCAAGATGAAAGAGCTGCCCACAGACGATCCTTTGTTCGGCAAAGGCAGCGTGCGTGCCGACGGTCGCAAGATCCACCCCGCTTACCTGTTCCAGGTCAAGAAGCCTGCGGAATCCAAAGGCCCTTACGACTACTACAAGCTGGTGGCCACCATTCCAGCCAACGAGGCCTTCCGCCCATTGGCCGAGAGCGATTGCCCATTGGTCAAGAAGTAATTTCACCCTTTTGTTCTAGCAAGTCGAAACATCACCATGGAAATCTTTGGCATACCTTCACAAGCCCTGTTCGGGCAATTGCTGATCGGGCTGATCAACGGCTCTTTTTATGCATTGCTCTCGCTGGGCCTGGCCGTGATTTTCGGCTTGCTGAACATCATCAACTTCACCCACGGCGCCCAGTACATGCTGGGCGCCTTTGTGGCTTACCTCTCGCTCACCAAACTGGGCATCAATTACTGGGTTTCGCTCATCGTCACGCCGATTCTGGTGGGCGCAACCGGCATGGTCATTGAACGCACCATGCTCAAACAGCTCTACAAGCTTGACCACCTGTATGGTCTTTTGCTCACTTTCGGTTTGGCACTGATCATTCAGGGCCTGTTCCGCAACGAATTCGGCTCTTCGGGCATGCCCTATCCCGTGCCTGAAGTCTTTCAAGGTGCATTCAACACCGGCTTCATGTTCCTGCCCAAATACCGGGCCTGGGTGATCGTGGCGTCCTTGGTGGTGTGCATCTCCACTTGGTATGTCATCGAGCGAACCAAACTGGGTGCCTACCTGCGCGCTGCCACCGAAAACCCCAGCCTGGTCCAAGCATTTGGCATCAACGTGCCGCGCATGATCACCCTCACTTATGGCTTCGGCGTCGGGCTGGCTGCGTTTGCCGGCGTCATGGCCGCGCCGGTCTACCAGGTCAACCCGACCATGGGCGCCGACATCATCATTGTGGTGTTTGCGGTGGTGGTGATTGGCGGCATGGGCTCCATCATGGGGGCCATCCTGACCGGTTTTGGTCTGGGCCTGATCGAGGGCCTGACCAAAGTGTTTTACCCGGAAGCTTCCAGCACGGTGATTTTCATCATCATGACCATCGTTCTTTTGATCAAGCCTGCCGGATTGTTCGGCACCCAGAAGTAAGCCCATGACCACAGTCTCGACCCCCTCCTTCAAGACCCAGTCGTTCACCCACCAGTGGGTGGCCTTCGCCATCATGGTGGCGGTTCTGGTCATCGCGCCCATTTGGGTCTATCCGATCTTCCTGATGAAGGTCATGTGTTTTGCCTTGTTTGCCTGCGCCTTCAACCTGCTGATCGGTTTTGGTGGCCTGCTGTCGTTCGGTCACGCCATGTTTTTGGGCACCGCCGGCTATGCCGCCGCGCACGCCGCCAAGGTCTGGGGCTGGAACCCCGAGTTGGCCGTGCTGTTTGCCACCGGTTGTTCGGCCTTGCTGGCACTGGTCACAGGCGCTCTGGCCATTCGCAGGCAGGGCATTTACTTTGCGATGATCACACTGGCGTTTTCGCAAATGGTGTTCTTCTTCTATTTGCAAATGCCATTCACGGGCGGTGAAGACGGTATCCAGTCGGTGCCACGCGGCAAGCTGTTCGGCCTGTTTGACCTGGCCGAAAACTCGGCCATGTACATGTTCGTGCTGGCGATTTTTCTGGCCGGCTTCGCTTTCATCTGGCGCATCATCCACTCGCCCTTTGGCCAAATCCTCAAAGCCATTCGCGAAAACCAGGACCGCGCCATCTCGCTGGGCTATGACACCGACCTGTACAAGCTGATCGCCTTCGTGATCTCGGGCGCCCTGGCAGGCACAGCAGGCGCCACCAAATCACTGGTGTTCCAGCTGGCCTCGCTGACCGATGTGCATTGGTCCATGTCCGGCGAAGTGGTGTTGATGACCTTGCTGGGCGGTCTGGGCACCTTGTTCGGACCCGTGATCGGTGCCGCCGTGATCGTGAGCATGCAAAACTACCTGGCCCAGCTGGGGGCCTGGGTCACGATTGTCCAGGGCGTGATTTTCGTGGTCTGCGTTCTGGCTTTCCGCCGCGGCATCATTGGCGAGATTGCCAACTGGCTCAAGAAGCCACTGTAAGCGTCTGCGCCAGACTGGGCTGCTGTCAACCGTTGGGCAACCAGGCGGCTAGGCAGGAAAGCGGCCTGCGCAATGTGGGATCAAAGGGGTTGATTTGCACTGAAACGCGTTGGGCCTCCTTGCGCAACAAGTCCACCACAGCAGGCAATCTCTCCTCGTTCAATCGCGTCGAAATGGTGCCGACACTCAACGCCGCCACCGCATGGCCCTCACGGTCACAAATCGGCACGGCCACGCCGGCCATCCCCTCCAACAAGCCCGAGTTCTTGTCTGCATAGCCCTGAGCCCGAACCCGATCGATCTCGGTTCTCAAATACACCTCATCCAGCGCACCCAGCTCGCGCACACGCGGCACGTTGAAGCGAATCACTTCTTCGCGCTCGGCTTCCGGCAAAAAGGCCAGAATGGCCAAACTGCCCTGACCCACCCCCAGTGCCACGCGACCGCCAATGTCGCCTGTGAACGAACGAATGGGAAAGGGCCCTTCGCTGCGGTCAATGCACACCGCATCAAAGCCGCTGCGCGCCAATAAAAACAAGGTGTCTCCCAAACTGGCCGACAGGCGAAGCAACACAGGACGACACAGGTCGCGTAAAAGCGAGGGGTTGCCGGCGCGGGCGGCCAATGCGAAGAATTCGATGCCCAGCCGGTAGTGTTTTGTCCGCTCATCTTGTTCCACCACATTCTGTGCAATCAAGGCTTGCAAGGTGCGATGCACTGTGGCTTGCGTCAGCCCGATGTCTTTGGCTATTTGCGTCACGCGCGCACCCTCGCGCGGCGCGCGGGACAAATGGCCAATGATGGCAAATGCCCTTTCCAGCACACCGGATCCAGTGGAACTTGTTGTCATTTTTGAAAAGCTGAAGATATTTAAAAATATCGCTCAATTTATTCTATTAAACGGAATAAATCAAATAGTTATGCCGTTTAATGAAATACCCTGTTGACGCTCCCGTGCGATTCCAACACCATTTGCCAAAGTCCGCAGCGGATGTCTGCATTGCTCAAAGCGGAGCCTACGGGCACAGGAGTGTGGCGAATGTCGTTTTTGACGTTGACAAGTCTTTCCAAGTTCTATGGCACGCAATGCGCCGTGGACGATATGAACCTGAGCGTTGAAAAAGGCGAGTTCCTGACCCTGCTGGGGCCTTCGGGTTGCGGCAAAACCACGACGCTGCAAATGATTGCGGGTTTCGTCGAGGCCAGCCAAGGGCAGATTTTTCTGGATGGCAAGAACATCACCCACAGCCCACCGAACACCCGCGGCCTGGGCATTGTGTTTCAAAGCTATGCGCTGTTCCCCCACATGACGGTCAGCCAGAATGTCAGTTTTGGCCTGGAAATGCGGCGCATCGCGAAGCAAGAACGGGCGGACCGAGTGGCCTCTGCACTGGCTTTGGTGCACTTGAGCGAGTTGGCTCAGCGCTACCCCCGCGAGCTTTCGGGCGGACAACGGCAACGCGTCGCCCTGGCCCGGGCATTGGTGATCGAGCCACCCGTTTTGTTGCTGGACGAGCCTTTGTCCAATCTCGACGCCAAGCTGCGTGAAGACATGCAATTTGAACTGCGTCAAATTCAACGCAAAGTCGGCACCACCACGATCATGGTCACCCACGACCAAACAGAAGCCATGTCACTCAGTGACCGCGTGGTGGTGATGCAAGCCGGCCGTGTGACCCAAATAGACAAGCCGTTCACGCTGTATGAAAACCCGCAAACCCAATTCATCTCCACGTTTGTAGGCAAAGCCAATTTGTTGCAAGGACAGCTCAAAGACCACGACGGTGACTGCTGCATCGATATGCAAGGCTTGAAACTGAAGGTGACCCCGGGCATCTGGGCTCACGGCCAAGCACTGATGGTCAGTGTTCGGCCCGAAAAAATCCAGTGTGTGGCACAAGGCACGGGACGCGTGGATGGCTTGGTCATGGCCAGGTTTTTCCTGGGCAGCCAATGGTTGTACCAAGTCGAAACAGCGCAAGGTCTCCTGACCGTCACATGCGCAAACAATGAGCGTTTGCCTTTGAACGAAGGGCAAAGCACGGGCCTGGATTGGTCGGATGAAGCCATGCGAGTGCTGCCATGAGCATGTCCAGACCATTGACCCCGTGGATCCTGTCGGCCCCTGCACTGCTGCTGTTCAGCGGCTTGTTGTTGGCACCCCTCTTGATGACGGGTCTTTTGTCATTTCATGTGTTTGACTACAACACAGGGGTCAAAAACGAGTACACGCTGGCGCATTACATCGCTGTCCTCACCGACCCGTATTACTTTGAAATTTTCTGGCGCACACTTTGGGTATCTGCCGTGACCACCGGCATTTGCCTGTTGATTGGTGCACCCGAAGCCTATGTTTTAAGCCGCATGCGGGACCCATGGCGTACGGTCTGCTTGCTGGTCGTTCTGGCCCCCCTGCTGGTTTCAGTGGTGGTCAGGGCCTTTGGCTGGAGCATGTTGCTGGGGCCGCGGGGGGTGATCAGCCAGTTTTTTGCTTTTGCCGGGCTGGGCTCTTTCAAGGTCCTCTACACCGAATGGGCGGTGATCATTGCCTTGGTGCATGTGATGCTGCCCTTCATGATCATCCCGATCTGGACTTCACTGCAAAAGCTCGACACGGGTGTCGAGCATGCAGCATTGTCCCTGTCTGCATCACCCTTCACAACGGTGCGGCGGATCGTCTTGCCACAAGTGATGCCGGGCATCCTGTCGGGTTGCTTGATTGTTTTTGGTTTGTGCGCCAGTGCGTTCGCCATTCCGGGATTGTTGGGCGGACGACGCCTGAAAATGGTGGCGACTGTGGTTTATGACGAATACCTGCACGAATTGAACTGGCCACTGGGTGCAACGCTGGCCTTGATTTTGCTGGTGGCCAATTTGGTGGTCATGCTCAGCTACAACCGCGTGCTGGAAGGCCGCTACAAAAAATCAATGGGGGTGGCATGACCGCAAATGGCCCCGTTGCAAAGCTGTTCAACGCCTTGGTGATCGGCTTCATGCTGGCGCCACTGCTGATCGTCTGTCTGGTCGCCTTCACGCCCGAGAACACCCTGACGATTCCATCCACCCACTTGTCACTGCGGTGGTTCAAAGCCGTTTTTGAACATCCAGACTTCACCACTTCATTCTGGAACAGCCTTTGGCTGGCTTTGGGCGCGGCCAGCTTATCGACACTGGTGGCCGTGCCAGCGGGTTTGGCCATTTCGCGTTACGAGTTCAAAGGCCGCGACGCACTCAACGCCTTGTTTCTGTCGCCATTGATCGTGCCGCACCTGGTTTTGGGCGTGGCCATCTTGAGGCTGTTTTCCCTCATTGGCGCGACGGGCAATTTTTATTGGCTCATGCTGGCACATGTGGTGGTGATCACCCCATATGCCTTGCGCCTGGTGCTCGCTGCGGCGGTGGGGATGGACAGGCACTGCGAGCATGCCGCATTGTCTTTGGGGGCCAGCCGGGCAACCGTCTTCTGGCGTGTGACTTTGCCCATGATCTTGCCCGGCGTCACGGGTGGCTGGTTGTTGGCTTTCATCAACAGCTTTGACGAAGTCACCATGTCCATTTTCGTCACCTCACCGGCCACTGTGACCTTGCCCGTGCGCATGTACATGTACGCCACAGAGTCGGTAGATCCGCTGATGGCCGCCGTCTCTGCCTTGATGGTGGCATTGACGGCCGGGGTGATGGTCATCCTGGACCGTCTTTATGGCCTGGACAAAATACTGGTGGGTGGCAAATGAAACAGAAACATCCAGCATCCCCTGGCTTGTGGGTCAGACTAGCTGAAACTCAACGGGAGCCATTGACATTCTTCCTGAACGGAGAACTTTGCAAAGCGTTGACAGGTGACACCATCATGACGGCACTGCTCACGCAAGGCCACATGCTTCGCCGGACCGATCTATCCGGGGCCCCGCGGGCAGGATTTTGTGTCATGGGCGCTTGCCAGGATTGCTGGGTCGCCACCGAAGACGGGGCCAGGCTGCGCAGCTGTCTCAGTCTGGTGGAGTCCGGCATGCGTTTGGTGGTGAACCCATGAACACGCCCCACCACCCTGCAGTGATCGTTGGCGCAGGGCCTGCGGGCATCCGTGCCGCACAAACCCTGGTGGCCAAAGGTTTGCGCCCGATCGTGCTGGACGAAAACTCACGCCATGGCGGTCAGATTTACAGACAACCACCCGAAAATTTTGAGCGCAGCCGACGCACCCTGTACGGGTTCGAGTCGCGCAAAGCCAATGCTGTGCTCCAGGCCATGCAGGCCTTGATACCACACATTGAATACAGGCCCAACACCTTGGTATGGAATGCCGAGGCCGGATGCCTGGACTTGCTGCACAACGGCAAAACTTCGGTCTTGCCCTATGGGGCCTTGATCATGGCCACCGGTGCAACCGACAGGATCTTGCCTTTCCTGGGCTGGACACTGCCCGGCGTATTCAGCCTGGGCGGTGCTCAAGTCGCGCTCAAATTTCAAGGCTGCGCCATCGGACAGCGCGTGGTCTTTGCAGGAACAGGGCCATTGCTGTACTTGGTGGCCTACCAGTACGCCAAAGCCGGGGGGCAGGTGGCGGCTATTTTGGACAGTGCCCATTGGAGCGATCAGCTGTCTGCTTTGCCTGACATGATGTCTCAAGCCTCTGTGCTGGCCAAAGGAATTTATTACGTGGCCTGGCTCATGGCCCACGGAATCCCCATTCAGCGAGGAGCCATGCCAGTTGAAGCGCTGGGCGACTCGTCGGTCGATCAGTTGATCTGGCGCAACGCTCAAGGCGAACACCGCATCGAGTGCGACGCTGTGGCCACAGGGTATGGCTTGCGATCAGAAACCCAACTGGCCGATCTGTTGGGCTGCGAGTTTGCATATGCCCCTGCCGACAGGGCCTGGTTGCCCGTCAAAGATGCCGAGGGTCGATCCTCTGTGCCAGGTGTTTACATGGCAGGTGATGGTGCCAGCATTCAAGGTGCCGATGCAGCAGAGTGTTCAGGTGAACGCGCGGCCTGGGCCTTGCTCCGCGATCAAGGGCTGGTGTTGACCGCGACCGAGAAAGAGCGCATCGAAACACTGGACAAGCAAATTTCAAGACGCCGAATTTTTGGTGCAGGTTTGACGAAAGCATTCCCCGAACCCACCCAATGGCCCTCGCGCATTGCGGATGAGGTGGTGATCTGCCGATGTGAAGACATCACGGCCGGAGAACTGCGTGACATGGCCAAAGCATCGGGCGCGCTCGAACTCAACCGCTTGAAAGCCTTGTCGCGGGTAGGCATGGGCCGTTGCCAAGGACGGATGTGTGGCAGCGCCGCAGCCGAGTTGCTGGCGCATTGCACGAACCAAGCGCCATCCCAGGTGGGCCGTTTGCGCGGACAAGCGCCGATCAAGCCGATCCCATTTGAAAATGCAGCCACCACCGACACCGGGGGGCAGGCATGAACAAGGCACAGGCCTTTGATGTGGCCATCGTAGGAGGGGGCATCGTAGGCTCTGCCGCGGCGCTGGCATTGAGGAAGAACGGGAAATCGGTCGTTGTCATCGAGCGGGATGTGTGCGGTTCACGTTCAAGCGGCGTGAATTACGGTGGCGTTCGACGCCAAGGTCGCTCACTGGTGCAATTGCCCCTGTCACAACGTGCCCACGCGATTTGGGGGCGCTTGTCCGAGCTGATCGGCATTGACGGCGAATACGTCCGCTCAGGACACCTCAAAATTGCACGCACCGAAGCCGATCTGGCATCTCTGCAAGCGTATCGCGACAGCAGCCAAGGGCATGGCCTGGACTTGCAAATCATCGGCGGTGAGGCACTTCGCAAGACCTACCCCTGGCTGGGCGAGCGTGTCCTGGGTGGCTCCTTGTGCGCCGAAGATGGGCACGCCAACCCTCGGCTGGTTTCACCTGCTTTCGCCAAGGCAGCGCAAGCTGCGGGTGTGGTGATCATGGAAAAAACCACCGCTGCGCGCATCTGCCACTCGGGCAGTGCCTTCGAGGTCGACACGGACACCGGGCTTCGAATCCGCAGCACACACCTGCTCAACTGTGCCGGGGCCTGGGCCGGACACATTGCCGCTCAATTCAACGAAGCGGTGCCCATGGTGTCGGCACACCCCGTCATGGCGGTTACCGAACCACTGCCGGTTTTCATGAATTTAAGCTTGGGTGTAGAAGGCGGCGGCATCTACGCCCGACAAGCGCTCAGGGGCAACTGCGTGATCGGTGGCTCGCGTGGTTTCGCGCTGGATGAGCTGCGTGCGCGTCCCACACGCGAAGCCATTGGCCTGGTGCTCGCGCGCTCGGTCGAACTCTTGCCTGCCCTGCGCCATGCGCATGTGATCCGCACCTGGAGTGGCACGGAAGGCTATTTGCCAGACCATGAACCGGTGATCAGTCTGAGCCAAACCACCCCTGGCTTGATCCATGCTTTTGGTTTCGCGGGCTCTGGCTTTCAAACCGGGCCCGCAGTCGGCGAAGTGTTGGCCGAACTGGTCTGCCACGGCCGCTCTTCTACACCTGTTGAGGCCTTTTCAATTGCCCGATTTACTGCTGTTTCTTCGTCCGTCAAATCAACTCCAGGAGACTTACCATGAACTCACTTTTTCAAAACAAAATATCGCTGAAAATGCCCTTGTGTGTGCTGGCCACCGCCATCGCATCCCTGGCACCGGCCTTGTCGCAAGCCCAAACCAAAACCCTGTACATCGGCATGAACGGGGGCGTTATGGAAAAGACATGGACAAGTCATGTCTTTCCCGCCTTTGAAAAAGCCAACAATGTGAAAGTGGTGGTGGTCCCAGGCACATCATCCGAAATTCTGGCCAAAGCCCAAGCCAACAAAGACAAGCCGCAGATGCATGTGATGTTTCTGGACGATGGCGTGATGGTTCGTGCCGCCGGCATGGGCCTGTGCGAGAAACTCAAACCCAGCCCAGCCTTGAATGAAATTTTCCCCACCGCACGTTTCAAGGATGACATCGCTGCAGGCGTCACCATGGGCATGACGGGGCTGGCCTACAACAAGAAAATGTTTGCCGAAAAGGGCTGGGCAGCGCCGACCTCCTGGATGGACATGGCAGACCCCAAGTTCAAGGGCAAAGTGGTGTTTCAATCCATGCCCTCTTCTTCGTTTGGTCTTCATGGCTTTTTGATGTTCAACCGCATCAAAGGCGGCACGGAGGCCAATGTGGACCCGGGCTTCAATGCCTGGAAAGCATCAATTGGCCCGAATGTGCTGGAGTACATCCCCAGCTCGGCCAAATTGGCCGAAATGATCCAGAACGGTGAAGCCGCCATCGCGCCCTTGACACCCACCAGCGTGGCCACCTTGCAGGAGAAAGGCATCGCTGTCGAATATGCGCAGCCCAAGGAAGGCTCCGTGGTTCTCATGGTGGCCGAGTGTGTGATTGCGAACAACTCCGAACCTGTTTTGGCGCAAAAGCTGGCCGAACATCTGCTGTCAGCGCAAGCCCAGGCGGCAGGACTGGAGCACGGCAATCAGATTCCGTCTAACCCCAAAGCACCCGCGGTGGGCGATGATGCCAAATTGAAACTGAAACAATTTGCCGAGTACATGAAAACTGCGGTTGTACTGGATTGGGCCGCGATCAACGAAAACCGTGCTGCATGGAATGCACGCTGGAACCGCAGCATCGAAAGATAAAACCGTGATGGCCTGAAGGTTATCCCCCTAAAGTCCGCCTGTTTCAACATGGGCGGACTTTTTCATCTCTGCATGCCGAGCCTAGCGCATGAATTTTTTAACGTGGTCCGCCCCCAGCCCCACGGCCTCGAAGTGGGCGCGGTATTTGTCGATGCGGGTGAACACGTCGTCATAGCCTGTGGCGTTGCCCTGGGTGTCGACATACATCAATGCACCATGCACGGTGAACATCGTCACCATGTCCTGGCAGTCGTCGGGCACGACCAGCGTGTGGGTCTCGCCCGGGGGCTCGAACACATAGCTGCCCTCTTCGGCCACCCAGTCGTGTTCCAGATACAACCACTTGCCACGCAGCACATGGGCATGGACCATGCCGGAGTGGCGGTGACGCTGCAGCAGGCCAGATCGCTTGACCTTCAACAAATGCACATAAAACCCGCCACTCACATTCAGGTGCAAGGGTCGTGACCAGATGCCCGGACCCACCAGGGCCCACAGGCGTTCGTCTTCGGTCTGCACGTTGTGCACCACCATGTCCGGCGCCATGCCCCAGGGTTGGGGTTTGGCATAGGGAACGCGGTCATCGGCTGCAGCTGCTGGCGTGTGGGTGGAGGTCATGGTCTGTCACAAAGTGTCAAAGTCCCAGGTTAAATCGACCGCCAAGCGCTGTCAGCGCCGGACGCGACACACCCACACGCGCGCCGCGGGCGCTCAACCGCGCAAGAGTTTTTCTTCGGCCAAGGCCAGGGTTTGCGATTTGCCTGACAGCACCAGGGTGTCATGGGCCTGTAACTCGGTCTCGTCGTTGACCATGGCCGGCAGGCCATTGCTGCGGCGCAAGTTGACCACCCGCACACCCATGGCGTGAAAAGCCAGGTCCTTGACCTGCTTGCCCAGCCAAGGCGAGGCCAAGGGCACGCCCACCGTGGTCAGGCGCTCATGGTCAATTTCGTCCAGCGTGTCGTCATCGGCACCGTGGAAGTAACCACGCAGCAAGTTGTAACGGGCGTCACGCTGGTCCTGCACGATGCGGATGACACGCCGCATGGGCACCCCCACCAGCGCCAGCGCATGGCTGGCCAGCATGAGGGAGCCCTCCAGCGCCTCGGGCACCACTTCGGTGGCCCCTGCCAGCTGCAATTTTTCCAGGTCCAGATCATCCTGTGTGCGCACAATCACCGGCACCTGCGGCGCATGGCTGTGGGTGTGGTCCAGCACCTTCATGGCAGCGGGCACATCGAGGTAGGTGATGACCACCGCACTGGCTCGGGCCAGGCCTGCGGCCATGAGTGACTGCAGACGTCCGGCATCTCCAAACACCACCGAATCACCGGCCGCTGCCGCCTGTCGCACCCGATCCGGGTCCAGGTCGAGCGCCATGTAGGGGATGTTTTCCTTCTCCAGCATGCGGGCCAGGTTCTGGCCACAACGGCCATAGCCGCAAATGATCACATGCTTGCTGGTGTTGATGGACTTGCGCGCAATCGTCGTCATTTGCAGCGACTGCTGCAGCCATTCGCTGGCCACCACCTTCAGGACAATGCGATCACTGTGCATGATGATGAAAGGTGTAGCCAACATCGACAGCACCATGCTCGCCAGCACCGGGTTGAGCCAGGTCGGTGGAATCAGCTGGTTCTGCGAACCCAGGGTCAGCAAGACAAAGCCGAACTCCCCCGCCTGCGCCAGGTACAAGCCTGTGCGCAGTGCCACACCATGGGGTGCGCCGGTCAGCTTGGCCAGTGCCGTGACCAGCGCCAGCTTGAACAACACGGGCAAGGTGGTCAGCAGCAGCACCAGCGGCCAGCGCTCGACCACGATCCGCCAGTCCAGCAACATGCCGATGGTGATGAAAAACAAACCCAGCAAGACATCGTGAAACGGCCGGATGTCCAGCTCCACCTGGTGTTTGTATTCGGTTTCGGAAATCAACATGCCTGCAATGAACGCGCCCAGCGCCAGACTCAAGCCCGCCATCTCGGTGATCCAGGCCAGGCCCAGCGTCACCAACAACAGATTCAGCACGAACAACTCTTCACTTTTGCGCCGCGCCACGATGGTGAGCCACCAGCGCATGATGCGCTGACCTCCGGTCATGAGCAGCGTGATCAGGACCGTGGCCTTGAATGCGGCCAGCATCAGGGCCGAAAGCATCTCGTCAGCAGGGGCACTCAAGGCGGGGATCATCACGATCAGCGGCACCACCGCCAGATCCTGGAAAAGCAAAACCCCCACCACGCGCTTGCCATGCTCGGACTCCAGCTCCAGCCGATCGGCGACCAGCTTGATGACAATGGCCGTGCTGCTCATGGCCATGGCGCTGGCAAGCGTCAAGGCGGTTTGCCACTCCATCTTCCACAGCGTGGGCGCCAGCGTGCTCACGAACAAGGAAAACACCGTGACGATGACCAGGGTCAGCACCACCTGCAAAAAACCCAAACCAAAGACATGTTTGCGCATGGAGCGCAGCTTGGGCAGGTTGAACTCCAAGCCGATCACGAACATGAGAAAGACCACGCCAAACTCGGCCAGGTGCTTCACCCCCTCGGAGTTCTGAGCCAGCGCCAGCGCATTGGGGCCAATCACCACGCCCACAGCCAGATAACCCAGCATGGGGGGCAGCCTGAGCATGCGGCATGCCACCACACCCAGCACGGCCGCCAGAAGGTACAACAGGGTCAACTCCAAAGCACTCATGCTTCGATGGTACCAAGCCCTTGTGACGTTTCCCACATGGGTGCAGGCAGCCTGGACACACCCGGGCACGCAGGTCGATAAAATGCCCACATGCCCGCACACCCCCAACAAACGCTTCAACTCGCCCGCGACACCCTCGACATCGAGGCTACGGCTTTGCTCCAGCTCAAAGCGCGGCTGGACCAGCGCTTCGTGCAGGCGGTGGACATGATGCTCGGCGTGCAAGGCCGGGTGGTCGTCACCGGCATGGGCAAAAGCGGACACATTGGCCGCAAGATCGCCGCCACACTGGCTTCCACCGGCACACCGGCGATGTTCGTGCACCCGGCCGAAGCCAGCCATGGTGATCTGGGCATGATCAAGACCGTGGACCTGGTGCTGGCCATCTCCAACAGCGGTGAAAGCGACGAACTGGTCGCCATCCTGCCCGTGCTCAAGCGTCAGGGCGTGCCCCTGATCGCCATGACTGGCGGTTTGAGCTCTTCCCTGGCGCGCCATGCCGATGTGGTGCTCGACTGCTCGGTGGACAAGGAAGCCTGCCCGCTGAACCTGGCCCCGACCGCCAGCACCACGGCCCAGCTGGCCATGGGCGACGCGCTGGCCGTGGCCCTGCTGGACGCGCGGGGCTTCAAGCCCGAAGACTTTGCACGCTCGCACCCCGGAGGCTCGCTTGGCCGCAAGCTGCTGACCCATGTGAGCGATGTGATGCGCAAGGGCGACGATGTGCCCAGGGTCGGACCCGATGCCGAGTTCACGGCATTGATGCGCGAGATGAGCAGCAAAGGCCTGGGCGCAGCCTCGGTGACCGATGCCGATGGCCATGTATTGGGCGTCTTCACCGATGGCGACTTGCGCCGACTGATTGAAAAAGGGGTTGACCTGCGTGCGCTCAAAGCGCGCGATGTGATGCACCCCCAACCGCGCACCATCTGCGAAGACGCACTGGCCGTTGAAGCCGCTGAAATGATGGAGTTGCACCGCATCACCAGCATCCTGGTGGTGGATGCACAAGGCCTGTTGTGTGGCGCCATCAACTCCAACGACCTGATGCGCGCCAAGGTGATCTGAGCCATGCGAACCCTCACCCCGGCTTTGAACTACTCACCCGAATTGCTGTTGCAAGCACAAGGCATTCGCGTGGCTTTTTTCGACATCGATGGCGTGCTGACCGACGGCGGGCTGTATTTTTCTGAAGGCGGTGAAACCCTCAAACGCTTCAACACGCTGGACGGTCAGGGACTCAAACTCCTGCAAAAGGCAGGCATCACGCCGGTCGTCATCACCGGCCGCGATTCGGCACCTTTGCGCTTGCGCCTGAAAGCCCTGGGCATTGCCCATGCCCGCTTTGGCACCGAAGACAAGCGACCGGCCGCAGAGGCCTTTCTGGCCGAACTGAACCTGAACTGGACACAAGCGGCCGCCATCGGTGACGACTGGCCCGACTTGCCGGTCATGCAACGCGCAGCGTTTGCCTGCGCTCCGGCGAATGCCCATGCCCAGGCCAAAGCCATCGCGCACCATGTGACCACTGAACGCGGTGGTGAAGGGGCAGCCCGTGCTTTTTGCGACCTGTTGCTGGTGGCCAGTGGCCAGTACGCCAACTTGCTCGCCCAAGTGGGCGTGAACGACCACCCGGGTGCATCGGCATGAAAGGATGGGCGCGCTTGCGCCGAACGCTGGACAGCCTGACGCTTTACTTGCCCCTGATCGTGATGGCGATCTTGGCCCTGGGCAGCTGGTGGCTGGTGCGCAGCATGCCCGAGCTGATGCCGACCACCACAGACCGCCCCTTGCGCACCGAGCCGGATTACCGGCTGGAGAACTTCACGGTCAAAACTTTTGATGCCGAAGGTCAGTTGACCCGTCAAATCAGCGGCGATGCGGCCACACATTTTCCGCAGCCCAATGAATTGCACATCGACCGCATCCAGATATTTGCCAAAAATGATGCGGGCAGCGAATTCACGGCCCATGCAGACAAAGGCATCTCCAGCGACAACGATGACCGGTTCACTTTGATAGGCAACGTCCAGGCCGTGCGCAAGGCAGACCCGCGCGGGCCGCTGACCCAATTGCGCGGAGAGCGCTTGACAGCGATCATCCACGAAGACCGCCTGACCTCTTCGCTGCCCGTTGAGATCACCCGCGATCGCGATGTGTTCTCGTCAGACACCCTGGATTTCAACACCCGCAGTGGTCAATACCTGTTGCAAGGGCGGGTGCGGTCAGTGATCGCGCCGCCCCTTGCCAAGCCCAACAAGCCCTGAAACGGTTTTTCCTCTCCCGGCAGCTTAACATCCCTCAAAGCCACAGACGCAGTGAAACTCAGAAACGACAAAGCCCTGCATTGCAGGGCTTTGTTGATTCAAGCTGCTGAGTTTGAACTCAGCCGGGCGTACGCTCAGTAGCCGCCGTAGCCGCCGCCGCCTTCACGACGACCGCCGCCACCTGCACCGCCGCTGCCGCCACGTGGGCCAGCGCCGTAGGGGCTGCGGAAACCGCCGCCGCCGCCTTCGCCACCACCGTAGCCGCCGCCGCCTTCGCGACGACCACCGCCGCCGTAACCGCCGCCGCCTTCACGACGACCGCCACCACCACCGTAGCCGCCGCCACCACCGCCGC
>Ga0255127_1000026_pt1 | contig 79033 bp, 74 predicted proteins | sample Law_Miss_RepB_8d_FD_188555 | JGI IMG/M metagenome (GOLD analysis project Ga0255127, IMG submission 188555) | Freshwater microbial communities from St. Lawrence River, New York, United States - Law_Miss_RepB_8d | ecosystem: Environmental > Aquatic > Freshwater > River | place: USA: New York...
ATCCACCGCCGCCGCCCCGGAAGCCGCCCCCAGGGCCGCCACCCGGCCCGCCACGTCCGCCGAATCGCGCGCGCAGCAAACCGGCGATGCCAACCCAGGTGGTCAGCAAGGTGATGCCGCCTGCGATCAATGCCAGGGACAGCACGCCCAGCAGGAACCAGCTGAGGGCGCCCACGATGGCCGCCGTCATGACCGCCCCGGGAAACCGTCCCAGCACCGCCCGCAAGACAAAACCCAAGACAGCGCCGGCTGAGATGATCCAGGCGAGTTGGTTCCAGGGGTCTGAGGAGGCTTGCGCCCGGATGGCGGGCAAGGCTTCGCCATCGACGATGCCCATCATGCGCTGCACCCCCTCTGAAATGCCGAGTGCGAATTTTTGTTGCCGAAACTGTGGGGTGATGACCTCTTCAATGATCCGTTTGCTGGTGGCATCGTTCAAGGCGCCTTCCAGCCCGTAGCCCACCTCGATGCGTAACGTGCGGTCGTTTTTGGCAACGACCAGGATGGCGCCATCGTCGACTTGCCGGCGTCCCAGTTTCCACTGTTCGGCCACGCGCAAGGCGTATTGCTCAATGGTTTCAGGCTGGGTGGTGGGCACCAGCAACACGGCCAATTGGCTGCCTTTGCGGGTTTCAAATGCGGCCAGAGACAGCTCAATTTCCCGTTGCTGGTCTTCGGTGAGTGTGTGGGTCAGGTCGACCACATGGCCTGTCAGTGGGGGCACCGGGACGGGCTGCACAGGCACCTGCGCATGGCCCAGCGAGCCCCCCAACAAGGTGCCCAGCAAAAGCCAAGCTGCGATGGCCTGCCGCAGCCCACTCACTGGGTGGCACCCGAGGCGGGTGTCTGCATGGCCGGGCGGGTGGCCGGGTCAAAATTCACGCTGGGGGGCCTGGAGATGGCTTGTTCGTTCTCGACCGAGAAATTCGGCTTTTCCTTGTAGCCCAGCGCCATGGCCGTCAGGTTGGAGGGGAATGAATGCACCGTGACGTTGTAGTCCTGCACGGCTTTGATGTAGCGGTTGCGGGCCACGGTGATGCGGTTTTCGGTGCCTTCGAGTTGGGCTTGCAGTTCCATGAAGCCTTGGTTGGCGCGCAAGGCCGGGTAGTTTTCCGACACCACCAGCAAGCGCGACAGGCTGCCGGAAAGCTCTCTTTGCGCTTGCTGGAATCTCTGGAAGGCCTGCGGGTCGTTCACCAGTTCGGGTGTGGCCTGAATCGCGGTGGCCCTGGCCCGTGCTTCCACCACGGCCTGCAAGGTGTTTTGCTCAAAGTCGGCCTGACCTTTGACCACACTGACCAGGTTGGGAATCAGGTCGGCGCGGCGCTGGTACTGGCTCAGCACTTCTGACCAGCTGGCCTTGACTTGCTCGTTGCCAACTTGAAACTGGTTGTAGCCGCAGCCCGACAAAGTCAGGGTGAGCGCCAGCACGCTGAGGGCGATCCATCGGTGAAATGCGGTGGTCATGACAAGCCTTGATCGGGGGTTGAGTTTTGGCCAGCTTATGCAGACGCCATCCGCTTGACCGTGCGGCAGCAAACATGGACGGCTGTCAGCGCGGGCACGCCCTGAAAAGCCTGCACACCGTGCTGGATGCGTGTGCGGGTGCACCGATGGTTCTGGCGGTGCCGGGCACGATGGTCAACAGGCTTGCCGTGGTGGGGTGGTGGTGCCGCACCTTTGACGGGCAGGTCACATGTTCAGCTTCAAGGAGTCGAGATGGGCAAACAACTGACAGCGGGCGATATTTGCAAACGCCAAGTGACCGTGGCTTACAAACACACCAGTCTGGTGGCCGCAGCCCAGCTCATGCGCGAAGACCATGTGGGCTCTTTGGTGGTGGTGGACGATGAAAACGGCAGCCGCCAAGTGCGAGGCCTCATCACCGACCGAGACATCGTGGTCGCGGTGGTGGCCACGGGGCTGGACCCAGAGGCTTTGCGTCTGGAAGACATCATGTCGGTGGGATTGGTCACGGCCCTTGAAACCGACTCACTGCTCGATCTGTCGCGGGCCATGCGGGAGGGCGGGGTGCGGCGTGTGCCTGTGGTCGGCGCGCGGGACGAGTTGATGGGCCTGGTCACGATGGACGATGTGTTCAAAATCCTGGCGCAGGAAATGAACCTGCTCGCAGGCGCATTCAGCACCGAAATCAAGCACGAGCGCGAGCAACGGCCGTGACGGCAGGAGAACGCAAAAGGCCGCCAACCAAGTCAAGACCACATGCGTTGCAGGGGGTGTTGACCGGGACGGCCGTCGTTCAGAACGGCGCGTCTTTGGCGTCCGTGTTGTCAGCAGGGGCTGCTGGCGTGCCTTCTTCGTCCGGGTTGTGGCTGTCCGAGGTGCGTTCGCGACTCAGGGTGTCGACCGCGGTGCGAACGGCGGCTTTGTCGCCCGCGCTGGCGAATTTGCTGTACTTGCCCAAGATGGTGACCAGCTGGCCGTAAATGCGCGGCGCGCCAGCCAGGCATTCTTTTTGTTCCAGAAAGTCGGACTCACCCGTGAAGTTGCCGATCAGGCCACCGGCTTCAGTGACCAGCAGCGAGCCCGCAGCCACGTCCCAAGGGGACAGACCGGTTTCAAAGAACCCGTCGGTGAAGCCTGCGGCCACATAGGCCAGGTCGAGCGCTGCGGAACCCGGGCGGCGCAGTCCAGCGGTGCGCTGCATCACATCGCCCATCATGCGCAGGTACTGGTTGAAGTTGTCGCCCTTGCGGAAGGGGAAACCGGTGGAGATGATGCATTCCTGCAGGCGAATGCGTTTGCTCACGCGCAGGCGGCGGTCGTTCATGAAGGCGCCACGGCCTTTGGTGGCGGTGAACAGGTCGTTGCGGGTGGGGTCGTAAATGACGGCTTGCTCGATCTTGCCGCGCACTTGCAGGGCAATGCTCACGCAGTAAACAGGGAAGCCGTGGATGAAGTTGGTCGTGCCGTCCAGGGGGTCGATGATCCAGATGTGGTCAGCGAGCGGGTTGCCATGCGTGCTGCCCGATTCCTCGGCCAGGATGCCGTGGTCGGGGTAGGCGGTCAGCAGGGTGTCGATGATGACTTTTTCGCTGGCGTGGTCGATTTCGGTGACGAAGTCATTGACCTGCTTTTGCGAGATGCGAACCGCTTCAACGTCGAGCGCAGCACGGTTGATGATGGCGCCAGCGGCGCGTGCAGCCTTGACGGCCACGTTGAGCATGGGGTGGAGATTGGACGACATGAATTGTGTGAAGAACTGGACTGGCCCACGCACGATCGCGATGGCGAAGTGGGTATTTTCTCATGAAAAGCCAAGCAAGCCGTCGCTGGCGCGTCATCAGCTTTGACGTTCACGCAGCCACTCCGGGGAACGGCGGGTGTCCAGCACGGCCAGTACAGTGGCTTTTTTGCCTTCGAGCCCATAGTAAATGGCAAAGGGAAAGCGGCTTCCCAAGCTTCGAAACGCGCCGCTGGGTTGAACTTTGATGTGAACCCCGGCGCTGATTTGCAAGGCGTCAATGTCGGCGTACAAACTGTTTAAAAAGTAAGCGCCTATGCCCGCTTGCTGGTTTTCGTAAAACCAGTAGGCCGCTAACAAATCGTCCTGAGCCGCTTGCGTGATCTCAATGGACTCGCAGCCATTCATGGCTTGTCTGGCTCAGTGGCTTGGGGTTGGGCGGGTCAGGGTGCGCAGGTGCTCTTTGGCTTGATCCCAAGGCAGGCAGTTTTCCTGGCCTGACTTCAGGCGTTCTAACCGTTCGGCAAGCACCTGTTGGTGCCAGGGGGGGGACAGGTCTTCGGTGGGGTTTTGAGACAAGGATTGCCACAAAATTTCCATGGCCAGCAAGCTTTCCGCTTTGGGCAAGTCTTTCAGGTGGTCAAATTTCATGGGTTTTCCTGCAAGTCTGTTGGACCGGCTCAGTTTAGCAAAAGGAAGCTTGAAGGGAAGCACCGGGCGCAGTCTATGGGAGCGTGGACAATCGGGGCATGCAAACGCGATTCATCCTGATAGAAACCAGCCATGCGGGCAACGTGGGCGCAGCCGCACGGGCCCTCAAAGTCATGGGTTTTGACGACCTGGTCTTGGTCAAACCGCGCTGGCTCAATGTGCTGCGCAAGGAAGAAACCATCCAGCGTGCCAGCGGGGCCAACGATGTGCTGGCCAAGGCTCGCGTGGTTGAGACGCTCGAAGAAGCCTTGGACGGCGTGACCCATTTGTGCGCCACAGCCATGACGCCGCGCGACTTTGGCCCGCCGACCCGCTCGCCCCGTGAGCACTTTGCCGAGCTGACGCAGGCGGGAGCCCCCGCGCAGAGCGTGGCGTTTTTGTTCGGCTCCGAGCGCTTCGGTATGAAAAACGAAGACGTTTACCGCTGCCATGTGGCGCTGTCGATCCCCACCAATCCGCATTTCGGCTCGCTCAATCTGGGCTCGGCGATTCAGGTCATCGCCTACGACTGGCGCGTGGCGCTGGGTGGTTTTCCGGTGCAGGATGCGGTGCCGCCTGCAGACAAGGCCGACGCGCAGCAGGTGGCGGGCATGCTCACGCATTGGGAGCAGGCGCTGACCGACATCGGTTTTCTGGACCCGGCCGCGCCCAAAAAGCTCATGCCGCGCCTGAACCAGTTGTTCAACCGGGCCGACTTGAGCCCGGAAGAAATCCACATCTTGCGCGGGGTGGCCAAGGCGATGATCCAAAACGCCAGCGTCAAGCGATAGACTCAAAGCCTATGTTTTCTCGCCTTCGCTCCGACATCCAATGCATCCTTGACCGGGACCCTGCTGCTCGCACCGCCTGGGAGGTGTTGACCTGTTACCCGGGGCTGCACGCCTTGGTGTTGCACCGCCGGGCGCATTGGTGCTGGAACCACGGCTTCAAGTGGCTGGGGCGCTTCATTTCGCATGTGTCGCGCGGTTTGACCGGCATCGAAATCCACCCGGGGGCCAAGATCGGCGAGCGGGTGTTTTTTGACCACGCCATGGGCGTGGTGGTGGGCGAGACCGCCGAAATTGGTGACGGCTGTACGATTTACCAGGGCGTGACGCTCGGCGGGACATCGCTCTACAAAGGCGCCAAGCGCCACCCCACGCTGGGTAAAGACGTGGTGGTGAGCGCCGGGGCCAAGGTGCTGGGCGGCTTCGAGGTAGGCGATGGGGCCAAGATTGGCAGCAATGCGGTGGTCATCAAGCCCGTGCCTGCCGGGGCCACGGCGGTGGGCATTCCGGCGCGCATCATCCCCTCCAAAGCGGGTGAGAGCGCCGATGTGTCTGGCACCGACCGCAAATTCACGGCTTACGGCATCACCCAAGACGATGACCCGGTCAGCCAGGCGCTGCGTGGCCTGATCGACAACGCAGCCGGGCAAGAGCACCAGATCGCCATGATCTGGAAAGCGCTGGCGCAGTTGTGCGCCCAGCAGCAGGTGGCCATGCCTGGCGATGCCGCCACCCGCGAGACCTTCGAGGCGGACAAGTTCAATCAGCTGGTGGGCAAGTGAGCGCTGCCTGACAGCGCCCTGTGGGAGGCCGCCCCTGCGGCCGAATCTTCAAGGCGCAGCTTGCAGTGCAGCCGCTGCCGCCATCAAGGCTTTGCGCCGCTCATGCAGGCTGCGCCAGCGTTGTTGGGCTTCGGGGTCTTGCCCGGTGCTGGCCTGGGTCAGGGCTTCGGTTTCGAGCTGCTTGAGGCGGTCGATCATCAGCATGTTGAGCAGTCGGCGCAGCTCTTGCCGGGCTTCTTGCGGGTCGGGCGGGGTGGCGTCTTCGCTGCCGGCCACGGCGCTCAGTTTGTCCTGTGCCATCCAGCGCGTGGCGTCCTCGGCAAAGGGCTGCCCTTGCATGTGCTCGCGCAGGGTGGACCAGCCCAAGGCCCCTTGTTCATGGAACTGCGATTCAAGCCAGGCAAACAGCGGGCCGTGGGGGGCGGGCAGTGCGCACAGCATGGCGTGGTCTTCGCCCGCCAGGGTTTCCCACAGCGCCATATTGCCCAGGAGCAGGCGCGCGGCGTGGTCGGCCCGGCTGGCGGGCACGGTGCGCGGGCCGGTGTAGACCGGGGGCTGCTCGCGTTTGTACTTGCCGTTGCCCAACTTGCTGCCCGGCGTCCAGTTGGGATTTTTGCGGGGCCAGTTGCCACCGCCTGAGAAATTCCCCCCCGCGTTGCCATACGCGTTGCCGTAAGTATTGGCGTAGCCCGGTGCGCTGCCCGCCTGACCGCCATCTGCGCCCCAAGCGGGCGGTTCACCGTAGTGCGGCTCGAATGGCTGGAATTCATGACTCGCCGCGCTGGCGGCCTGGCTGAAAGCAGCGTTGGCGGCAGAGGTGGAGGAGGGCGCAGCGCCAGGCCCCCGCGCCGCAGGCGCGAAGCGCTGTTCACTGGCCGTTTGCTGGCCCCACAGTTTTTCCAGGCCTGCGGTTTCCAGCTGGATCAGCTGGGCCAACTCCGACAGCAGTTGTTGTTTGAGGGCGCCTTCGGGCAGCAGCTGCCACAAGGGCCGGGCCTGGCTCGACAGGCGGGCGCGGCCCTCGGCGGTTTGCAGGTCGCAGTCGGCGCTGGCCGCTTCGATCAAAAAGCGCGACAGCGGCATGGCTTGCTTGATCTGCTCGGCAAAAGCTTCCTGCCCGAACTCGCGCACATAGCTGTCGGGGTCGTGTTCGGCGGGCAAAAACAAGAACTTGATGCTGCGCACATCGGTGGCGTAGGGCAGGGCACCGTCGAGTGCCTTGCGGGCAGCGCGGCGGCCTGCGCTGTCGCCGTCAAAGCTGAAGACCACCGAGTCGGTGAAGCGAAACAGCTTTTGCACATGCTCGGGCGTGCAGGCCGTGCCCAGCGTGGCCACGGCGTTGGCAAAGCCGAGCTGGGCCAGCGCCACCACGTCCATGTAGCCTTCGGTCACCAGCACATAGCCCGCGCTGTGCAGGGCTTCGCGGGCCTCGTACAGGCCGTACAGCTCGCGGCCTTTGTGAAAGACCGGGGTTTCGGGCGAATTCAGGTATTTGGGTGTGCCGCTGCCGATCACCCGCCCACCAAAGCCGATGCATTCGCCCTTGATGTTGCGGATCGGGAACATGATGCGGTCCCGAAAGCGGTCGTAGCGTTTGTCGTCTTCTTCGTTGACGATCACCAGGCCCGACTCGGCCAAGAGCGGGTCGTCGTATTTGGGGAAGATGCTGGCCAGAGAGCGCCAGCCTTCGGGTGCGTAACCCAGGCCAAAGCGCTTGGCGATCTGGCCGGACAGGCCCCGCCCTTTGAGGTAGTCGATGGCGCGGGGCGTGATCTTGAGCTGTTCGCGGTAAGCCTCGCCCGCTTTTTCGAGCACATCGCTCAGGCTGTCTTGTTTGGCCTTGGCGGCGGCGGCGCGGGCGCGGTCCTCTGGAGACTGTTGTTCTTCGGGCACCACCATGCCGGTTTGCTGGGCCAGGTCTTTCACCGCTTCGATGAAGGTCATGCCCGCGTGTTCCATGAGGAAACCGATGGCATTGCCGTTTTTGCCGCAGCCAAAGCAGTGGAAAAACTGCTTGGTGGGGCTGACGCTGAAGCTGGGGGACTTTTCGCCATGGAAGGGGCACAGACCCATGAAGTTGGCGCCGCCTTTCTTGAGTTGCACGTACTTGCCCACCACCTCGACCACGTCGACGCGGGACAGCAACTCCTGGATGAAAGACTGGGGGATGGCCATAAGCGGGCTATTTTCGCCGATAAGGGCGGTTCATCCCGTGCAGGTTTCGGGGCAAACCAGCATGGATTTCAGCCACGGGTCAGGCAAACTGTTCAACATCCAACCGTCAGTCGCAACAGGAACCCTTCATGACCGATACCAAAGTCAGCATCTTTGACCAGGATTTGCCCCAGACCCCCGCCAACCACGCACCGATCTCGCCGCTGAGTTTCATTGAACGCACCGCCGAGGTGTACCCCAAGCGCCTGGCCATCGTGCACGGCGATTTGCGCCAGGACTGGGCCACCACTTACCGCCGCACCCGTCAGCTGGCCAGTGCGCTCACGCAAGCGGGCATTGGCAAAAACGACACGGTCGCCGTGATGCTGCCCAACACGCCGCCGATGGTGGAGGCGCACTTTGGCATCCCCATGGCCGGGGCTGTGCTCAACGCGCTCAACACCCGGCTGGACCCGGAAACCGTGGCCTTCATGCTCGACCATGGCGAGGCCAAGGCGGTGATCGTGGACCCGGAGTTTTCGGGCGTGATGAAAAAAGCCCTGGCGCTGCGCCAGTCCACGCGGCCTTTGCTGGTGATCGATGTGGAGGACGCGTTGTACACCGGGGCCAGCGAAAAGCTCGGCGCGGTCACTTACGAAGCCTTTGTGGCCAGCGGAGACGGCAACTTTGCCTGGAGCCTGCCCGGCAACGAGTGGGATGCGATTGCGCTGAACTACACCAGCGGCACCACCGGCAACCCCAAGGGCGTGGTGTACCACCACCGTGGGGCGGCGACGAACGCGATCTCGAACATCCTGGAGTGGGACATGCCCAAGCACGCCGCTTATTTGTGGACGCTGCCCATGTTCCATTGCAATGGCTGGTGTTTCCCGTGGACCGTGGCGGCGCGTGCGGGGGTGAACGTGTGTTTGCGCAAGGTGGACGCGCAGGCGATTTTCGACGCCATGCGCGACCATGGCGTCACGCACTACTGCGGCGCGCCCATCGTGCACGGCCTGCTGGTCAACGCCCCGGCGGCCATGAAGGCCGGCGTGCCTGCCGGCATCAAGGCCATGGTGGCGGGCGCTGCGCCCCCGGCCTCGATGATTGAAGGCATGGAGCAAATGGGTTTTGACCTGACCCATGTGTATGGCCTGACCGAGGTGTATGGTCCGGCCACGGTGTGCCCCAAACACCCCGAATGGGACGCCATGGACATTGGCGAGCGGGCCCGGCTGAATGCCCGCCAGGGGGTGCGCTACCACCTGCAGCGCGATGTGCGCGTGCTGGACCCCGAAACCCTGCAGCCCGTACCGCAGGATGGTGAGACCATGGGCGAGATCATGTTCAAGGGCAACATTGCCATGAAGGGCTACCTCAAAAACCCCAAGGCCACGCAAGAGGCCTTTGCGGGCGGCTGGTTCCACAGTGGCGATTTGGCGGTGCAGTACCCTGACGGCTACATCAAGATCAAGGACCGCAGCAAGGACATCATCATCTCGGGCGGCGAGAACATCTCCTCGATTGAGGTGGAAGACGTGCTCTACCGCCACCCTGCCGTGCTGGCCGCGGCGGTGGTGGCCAAACCCGACGCGCGCTGGGGCGAGACGCCTTGCGCCTTTGTCGAGTTGAAGGCGGGTGCGCAGGTCACGGCCGAAGACATCGTGGCGCACTGCAAGCAGCACCTGGCAGGCTTCAAGGTGCCGCGTGCGGTGGTGTTTGGGGAACTGCCCAAAACCAGCACAGGCAAGATCCAGAAGTTCGAGCTGCGCAAGCAGGCCGGATCGGCTGCGGCGATTGACGTGTGAAGCAACGGGCTGGCCGCCCCCCGGGCCTGCCTGCCTTTTCTTCGCCGAGCCCAACACAAAGGCCACCGCAAGGTGGCCTTTGTGTTGGGGCCTGATGTGGGTCAGGTCCGGGAGTCAAGTGCTGCGCGCTTTTTCAGGCTTTGCTTTTCTTTTTGGATTTCTTGCTTTTCTTGCCTGCTTTTTTGACCGCTTTTTTCTTGGCGGGGGCCTCGGCTTTGGGTGTGGCTGCAGGGGCTGGCGTAGGAGCGACCGCCGGTGTCGCTGTCACAGCAGGTGCCAAGGCGGGTGCAGGTGCCGGGGCAGCCGTTTGGGCCATGGCAGTGGCAGCCAGCAAGCTGGCCAGTAAGGTGGTGATGGACTTGATCATGCGTTGCCTTTGAAGATCGGTGAAAAGGATGCCTTTGTATTATGGAAGGCGAATGCCCCTTTTACGGCGAGGGCATTCAAATTTTTATGCGATGTCGAAGGCGTGCGTGACAAAGCGCCCGGCATGCCGGTCGGCAAAATAGTGTTCCAGCGTTTCCTTGACGGTGCGGAAGGCCAGCTCGTCCCAGGGAATCTCGTCTTCCTTGAACAAACGCGCTTCCATGGTTTCGTGGCCTGGGTCAAAGACATCGCTGGTCAGACGGGCGCGGTAGTACAAATGCACCTGACCAACCCGGGGCACGCTCATCACGGTGAACAGGTCTTCCATGATGAACTGGGCACCGGCTTCTTCGGTGGTTTCGCGGGCCGCGCCTTGCGCAGTGGATTCGCCCAGCTCCATGAAGCCTGCGGGCAAAGTCCATTTGCCTTTGCGCGGCTCGATGTTGCGCTTGCACAGCAGCACCCGGTCGCCCCAGTGGGGCACGGTGCCCACCACATTCAGCGGGTTTTCGTAATGCACCGTGTGGCAGGCGGTGCAAATGGCGCGCAGCTTGGTGTCGCCGTCGTCCGGCAAACGGTAAGCCACCGATGCGCCGCACTGGCGGCAATGTCGAATGGTGCGGTCAAACATCATGGATGAGGCTTCAGGTGTGGGAGGGTTTGGGCAGGGTTCAGGGCCAGAGTCTAACCAGTTCGCCCATGAAAAAAGCCCCCGGGTGTTCGTCCCGGAGGCTCGTGAGGGTGGCGATCCCGCTCAGGTCAGGTATTTGATCAGGAACAGCGAAATGCCCGGGAAGAACAGCAGCAGCAAGGTGCGCACGGTGTCGCTGATCAGGAAAGGCATGATGCCTTTGTAGCTTTCGCTCAGCGGCACATCCTTGGCCATGCCGTTGACCACGTACACGTTCAGCCCCACAGGCGGTGCCAGCATGCCAAAGCCCACGGTCATCAGCACCATGATGCCGAACCAGATGGCGGTGTACTCGGGCGTCATGCCGAAGTCGAGCTTCATGATGATGGGAAAGAAGATCGGGATGGTCAACAGCAGCATGGACAGCTCGTCCATCACCGCGCCCAGCACCACATACAGCAGCAAGATGCCAGCGACCACCATCAGCGGTGCCAGGTTCATGGACACCACCAGCTCCGCCAGCTGACCGGGCACCTGGGTGCGGGCCAGCGAGGCGTTCATGACGTCGGCCCCCATGAAGATCATGAAGATCATGGCGGCGCTGAGCGCGGTGGCGTGGAAGCAGTGCAGGAATTTCGCCCAAGTCAGCTCGCGTTTGAGCAGCGCGGCCAAAAAGGTCGAGGTGGCCCCCACGGCAGCACCCTCTGTGGGCGTGAAGAAGCCTGCGTAAATGCCGCCAAACACGATGATGAAGATGGTGGCGATCGGCAAGATGCCCTTGAGGGATTCGAGGGTCAGTTTTTCACGCTCTTCCTGGTCAGGGGCCTGGCCGGGCACCACGCGCACGTAAATCGCGATGGCGATCATGTAGCCGACCATGGCGATGATGCCGGGCATCATCGCCGCAGCAAACAGCTTGGCGATGTTTTGCTCGGTCAGGATGGCATAGATCACCAGGGGCACGGAAGGCGGAATCAGGATGCCCAAGGTGCCACCGGCCGCCAGAGTGCCCGTGGACAGGCGGCCCGAATAGCCGTGTCGTTTCATCTCGGGCAGGGCCACACCGGTGATGGTGGCCGCCGTGGCGACAGACGAGCCGCAGATGGCCCCGAAAGCCCCACACGCCAGCACGGCGCCCATGGCCAAGCCACCTTTGAAGCGACCCATGACCGCAGCCGCAAACTGGAACAGGGCCTTGCTGATGCCGCCTTGCGTGGCAAAGTGCCCCATCAGGATGAACAGCGGGATCACCGACAGGTCGTAGTTGGCCAGCCGGGCAAAAGCGAGGTTGTTGAGAAAGTTCAGGTAAGGCTGAACGCCGGTTTGAAGGATGAAGCCGGCCGTGCCAGCCAGGAACATGGCGCCCGCAATCGGAATGCGGATCACCATCAGCAGCAGCATGATGCCGAAAATCATCAGGGCCAAAGTGATGGGGGTCATGATGCGGCCTTGTCGTTGGCGTTGAATTTGGCGGCAGCCTGGTTGAACGCGATGAGCGCCGTGATGCCAAAAGGAATGGCCATGCTGGTGAACACGATCCAGTCAGGAAAACCCAGCAGCATCGATGCGCCCATGGTTTCGACGGCGTTGATGGCCGATACCGTGCAGCGCCAGGACAGCAGGGAAAAAATGACCGCCATCAGCAAATCACCTAAGCGGTCCAGTCTGAAATTGAACGCTTCAGGGCGATTGGCGGTGAAGAAGTCCACGATGATGTTCTCGTGCTTGAGTTGACACAGGGGCATGAACAGGGCGATCGCAGCGCCAGCGCCAACGCCGGTCAACTCGAAGTCGCCAATCAGGGCCGAGTCGAACACGTTGCGGCTGATCAGGCTGTAGCAGGTCATGAGCATGAGCGCGGTCATGACCAGTCCTCCCAGGATGCTGCAGAACCGGGCGATGCGGTCCAATAAGGTTGAGAACATCATGATGGTTGTTATGCGGAAAAGAAAAACGAAGGTGGGTGACTTGTTCTGATCAAGCAAGCTGCACATAAAAACAGAGCAGGGTGCGCGGCAGCCCTGCTCTGTCGTCGTCACCACGCCAAATTACTTGGTGTATTGCTTGATCAGCTCGCTGGCGGTGTTGAACATGCCTTGGCCATCCATGCCCTTGCCTGTCATTTCCTTGATCCAGGCATCGTCCAGCGGGTCGGTGGCTTTCTTCCACTTTTCCAGTTCCGCTTTGGGGATCACGCTGATTTTCTGGTTGGCGGAGGCTTCAAACACCTTCTTGCTGGGAACGTCCTGACCCGCTTGGGTTTTGCCCAAGAAGGCGGAGAACTCGCGACCGGAGTTTTTGTCGATCACGGCTTTCAGGTCCGCAGGTAGCGATTCGTACTTGGCCTTGTTCATGGGCACCACGAACACGGTGGTGTACAGCGCGTTGTAGTTGCGGTCGGTCTCGGCGGTGAAGTTGGTCAGCTCGTTGACCTTCAGGCCGGGGGCCACTTCGTAGGGAATCACTGCGCCATCGATCACACCTTTGGACAGGGCCTCAGGCACTTGGGGCACGGGCATCGCCACAGGCGTGGCACCCATCATGGCGACCATTTTGTTGACCTGGCGGGTAGGTGCACGTACTTTCAGGCCCTTGAGATCGGCCATGGTGGTCACGGCTTTGGACTTGGTGTAGATGTTGCCTGGACCATGCACATGGATGGCCAGCATCTTGACGTCCTTGAAGTCGTCCTGGGCGTATTTCTGGCCAAAGTCCCAGGCCGCGCGGCTGGTGGCTTCGGCGTTGGTCATCATGAAAGGCAACTCGAACACTTCCAGTTTTGCCAATTTCGGGGTGTAAGCCTGCAGTGTCCAGGCCACGTCGATCACGCCGTCACGGGCTTGTTCGTACAGCTGCACAGGGGTGCCGCCCAATTGCATGGCCGGGAAGATGTCGCACTTGAGGCGGTCTTTGGAGTCGCGTGCAATGTTCTTGCACCACTCGCCCATCATGGTGGTGTGCTGGATCGACTGTGGTCCCAGAAAGTGGTGCACTTTCAGGGTGATGGTTTGGGCGTGAACGCCAAAACCTGCGGCCAGCACGCCAGCGGCCAGCGCCGTTTTCTTCAAGAGTTGTTTCATCAAGCTGTCTCCTTCATGGTTGTCAAAAAATGGATCATAAACCCTTAACCAACCGCTTGGTCGGTGAATTGGGCGCTGCAAGCTGAACGTGAGCTACCACTGGTTTTTCGCGCACAGCGAGCGCAACCCGGGATGCCTGTGCGCCTGAACATGAATTATCTTGCAGGCGTTTTGCAGTTGACTCAGGGCAAACACCAATTTTTTCAAGATGTTTGCATTTTTTTTCATTATTTGATGGCAATTTCCAGGCTGCCCAGGCCCGCCACCTGGCCGACCAAGGTGTCGCCTGCCACCACGGCGGCCACGCCTTCGGGGGTACCGGTGTAAATCAGGTCGCCAGGCTGAAGTTCCCAGGCGGCGGACAAATGCTCGATGGTCTCGGCCACATTCCAGATCAATTTGTTCACGTTGCTGCGTTGACGGTCTGCACCATTGACCTGCAGGCTGATCCCGGCGTTGTTCACGTCGCCCGCTTGCGCTTTGGGAGTGATGGGGCCAATGGGAGCGGAGTGGTCAAAGGCCTTGCCGATGCACCAAGGGCGGCCTTGCTTTTTCATCTCGTTTTGCAGGTCGCGGCGTGTCATGTCCAGGCCCACGGCATAACCGTAGATGTGCTCGGCGGCATCTGCGGCCTTGATATTTTTGCCACCTTTGCCAATGGCCACCACCAGCTCGATTTCGTGGTGGAGGTTTTGCGTCAGGCTGGGATAGGGCATGTTGCCTTTTTGCCCTGCCTCGACCACCACCAGGTTGTCTGCAGGTTTCAAAAAGAAGAAAGGGGGTTCACGCCCGGTGAAGCCCATTTCCTTGGCGTGTTCTTCATAATTGCGGCCAACGCAATAAATCCGGTGCACTGGAAAACGTTCGGGCTGACCGTGCACCGGCACGGAAACCACAGGCGCAGGGTTAAAAACAAAACTCATGAATCGCTTTCTAGAAATGAAAATACGATGTTAAGCGGAGACTATTTAATAGGTATGCTTATTATGTGGACAGGTTGCGCCTGAAAACTCAGTGAAAACCCTGATTCACCTGGAAGTCATTGGACATGATCAAAAGCATAGACCTGGCCGCCACACCCGGCCACCTGATTCGACGCGCTCAGCAAATTGCCGTGGCCATTTTTGCCGAGCATTTGTCTGCAGCCGACATCACACCGGTGCAATTTGCCATTTTGAATGCCTTGCTCGACAGCCCCGGCATTGACCAGGTGAGCCTGGCCAAGCGGGTGGCGTTTGACCCGGCCACTTCGGGCTCGGTGATTGGGCGTCTGGAAGCCAAAGGCTGGGTGGTGCGCCAGGCCGACCCGACGGACCGCAGGCGCAAGCTCTTGGTGGTCACCCCACAGGGCACGCAGGCCTTGGCCAGCATCCAGGCCGATGTGGCCCGGGTGCAGGAAAAAATCCTGTCACCTTTGCCGCAGGCGGATCAACAACTGTTTGTGAATTTGTTGTCGCGGCTGGTTGAGGGCCACGAGGCCGCGTGATCAGGTCCTGATGCGGCGCAGCGCAAAAAGCAAGCGGGCTTCAGGCCGATGTGTAAGCCAGCTCGAAGTGCTCCACATGCGGGGGAGCGGCAAAGAACGGTCCGACGATGGCACGCCATTCGGTGAACAGCGGCGATTCACGAAATCCCACAGTGTGGTCTTCCAGCGTGTCCCAGAAAATTTGCAGCACAAAGCGCTCGGGACTTTCAATGCCCCGGTTGACCTTGGCACCGCGAAAGCCCTTGGCTTTTGCAGCGACCGTGCTCAGGCCCAAGGCGATGGCTTGTTCAAAGGCGGCTTGCTGGCCTGGCTGGATGCGGATGTCGGCGATTTCGAGGATCATGGTCAGGTGCAACGGGTGAATGACAAAACACAACGATACCTCATTCAGCTTTCGTTTTGTCGTTGCACGCCGGTCATCACCACGCCCAATCCTCGCGCCAGGGATGCGCAGGCATCCGGGGTGAATTCACCCGCCTGCATGCGTGTGACCACCTCGTGCGGGCTCAGGCGCGCAAAGGCTTGCACTTCTCCATCTCTGTTCACAGGCAAGCTGCCTTCAGGCACCTGCAGGTTGTAGACCAGCAATTGCTCGTCATGCCAGCCTTGGGGCTCCAGCCTTTGGGTGCGCACCCCGCCCACCCATGCCAGATCGGCAGCCTCCAGATCGTCCAGGCCGGCTTCTTCCCGGAGTTCACGCAGCGCCGTGAGCAGGGGTGTTTCACCGGCCGATAGCCCGCCTGCCGTCAGGTTGTCCAGCAGGCCGGGGTCGGTAGCCTTGTTGGCCGCGCGACGGCCGCACCAAAGATCGCCATCGGGCAAAAAACCGTTGATGTGCACCGCATGGCTCATCATGCCCAGGTGCCTGAAACCTGCTCGCTCCACACACAGCCAGGGCAATGCTTCCAGCGAAGGAGGGCATGTGGCCTGCGCCCAGAGGCAGAAAAATTCATCGCGCCAGCCCGTCAGGCGCCCCAGCCTTTTTTGTTGCACCAAAAAGGCTTGCAGGTCACGGCTGCGGTGCAAGCGGTGGGGCGATGGGTTTTGCCAAAGCAGGCGCCCGGACTGCATCGCGCAATGGGGCAACAGCGCGACCAGTTGGCTGGCCCGTTCGCGCGAAATGTGACCCAGCAAGACGCCGTCCCCAAACCAGTCCAGCCAGTCTGAGGGGACGGGTTGCCGGATGGCGTGCTTGAGCTGCGCAAGCCATGCCTGCTGCTTGCGGCTCAGGCGTGACCAGAAGGCCTGTGCAGGTGCCAAGGCTGGGGGCATGTCAAATCAAGGGGTTTCGCCCCGGGCCATGCGCTGCTCGATCTGGGCGATGGCCTCGGGCAGATCGGCCACACTGTCGATGACTTCGTGGGCGCCTGCCGCCTGCAGCAAGGCCACAGCAGGCCGCAATGCCTGGGTTTTCTCATCGTTTTGGGCTTGCTGCCAGCGCTCATCTGTCCAGCCCAGTGCATTGCCGCTGGCCGCCACCCCCACAGTCCAGCAACCGGCAGCCAGGCCTTCGGCCAAACCAGGTGCCGTGTCGTCCACCTTGATCACTTGCGCGGCTTGGCCGTGCAAGTGCATGGCCTGCAGACATTGTTCGACCCCCATGGGGTCGGGTCTGCTGCGTGCCACATCGTCACAACAGATCACGCGGGCGGGCTCGAAGCCCTGCGCGTGCGCCAGCTCAATCAGCGGGGTCATGATCTTGCGGGTGTAGCCGGTGGTGGTGGCAAAGGCCATGCCCTGCGCCTTGAGGTCCTGGTAAACCGGCATGAAGCCAGGGATGAACGCGCTGCGATCCAGGGCGGCTTGCGCGCTCATGGGCTCGAATTCATCCAGCAGATGGCGGGCATCGGCTGCCTCAAAGGGGCGACCCCAAACCGCCTGCCACTGTGCCGCGATGTCCGGCATTTGCCCCAGGGCGATGATGTGGTCGAGTTTGGGCAAACCCATGGGCACACGGGCTTGGGCTATGCTGATCTGGATGCGGTGGCGTGCAAACAATTCGACGAAGGCACCCATGGGCGCCAGGCTGCCAAAGTCCACGATGGTGCCTGCCCAGTCCAGGATGATGCCTTTGATTTTGTTCATGATGCGGTCCAGGTGGCGGTGATTTCTTCGGCCAGGCCGAAGGCGGTGCTCATGCCTGTGCCACTGGTCACACTGACCAATTGCACGTTCGGCAAGACCTCGCGCACCAGGGTGTCCTGTTGGGCACTGGGGTAAATGCCGGTCCAGCGCTCTGTGACCTGGTAATGGCCCAGGCACAGCAGGCGCTGCATTTCATGCAGGATCAGATCCTCCACTTCGCGTGCTGCAAAAGGACGCATGGCCTGGCCATAGTGGTGCGAGTCACCCACCACCAAGGAGCCATCCGCGCTTTGCACGATGATCAGGTGAATGCCATGGTCCAGCGCTTGGCGACACTCCACACGCAGCTGGTCGTGCAGCAACTGGGCTCCCGGCAGTTCGCTGTAGCCGCGGTAACGCACCAGGCTCAAATCGCTCATGACGCCAGCGCCCAGCCTGTAGCCATCGGGTGGCTGCACGCGCAGCATTTGCAATTGGCACAGTTGCGTGTTGTTCTGCCCGAAGGCGTCGGGGAAGAGGCTTCGGATGTCCGGCCCCGGGCAGACCACAATCCGCTCGGCCTGCAACCACTGTCCGCCGCTCAGTACGGCGCCGGAGATGACTTCCTGCACCGCCTGACCCATCTGGAACGCCACGCCTTGCTGTGCGAGCCAATGGCGCAATTTGTCGATGGCCTGGCGCGCCTCAATGCGCAACTCGTGCGGGCTGTAGAGTGCGCCCAGCAGATGCGCCATGGTCAGGTGCGGGGCGCGGTCTTGCAGGTTCTGGCCTTCCAGCCATTGCAGGTCCTGGCCTTCCGGGCGGCTGCAAAGTTCCTGTAAAACAACTTTGGCCTGCTGCCTTTGTGCCAGCACATACAGGCCCTGGTGTTCGATGGCGATGCCGGCTTGCGGCGCCAATTGGGCCCACACATCACGGCTGCGCCGCGCACGCCGCCAGGTGTCGCCCGCACCTTGTCCGGTGACGGTGACAAAGCCGAAGTTGCGAATCGATGCGCCCACACAAAAAGGGTCGCGGTCGATCACGCGCACGCGCTTGCCCTGTTGCCAAGCGGCCCAGGCACAGGCCAGGCCCACGATGCCGCTGCCCACCACAATCACGTCTGATGTCACCATGCGCTCCCGATGAAGTTGCGACCCCGAGCCGAGCCCAGAGCCTCTTGAAGTTGTTGTAGTCCCGCTGGGTTGTCGCGCAGATCGCGGGGCGCAATGCCCAGACGCTGCAGCCATGTGGCCAGTTGCAGCAGGGCCTTGTCCAGTGGGCACGCAAAAATTTCTTCCATGTCCTGTCTGAGTTGCGGGCTGCGAGCTGCTGCGATGTCCATGGCCATGTTCAGCCACACGGCGCAGGCATGGCCGTGGGGCAGCTTCTCGTGCAAGGTCAGGTCGTAAGACAGCGCGTGCGCCAAAGCGGTTTGTGTTTGCGACATGGCCAGTCCGGCCAGCAGCGAGGCTTTGCTCAGCTGTTGACGCAAATCCAGGTCTTGCGGGCTGTCCAGCAGCGCGGGCAGGTTCTTCAAAACGATTTGCGCGGACTGGATCGCCAAGGGGCGCGTCAGGTCGTTGGCCTTGTGGTTCCACAGCGATTCCAGCGCGTGCGCCAGCGTGTCCAGTGCCGTGTCGCGCGTCAGTTGTTCGGGGCAGCTCAAGGTCAAGGCCGGGTCAATCAGGGCCCGGTCTGCAAAGCCTTGCGGCATGGACCAGGAACGTTTGACAGGTGTCTGTGTGTCCAGGTCCCACAGCGTGGCCCAGGGCGTGACTTCGCTGCCGGTGCCCGAAGTGGAGGGGGCACACCACAAGGTGTGCCGCTGGTGCGCCGCAGGCAATTTGTTGGCACGCCAGACGGCGGGTGCCGTCGCTGGATCGCTCAGGCGAAAACGCACGATCTTGGCCAGATCCAGCGTGGTGCCACCACCGATGGCCAGCAAAGCAGCGTCTGGATGCAGCGACCACAGCGGCCACAGTTGCAAGGCCAGATCGTGTGCCGCCTGAACGCTGCTGTGCGCACTGCGCTGCCAAATCCAGAACAGGCACTGCTGGCCCCAGCGGCTTTTCAGATCAGCCTCCATGGCCATGGGCATGGCCGCTGGATCGGCCAGCACAAAAAATGGCGTGGGGGCTTGCAGCGTCTGCAGCAAATCCGGTGCCCATTCAATCTGCACCGGATTGAACCACTTCAAATGAATCGCTGTCGCAGCCATGAGGAAATCAAATCGATGAAGGACACGGTGACGATCAGCATCAGCAACACGGCGCAGGTCTGGCCGTACTCAAAGCTGCGGATCACTTCAAACAGGATCACCCCGATGCCGCCCGCACCGACCATGCCCACGACCGAAGCCGAGCGCACATTGGATTCAAACCGGTACAGCGAATAGGACAGCCACAAAGGCATCACCTGGGGAATCACGCCGTAGGCGATCTCGGCCAGCTTGTGCGCACCGGTAGCCCGGATGCCCTCGACCGGACGCGGATCGATGGCTTCCACCGCCTCGGAAAACAGCTTGGACAGGGTGCCCGTGGTGTGCACAAACAAAGCCAGCACCCCGGCGAATGGCCCCAGCCCCACCGCCACAATGAACAGCATGGCGAACACCATTTCGTTGGTGGCACGGCAGGCGTCCATCAAGCGGCGCACCGGCTGGTAAACCCAGACGGGCGCCACATTGGCGGCCGACAGCAAACCCATGGGGACCGCCGCCACGATGGCCAGCACCGTGCCCCACAGCGCGATGTGCAGGGTGACCACCATCTCGCGCAGGTACAAGCGCCAGTCCTTGAAGTCCGGCGGAAAAAAATCGGCGGCAAAAGTGCGCATGTTGGCCGCATCCCGGATCAGGGCCAGCGGGCGAATTTCCGCGCCTTGCCAAGCCCAGGCCATGACGCAGGCCACCGCCAGCCAGACCAGGTAGGTCATGCCCTGGCCCTTTTTCTGGGCGGCCAGTTGGTGCAGGGCTTCCAGGCTGGTGGGGTGGACGGCGGTGCGCATCGCAGCTTCCTTACTTCTTCAGAGCGGCCAGCTTCTGGTCGATCTCGGCCAGTTGGCGGGTCTTGTCGGCGGCGCTCAACTTGTCATCGCTTTCGACTTTGCGGCGGTCCTTGAACAGCTCCAACTGGCGGATCGGGATCAGCTGGTCGTTGCTGGATTCGCGAAAGCCGCCGTAGTTGTAAATGTTTTTCAACACGGCTTTTTCAGCCGGGTCGGTTTTGGCGTAATTCAGAACAAAATTCTTGATCTTGGTCTTCACGGCCGGGTCCATGTCCTTGCGCCACACAAAAGGATCGCTCGGGATCAGCGGGCTTTTCCAGACCACGCGCAGCTGGCTGAACAGTTCGGGCTTGGCGCTTTCGAGCTTGCCCATGTCTTCGGTGTTGTTGGTCGCCACATCGACCTGCTTGGCCAAGGTGGCCTGGATGTTGGCGCCATGGCTGGCGTTGCGCACGGTTTTGAAGGTGTTGCGCGCTTCGATGTTGCGCTGGGCAAAAATGTAATAAGAGGGCACCAGAAAGCCCGAAGTGGAATTGGGGTCGCCAATGCCAAAGTTGATGTTCTTGCCATTGGTGATCACATCGTCCAGTGTTTTGTAGGGGCTGTCCTTGTGGGTGATCAGCAAGGCGTGGTAGCCAAAGCTGCCGTCGGCGTACATCAGCTGGGCAAAGACTTCACCATTGGCGCGGTCCACCGCTTCCATGGCGGCTTTGTTGCCATACCAGGCCACCTGGATTTTGTTGAAGCGCATGGCTTCGATCACCCCGGCGTAGTCGGGGGCGTAAAACGACTGGATTTTCAGACCCGTCTTTTTTTCCATGTCCCGAAAGAACGGTTCCCAGCGGTCACGTTGTGCCGAGGCTGAATCGGTGGCGATGATGCCAAAACTGATGTCTTGTGCCCAGGCACCCAGTGCGCTCAATGAGACCAGGCCGGTGGCCAGCAAACGGGAGATGTTCATGGTGATGTCCTCGTGTGGAAAAGGTTCAACGCGCCAGCAGCTGGAGCGTCGGGTTGAGAAAAGGTTCGGGCTCTTCACGGGGGTGGTCCATGAACAGCTCATCGGAATGTGTGCCGTAAAGCTCGCGCAGCGTCTGGTTGTCCAGACCCAGGGGCGGGCCGTCGTAGACCAGCCGTCCCTCGCGCAGCGCGATGATCCGGTCGCAGTACTGCCGGGCCAGATTCACGTTGTGCAGGCTGATGACCAGGGTCATGCCTTGCTCGCGTTGCAATTGGCGCAGCAAGTCCATGACCCGGCGCGTGGATTCGGGATCGAGCGAGGCCACGGGTTCATCGGCCAGCAGGATGCGCGCACCCTGCACCAGAGCCCGGGCGATTGCCGCACGCTGCTGCTGGCCACCCGACAAGGTCGATGCGCGTTGCATGGCCTGCTCGGACAGTCCCACGGCGTGCAAAGCCTGCAAGGCCTGGAATCTTTCCTCGGTGGTGAATTGGCCGAGCAAGCTTCGGTACAGCGGCATGCGTGGCAACAGACCTGTCATCACGTTGGTCAGCACATCCATGCGACCGACCAGATTGAACTGCTGAAAAATGATGCCGATGTGGGTGCGCAGTGCACGAATGGCAGGGCTGAGCTTGCCGGACTTTTGCAGCGTCTGCCCCCACAGCTGGACTTCGCTGTTCACACCGTCGAGCTTTTCCAGACCGCACAGACTGCGCAGCAAGGTCGATTTGCCAGAACCTGATGCGCCCAGCAGACCGACGCATTGACCGGGCTCGATCGTCAAGTCGACGGCGCTGAGCGCCTGACGATTTTTCTGAAAGGACTTGCAGGCGTTGACGACGCGGATGGCGGTGTTGTCTTGGGACATGCGCGCATCTTCCGGTCTGCGCATGACGGCTTGGTGAAGACAATGTGACGAAATCGTGTCGATGTCACTTTGTCATGCGCCTGACATCCAACGGTTTCAAAGTGTCGGCATGGAAGACACGAAGCATTCAATTTTGGCGCTCTACAGGCAAGGCGGTGACCGCATGTATGCCGGAGAACCTGTCACGCAACTGGTTCATGCCTGGCAATGCGGCCGACTGGCTGAAAAATCGGGGGCCAGTGATGCCTTGCAGTTGGCCAGTTGGTTGCACGATGTGGGGCATTTGTGGGTGAATGCCGAAGGCACACCGACTTTGCGTGGTGAAGACGATGGGCACGAAAACGTGGGGGCCTCATTGCTTGTGTCGGTTTTTGGTCCCGCCGTGTCGGAGCCCGTGCGATTGCATGTCAAGGCCAAGCGCTATCTGGTGACCACCCGCCATGCCTATGCCCGAAAACTGTCGCCCGATTCGGTGCGCAGTTTTCATCTTCAAGGCGGACCGATGAGCCAGGCGGAGTGTGCAGCGTTCGAGGCAGAGCCCTATTTCACAGATGCCCTGAAGCTTCGGGTCTGGGATGACCTGGGAAAAAGCCAGGCCTGGTTCGAGATCACACGGGAAGAAGCTCTGGCGCACCTGGCGGACTTGATGAACGTGGTGGGGTCTGCGGGCGTCACACAAATTTAACGGACAAGACTTCTGAGTGTCATGGCTGCCCTTGATCATGAAGTCTCAGATCACAAGGAGCTGACGCCATGAAAGAGTTGCCCAATCCCACTTTCGCTTTGTCCCCGGTCCATTTGCCCAGGGGGTCACTTCATCCGGGGCCATCTGACCCCTCTGTTGAATTTTTACCTCGGCGCGTGCAAGGCGCCATTCAGGTCAGTTGGGCGAAGCATCAAGACGAGATTCGTGAGGCGCAGCGACTGAGGTATGCGGTGTTCGCCACCGAAATGGGGGCGCGTTTGCCGCAAACCGTGCCTGGTCACGACATCGATTTGTTTGACGACTACTGCGAGCACCTTCTGGTGCGGGATTCTGTTTCCAATCAGGTGATCGGGACGTACCGGGTTCTCACCCCCGCACAGGCCAAACGCGCAGGCAGCACTTACAGCGACACCGAATTCGATTTGACCCGTCTGCGCGGCATTCGCCAGCGCATGGTGGAGTTGGGCAGAAGCTGTGTCCACGCCGAGCACCGCCATGGCGGCGTCATCATGGCCTTGTGGGGGGCCTTGTTCGAGTTCATGGACCGCAACCAACTGGACACCATGATCGGCTGCGCCAGCATTCCCATGCTGCACAACGGGCTGGTCACCGGCGATGCGGCGGCCAGCATCTGGCACCAGCTGCGCCAAACGCATCTGGCCGACATTCAGTACCATGTCCGACCCCGCTTGCCTTTGCCTGTGGAAGAGCTGGACCACGGTCTCGCGATGGAGCCGCCGGCGCTGATCAAGGGCTACCTGAGGCTGGGTGCCAAGGTGCTGGGCGCGCCCGCATGGGACCCGGATTTCAACACGGCCGATTTGCCCATGATGATGCGCACCGCCGATTTGCCTGCACGCTACCGCAAGCACTTTGCGATGGGTGCCAAAGGATGAGCTCGGCCGACCTGAGGCCTGCGTCCGTGCTGTTCAAGACGTCCTATGCGGGACTGGACGAGGGTTTGCTGCGCGAAGCGCAAAGCCTCTCACCCGCAGATGGGCAAGACCTGGACGACGAAGATGCGCCAGCAGACCGGACCCGGCTGCGGGCGATTTTCATTTCAGATTTGCACATTGGCACGCCAGGCTTTCAGGCCGAGGCCTTGCTGGATTTCCTCAAGCACCATCCCTGCGACACTTTGTACCTGGTGGGCGACATCGTGGACGGCTGGCAATTGCGCAGGCGCTGGTTTTGGCCACAAGGTCACAACGATGTGGTGCAAAAGCTGCTGCGCCGTGCGCGCAAAGGCTGCCGAGTGGTGTATGTGCCTGGCAACCACGACGAATTCGCCCGGCATTTTGTGGGCCATGCGTTTGGCGGTGTGGAGGTGGTGCAAGAGAGCACGCACACCACAGCCCAAGGCCTCAAGCTGTGGGTGGTGCATGGTGACCACTTTGACGGCGTGATCCAGTGCGCCAAGTGGCTGGCCTATGTGGGCGACTGGTTGTACGAGCTGACCCTCCAAATCAACCGGCACCTCAACAGTTTCAGGGCCCGTGTGGGGTTGCCGTACTGGTCTTTGTCGGCCTACCTCAAGCTCAAGGTCAAGAAGGCCGTGAATTTCATCAGCGACTTTGAAGTGGCGGTGGCACATGAAGCGCAACGCCGGGGATTCGATGGCGTGGTGTGTGGTCACATCCACCACGCTGAAATCCGCGATGTGAACGGCATTTTGTACTGCAACGATGGTGACTGGGTGGAAAGCCGCACGGCTTTGGTCGAGCACCTGGATGGCCGGCTGGAGATCATCCATTGGGGTGCCCAGGCCGTGGTGTTGAACCGTGCGCCCACTGCGCAGGCGGTGGCCGCATGAAACTGGCCCTGATCACCGATGCCTGGCATCCGCAGGTCAATGGCGTGGTGACCACCTTGCATGAATTGGTGCAAGCTTTGGGACCACTGGGCGTGACGGTGACGGTGTTGCACCCGGGGCTGTTCAAAACCCGAAGTTGTCCGGGTTATGCGGGCATTGACCTGGCGATCCGGCCCTACAAGGCTTTGGCCGAGATGCTGGACAACCTGCAGCCACAGTCGGTGCACATCGCTACCGAAGGGCCTTTGGGCTGGGCGGCACGTCGGCATTGCCTGAAAAGGGGATGGCAATTCACCACCGCCTTCCACACCAAATTTCCTGAAATCCTCAAAGCCGCCTTGCATGTACCGCTGTTTCTGGGCTATGCCTTGTTTCGCCATTTTCACCGTCCTTCTTCCGGGGTGATGGTGCCCACGCAAGGGGTGCTGAACATGTTGCAAGGCCGTGGCTTCCAGTCGCTCAAACCCTGGACGCACGGTGTGGATCTGACACTTTTTGACTACCATGCCGAGCCGCTCGATCTGCCCGAGTTGCAAGGCCGTGCGCGTCCCTACGCCTTGTTTGTGGGACGTGTGTCCTACGAAAAAAACATCGACGCCTTTCTGGATTTGAAGCTGCAGGGCACACGCATCGTCTGCGGCGTGGGGCCTCTGGAATCAACGCTCAAGGCACGTTATCCGGATGTGGTGTGGATGGGCGTCCTGCCGCGCCCGCAGCTGGCCCAGGTGTACGCGGCAGCCGATGTGTTTGTCTTTCCCTCGCGCAACGAAACCTTTGGCCTGGTCATGCTCGAAGCCATGGCCTGTGGCACCCCGGTGGCCGCGTATCCGGTGGACGGCCCCTTGCAGGTGTTGGGAGATGCTAATGGCCAGGCCCATGGCGGGGTGCTGTCCGAGGATTTGTCGGCGGCGGTTCAGCAGTGCGGTGCCGTGCCGCGCCTGCAAGCGCGTGAGCGTGCGCAGGCCTTTGCCTGGCCCCAAACGGTGGAACTTTTTGTCTCCTATCTGGTGCCTGTGGAAGGTCCAGCGGTGTTGATTGGAGGCTGTACCAAGGCATTCACGGACTTGTCATCAAATTGACACGGTGGCTTCTTAGAATGGTTTTTCAATTCATTCGCAAAGTGCCATGGTCCATTCCAAAGTCGTGACTTCCGCTGCCGCATCGGGCGATGCCCTGATGGACCGCGATCTGAGCATCCTGGCTTTCAATGAGCGCGTGCTCGATTGGGCGCAACGGGCCGAGGTGCCCTTGCTGGAGCGTCTGCGTTATCTGTGCATCGTGTCGTCCAACCTGGACGAATTTTTTGAAGTGCGTGCAGAGCCTCATGTGATGGGCAGTCTGCAAGGCCTGAAATCAGGCCCTTACACCCACAAAACCCTGGCCGCCATCGCCGAAAAAACCAGAGCCATGGTGGCGCGCCAGTACGCCTTGTACAACGACGATTTGCTGCCCAAGCTGCAGCACAAGGGCTACCGCATCTTGTCGCACGGTGAGCGCAATGCCGAGCAGCGTCAATGGGTGCGCAGTTACTTTCAGCGTGAGGTGCAACCCTTGCTGGTGCCTGTGGGGCTGGATCCCGCGCACCCGTTTCCGCAAGTGGCCAACAAGTCCCTCAACTTCATTGTGCAGTTGTCGGGCAAAGATGCCTTTGGCCGGTCTAACGAGATCGCGATCGTCAAGGTGCCGCGGGTCTTGCCTCGCCTGATTCCCCTGCCTGCACGCGTGTGCGGCGGTAGCACGGCTTTTGTCTTGCTGTCGAGCGTGATTCGGGCGCATTTGGCCGAGTTGTTCCCGGGCCGCGAGGTGGGGCAGTTTTCACAGTTTCGTGTCACCCGGCATTCGGATCTGGCCGTGGATGAAGATGAAATCGCCAACTTGCGCATGGCTTTGCGCCAAGGCTTGCAGCACCGCCACTACGGTCAGGCGGTGCGTCTGGAGGTGTCGGCCAATTGCTCACCCCGCCTTGAAGAATTCTTGCGCAAGGAGTTCCAGCTGCCCGAGTTGTCGGTGTTCCGGGTCAACGGCCCGGTGAACCTGGTGCGCTTGATGCAGCTGATCGATCTGATCAACGCACCCGAATTGCTGTTCCCGCCCTACACGCCGAGTTTCCCGGCGCAGGTGCCCAGGCACGGGTCGGTGTTCGCACGCTTGAAGGAAGGCGATGTGATGATCCACCAGCCTTTTGAAACCTTCGACGGGGTGCTGGCCTTTTTGCGGGAAGCCGTGATGGACCCGAATGTGCAGGCCATCAAGCAAACCATTTACCGTGCAGGCAGTGACCCGACCATGATGGACTTGCTGCGCGAGGCGGTGCGTCGCGGCAAGGAAGTCACGGCCGTGGTCGAACTCAAAGCCCGCTTCGATGAAGAGGCCAACATCAACTGGGCCGAGCAGCTCGAATCGATTGGTGTGCAGGTGGTGTATGGCATCGTGGGTTTGAAGACCCATGCCAAGATGCTGCTGGTGACGCGGCGTGAGGGGCGCTCGCTCAAACGATACGGCCATTTGTCCACCGGCAATTACAACCGCCGGACCGCAGCGCTGTACACCGACATCAGTTACCTGACCGCCGATGCCAATTTGACCGCCGACATGGACCAGCTGTTCAGCCACCTGGCCAGCCCAAGCCGCCTGCCTAAAACGAAAAGTTTGCTGGTGGCGCCTTTTCAGCTGCACACCGACATGCAGCAGCGCATCGCTGCCGTTGGGGATGCCGCAGCGCGTGGTGCTGTGGGTCGCATCGTGATCAAAATGAATGCCCTGACCGATGTGCCTTTGATCGAGGCCTTGATCGAGGCGGGTCAAAAGGGCGCTCAAATTGATTTGATCGTTCGGGGGGCGTGCATGCTGCCTGCCCGCGTGGCGGGCCTGAGTGACAACATCCGCGTGCGTTCGGTGATTGGCCGTTTTCTGGAGCACTCCCGGGTGTTTTATTTTTGCGCGGACCAGGACGAATCGATATACCTCTCGAGTGCCGACTGGATGAGCCGCAACATGACGCGCAGGATTGAGCTGGCCTGGCCGGTGCGTGACCCCGCTTTGCGCCAGCGCCTCATCGACGAGTGCCTGATCGCCTATTTGCACGATGGCCGTGATGCCTGGGACCTGGGCGCTGATGGCCAGTACCACCGGGTGGGTTTGAATGTGCCAGGCCATGGTGCCCAAAACGCGCTGATGCAGCGTTATGGTGCCGCTGCACAGGATTGAACGCGATGGATTTGATTGTGTGGCGCCATGCCGAAGCCCATGAAGCCGAGTCCGGTGAGGATGACCTGCAACGCGCTTTGACTCCGCGCGGTCGAAAACAGGCCGATCGCATGGCCGCCTGGCTGGAGACCCAGTTGCCTCAGGGTACACGCATCCTGAGCAGTCCGGCGGTCAGGGCCGAACAAACGGTCAGAGCGCTGGGGCGCAAGTACAAGGTGCGCGATGCGCTGTCACCGGGTGCTTGCGTGCTGGATATTCTGGAAACTTCCGGTTGGCCGGGAGCCAAATACCCGGTTTTGCTGGTGGGCCATCAGCCCGGTCTGGGCGCGACGATCGCCCATTTGCTGCACATGCCCGATGGTGCCTGCGCCATCCGCAAGGGGGCCGTCTGGTGGTTGCGCAGACGCAACCGCGAAGGCCAGGACCAGACCGTGCTGCTGGCCGTGACTTCTCCGGAAAAACTCTAGCCTCAGTCCTTGGCTGGGCGGCCGGTCTTGATGGTCGGCACGCTTGCAATGGCTTTTTTGAATGAGGCGTCGCTCATGCCAGACAGCGCACTCAAGCCAGCGCGGATGAGTTCGCTTTTCTTGATCTCGACCCCCAAGGTCAGGGCGCGTTTTTTCATGTCGCCAATTTGCAGCAGTTCCGTCTTGGGGATGGTGAAGCTGTCGCGCACCACTTTGACTTTTTTGTCCTTGACGGGCTTGGCAGCTTCAGCGGCCTGTTTTTTCACCACAGGCGCTTTGGCCGGTGGCTTGACCGGCTTGATTTTTTTGGCAGCCTTGGCGGGGGCCGTGGCCTTTTTCGCAGGCGCTGACTTTCGGGTTGCAAGCGCTCCCGCTGGAGCGGGCGTGGATTTGGGGTCTGCATGTGCAGCACTGGGGACAGGTGAAGCGGTGTTGGGTGTCATGCTCATGATGATAGTGTCTAAATATTAACGGTGTATACAGTTTATACCGTTAATTTTACACCTGCAAGTTCACTGTCCAAACACTGGCTGGCATGTTCAACCCTGGGATGCGTTCAGTCCATGTTGGGCTCGGCAGGCAGCCCGAGGACGCTTATTCCATTTGAACCTGGATGGCCCAATCTGTTTTTTGCCAGGCGGTTTTCTCTTCCCGCAGCAGGTGGGCCGACTGTGGCCACAGGTCTGCCCATGCGCTGCTGAGCGTGAGGTGAACCGTGCGTTTCATCACATCACAGCCGATGTCCAGGCCCGACAGGTCCGGGTCGCGTCGGGCGTGGCACAGGATGACCGACAGTCGCAGCGCCATGAGCTGCTGCACAAAGCTGGGGTCTTCCAGTTCGATGTCGAGTTTGCGCAATTTGCCCTGATGGCCCAGCACCAGCTGACTCAGGCGGTGCAGCTCGTTGAGCGTGAAGCCGGGCAGGTCGGTGTTGTCCAGGATGTAGGCGCCGTGTTTGTGGTAATCGCTGTGCGAGATGCGCATGCCGGTCTCGTGCAGCTGACAGGCCCAGTGCAGTTTTTGCAAATGACGCTGGCGCTCGGCCGCAGCGGTGTCGGGCATCATGGCTTGCAGCAGTTCTTGCGCGGTGCGTGACACCCTTTCGGCTTGCAACTTGTCGGTGCCAAAGCGTTGTGCCAGCCAGTCGACCATGGACGAGCGCACATCCTGCGTGCCTTCGCGGTCGATCAGGTCATACAGGGCGCCATGCCGCAGCGCGCCCTGCGCGGCGTGCATCTGGTCAATCTGCAGCAAATCGAACACCGCATGCAACACCGCCAAACCGCCGCCGATCACGGGTTTGCGGTCTTCCTTGACGCCATCCAGCCGCAGGTTGTCTGGTTTTTGGGCCTTGAGCAAGCGGTCTTTCAGCCAGGCCAGGCCTTCGCGTGTGATCCGGCCTTCAGGCCAGCCTGCGGCATTCAGTGCGTCTGCCACCGCCCCGACCGTGCCCGACGAGCCGTAACAGGTGTCCCATTGGCCACGGTTGAACAGGCTCTGGGCTTCTTCCAGCACCGCCTTGGCCGCGATTTCGGCCGCCTTGAAGGCCGACGCGGTCCACAAACCATCCGTGAAATATTTCATCGACCAAGCCACACTGCCCAGTCGGTAAGACGCCAGGGTGTTGGCGGTTTCATGCCTGCCCAAAATCATTTCGGTGGAGCGCCCGCCGATGTCCACCACCAGGCGGCGCTCGTCCGATTGCGGCAGCAAATGCGAGACGCCCAGATAAATCAGGCGAGCCTCTTCCCGACCCGCAATCACCTCAATCGGAAAACCCAGAATGCGTTTGGCCTTGGCCAGAAAAACATCGCGGTTGCGCGCTTCACGCAAGGTTTGTGTGGCCACGGCGCGGACCTGGCTGGGGCGAAAGCCCGCGATGCGTTCGCCAAATCGGGCCAGGCAATCCCAGCCCCGTGTCATGGCCTCTTCGGTCAGGTTGCGATCAGCGTCTAGGCCATTGCCTTGGCGCACCGTTTCCTTGATGTACTCCACACGCCGCAGTTGGCCTGCATCCATCTGGCCAATTTCAAGACGGAAGCTGTTCGAGCCCAGATCAATGGCGGCGTAAAGGGACTTGGTTTGCATGAAGAGGGCGAGGTGGGCAAAAGAAGTTCAGATTATGTGACGGACGTGTGAAGATTGGATGACGCATGGGGGCGCGCATCCCAAACGCGGCCAGGCGCGTGACCGCGTCAGCCGTCTGCCCTGTGGTTTCAGGGGGTTGCTGGGCTGTCCGACCGGGGTGCCCAGGCGTTGACCAGTGCGACCAGTGTCAACATCACCGGCACCTCGACCAACACGCCCACCACCGTGGCCAAGGCTGCGCCCGATTGCAGGCCAAACAGCGAGATGGCGACCGCCACAGCGAGTTCAAAAAAATTGGAGGTGCCAATCAGGCAGGCCGGTCCGGCGACGTTGTGTGGCAGTTTCAGCCAGCGTGCGGCCCACCAGGCGATGAAAAAAATCCCATAGGTCTGCAGCACCAAGGGCACGGCAATCAGGCCAATGATCAGCGGTTGGTCGATGATCGTGCGGGCCTGAAAACCGAACAGCAAGACCACGGTGGCGATCAGCCCGGCAACAGACAGGGGCTTGAGCCGGGTCACGCGGCGCTGCAAGTGCTCGACCCCTTGGGCCAGCCACAGGCGGCGTGCCCACATGCCTGCGGCCAGCGGCAGCACCACGTACAACACGGTGGACAGCACCAGGGTTTCCCACGGCACGCTGACATCGGTCACCCCCAGCAAAAAAGCGGCGATGGGGGCAAAGGCCACCACCATGACCAGGTCGTTCACCGACACCTGAACCAGGGTGTAATTCGCATCGCCCTTGACCAGCTGGCTCCAGACAAACACCATGGCCGTGCAGGGGGCCACACCCAGCAGGATCATGCCCGCGATGTAGTCGCTGGCCGATTGGGGATCGACCCAGGGGGCAAACAGGTGTTTGAAAAACAGCACACCCAAAGCGGCCATGGTGAACGGCTTGATGAGCCAATTGACCACCAGGGTCAGCAGCAAGCCCTGCGGTTTTTTGCCCACGTCTTTCACGGCGCTCCAGTCGATTTGCACCATCATCGGGAAAATCATCACCCAGATGAACACCGCCACCACCAGATTGACATGCGCCCATTCCAGGCTGGCCACGACCTGAAAAATCCCGGGAGCGATCAGGCCCAAGCCCACCCCAGTGAGGATGCCCAAGGCGACCCAGATCGACAGAAAACGTTCAAAAATACCCATGCTGCTGTTCAGTTCTTGTGTGGAGGGTGTCTCGCGCCAGGGCGCGAGGGGATCTTCAGGACTGGCCGATCTGATCCAGTTCTTTCTTCAGCGACAAACGGTCCAGCTTGTCGATGGGCAGGCTCAGCAAGATCGATATCCGGCGGTGCAGCAGCATGAACGCATCCCAGAAGGCCTTGTCTTTGTCGGCTTCACTGCCGCTGGCGTGCGAAGGGTCTTCCACGCCCCAGTGTGCGCTCATGGGCTGGCCGGGCCAGACCGGGCAGACCTCGCCGGCAGCCTTGTCGCAAACCGTGATCACGAAGTCCATGACCGGGGCATCGGGCGTGGCAAATTCTGACCAGTTTTTGCTGCGCAGACCTTGGGTGTTCAGCTGGTGCCGCGTCAGGCAGCGCAGGGCTTCTTCCTTCACGGTGCCATCGGGTTGGCTACCCGCGCTGTAGGCCACAAAACGGTGCGGCCCCAGGTGGTTCATGATGGCTTCGGCCATGATGCTGCGTGCGGAGTTGGCAGTGCAAATGAAAAGGATGTTGTGTTTTTTCATGTGAGCGTCCATGGGTGAGAAAAAATCGTCAGCAGCATGCGGTGTCACACGCCACGGTGGGCATGTCGTCGCAAGGCACGCCTTGGCAGCAGTGGTCGGTCAAGAAGCCGACCAGGTTTTGCATGGTCGGCATGTCGGCGCGGTAACGCATGAACCGGCCTTCGCGTTGCACGCTCACCAGGCCCGCATGGTGCAGTTCCTTGAGGTGAAAGGACAGCGTGTTGGCAGGCACCGCCAGCGCTTGCGACAACTGGCCCGGTTGCATGCCTTCAGGGCCTGCACCCACGATGGCGCGGAACACGCGCAAGCGCGAAGTTTGCGCCAAAGCCGCCAGCGCCTTGACGGCGAGGTCTTCGTCCATGGCGTTCAAAACGGTGTCGGTGGTCATGGGGTGCCTGTCTTTCCTGAAGAGGGGGTGTGCTCAAGCAAGCCCAAGGGCAGGCGCAGTGTGGTCAGCCAGCACAAAAGCAGCATCAGCGCCGATCCCAGCAGGGCATACAGCAGCCCGCCCCACTGGTACAGCAAGCCTGACAGCAGCGTGCCCATGAACCGGCCCAGCGCATTGGCGGCGTAGTAAAAGCCCACGTCTTCGGCCGCTTTTTCAGAGCCTGCATAAGCCAAGATCAGGTAGCTGTGCACCGACGAGTTGATGGCAAAGGCAAAGCCGAACAGGCTCAGGCCCCCGACCACCCACCATTGCAGCTGCGGTGCTTGCAGCCAAAGCGCAGCGGCGATGCCCAACGGAATGAGCGTGAGCACTGCCGACCACCAGCGGGCTGCAGGCACTTCGCGGCTCAGGCCGTCTGCGCTGCGGCGCACGATCTGTGGTGCCAACGCTTGCACCAGGCCATAACCAATGGTCCAGGCCGCCAAAAAGCCGCCCACCATGGTGAAGGTCCAGCCCACCGAGTACAAAAACACCGGCACGCCCACCACAAACCACACATCGCGCGCACCAAACAAGGCCACGCGGGCGGCGGCCAGGGCGTTGATGCCTGCGTTTTTGGCGAACAACTCTTTGGCCGAGCCCGAAGGCTTGCTCTTGCCCATCATGGGTGGCAAGCTCGTCACCACCCCGATCAGCACCAAAGCCAGGAGGCCCGACATGGCCCACAGCGATCCCTGAAAACCCAGCGTCTGGAGCAGCAAACCGCCCAGAAAAAAACCAAAGCCCTTCATGGCGTTTTTGCTGCCGGTGAACCAGGCCACCCACTTGAACAGTTGCCCGTTGCCTTGGCCTTTGGCTTGCGCCTGCGTGATCTTGATGGCCGATTTGCTGGCGGTTTTGGTCAGGTCTTTGGCCACGCCACACACGCCTTGCGCCAGCACCACCCAAGCCACCGACATGGTCGCTGTCCACTCGGGCTGCAAGGCCGAGAGCAAACCAAAGCCGATGATCTGGGTGACCAGGCCGACGGTGAGCATGCGGGCGATGCCAAAGCGTGTGGCCAGCCAGCCGCCGATCAGGTTAGCCAGCACACCCGCGGCTTCGTAGAGCAAGAACAAAAAGGCCAGCGTGAACGGCGAGTAACCCAGCTTGTAAAAGTGCAGCAGCACCAACATGCGCAACGCGCCGTCGGTCAGGGTGAAGCCCCAATAGGCGGCGGTCACGATGCCGTAGTTCCGCTCTGCTGCAGTGACGATGCCGTCATGGCGTTCAGCCGCGTTCATCTCAGATGCCGACTTCGTTCATGTGGCAGGCCAAATCGACCATGCGGCATGCGTAGCCCATTTCGTTGTCGTACCAGGCGTAGACCTTGAGCAGTGTGCCGTCGGTCACCAGGGTAGACAGCGCGTCCACGATCGCGCTGCGTGTGTCGCGGGCGTAATCCACGCTGACCAAGGGTCGCGTTTCGTAACCGAGGATGCCGGCCAATGGGCCTTGCGCCGCAGCGGCAAACAAGGCGTTGACCTCTTCGGCGCTGGTTTCGCGCTTCATCTCGAACACGCAATCGGTCAGCGAGGCGTTGAGCACCGGGGCACGCACCGCATGGCCGTTGAGCTTGCCCTTGAGTTCGGGGTAGATCAAGGCAATGGCGGTGGCGCTGCCTGTGGTGGTGGGGGCCAGGCTCATCATGGCGCTGCGGGCGCGGCGCAGGTCTTTGTGCGGCGCGTCCACCACCAGGTTGGTGTTGGTCGGGTCGTGGATGGTGGTGATCTGGCCGTGACGGATGCCAATGGCTTCGTGGACGACTTTGACCACCGGGGCCAGGCAGTTGGTGGTGCAGGATGCGGCCGTGACGATGCGGTCTTTGGCCGGGTTGTAGAGCGTGTGGTTGATGCCGACCACGATGTTCAGCACATCGCCCACCTTGACAGGCGCGGCCACGATCACGCGTTGGGCGCCTCGGTCCAGGTGGCCTTGAATCGTTTCGGGGGTGAGGAACTTGCCCGTGCACTCCAGCACAAGGTCCACCCCCAAGTCGCCCCAAGGGATGTCGGCCGGGTTGGCGTGCGACGAAAAGCCCAGGGTGCGATCACCGATGCGGATCTGGGTGTCACTTTCGGCTTCAATGCGCTCGCGCCACTTGCCTTGAACGCTGTCAAACGCGAGCAAATGCGCCGTGGCCGCTGCGCCGCCTTTGAGTTCATTGACGTGCACCACTTCCAGGCGGTTGCCTGCGCGGGGGTCGTCAGACGGGCGCTCTGCAGCACCCATGGCTGCTCGCAAGGCCAAGCGGCCAATGCGGCCCATTCCGTTGATACCGACTTTCATGGCTGATCCTTTTTCTATATATCGATGTTTGTCGAATTGTGCCTGTCCGATGTGACATTTTCATGACGTGCCTTCAACCCATGCCAGGGTGCGCGGTTGAATCAACACGGGGCAGTTCGTCGCCGTGTCATGGATTTGTCATTCATCAAAGTTTCACAGACCGCTTTTAACGTGCAAGGCAGATGCGCAGGCATCTCCCTATTTTTGTGAACCAACAGGAGCTTCAACATGGCAGATTTCATCCGTGACGATGACGGCGTCTCCAACCCATCGGGCAACGACCACTTGCACCAATTGATCGAGCGAGAAATCGCCAAGAACCCCGGACGACGCGGCTTCTTGAAATCTGGCGCCAGCCTGGGATTGCTGGGCATTTTTGGCAGCGCCCTGTCGGCTTGCGGTGGCTCAGATGCCTTGCCCACGGGTTACATCGGCTTCAAGCCAGTGGCCGCCAGCAGTGGCGACGCGGTGGTGGTCCCCGAAGGCTACACCGCCGAGATCATGTACCGCTGGGGTGACCCCTGCGTTGCCGGTGCACCGGCGTTCAAAACCGATGCATCACAAAGCTGGCAGGAGCAAGAGCTGCAGTCGGGCGACAACCACGATGGCATCAACTTCTTCCCTTTCCCCGGCACGAATGGCACCGAACGCGGCATCCTGGCCATGAACCACGAGTACATCAATGCCGAGTACTTCCACGACGTGGCCAACTTCAACAAGCCTGAAATCCCCGCCAACACGAAAAAACAAATCGCAGGCCATGGCGTGTCCATCATCGAGGTGCGCAAGACGGCGACGGGCAAGTGGGAATACGTCAAGGATTCCAGCTACAACCGCCGCATCACGGGCTACACACCGATCAGCTTGTCCGGCCCCGCAGCAGGCCATGACCTGCTCAAAACCAGCGCGGATCCGACAGGCACCGAAGTGTTGGGCACCCTGAACAACTGTGGTGCTGGCCAGACGCCCTGGGGCACCTTCATCACCTGCGAGGAAAACTTCAACGGCTATTTCGGCACCGATGCCGTGGGCTGGACGCCCAACACCTTGCAAAACCGTTACGGCCTGAGTGCGGCTGGTTTTGGCTACAACTGGCACAAGGGCGACCCACGCTTTGATTTGTCGGTCAACCCGAATGAGCCCAACCGCTTTGGCTGGGTCGTGGAAATCGATCCGCTGACCCCCAACAGCAAACCCAAAAAGCGCACCGCACTGGGGCGCTTCAAGCATGAAAACGCCGAGTGCGTGTTGTCCAAATCGAACAAGGCCGTGGTGTACACCGGTTGCGATGAGCGCAACGAGTACCTGTACAAATTTGTCTCAACAGGCACTTACGATCCGGCCAACAAGGCTTCGGGTGCCAACCTGCTCGATGCAGGCATCTTGTACGTGGCCCGCTTTGATGCGGGCACCGTGGTGGGCGACAACCAGGGCGTCGGCACCTGGCTGCCGCTGGTGCATGGGCAAAACGGCTTGACGGCCGAGAACGGCTTTGCCAACCAGGCCGAGGTGCTGATCAAGGCCCGCCAGGCGGCTGACCGCGTGGGCGCGACCATGATGGACCGCCCGGAATGGGTGGCGGCCAACCGCACCAAGTCGGGCGAGGTGTTTCTGGCCTGCACCAACAACAACCGCCGTGGCACCACACCAGCTTCCAGCAACAAGGTGGACGGCACCACCACCGCGGGTTCTGCACGCCCTGCCGTGGACGAAGCCAACCCCCGCGCGGTCAACAACTGGGGCCATGTCATTCGCATCAACGAAGCCTCCGATGACTCGGCCGCCACCACCTTTGTGTGGGACATCTTTGTCATTGCAGGCAACCCGGCCTTGGAGGGTGCCAAAAAAGGATCTTCCAACATCAATGCATCCAACACTTTCAATTCACCCGATGGCATCCAGGTGGACCCCGAAGGCCGTCTGTGGATCCAAACCGACGGCAGCTACAGCAATGTGGGCGACTACGTGGGTCAAGGCAACAACCAGATGCTGGTGGCCAACATCCAGACCAAGGAAATCAACCGCTTCCTGGTGGGTCCCTCCGGTTGCGAGGTGACGGGTGTGTGCTGGACCCCGGACAGCCGCACCATGTTTGTCAACATCCAGCACCCTGGTGAGGCCGGCGGACACCCCAATGCGCCCAAGGACCTGCAAGGCTACGCCAGCCTGGACCTGCTGTTGGTCAACAAACCCACAGCGTTCTCGAAGTGGCCAGATGGTGCAAACGCAGGTCGTCCGCGTTCGGGCACGATCGTGATTCGCAAAAACGATGGTGGTGTCATCGGCACCTGAGGATCTCGGACCTCTGAACAAAAAAAGCGCTTCGGCGCTTTTTTTGTGGCCGTTTGGCCACCGCAGTGAGCCATGTCAGATGGGGGTGTGGTGGATGCTTGAACGAATGCCATGCGGACATCAAGCTGTCACGTTCGCGCTGTTCAATGTGGTTTTCATTTTGGAGCCACCAGATGTCCCACCACGATTTTGACCCTGTACACAACACGTCTGACAACCCCCATTTCCAGCAGGTGCTCGCGCAGTCTTTGCAAAATCCCGCACGCCGTGGTTTGCTGCGCGGTGGCCTGGGTCTGGCCGGCTTGGCCATGCTGCCAGGATGCGCCACACTGACTTCTGGTCTGGCCTCTGCGCCCAGCTCGTTGGGCTTTGCGGCCGTGGAAAAAAGCCTGCTCGACAATGTGATGCTGCCACCGGGTTACCAGTACAGCGTGCTGCATGCCACAGGCGATGCGCTCGATTCGGCGCTGCCCGCTTACTCGAACAGAGGCGCCGAGTCCGATGACTGGTCCCGCCGCATTGGTGATCACCACGACGGCATGGACATTTACTACATCGATGCCCAAGGTCGTTATTCTGAAAAGGAAACAGGTCGTGCCGTGCTGTGTGTGAACCACGAGAGCTCGGCCGATGCGCACTTCATGCACCCCAATGGGCAGACTTCCAACAACGTTGGGGGCAAAAAATTCACACAGTTTGGAGACTGGGATCTGGGCACGCGCCCCGAACTGGAAGTGCTCAAGGAAATCAACCACCACGGTGTGTCGCTGGTCGAGATCGTCAAGACCCCGCAAGGCTGGCGTATCCAGCAAGACTCGCCGCTGAACCGCCGCATCACCGCACAAACACCTGTGCGCATCAGCGGCCCACGCGCTTCGATCGAGCAGATTCGCAGTCTGATGGTCACTCGCTGGGACACGGCCGGAGCCATGGCCCGCGGCACACTCAACAACTGCGGTCATGGCAAAACGCCATGGGGCACTTATTTGGCTTGCGAGGAAAACTGGGCCTATTACTTCCAGACCACGGCTGCGGGTGCTCCACTGACGCCGAAAGAGCTGGCCTCGCGCAAGCGCTATGGCGTGGCTTCAGCGGCGCCTGCTGCGGGGGCCACCAAGGCGGTCAGCCAGGGCTGGCACACGGTGTCGTCCACCGACGACCGTTTCGCCCGCTGGAACCTGGCGGCCGTGGGTGCGAATGCTGAAAAAGACTTTCGCAATGAAGCCAACACCTTTGGTTTCAACGTGGAGATCGATCCCCTGGCCCCCAACTCCACGCCGGTCAAGCGCGTCGCCATGGGCCGCTTCGCGCACGAGGCAGCCGTGTGCAGCTTGCCTGTGGCGGGTCAACCCTTGGCGTTCTACATGGGCTGCGATGCCCGCAACGAATACATCTACAAGTTCGTGAGTACCGCTGCGTGGGATCCGCGCGATGTGGGTGGCGGCCTGGTAGCGGGTGACAAGTACCTGAGCGAGGGCAAGCTGTATGCTGCCCGCTTTGATGCCACGGGGCAGGGCGAGTGGCTGGAGTTGACGATCGCTGATCCGCGTATTGCCCAACACAGTGCTTACAAATTTGCCAACCAGGCCGATGTTTACGTCAATGCCCGCTTTGCGGCCGATGCCGTGGGCGCAACCAAGATGGACCGCCCGGAGTGGGGCGCTGTCAACCACCGCAATGGCGAGGTCTACTTTGCCTTGACCAACAACAGCGCGGCCAACCGCACACCCGGTAAAACCGATGCCGCCAACCCGCGTGCCTACATGGACCTGGATGGCAAAAAAGGCACGGGTAACCCGCATGGTCACATCATCCGATTCAAAGAGCCTGGCCACCCAGCTTCTGCCAAGTCCTTTGTCTGGGACATCTTCCTGTTCGGTGCCGAAGAGGATTCGGGCGACGCCAACTTGTCGGGCCTGACCGCCAAGAATTCTTTCTCATCGCCCGATGGCCTGTGGTTCAGCAAAGCCACCGGTATTTGCTGGATCCAGACCGACGATGGCGCTTTCACCGACGAGACCAACTGCATGATGCTGGCCGCCATTCCGGGTCAGGTGGGCGATGGCGGCAAAGTCACTGTGAAAAACAAAATGGTGGTGGGTGGCGCTGAGCAGACCGGCACGCAAGAGACCTTCGTGGGGGCGGCTTTGGGTGAGGCGAAATTGCGCCGGTTCCTGGTGGCGCCCCCCGGTGCCGAAGTCACCGGTATCACCGAAACGGCCGATGGCCGTACCTTGTTTGTGAACATCCAGCACCCTGGCGAGTTGTCCAAGCCATTGTCATCAGGCGCTGCGCCCCAAAGCGTTTGGCCGGGCAACCAGGGTTATGGCGTGGCCGGTCGACCTCGCTCGGCCACCATCGTGATCACGCGCCAAGACGGTGGTCTGATTGGTTTGTAAACCCAGCAGTGACAGGCGCTGTCCGGACTGATCAACCGGTGAAGTGACCGACAAAAAAGCCACGCCTGAGCGCGTGGCTTTTTCCATGGAGGAGCGGGGCGCGGGTCGTCAAGCAAATGTCATACGCCCGACGTTCAGATGACACACAAGCTGCCTAAGGTGGCGTAGTCCATCAATCTGGAGTTCGCCATGAAACCACTATTTCCAAGAAGATTTCTGATCGCTTCTGCGGCCGCCGTGATGGTGTTGACCGCTTGCGGCGGTATCGACCCTGTCGTGCCAGAAGCGGCTTTCACCCTGCAGTTGCTGCATGTTTCAGATGCAGATGGCTCGGACAGCACCGCACTCAACAGTGTGGCCAACTTGTCGGGTCTGGTTCAAAAGTTCCGTGCGCAGTATCCGCAGCAAACCTTGACGGTGAGCTCGGGTGACAACTACATTCCGGGCCCGCGCTTCAATGCCGCCTATGACCCCAGTTTGAGAGCCCTGTTGGGCAAAGAAGAAGTGGGTCGCGCTGACATGGCCTTTTTGAACGCCTTGGGCATTCAAGCTTCAGCGATAGGCAACCATGAGCTGGACTTGGGGACCCGGCAATTTGCCAGCATCATCAAGCCAGACGGTGCATGGGGCGGTGCGCGCTTCCCTTATCTGTCTTACAACGTTGACTTTTCTGCAGATTCGGAAGTGGCTGGCCTGAAATTGGCCAATGGAGGCAATGCAGCCGAACAGGCTGGCAAGTTGACAGGTTGGACGGTGGTCCATGTGGGCAGCCAGAAAATCGGCGTGATCGCTGCGAGTTCACCGGTGTTTGCCAACATCACGTCCCCGGGTGGTTTGGTGTTCAAGCCCGCCATGGCCAGTGGTGAGGTGGATGTCAATGGCCTTGCGGCTGAAATTCAGCGCGGAGTGGATGAAATCACCGCCGCTGGCATCAACAAGGTGGTGTTGCTGGCGCACATGCAAAGTTTGACCATTGAGAAAGCTTTGGCATCGCGTCTTAAAAATGTGGACATCATTGTCGCAGGCGGCTCCAACACCTTGCTGTCCGATGCCAACGATGTGCTGCGCGCGGGCGACAAGTCGGCGGGCGATTATCCCTATCAGACCCAGGATGCAGCCGGACAACCCACGGTGGTGGTGAACGTAGACGCTGATTACAAATACCTGGGCCGCTTCATGGCGCCGTTTGATGCGAAGGGTGTTTTGATTCCCCAGCGTTTTGACAGCCAACTTTCAGGTGCCTGGGCGACCAGCGAGACCGACGACAGTGCAGGTGGTGTGACCGTGTCGGGTTTGGTGAGCCAGGTGCGCGATGCCATCAAGGCCGTGCTGAAAGCCAAGGACGGCCATGTGTTCGGCAAAACCGCTGAATTTCTGGAAGGCCGCCGCGCTGCAGTGCGCAACGAAGAAACCAACTTTGGCAACCTCACGGCCGACGCCAACCTCTGGTATGCACGTTTGCTGGATCCAACGGTTCAAATTTCCCTGAAAAATGGGGGCGGCATCCGCTCGGAAATCGGTGAAGTGCTGGCCATGCCCGGGGCCACCACTGCCGCTGTATTGACAGCACCCAAAGCCAATGCCGAGGCGAATCGCCTGGCCGGTGAAATTTCTCAATTGGCCGTTGAAACGTCTTTGAAGTTCAACAACAAGCTGTGGGTGTTTGATGTCACGGCCACGCAACTGAAGACCTTGCTGGAGCATGGTGTGGCGGTGCTGGGCAGTCAGGGCCGCTTCCCGCAAGTGGGCGGCATGAGCTTCAGCTATGACCCTGCCCGCACAGCGCAAACACTGGATGCCAACTTTGCAGTGACAACAGCCGGCGAGCGCATTCGTTCGCTCAAGGTGGGCACGGACGTGGTGGTGCAAAACGGTGTGGTGGTCGGCAATGCGCAGCGCACTTTCCGCATGGTCACTTTGAATTTCCTGGCGGAAGGCACCAGCACTGCTGCGGGCGGGGGTGACGGTTATCCCTTCCCGGCCACGGCCAACTTTGTCAACTTGGTCAATCTGGAAACGGCCATGAACGCTGCCACCGCCGGTGGCGCAGCCAGCACCAGCACGGCACTCTTGGGCAGTGAACAAGACGCCTTCATGAAATACATGAAGAGCCAGTTTGGCAGCACCGCATTCGGTGTGAAAGACACGCCTCCCGCGCAAGACCTTCGCATCCAGAACCTGAGCCAGCGCTCTGACACGGTTTTGAACTGAAACAAATGGAGATGAACATGAATTTGAAAAAAACCATGATTTGCACCGCTTGCAGCCTGGGTCTGTTGGCTGCCCTGGCCGCTTGCGGCGGCTCGGATGCGGGTGATCAGACGCCCAGCGGTTTGGGCCTGGTTAAGTTGAGTGCGTTCACACACCAAGGGGGTGAAGCCTCTGCCGAAATCACAGCCTACGATGCGGCCAGCAAAAAACTGTTCGTGGTCAATGGTGCCCTGGCCAGCCTGGATGTGCTCGATCTGAGCAACCCGGCGCAGCCGGCCTTGCTCCAATCCATCACCATGGCCAGTTTGTGGGCCGATGCGGGCGCGGCCAACAGCGTGGCGGTGCACCAAGGCATGGTGGCCTTGGCCGTGCAGGCGAGCGACAAAACCAAGCCCGGTCGCTTGGTGGTGCTGCGTGCCTCGGATTACGCTGTGCTGGGCACCGCCACGGTGGGTGCCTTGCCCGACATGGTCACCTTCACGCCCGATGGCAAAACCCTGTTGTTGGCCAACGAAGGCGAGCCCAACTCTTATGGCCTGGCGGATTCGGTAGACCCCGAGGGCTCCATCAGCGTGGTCGATGTGAGCGCCCTGAGCTTGAACAGTTCCAATGTGGCGTTGACAGCCAAGACAGCTGACTTCAAGGCGTTCAATGACCAAAAGGATGCCCTGATCGCATCGGGTGTTCGCATTTACGGCCCGGGTGCCACTGTGGCGCAGGACCTGGAGCCCGAATACATCACGGTGTCAGCGGACGGCAAAACAGCCTATGTCACCTTGCAGGAAAACAATGCCATGGCGATCGTGGACATTGCCACCGCCAAGGTGACCGCCATCAAACCGTTTGGCTACAAGGACCACAGCCTGGCAGGCAACGGGCTGGACGCCAGTGACAAAGACGGTGCGGTCAACATCAAGACTTGGCCCGTGTTGGGCATGTATTTGCCCGATGCGATCGCCAGCTACAGCGTGGCCGGTCAAACCTATTTGATCACGGCCAACGAGGGGGATGCGCGCGCCGACTGGCCGGGCTTCAACGAGGAAAAGCGTGTCAAGGACCTGAGCCTGAGCCCGGCATTGGAGGCGCTCAAGAGCGATGCACAGCTGGGACGTTTGAACGTCACCACCGCTTTGGGGGCCGTCAACGGCGTCCATGACAAGCTGTATGCCTATGGCTCTCGCTCCTTTTCCATCTGGAATGCGCAAGGTCAGCAAGTCTTTGATTCGGGCGACCAACTCGAGCAGTTGACCCGGGATTTGCCCCAGGCCAAATTCAATGCCGACCACAAGGACAACACGTCAGACAGCCGCAGCGACAACAAGGGGCCCGAGCCCGAGGGCGTGCTGGTGGCGCAATTTGGCCAAAAGCACTACGCCTTCATGGGCCTGGAGCGCGTGGGCGGCGTTGTGGTGTACGACGTGAGCAACCCGGCCCGTCCGGTGTACGAGACGTACATCAACACACGTTCAGACCTGACGGGTGACCGTGGCCCGGAGGGCATGCATCTGATTCCCGCTGACAAATCGCCCAATGGGCAGCCCTTGTTGGTGGTGGGCCATGAAATCAGTGGCACCACCGCCATCTACCAGATCCGTTTGAAGTACTGATCTGGTTTTCCGGTCAGCGATGGCGGAGCACTGGCCCAGTGTTCCGCTTTTTTTTGAACGATCAAAACAGCACGCGTTGAACCCACAAGCCAAGCCACACCGCTGCGATGGCGCTGATCAGGCCAGGTAGGAACTGCAGGGCAAACGCTTTGCCACCCACCCAGGTGGCCATCACGGCCTTGCTGAGGCTGTTGGTGCTGACGGCCAGCCAAATGCCCAGCTGAGCCTGAGGGTGTGCGATCAGCCCCTGATCGACCAGCCCCCCCATGGTGGCCACTGTGGCATGGGCGTCGACCAGACCGGACAATGCGGACGATGCCAGTGCGCCCGTGTCGCCCCAAAGCTGGTTCAAGCCCGTGGTGACCAGGGTGACCGCCAGCAAGGCCAGGGCCAGCCACAGGCTTGTCAGCAGATCGAAGGCGTGTCCCCGGATGGCCATGTCGGGTGCGCTGTCTGCTTCAGGGCGCGCACGGCATGTCCACAGCGCAAAGGCCAGGCTGACCCCGGCACCCAGGCCCATGGGCACCAGCATGCGGCTCAGCAGTTCAGGCAGGGCCAGGGTCACCAACAGGCCCAACTGCATGAACGTGGACACGGTCGACAACAGGGCGCCCGAGGCCGCTGCCTGCAACTGGGTGGGCTGCGACCGGGTCAACCGGGCCATGCTGGCCACGGTCGCTGTGCTCGATACAAAACCTCCCAGAAAGCCGGCCCAGATCAGGCCTCCACGTTGTCCCAGCAGCCTTTTGAAAATGTGACCCAGAGCGCCGATGGTCATGACCAGGATCACAAAGCGGGTCAGCTGGTGCCAGTTGACCGCGTCAAATGGGCCCATGAAGCGGTCCGGCGCCAAGGGCAGGACGATCATGATGGCGGCCAGAAAGACGATCAGGTCCTCCAGCTCCTCGGGTGTCATGGCCTTGCGCACAAACTGGTGAATGCGCTCTTTTTGCGCCAGCAGTGCCGTCAGCACAATGCCCACAACGGCCGCCAGACCGGCGTTGCCCACCGACATGGCACCGAGCAAATAGGTCAGCAAAATGGCGATCTCAGAGGTCATGCCCGGGTCGTGCTGGCGCGATTGCTGGTAGGACGCCCACGCCAAGGCGCCGATCACCAGCAAGGTGGCTGCCAACAAGACCCAGGAGCCCACGGTTTGCGCAGCAAACCCGCACAAGGAGGCCGCAGCGAAGGTGCGGATGCCCGCAGAACGTCTGAGCGGACCTTCGCCCTTGCGCCGCTCCCGCTCGGCACCGACCAGCAGGCCGATGCCCAAGGCGACCGACAGGTCAAACAGAACAGGACCAGCGACAAGACCAGGCATGGCAATGTTGTAAGTGGTGGAGGTCTGATCGTAGCCTTGTCCGCGACCTCAGCGCTTGATTTGGGCCACGGCTCATGCGCAGATCGGGGCGATGGTCCGACAAGTATGGCTTTTTGACACGGTATTGTCACAATTGAGGGCTACAGTTCATAACGGTGCTAAGCAGTGCTGTTCTTCAGTGCACTTGGAGTCTTGAGTTTTTATCACCCTGAACCAGGAGTTGACATGTTGAAATTGAAATCCGTCATGGCCGCTGTGGGCCTGAGCATTGTGGCTGCCACCACATGGGCTGCCGACATCACCGGCGCCGGCGCCACATTCCCTTACCCCATTTACGCCAAGTGGGCTGAGGCTTACAAGAAAGAAACCGGCACCGGTTTGAACTACCAGTCCATTGGCTCCTCTGGTGGCATTCGCCAGATCCGCGCCAAGACCGTCACGTTTGGTGCCTCGGATGCCCCCGTGCCCGGTGCAGATCTGGACAAGGACGGCATGGTGCAATTCCCGGCCATCATTGGCGGCACCGTGCCTGTGGTGAACCTCGAAGGTTTCAAGCCTGGCGAGTTGCGCATCACCGGCCCGGTCATGGCCGAGATGTTCATGGGCAAGATCACCAAGTGGAACGATCCCAAGTTTGTGGCTTTGAACCCCGGCAAAAAGCTGCCCGACCAGGCCATCACCGTGGTGCACCGCGCCGATGGTTCCGGCACCACCTTCAATTGGACCGATTACCTGACTGCCGTCAGCAAAGAGTGGGCTGACACCGTGGGCAAGGGCGCTGCGGTCAAGTGGCCTGCCGCTTCGTCGGTGGGCGGCAAGGGCAATGAAGGCGTGGCCGCCAACGTGAACCGTGTCAAGGGCGCGATCGGCTACGTGGAATATGCCTACGTCAAGAAAAACAACATGAACTTCCTGCAGTTGCAAAACGCCGATGGCAAGTACGTCAGCCCTGACGACACCACCTTCGCTGCCGCCGCTGCCGGTGCCGACTGGTTCAGCGTGCCCGGCATGGGCATCTCGATGGTGAACGCCAAAGGCGCCACCAGCTGGCCTGTGAGCACTGCTTCGTTCATCCTGATGTACAAGGACCCGAGCGACAAGAACCTGTCCAAGGAAGCCATCAAGTTCTTTGACTGGGCCTTCAAAAACGGCAAGGGCATGGCTGCCGAGCTGGACTATGTGCCATTGCCGGACGCTTTGACCAAGCAAATCCGCGAGCGCGTCTGGACACAGATCAAGAACTGATGAGCCTCTGAAGGGTGTCGCTGGCGACACCCTGCCATGCAGCCCCGCCATCGCAGGATGCCGGGGCATGCACGCTGAAAGTGAACACGATGCAGTTGTCTCAAGGAATCAATATGGACCCGATGGCCGTGGCGGACAGTGCGACCCAAGCCAATATGATGGCGGTGGTCAAGCGCCAACGCATGCAGGATTTTTTCTTCCACAAGATCACCATGGGTTTTTCCCTGCTGGTGTTGTGTGCCTTGATGGGCATCATCATTTCGTTGCTGATCAACGCCTGGCCGTCCTTTGCCAAGTTCGGTCTTGGCTTTGTCTGGCGCGTCGAATGGGACATCATCAACGGTGAGTTCGGTGCAGCGATTGCCATCTTTGGTACGGTGGTCAGTGCGCTCATTGCGCTGGTGATCGCCGTGCCTTTGTCTTTTGGCATTGCCCTGTTTTTGACCGAAACCTGCCCGACCTATTTGCGCCGCCCTCTGGGCACGGCCATTGAGTTGCTGGCGGCGGTGCCCTCCATCATTTACGGCATGTTCGGCCTGTTCATTTTTGCGCCTTTGTTTGCCGAATATGGCCAGCCTGCATTGCAGTCCACCTTGGGCCAGATGCCCCTGATTGGCAGTTTGTTTGGTGGCGCCATGAACGGCATTGGCATTTTGGCGGCCGGCATTATTTTGGCCTTCATGATCTTGCCCTTCATTGCTGCTGTGATGCGCGATGTGTTCGAGATCGTGCCCCCCATCCTGCGCGAGTCGGCCTATGGCCTGGGTTGCACCACTTGGGAAGTGGTTCGCCACATTGTGCTGCCCTACACCCAAAAAGGCGTGATTGGCGGCATCATGCTGGGCCTGGGTCGGGCCCTGGGCGAGACCATGGCCGTGACCTTTGTGATCGGCAATTCGCAGCGCATCAGCGCCTCGCTGTTTTCGCCAGGCACGTCGATCGCTTCGACGCTGGCCAACGAGTTCGGCGAAGCCGATGACTTCCACCTCACCACCCTGTTTGCGCTGGGCTTTTTGTTGTTCGTGATCACCTTTGTGGTGTTGGCCTTGGCCAAGATCATGATCATCCGGGCCGAAAAAGCCAAAGGCACCAAGACCTGAAAGGCCTGACACCATGAATCTGACCATTTACGCACGCCGCAAGCGTGTCAACCAGATCGGCCTGACCTTGTCCATGCTGGCCATGGCCCTGGGCCTGTTTGTGCTCTTGTGGATTTTGTTTGTGCTGTTCAAGAACGGCATCTCGGCCATCAACTGGGCCATGTTCACCGAATCCACGCCAGCCCCCGGCTCCGAAGGCGGCGGCTTGGCCAATGCCATCGTGGGCAGCGTCATGATGGTGCTGGTCACCGCCTTGGTCAGCACGCCGATTGGCATTTTTGCGGGCGTGTACCTGGCCGAATACGGGGACGAAAGCAAGACCGCCGAGCTGACCCGTTTTGTCACCGACATCATGCTGTCCGCGCCCTCCATCGTGCTGGGCCTGTTTGTGTACGCCATTCTGGTGGCGCAGGTGAAGCACTTTTCGGGTTGGGCGGGCTCGCTGGCGCTGGCGCTCATTGCCATTCCGGTGGTGGTGCGCACCACCGAGAACATGCTGCGCCTGGTGCCAGGCAGTCTGCGTGAAGCCGCTTTTGCACTCGGTGCACCGCGCTGGAAAGTGGCGACCTTCGTGACTTTGCGCGCCGCCAAAGCGGGCGTGATGACCGGTTTGCTGCTGGCGCTGGCCCGCATCAGCGGTGAAACCGCACCGCTGCTGTTCACCGCCTTGAACAACCAGTTCTTCTCGTGGGACATGAACTCGCCCATGGCCAACTTGCCTGTGGTGATTTTCCAGTTCGCCATGAGCCCCTATGACAACTGGGTCCGACTGGCCTGGGGTGGCGCACTGCTGATCACCCTGACGGTGCTGGTCCTGAACATTTTGGCCCGCGTGTTCTTCCGCGAAAAAGTCAAAGCCTGATTGAAAGACAAGGTTTCCTATGCCCAATACCTCTTCTGTGCCACTCAAAAACGCCATTGAAATCCGCGACCTCAGCTTTTTCTACGGCACTTTCAAGGGCCTGAAAAACGTCAACCTCAACATCGCTGAGCACAAGGTCACGGCTTTCATCGGGCCTTCGGGTTGCGGCAAGTCCACGCTGCTGCGCACGCTCAACCGCATGTACAGCCTGTACCCCGGTCAGCGCGCAGAGGGTCAGATCAATTTTTATGGCCAGAACATTCTGGACCCCAAACAGGATTTGAATTTGCTGCGTGCCCAGGTGGGCATGGTGTTCCAGAAGCCGACACCGTTTCCGATGTCGATTTACGACAACATCGCCTTCGGCATTCGCTTGTATGAAAACCTGAGCCGTGCCGACATGGACGAGCGCGTCGAGTGGGCCTTGACCAAGGCAGCCATCTGGAACGAGGTGAAGGACAAGCTGGGTCAAAGCGGTTTGTCGCTGTCCGGTGGCCAGCAGCAGCGCTTGTGCATCGCCCGCACCGTGGCGGTCAAGCCCAAGGTCATCTTGCTGGACGAGCCCACTTCGGCGCTCGATCCGATTTCGACCGCCAAGGTCGAAGAACTGGTCAGCGAGTTGAAGAAAGACTACACCGTGGCCATCGTCACGCACAACATGCAGCAGGCGGCCCGTGTGTCCGACTTCACGGCTTACATGTACCTGGGCGAGTTGGTCGAGTTCGGGCAGACCGAACAGATCTTCATGAAACCCGCCCGCCAAGAGACCGAAGACTACATCACTGGCCGTTTCGGCTGATCAGGAGCACACCATGGAAAAACACATTTCAAGTCAGTTCGATGCGGACCTGACCAGCGTCTCTTCCCGCGTTTTGGAGCTGGGTGGCCTGGTGGAGTCGCAGACCCGTCACGCGGTCTATGCCTTGGCCCAGTTCAGTCTGGAAGTGGCCGATCAGGTGATCGCCACCGAAAAGCAAGTCAACACCCTGGAAGTGGAGATCGACGCCGAGTTGGCTTCCATCATTGCCCGTCGCCAACCCACAGCGCGCGATCTGCGCTTGCTGATGGCGATCTCCAAAATCACGGCCAATCTGGAGCGTGCCGGTGACGAGGCCGAGCGCATTGCCCGCATGGTCAAGCTGATTCTGGAGCAGGGCAGCCCCCGCAATTTGCCCTCGTCGGAATTGCGCGTGGCGTCCGACCTGGCCTCCGGGCTGCTGCGCAAGGCCCTGGATGCGTTTGCACGCCTGGATGTGAACACGGCTTTGGTCATCCTGAAAGAGGACGATCTGATCGATGCCGAGTTCAACGGTTTTGTGCGCAAGCTGGTCACCTACATGATGGAAGACCCGCGCACCATTTCGGCCAGCCTGGACTTGTTGTTTGTGGCCAAGGCCATTGAGCGCATCGGTGACCATGCCAAAAACATCGCCGAGTTTGTGATTTATGTGGTCAAGGGTGCGGACGTGCGGCACACCGCCTTGACCGACATTGAAAAAGCGGTGCGATGAGAAGTTTGCCGAGGATTTTGATTGTCGAGGACGAGTCGTCGATTGCCGAACTCATCTCGGTGAATTTGCGCCACAACGGTTTCCAGCCGGTCTGGGCGATGGACGCGGAATCGGCACAGCGTGAGCTCGATGAAATCCTGCCCGATGTCATCTTGCTCGATTGGATGCTGCCGGGCGAAAGCGGTTTGACCCTGGCGCGTCGCTGGAGAGCCTCTGCAAGAACCAAGGCTGTGCCCATCCTCATGCTCACAGCCCGTGGCGATGAAGCCGATCGCGTGGCAGGCCTGGACGCGGGTGCAGACGATTACATCGTCAAGCCGTTTTCGCCGCGTGAATTGCTGGCGCGCATCCGTGCGGTTCTGCGTCGGCGTGTGCCCGAGTCTGCAGGCGGCGCCGTGAAGATTGGCGATTTGCAACTCGATGCCGACACCTACCGGGTGAGCTGGCAGGAAAAGCCTTTGAAGGTCGGGCCCACAGAGTTCAAATTGCTGCAATACCTGATGCGGCACCCAGAGCGGGTGCACACCCGGGGCATGTTGCTCGACAAGGTGTGGGGCGATCACGTCTACATTGAAGAGCGCACCGTGGATGTGCATGTCAAGCGTTTGCGCGAATCGCTGGGCGATGCGGGCGCCATGATCGAAACCGTGCGGGGTGCGGGCTACCGCCTGACGGCTGCACCTGCGGTGTAAGACATGTGGGTGCCTGTTCTTGAAATCCTGATCCTGATGGTGCTGGTGGCCGCGCCGGCCTGGTTCTGGGGCAGTCCGTTCTGGGCGGCACTCGCGGCATGCGCCTTGTTGCTGTGGATGCTTGTTCGACAGATCTGGAAACTCAGGCGCCTGGAGCTGTGGCTGTCGCAACCCGATTGGCGCACTGAGTTGCCCTGGAAAGGTGTGTGGGCCGAAATAGCCCAGCGCATTCAGCGGCAATTGCGCCTGAATGACAAACAGCTGCTCACCAGCGAACAGCGCCTGCAATATTTCCTCCAAGCCATTCAGGCTTCGCCCAACGGTGTGACCTTGCTGGATGCCGAGGGCCGCATCGAGTGGTGCAATGCCACGGCCAGCAACCACCTGGGCCTGGACCCGGTGCGGGATGTGAAGCAGCACGTTGTGCACTTGCTGCGTGACCCGGTCTTTTCCCGGTACTTTGCACAAGACCAGCACGACTCGGAGGTGGTCATCGATGGACGATCCAGCTCGCTGACGCAGGTGCCCAAGCTCTCGGTTCAGTTGCATGCCTATGGCGAGGGCCAGCTGCTGCTTCTGAGCCGTGACATCACCTCGATCACATTGGCCGATGCCATGCGCCGCGATTTTGTGGCCAATGTGTCGCACGAGATCCGCACGCCTTTGACCGTCTTGAGCGGCTTTGTGGAAACCCTGCTCTCCATTCCTTTGGATGAACAGGAGCGACAGCGCTACTTGCACATGATGTCGGTGCAGGCCGAGCGCATGCAAAGCCTGGTGGCCGATTTGCTGACCTTGTCCCAGCTGGAGGGCAGCTCGCCCCCGGGCAACCACGAGAAGGTGCCCTTGCCAGCTTTGATGGCTCAGGTGGCCTCGGATGCAGCGGCCTTGTCGGCCGTGCTGTCCGGCCAGGAGGGGGATGATCGGGGACCGGTGCACCACCTGGTCTTTGACGACAAACCCGATTGGGCCTTGCTGGGCGCCCGTTCAGAGTTGCTCAGTGCCATGTCCAACCTGGTCAGCAATGCGGTGCGCTACACCCCTGCGGGCGGTACGGTTCGGGTGCAGTGGCTCAGAGGTCCCGAGGGCGTGACCTTTTCGGTTTCCGACACCGGGCCGGGCATTGCGCCGGAGCATTTGCCACGGCTGTCCGAGCGCTTTTACAGGGTCGACCGCAGCCGCTCGCGCGAGACGGGCGGTACAGGTCTGGGCCTGGCCATTGCCAAGCATGTGGTGCAACGCCATGGTGGCGAATTGCGCATCGAAAGCCAGGTGGGCAAGGGCTCCACATTCATGCTGTTTTTCCCGGCTAGCCGGGTGGTGCTCTTGGCGGATTGAGGGTTGACCGACCCTATGACTTGAGTCTGGGGTCGGTTGGACATGAACAAAATCGGTTTTCAGTATTTTTCCGGAACGACCATGTCCTGCGGTACCGGGTGGCGAATGTAGTCCGGGTTGCGCACGCGGCCAGGCAGGGTGATTTCGGGGTGCTCGATCTCGTGGTACGGCACCTGGGCCAGCAGGTGGTCGATGCAGTTCAGGCGTGCCTTTTTCTTGTCCACGGCCTGCACCACCCACCAGGGCGCTTCAGGGATGTGGGTGCGCTCGATCATGGTTTCCTTGGCTTGGGTGTAGTCTTCCCAGCGGCGGCGGCTTTCCAGATCCATGGGGCTGAGTTTCCACTGCTTGAGCGGGTCGTGGATGCGCCCCAAAAAGCGGGCGTGCTGCTCGTCGTCGGTGATCGAGAACCAGTACTTGATCAGCTGGATGCCGCTGCGCACCAGCATTTTTTCGAATTCGGGCACCGAGCGGAAGAACTCTTCGTACTCGTCTTCGGTGCAAAAGCCCATGACTTTTTCAACACCGGCGCGGTTGTACCAGCTGCGGTCAAACAGCACGATCTCGCCGGCTGCGGGCAGGTGCGAGATGTAGCGTTGAAAGTACCACTGTGTTTTTTCACGGTCGTTGGGTGCAGGCAGTGCGGCCACGCGGCACACGCGGGGGTTCAGGCGCTGCGTGATGCGTTTGATCACGCCACCTTTGCCCGCAGCGTCCCGGCCTTCAAACAGGATCACCATGCGGTGGCCTGTTTTGACCACCCAGTCTTGCAACATGACCAGCTCGGATTGCAGGCGCAGCAGTTCGCGAAAATAATGCACCCGGGCGTTCACGGCCTCAGTCGATGAGGCACTGCCGTCTGCCCAGCGGTCATCGATTTCCAGCTCCAGTTCTTCGTCCAGGCTGTCCAGCAGGTCTTCGCGCAGCTGGCGCATTTGCTCTTCGTTGATGTGTGCAGTGGTGGACATGGTGGTTCAGCTTCAATGAATGTCTTTCAATTTCGCCGATGGCTGTGAATGTTTGATGACAAAACAGGGGCCCAACCATGGGTTTGTCATGACACTTTCATGACGATCTCCAAAAATGGGCCATCCAGAGGGGCCCCTATGCGTATTTTTTCGATCCAGTCCTACCAGGTTCATGAGACAGACCAATTGCCCGAGGCCTTGCCAGAGCAGGGTTTTGTCTGGATGGCTTTTGCACGCCGTGAGTTCGAATTGGTGCAAGGCCAGGTGCAAGCCATGTTGCAGGCGCTGTGTGGTGCGCAGATTTATGACCTGCATTTGCAGGATGTGCTGAACAACCAGCTGCCCTCGCATTACGACTACACCTCGGATTACGACCTGATGGTGTTCCGTCGGCTGGCCCGGGGGCGTACCGAGACGGACTTGTCCAAGCCCGGGGAAATCCTGCACCAGGAGAACCACAAGGGCGGGCCGGGGATATTGCGCAAGATCGACACCAGCCCGGTGGCTTTTCTGGTGTTTGACCGGGTGGTCATTTCTGTACACCCCACCGACTGTGCTGTGCGCAGTGTGTTTGCGGCCCGGCTGCTCAACTCGTCCAACCTGTCACCGGCGCAAGCGGTGCACCGTTTGCCTGCCAACCCTGCTGATCTGATGCTGCGCATGATCAGCAGCGTGGTGGATGGCTACCTGGATTTGCGCCGGGAGCTCACGCGCCAGCTGGACCATTGGCAAGGCGAGTTGCTCGACCCCCACACGCGCTTTGACAACTGGAGTGCCTTGCTCAACGCCCGTTTGACCCTGCACTGTCTGGACGAGGTGTGCGAAGACCAGCGGGCGGCCATGCAGGACTGGATCGATGCGCTGGGTTCATGGCAGGCCGACGAGACTTTTCTGCCCGAAAGTCTGGAGATGCTGCGGGTGCGCAGCCGCGATGTGTTGGAGCACATTGAGCGGGTGGTCCACCATGTAGGTCGACTGGAGCAGAGCGCCGAGACGGCGGTGCAGATGCACTTCAACGCGCAGGGCAACCGCACCAACGAAGTCATGCGCACGCTCACGGTGCTGACGGCGATCTTTTTGCCCTTGAACCTGATCACCGGTTTTTTCGGCATGAACTTTGAAAATTTTCCGGCCCTGCATGCCGAGGCCGGTTTGTGGATGACCGAACTGTTCATGGCAGTGGTGGCCGTCGGGCTGGCACTGCTGTTCTGGCGAAAACGCTATTTGGGTTGATGCTGCAAGCTGGCTGCCGATGCGCGCCAGGCCAGCCAGGCAAACAGCACCGAGACCCAGGCCAGCGCCACGGTGCTGGTGATCCAGAAGGTGCCCACGCCGGGCTGGGCTGGCCAGCCCAGTGCAGGCAGCCCCGTGTAGGCCAGCCGGTAGCCGCCATACAGACCCAGCCCCCAAAGCAAGGCGGTGTAGATCAACAAAGGCGCCACGGTGATGCGGTAGCAGCGCAGCAAAAAGGCGCAGACTGCCTGCACCGCGTCGGCCAGGTGGTAAAGCGCCACCCAGGCCAGCCAGACGGTGGCCGCTTCGGCCACAGCGGCATCGTTGGTGAAGGCACTGGCAATGGTGTGTCGCCCCAGCACCAGCAAAGCGGCGCCTGCCAAGGCAGCCCCCACGGCCAGTGCCACGCCCAGACCGGCCGCGCGGCGTGCCCGCCGGGGCTGGCCTGCGCCCAGCCAGTAACCTGTGCGTGCGCTGCTGGCGATGCCCAAGGCCAGCGGCATCATGTAGAGCACAGCGGCCAGACTGGCGGCGATCTGGTGGCTGGCCGAAGCCACAGCGCCCAAGCGTGCGATGAACAGGGCCATCAGAGTAAATGAAGTGACCTCGACCATGATGGACAGGCCAGCGGGAACGCCCAGTTGCAAAAAGCGTCGCAGCACCGGCCACTGGGGCCTTTCTATGCGCCGCCACAGCTGGTAGGGGGCGTAAATGTCCTGGGTGCGCAGCAAGTACAGGCCGGTGGCCATCATGAACAGGTTCACGCCCAGCGTGGCCCAGGCACAGCCCACCACGCCCAGGCCCTCAAAGCCTGCGAACCCGAAGGTCAGCGCGTAAGACAGTGGCACCTTGACCAGCAAGGAGCCCGCTTGCAGCCAGGTGACCAGACGCGGATAGCCCAGACTTTGGTTGAAAGTGCTGTACATGCGAAACAGCAGTGAAGGAATCAGGGCCAGTGTCAGCACGCGCAGGTAGTCACGCACTTCGGGCCACAGCGCAGGTGGCACCTCGGTCCAGGACAACCAGGGGTCGGGGAACCAGAGCGCGCAGCAGCCGATCAGGGCTGCGCCTGCGCAGATGTAGAGGGCTTGCCGCACTGAACGGCCGATCTCGGCGTGTTGGTCTGCGCCGCGCAACTCGGCCCACACCGGCAGCAGGGATTGCAGCATGCCGTTGAGGGCCACGTAAATGCTGATGTAGATCGACGAGGCCAAGGAGAGCACCGCCAGCGCCTGGGGGCTGTAGCGGCCCGCAATCACCGTGTCGGCAATGCCGAAGGCCATCACGGCCAGCTGCCCGACCAGCACGGTGCCTGCGTGGTGCGCAATGGTGCGTAGTTCGGACATGGCTCAGCGGGATGCCGATGGAGGCCCGCTCAAGCTGCCATCGCTGCGTTCCTGTGCGGGGCGAAAAATCAGGATGCTTTCGTTGCGGTCGGATGGCCTCTGCGCGGTTGCAGCTTGCTCCCAGCCCAGCGTTTTGATTTTTTCAGCCATCAAGGGCAAGTTTTTCTGATCAATGATTAACCAAGGGCAGGCGGGGCTGGGTGTTTGGGCTTGTTGAAGACGGATCTTGGCGTGGAACACGAAGGCTGTTCCCTGCGCCTGGCTCAAGCCGGCGTATTGCAAGCAGGTCGCGCTGCCGGTGACCCCTTGGACTTTTTGGACCAGGGGCGCATAGCTGCGCGCAAAGTTGAGCAAGGGCAGCCAAAGACTCATCAGCAGCAACCAACACAGGGCGGCTCCAGCAGCAGGCAAGACCATGCTCTTCCAAAGGGCTGATCGGTGGTGACCGATGCGCCATTTCACCAGCCACGCCCAAGCCAGCGTGGCCAGCAGGGCGATGGCGAAAGCGGTCACGGAAAACTCTGCCACAAAACCGGGTGCAAGCCGTGCCACATTGGCCGCAGGTTTGGCTGGAAATCCGGTTTGCATGGCCAACCAGATGACCCAGATCAGCAGGGCGCAGAAACTGAAAAAAAGCAGGGTGAACCAATCGATCAAGGCGCTCAGGCTGCGCCGCAAAGTGGGCAGCGCAAAAGCCGCCAGCGCCGCGATGGCGGGCAGTGCCAGCAGCAGGGCACGGTCCGACAAACCTGTGAGCCAGGTGGCCCCCACAGTGACCAGCAAAAACCACAAAGGCAATGCCAGGTGGGGGTAACGCCAACCCTGTGAAAGCTGGCCGCGCCAACGCCACAGTGACCACAGCGCCAAGGGCCAGGCCGGCCAGGTGAACCACAGTGTCAATTTGGTCAGGATGTGCAGATCGATGAGGGTGTGAGGCACCACACGCCAGCGCCACAAATCCAGAACGCCAGCCGTGGTGATGCACAGCAGGCAAAGCAAACCCAGCAGGCCCAGATCCAGCATGCGCATGCGGCCTTGCGAGGGATCGGCTTGGCCCAACGCACGCAGCACGGAGCCGCCCACACCCAGCCACAGCGCCACCGTGGGTGCACCCGACAGGGTCAGGCCCAGCATGCCGACGCCCACAGCCAGGCCGCTGGCCACACGCAGACGCGGCAAGGTGGACAGCCCGACAAAGATCAACGCGGCAAAACACAGCTGGCTCAAAGCGGGTGTGGTTTCGTGTGCCAAGCGGGCCAGACCCAAGCAGGCCAAAAGGGCCAGAAGTCCACCGTCTGCCAGTGCCCTGGCGTAATCTGCAGGTTTGGCTTCGCCCCCAAAGGCAAAAGCCACGGGTTGCGCTGCGGGGTGACGGGCCAGTGCGTACACGGCGTACCAAGTTGCTGCCAGTGTCAGCGCCAGCATGGCGACAAAGGGCACGCGGGCGAAGACGTCTTCCCAGCCTGCAGGCGCCCACCGCAGAAAGCCCGCCCCCAGCCAGTAAGGCAGCAAGGCCAATTGCGCATCGTGTTGTCCCAGCAGGCTCGGTTTGAACCAGTTGACCGTTTCGCCCAGGGCCGGCTGCGCCAGTTGGAGCATGTAGCCAAAAGCTTCGATGTCCTGTGATTTCCAAGGCGGACGCCCCCAAAACCCGGGCAGGACGTAGGCCACGCACAGCAACAGCAAGGCCAGACGTGGCAGTCTGCGCACAGCACTTTGGGCAACGATGGCGGGAGTGGGGTGGTTCACAGGATCAGAAGATATCAGTTTGGAGCAGCGTGTCGCGTGCGGCCAGGCGCAGTCCCATGCAAAAAGGGCAGGCCGGTTGCCCGGGCTGCCCTTTGGAAGACACCAAACGGTGAATTATTTGGCGACGGTGGTCTTGCCGAAACGGTTGCGGAACTTCTCCACGCGGCCACCCATGTTGTCGACCGACTTTTGTGTGCCGGTGTAGAAGGGGTGCGACTCGCTGGTCGTGTCCAGCTTGTACAAAGGCAACTCGCGACCGTCTTCCATGGTGATCATTTCCTTGGTGTTCGCGCACGAGCGTGTCACGAACTTGAAACCATTGGACATGTCCTGGAAGCAAATTTCACGGTAGTTGGGGTGAATGCCGTCTTTCATGGGGAAATCCTTTTATTTACGCTACGGTAGCCACTCTGCAGCCTATCTGAGAGCACTTTCCGCAAAACCTGACGATTATAGGGCATCAGCCGCCGCGTCGCATCATGTCGAAGAACTCGGAGTTGTTCTTGGTCGCTTTCATGCTCTTCAAAACCATCTCCATCGCCTCGATTTCGTCCATGTTGTACATGAACTGACGCAAGATGCGGGTTTTTTGCAGCACTTCGGGCTGGAGCAGCAACTCTTCGCGGCGGGTACCGCTGCGGTTGAGGTTGATCGCCGGGAACACGCGCTTTTCGTACAAACGGCGCTCCAGGTGAATCTCGCAGTTGCCGGTGCCCTTGAATTCTTCAAAGATCACTTCGTCCATGCGGCTGCCGGTGTCGACCAGGGCTGTGGCGATGATGGTCAGGCTGCCGCCTTCTTCCACATTGCGGGCCGCACCAAAGAAGCGCTTGGGGCGCTGCAGGGCGTTGGCGTCCACGCCGCCAGACAGCACTTTGCCCGAGGAAGGCACCACGTTGTTGTAGGCGCGGGCCAGGCGGGTGATCGAGTCCAGCAGGATCACCACGTCTTTTTTCAGCTCGACCAGACGCTTGGCGCGCTCGATCACCATCTCGGCCACGTGCACGTGGCGCGAAGCGGGTTCGTCAAACGTGGAGGAGATCACCTCACCGCGCACGCTGCGCTGCATTTCGGTCACTTCTTCAGGACGCTCGTCGACCAGCAACACCATCAGGTGCACATCGGGGTAGTTGGCGGTGATGGCGTGGGCGATCTGCTGCATCATCACCGTCTTGCCCGACTTGGGCTGCGCCACGATCAGGGCGCGCTGGCCGCGGCCGAGCGGGGCGATGATGTCGATGACGCGACTGGTGATGTTTTCATCGCCCTTGATGTCACGCTCCAGACGCATCTGCTCCTTGGGGAACAAAGGTGTCAAGTTCTCGAACATGACCTTGTGTTTGTTGTTCTCGGGCAGGTCGTCGTTGACCTTGTCGAGTTTGGTCAGGGCAAAGTAGCGCTCGCCGTCTTTGGGGATGCGCACCTCGCCTTCGATCATGTCACCGGTGTGCAGGTTGAAGCGGCGCACCTGGCTGGGGCTGATGTAGATGTCGTCGGTGCTGGCGGTGTAGCTCGAATCCGGGCTGCGCAAAAAGCCGAAACCGTCGGGCAGGATTTCCAGCACGCCATCGGCGAAGACCTGTTCGCCCGCTTTGGCGCGCTTTTTGATGATGGCAAACATCAACTCCTGTTTACGCATGCGGCCGGTGTTCTCGATTTCGAGCGCGTCAGCTTGCTTCAGGAGTTCGGACACATGAAGTGCCTTGAGTTCATTCAAATGCATGGGAATTGGCCTGTGTCGAAGCGGACCGTAGAGGGCCGTTTTCAGATAAGCGGGTGGAAATGTTCAGAACCGGAGGCCGCCCGGGGTTGGGGGCTGGTACTGCCGGCATTCAAGGCGCTGGCCCCTGTTCGGGTTGCCTTGAGGAAATTATGACAGGTTTTCGGGGCCATTAGAAAACAAAAAACCGGGCGATGGTGCCCGGTTTTGCTGTGGCGGGCCAATTCGACCCGACTCAGGCGCTGTTCAAGCCAATTGCTGGTCGATGAAAGCGGTCAGCTGTGATTTGCTCATGGCCCCCACTTTGGTGGCGGCCAGCTGGCCATCTTTGAAAATCATGAGGGTCGGGATGCCCCGGATGCCAAACTTGGCGGGCACGTCTCGGTTGTCGTCCACGTTCATTTTGGCAATTTGCAGCTTGCCTTCGTAGGTGCCTGCCACTTCGTCCAGGATGGGGGCAATCATCTTGCAAGGACCGCACCACTCGGCCCAGAAGTCGACCACCACCGGTTGGCTCGACTGGAGCACGTCGGCTTCGAAAGTGGCGTCGGTAATGTGTTTGATCAGATCGCTGGCCATGGCCTATTCCTTGTGAACATTGAAGATGCGGCTAAAGTTGAACCTATTTTGACAGAAACCAAACGCCTGCGCCTGTTGCGGGGGCGTTCATTGCCCGGACAACATGAGCCATCCAGAAGATGCCGTATCACGCGATACTTTTCCCATTTTGCAAACCGATGTGGCCATCGTTGGCGGTGGGCCTGCCGGCCTGATGGCGGCCGATGTCTTGTCCCGTGCGGGTGTGGCAGTGAACCTGTTTGACGCCATGCCTTCGGTTGGCCGTAAATTCCTGCTGGCCGGACGCGGCGGCTTGAACCTGACCCATTCCGAGTCGCCCGAATTGTTCAACACCCGTTTTGGTGCGCGCCAGAACGAAGTCAGCCAATGGCTTGAAGGCATGGACGGGCAAGGCGTGCGTGACTGGGCCCAAGCATTGGGTGTGGGCACATTTGTGGGCACATCGGGCCGCGTTTTTCCGACCGAAATGAAGGCGGCGCCGCTCTTGCGGGCCTGGTTGCACCGTTTGCGGCACCCTGAAACCGGCACCCCGGTGCAGTTTCACATGCGCCACCACTGGCTTGGCTGGCAAGGCGAGCAGCTCGTGTTTCGGCGCCAGACCGATCCACGTCAGGTGTTGGTGCAAGCCGGGGCCACGGTGTTGGCCCTAGGGGGGGCGAGTTGGCCCCGCCTGGGGTCTGACGGCGCCTGGGTCAGTGTGTTGCAGGCTCAAGGGGTCGATGTGGCCCCATTGAAACCTGCCAACTGCGGATTTGATGTCCTGGGCCGTGATGGGCAAGGCTGGACAGAGCACTTTCGGGGAAAGTTTGCTGGCCAGCCGCTGAAATCGGTGGCCTTGACTGTGGGCGCGCACAGCGCAGATCCTGGCGCTGTGCGTTTTGCACGCAAAGGTGAGTTTGTGATCACGGCCTCAGGTGTGGAGGGGAGTCTCATTTACGCCGCATCGGCCCTGTTGCGCGATGATTTGCTGGCCCATGGGCAGGCGCACATGCTGTTGGACTTATTGCCCGACAAAACCTTGGATCAGGTTGAAAAAGAGGTCTTATGGCCTCGCGGCAGTCGCAGCCTGAGCAGCCACCTCAAAAGCCGACTGGGCCTTGACGGCGTCAAAATGGGACTGTTGTACGAATTGTGTTCGTCTGAACAACTGAATCGGCCTGAGACATTGGCGGCGTTCATCAAAGCCCTGCCGGTGGCCTTGATAGCCACCCGGCCTGTGCAGGAGGCCATCAGCACTGCGGGTGGGGTGACGCTGGAATCCATGGGGCCTCAACTGATGCTCAAGGCCCGCCCTGGCGTTTACTGCGCGGGTGAAATGCTCGATTGGGAAGCGCCTACGGGCGGCTATCTGCTGACCGCCTGTTTGGCCAGTGGCATGCGCGCTGCCCAGGGCGTTTTGGCCCATTCCTTCACAAAATTACACAATTGATGTATTCCAACCGGGCTTGAGCTGCGTTATGGAGGGGTAAATCATTTCATCCATGAACGAGGTCGACATGACGCCAGTTGTTTCCAAGGAATACCAGTGTGCCGTTGAAGAGGCAGCCAACGCTTTTATGAAAGTGATGGCCTTGCGCGGTTTCAACGTCCGTGACTATCCCCAGAATTTCGTGGCCCAAATGGCCAAAACCACACGTCTGGATTTCGAAGCGAGCCGCACGGGTGCCCATGCCAATGCCGACGCCCTGGTCTCGGAACTGCTCAGCGCAGCCCCTTTTGTGCCCAAATTGGTGGCTTCGTCCAAACAAAAAACTTTGCCATTCCCATCCCTTCGCCGCCGCATGGCCTGAGGGCTTGGGCGTGCTGAGCGCCCGTTTTGTCAGGACAGCATTTGGGCATGCCCCTGACAGGGGGCTCAGCAAAAGAATGGCTTGGGAAATTGGACTGTGGCAGTGACGGGGTGTCGACGGCCTGTCTGGATGCTTCAAATTCCCATGGCCAAACACCGGACCGAGTCTGAAACATGGGTGTGAAAGGTGACGAGCCTTGACCCCGGCACTGGCTCCACGGTTAGGGCTGCTTGGTTCCCCACCTGACCCGGTTGGCCGCTTCACCATGCGGGAAGGCCCGTCGATGTCGATTGTAGGCGAGCTTGCAGGGGCTTTGCAGCCTCTACCTGTTTTTTCATGTTTCCCGTCAGGTCGATCACCCGGCTGCTCCTGGAGTGGATTCTTTCCCAAGGGCCCCTGCTCAGCCCGATAGAATCAAGCCCATGTCCTACCTTGTCCTCGCGCGCAAATACCGCCCTCGCAATTTCACCGAAATGGTGGGGCAAGAGCACGTTGTGCAGGCCCTGACCAATGCCCTGGTGCAGCAGCGTCTGCACCACGCCTATTTGTTCACGGGTACACGGGGCGTGGGCAAGACCACGGTCTCGCGCATTTTGGCCAAGTCGCTCAACTGCCAGGGGGCTGACGGACAGGGTGGCATCACTGCCGAGCCGTGCGGCGTGTGCCAGGCTTGCCGTGACATCGACGCCGGGCGTTTTGTGGACTACACCGAACTCGACGCGGCCTCGAACCGGGGCGTGGACGAGGTGCAGAGCCTGCTGGAGCAGGCGGTTTACAAACCGGTACAGGGGCGCTTCAAGGTCTTCATGATCGACGAGGTGCACATGCTGACCAACACCGCGTTCAACGCGATGTTGAAGACCCTGGAAGAGCCCCCGGAGTATTTGAAGTTCGTGCTGGCCACGACCGATCCTCAAAAGGTGCCCGTGACGGTGCTCTCGCGCTGCCTGCAGTTCAATCTGCGGCCCATGGCCCCCGAAACGGTGTTCGAGCACCTGACGCAGGTGTTGGCCGCCGAGCAACTGAGTGCCGAGCCTTTGGCCTTGCGTTTGTTGGCCCGGGCCGCACGCGGCTCGATGCGCGATGCCTTGAGCCTGACCGATCAGGCCATTGCCTTTGGTAATGGGCAGTTGCAAGAAGCGGGCGTGCGCCAGATGCTGGGCAGCGTGGACCGCAGCCATGTGCTGCAACTGATTCGCGCGTTGACCGAAGGGGATGGCGCCTCGGTGGTGAACCAGATCAACGCCCTGCGTCTGCAAGGTGTGTCGGCTGCTGCCACGCTGGAAGACATGGCCATGCTGCTGCAGCGCATGGCGGTCATGCAAATGGTGCCCAGCATGGCCCAAGACGGGGATGACCCCGACACCCAGGGCCTGGCCGATTTGGCACAAGCCATGCCCGCCGAAGAAACCCAGTTGCTTTACAGCCTGTGCCTGCACGGGCGCACCGAGCTGGGGCTGGCCCCGGATGAATACGCAGCCCTGACCATGGTGCTTTTGCGCCTTTTGGCTTTCAAACCCCAGACAGGATTGGCTGAAAAAAAAAGCCCGCTGATCAGCACCCAGCCAGCCATTGAACCGTCTGCGCCACCGGTTGCCGCCAAGGCGATCGCGCAGACGGACAGACTGTCCCGATCAGAGTCTGCGGGGGCTACCATGGCCCCCCGCGCCAGCCCGTCGCTAAGCCAGCCGCTAACCCAGCCGGTTGCGGTGGCCACAAGGCCTGAGTCTGTTGCTGCCTCTTCCGAGCCCCGTACCCAGGCCGAGCCCATGCTTGAGGCCGTGGTCAAACCCAGTGCAGTGGCCGTTCCTGTACCCGAGCCTCAGGCCAGCACCGAGCCGCCACCCTGGGAGGATTGGCCTGATACAAGCGACTACGCTGATCAGGAGATGCGGGCTGCTGCAGCCGAGCCTGCGGCCGACCCTGTGCCAGCCTTGCGTGCTTTGCCCGTGCGAGAAATTGCCGAGCCCTCGGCGCGCTTGGACATGCCCAGGGCAGTCGCTCCCGCAGCAGTGCAAGCCACCCCGGAAGGTGATTTCTGGCTGGCGGTGGTGGAGGGCCTGATGGCGCAAGAGGCCATCACTGCCTTGGTGCGCGAGCTGGCATTGCAGTCGCAACTGTTGGCCCGTGATGCGGCGCAATGGCAGTTGCGTGTGGAGCGCGAAACACTCAACCACGCAGCCAGCCGCGAGCGCCTGCAGTTGGCTTTGCAGGCAGCAGGTCATGGCGAAGTGAAGCTGAGCGTCGAAGTGGGACCCGTCACCGACAGCCCCGCACGCCGCCTGGCGGTGAAGGCCGCCGAAAAAATGCTGGCCGCGCAAGAACTCATCCAAAACGACCCGCTGGTGCAGGCCATGGTGCGAGACTTTGGCGCGAAAATCGTGCCCGGCAGCATCCAGTTGATTTGATTCTCACCTCATTACCCACCTCATTCCAAAGGAAACACCATGTTCAACAAAGGACAACTCGCCGGCCTCATGAAGCAGGCCCAGGCCATGCAGGACAACCTGAAGAAAGCCCAGGAAGAATTGGCCTTTGTCGAGGTGGAGGGCCAGTCCGGTTCGGGCCTGGTCAAGGTGCTGATGACGTGCAAGCACAATGTGCGCCGCATCACCATCGACCCGAGCTTGTTGGCCGATGACAAGGACATGCTGGAAGACCTGGTGGCTGCCGCCTTCAACGATGCCGTGCGCATGGCCGAAGAGGTGTCGCAGCAAAAAATGGGCAAACTCACAGCCGGTTTGCCCCCAGGCATGAAACTGCCTTTCTGAGCCTCTGATCATGGCCGACACCCACGCTCTTGCCACCTTGGTCCAGGCCCTCAAAGGCCTGCCGGGCGTGGGCATCAAGTCGGCCCAGCGCATGGCGTTTCAGTTGCTGCAAAACGACCGGGCTACGGCCAGGCAATTGGCCGCTGCGTTGGACAATGCGGTTCAAAAAATCAGGCATTGCGAGTGTTGCCACACTTTCACCGAGGCCGAGTTGTGCGACACCTGTCTGGACCCGACGCGAGAGCGCTCGGTCCTGTGTGTGATCGAAACCCCGGCCGATCAGTCTGCCATTGAGCGCACCGGCACCTACCGGGGCTTGTACTTTGTGCTGATGGGCAAGCTCAGCCCGCTCGATGGCATCGGCCCGCACGACATTGGTCTGGCCAAGCTGAAAAAGCGCGTGGCCGATGGGGTGCTGACCGAAGTGATTTTGGCCACCAACTTCACCGCCGAAGGCGAGGCCACTGCGCATGTGATCTCGGAGATGATCCGTCAGCAAGGCTTGAAGGTCACGCGCCTGGCCCGCGGCGTGCCTGCAGGCAGCGAGCTGGAGTACGTGGATCTGGGCACCATAGCCCATGCCTTGGTGGATCGGCGTTGAACGATCGCCTGCGACCGAGTACGTGAAAACCCCCTCGGGATCATTCCCGATGCGCGCCTTGTCGTCTTTGAATAAGCTGAACGCCTTGCATTTTCAAAGGGAGCAGGCTTGTGTCCAAGGCTGTGTGGCATCGTCGTTCACTCTTGCTGGCTGCCATGGGCTCGCTGGCGGGTGCGCATGCTGCCGTGCCTGCTGTCGCCGAATCTGGCGGGCGATTTTTGCCACGCGTGAAGATCGCGTTGGCGGCCAGTCAGAGCCTGTATCACCTGCCTTTGACCCTGGCCGATCAATTGGGCTATTTTCGTCAAGCAGGCATCGCTGTCGTGTGGATGTCGCATGAGTCCGGCGCCAGGGCTTTGAGCAGTGTGCTCAGTACCCAGGCGGATGTGCTGGCGGGTTCATTTGATCACCTGTTTGTGTTGCAGCAAAAGGGACAGAGTTTTCAGTGTTTTGTGCAATCGGGGCGAACCCCCCAGGTCAGCCTGGGGGTCAGCACGCGCTCGACGGTGGTTGGTCGTTCGCTGATGGATTTGCGGGGTCTGCGCCTGGGGGTTTCCTCCCTGGATTCGTCGACCCATTGGATGGCATGTCAGTGGTTGCTGCAAAACGGTCTGCTGCCCGAGGATGTGGTGTTTGTTCCGGTGGGCTCCTCTCCCACGGTCATTGAGTCCTTGCGCAGTGGCGCCATTGACGCCTTGTGCAGTCCTGATCCCGTCATGCACTGGCTGGAGCAAAAAAATGAAATCCGTTTGCTGGGAGAGGCACGGACCTTGATGGCCACCCGCAAGCTCATGGGGGGGCTGGTGCCCGGTTCCTGCCTGCTGGCTTCATCGGATTTTCTGCAACGTCATGCCGACCGCGTGCAGGCCTTGAGTGACGCCGTGGTGCATGCCTTGAAGTGGCTGCAGACGGCGGGTTTGACCGATATTTTGAAGACGGTACCCCCAAGTCACTGGATGGGTGACCGTGCCATTTACCTGGGTGCCTTTGAAAAACTGAGGGAATCGTATGCGGTCGATGGCCTGATCCACAACGAAGAGGTTTTGAATGCCTGGCGGGCACACCGCCGCGTCTCAGGCGGCGCCAACATGGGCCGTGTGTTGCCGGAAAAAACCTACACCAATGTGTTTGCCCAAAAGTCCAAGCTGAGGTTCTCGGCCTGAACTGGAGCCGAACCGAGATCAGCGCTGGCGTTTTGATTTGGCGCTGCGAACAGGCGCTTTGTGGTTGGCTGCAGCAGGGGCGCGCCGCACCGCTGTCTTGGCCAAACGCCGAGGCGCTTGTGAAGGGACAAACAGGGTCAGCGTTTGACCGTTGGTCAAATTCGCGGTGATTTTGAGTCGATTCCAGTCGGCCATGTTGGCCGCCGTCACGCCATGCCTTGCAGCCAGGCTGGCCAAAGAGTCGCCCTTGCGGGCTTTGACCTGAATTTTTTTCAGCACCACTTCGGGCGCGAGGGCCAGGTGGCCATTCTCTGCCAAATGTTCGGTGACATCGTTGTCGAGATGCCCCTGCCGGTGCACGAGCAATGTCGAGCCTGCTTTGACCAGCATGCGCAAAGGAATGCCGTTCACCGAGCGCAGTTGTTCCACCGGCATGCCCAGCTGATTGGCCACTTCCTCCGCTTTCATGGTGCGAGGTGCCTGCCAGGCCGTCCAGGTGGAGAGGCGGCGGTCGCTGTGGGATTGCAGATTCGTCTCGAAGATCGTGGCATTGTCCCAAGGCAACAGGATTTGAGGCGTGCCCGCCGCCAGAATCACGGGGCGGTTCATGGCGGGATTGAGCGCTTTGAAGTCTTCCAGGGGCACGCCAGCGAGCTTGGCCGCAACCGCCACGTCGATGTCGCGCTCAATGGACACGGTTTTGAAGAAGGGGTGGTTTTGAATCAGGGGCAACTGCGTGTTGAAGGCCTCGGGCTGAGCCACGATGTTTTTCACAGCCTGCAGTTTGGGCACGTAGTAGCGGGTTTCGTTGGGCATGTTCAGGTCGCTGTAGGTCAGCGGTTTGCCCTGAGCCTTGTTGCGGGCCAGAGCCCGGCCTACGCTGCCTTCACCCCAGTTGTAGGCGGCCAGGGCCAGATGCCAGTCGCCGAACATGGTGTAGAGCTTTTGCAGGTAATCGAGTGCCGCACGGGTCGATTCGAGCACATCGCGGCGTTCGTCTCTGAAAAGGTTTTGCTTCAGATCGAAGTATTTGCCTGTGGCGGGCATGAATTGCCACATGCCCGCTGCTTTGGCGCTGGACACGGCTTGGGGGTTGAAGGCCGATTCGATGAAGGGCAGCAAGGCCAGCTCGGTGGGCATGTTGCGACGCTCGAGTTCCTCGACGATGTGGAACAAATAGGGGCGCGAGCGCTCCGTCATGCGCAGGATGTAGTCGGGGCGGCTGGCGTACCACTGTTCGCGGTTGCGCACCAGCTCGTTGTCCAGGTCGGGCATGGCAAATCCCCGGCGAATGCGTTCCCACACGTCAGCGGGTGGCGCTTGCAGGCCCAGTTGCGCATGGGGTTTGAGCACCACGGGGCGGTCGCTTTCTGCCTGTGCGTTGGGGGTGTTGATGGGCGCAACGGGTCGAGTGGCCGATTCGGTCGAGGGCTTGGAGGGCAACTCCAAAGTGGCGCTGGGGGCGGGCCTGGAGTCTGGCGTGGCGCAGGCGGTCAGCAGCAAGGCCAACAGCAACATCGTGGCCCCTTTGAGGCAGCCAGGCATTGTGAAATTCATCGTGAATGGCTTCATCGAAAGTCGTTTTTCCATTGGCGAAGGGCTGCAAAGGTGGAGACCTCGTCCACAGCCTGTGGGTTGTGTTGCCGCACAGCAGCCCTCACCTCAGCCGCGCGGCTTCGCAAAAAGGGGTTGATCGCCCGCTCGGTGGTCATGGAAACCGGCAAGGTGGGCAGCGCTTGTTGACGCCGTTGCGTGCAAATTTCAAAGTGGCGTTGCAGCGCCAGATTGTGGGGGTCGACGGCCAGGGCAAATCGGAGGTTGGACAGCGTGTACTCATGGGCACAACACACCCGTGTGTGACCAGGCAAGGCCGCCAGCCGGTCCAGTGAGTCGAGCATTTGTGCCGGGGTGCCTTCAAACAGGCGACCACAGCCACCCGAAAACAGGGTGTCGCCGCAAAAAAGAAGGGGGTCTTGCCCGTCAGGGTGGGCCCAAAAAGCAATGTGCCCCAGGGTATGACCGGGGACATCGATCACCTCCAAAGTCAGGCCATGCCAGTCGAAGCGGTCGCCTTGTTGTACCGCCTGGACGTCCACCGGCATTTTTTCCAGGGCGGGACCAACGCTGTGCGCGCCGGTGCGTGCCACCAGTTCGGCCAGGCCGCCCGTGTGGTCGGCATGGTGGTGCGTGACTAAAATTGTGTCCAGTTGCAAGCCGGGGTGCTGGGCCAGCCAATCCAGCACAGCAGCGCTGTCACCGGGGTCAACTGCCAGGACGTGGCGGTCGTTGTGCAACAACCAAATATAGTTGTCTGTGAAAGCGGGCAGTGCAATGAGTTTCATGGAGAGTCGGATTATAGAAAGCAAGCATTCAATTCCCGCCTGGTTGACGAGTTTAGGTCAACCGGTGGCGGCACGCTTGCTGGCCTGGGAACAAGCCCAGGCCGATGAGCTCCTGGCCGATGTGTTTGGCTACCACGCTGTCCAGCTGGGCTGGCCAGATCTCCAGGCTTTGCGCACCAACCGGATGCCCCATCGCTGGCAGGCCCGGGCCGAGTTCGAATGGTCAGGGGAGACTGGAGCGCCGGATGGCAGTGCGTCGTCGCAGCCGCCCGATTTGTGGTTGGACAGCCGGGCCTGGCCTTGGCAAGCTGACAGCCTGGACCTGGTGGTGTTGCCCCACACGCTGGAGCGTTCGGCCGATCCGCACGCCTGTTTGCGCGAGGTCGAGCGGGTGTTGATTCCCGAGGGGCAGGTGCTCATCACCGGCTTCAACCCGATGAGCTGGTGGGGTTGGCAGCAATCGCGTTCACTCCAGCGTGGCCCGGTGGTGCCGCAGCAGGTGCAAAGCCTGATCGCCTACCGGCGCTTGCGCGACTGGCTGCGCTTGCTGGGTTTTGAGGTCCAGGTCAGCCGTTTTGGCGGCTGGACCCCCGCCTGGCGCAACGAACGCTGGATGCAGCGCATGGGCTGGATGGAGTCGGCGGGCCAGCGCTGGTGGCCGATTTTCGGCGGGGTGTATCTGGTGATGGCCACCAAACGGGTGCCGGGCGGGCGCCTGCTCGAGGCGCGCCAGTGGCGCAAGGTACGATCGCCCGCTGCAACCACCGTGCCTGTGGCCCGGTCGGACACCTCCATTGGCCGCCAAGCGGCTTCGAAAGACATTGTTGACCCACGTTGAAATTCACACCGATGGCGCCTGCAAAGGCAATCCCGGGCCAGGCGGCTGGGGCGTTCGCCTGCAGTCGGGCCAGCACGTTCAAGAGCTGTTCGGCGGCGAGCTGAACACCACCAACAACCGCATGGAGATGACCGCTGTCATCGAAGGCCTGCTGGCCCTGAAGCGCCCCTGCCAGGTCACGCTTTACCTGGACAGCGAGTACGTGCGCAAAGGCATCACCGAGTGGATCCATGGCTGGAAAGCCCGCGGCTGGCGCACGGCCGCCAAACAGCCGGTCAAAAATGCCGATTTGTGGCAAAAACTGGATGCGGTGGTGTCCACTTCGGGACACCAAATTGACTGGCGCTGGGTCAAGGGCCACAACGGCGATCCTGGCAACGAGCGGGCCGATGCGCTGGCCAACCAGGGCGTGGAAAAAGCTTTGGGCCGCTGAAGGCGCTGGTTTTACAGGTCTTTGCCGCGCGTTGAACCCTTTCCAGCTGCGCTCATAGGGTCTTGAATTGCACCCTGCCTGACGGTCCCAGATGGCCGTGTTGTCCCCATTGGGCGAATGGGGCGGCGCTGTTACATTCTGACCATCTTGGTGAATTCAACCTGCGAGAGAGATCTGAATGGCTTACAAGAAGAAATACGCCGTGCTGGCGTTGGTGGGTGTGGGCGTGGCGTCTGGTGCCGCTTGGTGGCTTCAAAACAAAAGCGGTGCATCGGACGAGGCGGCCAAACCGGCCACCACGGCAGCTGCATCCGCAGGCCCAGCCAGAGCCCCCGCAGTGGAAGTCGCCAAGGTGGACACCATGACCCTGGTGGACGAAACTCAGGCGGTGGGCAGTTTGCGCTCGCGTCAGGGCGTCATGCTGCGGCCCGAGGTGGGCGGGCGTGTCAAACAGATCTTTTTCAACGATGGCCAGCGTGTGCGCAAAGGCCAGGTGCTGGTGCAGTTTGAAGACCAGCTGCAGCAAGCCCAGTTGTCACAGGCCAAGGCCGAGCTGTCGATTGCCGAGGCCAACCACAAGCGCAACCAGGAGCTGGTGACGCAAAACTTCATCAGCAAGCGCTCGCTGGATGAAAGCGGTGCCGCGCTGGAGGTTTCTCGGGCCAAGCTGGCCTTGGCCGACGCCACCTTGCAACGGCTCAAAGTGCTGGCCCCGTTTGACGGCATCACCGGTCTCAAGCAGATCAACGTGGGCGATTACCTCAAGGACGGCGCCGACATGGTCAATATCGAAGACATCGACGCCGTGTTGGTCGACTTCCGTCTGCCCGAGCGCTTTCAGGCCAAGATCCGGGCCGGCCAAAAGGCCCAACTGACGGTAGACGCCTTGCCGGGTCGCCCGTTCACGGCCATCGTGCAGGCGGTGGACCCCTTGATCGAGGCCAACGGCCGCTCGGTGGGGGTCAGGGGCTGCATCGACAACCGTCAACAGCAATTGCGTCCGGGCATGTTTGCCCGGGTGAACGCGGTGTTTGGCGCGCGTGAAAACGCACTGGTGATCCCGGAAGAGGCCATCATCCCCCAAGGCGGTCGCACCTTTGTGGTCAAGGTCGTGGCGGGTGAGAAGCCCGACGTCCAGGTGTCCGAGCGTGTGGCGGTGAAGGTTGGCCTGCGCCAGCCGGGCAAAGTCGAGATTCTGGAAGGCTTGGCCGCAGGCGACACCGTGGTGACAGCAGGCCACCAGCGTTTGCAAAAAGACGGCACCGCGGTGCGGGTGGTGGATTTGTCCCAGCCCGGTGGCGGTCGACCTGCCGCTGGGGCGGGTCCGGCTGGCGCACCTGCGGGTGGCGCATCGGCGGCACCTGCCGCATCGGCCCCTGCAGCGGCTGGCCCAGCCCCTGCCAGCGCTGCCGCACCGAGTGCGGCTGCCAAGCCAGCACAGCCGCCTGCCAAGCCCGTGGCCCTGTCGGGCCCCAACCCTTGCCTGAGGGGTGCCGATGCAGCTCGCTGAAGTCTCCATCCGGCGGCCGGTCCTGGCCGTTGTCATGTCTTTGCTGATCCTGCTGATCGGTGCGGTCAGTTTCAAAAGCCTCTCGCTGCGCGAGTACCCCAAGATCGACGAACCCACCGTCACGGTGACCACTCGCTATGTGGGCGCATCGGCCGAAGTGGTCGAGTCGCAGGTCACCAAGCCGCTGGAAGACTCGATTGCGGGCATTGACGCGGTGGACGTCATCACCTCCATCAGCCGGGCCGAGCAGTCGCAGATCACCGTGCGTTTCCGTCTGGAAAAAGACGCCGACACGGCCGCCGCCGAAGTGCGTGACCGCACGTCTCGGGTGCGCAACCGCTTGCCGCAAGCCATCGAAGAGCCGGTGATCGCCAAAGTCGAGGCCGATGCCTTCCCGGTGATCTGGCTGGCTTTTTCGAGTGACACGCTCAACCCTTTGCAAATCAACGACCTGGTCAACCGGGTGGTCAAGCCACGCTTGCAGACCGTGACGGGTGTGGCCGATGTGCGCATTTTTGGTGAGCGCAAATACGCCATGCTGGTGTCGTTGGACCATGCCCGCCTGTCGTCCTACAAGCTCACGCCGCAGGACGTGGAAGATGCCATCCGGCGCAGCAACCTGGAGTTGCCAGCAGGGCGGATCGAGTCGACCAACCGCGAGTTCAGCGTGTCCTCGCAAACCGATCTGGCCCGTCCGGGCCAGTTTGGCGAGATCGTGATCCGCAGCGTGAATGGTTTCCCCGTCAAGCTGCGCGATGTGGCCCAGATCAAGGAAGACGCCGCCAACGACCGCAGCATGGTGCGCCTGAACGGCCAGCCCGCGATTTCTGCCGGGGTGATCCGTCAGGCCACGGCCAACCCGCTCGAGTTGTCCGCAGGCGTGCGCGAGATGATTCCCCGTCTGAAGGCCGACTTGCCGGGCGACATGGAAATCAACGTGGCCAACGACAACTCGGTGTTCATTGACCGCTCCATCAAGAACGTGTTTTCCACCATCGTTGAAGCCGTGGTGCTGGTGGCCTTGGTGATTTTCGTGTTCCTGCGCACCATCCGCGCTTCCATCATCCCGATCATCACCATCCCGGTCAGTCTGATTGGCGCGTTTGCCATGATGGCGCTGGCGGGTTTCACCATCAACACCCTGACCTTGCTGGCGCTGGTGCTGGCCATTGGTCTGGTGGTGGACGATGCGATCGTGGTGCTGGAAAACATTTACCGGCACATCGAGGAGGGGCTTGACCCGTTCTCAGCAGCCATCAAAGGCGTGCGTGAAATCAGCTTCGCCGTGGTGGCCATGACCATGACGCTGGCGGCGGTGTTTGCGCCTTTGGCCTTCACGCCCGGGCGCACGGGCAAGCTGTTTGGTGAGTTTGCCTTGGCGCTGGCCGGGGCAGTGATCGTGTCTGGCTTTGTGGCCCTGACCTTGTCGCCCATGCTCAGCTCCAAGCTGCTGCGCCACAACCCCAAGCCCGGCTGGTTTGACCGCAGCATGGAGCGCTGGCTCACGGCGCTGTCGACCGGTTACGAAAACCTCTTGCGCCGGATCCTGACGCGTGCCCGCTGGGCGGTGGTGTTGGTGATGATCGGCTCGGGTGTGGGCATTGCTTGGATTTACCCCACCATGAAGCAAGAACTCGCGCCCCTGGAGGACCGGGGCACGATTTTGGCCACGGTGAACGCCCCGGATGGCTCCACCCTGGAATACACCGACCGCTACGCCCGCTCACTGGAGAAATTCGGCCAGGCTTACCCCGAGTTCGACCGCATTTTTGCCAACATGGGCAACCCCACCGTGGGCCAAGGCACCGTGGTGTACCGCGCGGTGGACTGGGATGAGCGAAAGCGAACGACACTGGAAATCGCCCGGGAGCTGGGCGGCAAGTTCAACAGCTTGCCGGGCGTGAATGCCTTCCCGATCACGCCACCTTCTTTGGGGCAAGGCTTCCGTGAGCGGCCCCTGAACTTCGTGATCCAGACCTCGGACAGTTACCAGAATCTGAACCTGATCACGCGGCAGATGATGGACGAGATCGCCAAGAACCCGGGGATTTTGTCGCCGGATGTGGACTTGCGCCTGAACAAGCCCGAGCTGCGTGTGGAGGTGGACCGCGTCAAGGCCGCCGAGTTGGGCGTCAGCATCGAGGTGGTGGCCAAAACCATCGAGACCATGCTGGGCGGCCGCGTGGTGACCCGCTACAAGCGCGATGCCGAGCAGTACGACGTGATCGTGCAAACCCTGCCGTCGGCCCGCAACACGCCGGACGACATCGACGTGATCCAGGTGCGTGGCCGCAACGACACCATGATCCCGCTGTCGAGCCTGGTGAAAGTGCGCGAGAGCGTGTCGCCGCGCGAGCTGAACCACTTCGGTCAGCGCCGCTCGGTGTCCATCACCGCCAACCTGGCGCCCGACTATTCGCTGGGTGAAGCCTTGAAGTTCATGGACGAAACGGCTGCCAAAGTGCTCAAGCCGGGTTACACCACCGAACTCAACGGCACCTCGCGCGAATTCAAGAACTCGCAAGGCGCTTTGGTGATCGTGTTTGTGCTGGCGCTGTTCTTCATCTTCTTGGTGCTGGCGGCGCAGTTTGAGAGCTTCATCGACCCCTTTGTGATCATGCTGTCGGTGCCGCTGTCCATGATTGGGGCGCTTTTGGCGCTCAAGTTCACGGGCGGATCGCTCAACGTGTACTCGCAGATCGGCCTGATCACGCTGGTGGGCCTGATCACCAAGCACGGCATTTTGATCGTGGAGTTCACCAACCAGCTGCGCGAGCAAGGCCTCGCCACGCAAGAGGCGCTGATCAAGGCCTCTGGTCAGCGGCTGCGCCCGATCCTGATGACCACCGGGGCCATGGTGCTTGGCGCGGTGCCACTGGCCTTGGCCACGGGTGCGGGCGCTGAAAGCCGCACGCAAATCGGCTGGGTGATTGTGGGTGGCATGAGCCTGGGAACGCTGCTCGCCGTGTTCGTGGTGCCCACCATGTATTCTCTCTTGGCCCGCAAGGCGGTGCCAGGGCCGAACAAGACGGTGGCGCACGACGAGGCACCCGCTGCCGCAGCGCATTGAGCTGATTGGGCTGATTGGGCTGATTGGGCTGGGGCGAGTCCCAGCCCGTGCATGAAAAAAGCGGCGGTGGCCGCTTTTTTCATGGGCGATCCGGTGGTGTCGCTTACAGGTGCCCGTCAAACACCATCACATCCACCTCGTCGCCCACCGCCACATGGCCTTGGTTGTGCCCCAACACGATCAGGCCGTTGGCTTGCACCATGGAGCTGAGCACGCCCGAGCCTTGGTTGCCGGTGGTGCAGACCACCAATTCGCCCGCCGCGTTGGTGCTGACGATGCCGCGCTGGTATTCGGTGCGGCCGGGTTTCTTGCGCAGGGCTTCCGTGCTTTTGGCCTTGAGCAGGGGCAGGGGGGGCGCTTGCCAGCCCATGAGCCGCTGAAGAGCAGGGCGCACAAAGGCTGCGAAGGTGACCATGACGGCCACCGGGTTGCCCGGCAGGCCGAACAGCACAGCCGAGCGCTCACCGCGCTGGATGCGGCCCACGGCCATGGGGCGGCCGGGGCGCATGGCGATGCGCCAGAAGGCCACATCGCCCAGTTTTTTCATCATGGCCTTGGTGTAATCGGCTTCGCCCACGCTCACGCCACCGCTGGTGATGATGGCGTCGGCTTGATTTGCGGCATCCACAAAGGCTTGCTCTAGCGCGGCAGGCTCGTCGCGCACCACGCCCATGTCGATCAATTCACAGCCTAGGGCCTGCACCATGCCCGCCACGGTGTAGCGGTTGCTGTCGTACACCGCACCTTCGCGGGGCGCTTCGCCCAGGCTCAGGATCTCGTCACCGGTTGAAAAATAAGCCACTTTGGGTCGGCGCCAGACCTTGGCCGTGGGCAAGCCCAGGCTCGCCAGCAGGCCGCAGGCGGCGGGGCCGATGCGGGTGCCGGCACGCAGGGCGGGTTGCCCGGCCATCAGGTCTTCACCAGCCAAGCGGCGGTTGTCGCCCGCTTGCAGCAGGCCAGGGGGGATCTGCACCGTGTCGCCATCCACCTGGACCAGCTCTTGTGGCACCACGGTGTCCAGCCCGGCCGGCATGATGGCCCCGGTCATGATGCGCACGCATTCGCCGGCATTCACCGTGCCTTGCCAGGCCGCACCCGCCAAGGCGGTGCCCACCACGGTCAAGGCGGTGGGGCGGTCGGTTTGGAGTTCGGTGCCGCGAAAGGCGTAGCCGTCCATGGCCGAGTTGTCGTGCGGCGGCACGCTGATGGGCGAGACCACGTCGCGGGCCAGGATGCGCCCGTGCGCCTGCATCAGGGGCACGGTTTCCTGTTCGCGCACGGGTTCCACCAGCTGGGCCAGAAAGTCGTTCACATGGCGGGCCGACAGGGCTTGTGGGTCGTAGCCTTGCAGGCGGTCAGCGATCTCGTTCAGCGACGGTGCGGGTAACAGGGTGGGTGACGGTGGCGTGGTCATGGTCTGCGCGGCCACTGCAAGCGTGGCGGGTGGGGTCAGAGGGCTTCGAGTTGTTGCAGTTCGGCCAGGGTGTTGGCATTGGCAAAGGCCTGGGGGCTGTCGCCCGGCCGGTCGAACGGCACGATGGCGCAGCGGTGCTGGCCGGTCCAGGCGTCGATTTTGCGGCCACCGCCTTGGGTGAACTTCACCAGGCTTTCGAGCAGGTCGATTTTGAGCAGGCAAAACACGGGCTGCGGGCGCACCGCACCATCGGCCTCGGGCGCGGCGGCCATGGCGATATCGGCGTTTTGTTCGGCCATGGCCTTGTACAGGCGCTCCACCAGATCGAGCGGGAACATCGGCGTGTCGCAAGGCACCGTCAGCAGCAGCGGGGTTTCGCAGCGCTCCAGCCCGGTGAGGAAGCCCGCCAGCGGCCCGGCAAAACCGTCGATGCTGTCGGGCCAGACCGGCACCCCCAGCGATTCGTAGGCCGAGAGGTTGCGGTTGGCGTTGATCAGCACTTCTTGCAGCGGCAGGCTTTGCAACTGCAGGCGCATCAGGGTCTGCAGGGCCAGCGGCAAGCCGCGGAAGTTTTGCAGGCCCTTGTCGATGCCGCCCATGCGCGAGCCGCGCCCGCCTGCGAGGATGAGGCCGGTGATGCCCGGTGCGTTGGGGGTATGGGGGTTCATGGCGCTCAGCCTCCGATGTAGCTCATTTCCACCCGGCGGCCGGGGCCGCTGGCGGTGTCGGGCCCGCGCAGGCTGCGCAGGCGCGAATATTGGTCGGTGCGTCCGCGCCAGATGGCGTTCACTGTGGCCGCCAGCTGCGCGTCGCTTTGCGTGGGGTCGCGCAGCAGCTGGCGCAGGTCGTAGCCCTGGCTGGCAAACAGACACAAATACAAGCGGCCTTCGGTGGACAGGCGGGCGCGGTTGCAGTCGCCGCAAAAAGCCTGCGTCACGCTGCTGATGACGCCCACCTCGCCCAAAGCGGGGTCGTGTTGGCTCTGAGCGTTGGCGTAACCCCAGCGCTCGGCGGTCTCGCCCGGGGCAGACGGGTCGAGTTGCACCAGCGGCAACTCGGTTTGCAGCAGGCGGATCACGTCGGCGCTGGGCAGCACCTCGTCCATGCACCAGCCATTCGTCGCGCCCACGTCCATGTATTCGATGAAGCGCAGCACGATGCCCGTGCCCCGGAAGTGCCGGGCCATGGGCAAAATCTCGTGCTCGTTGGTGCCGCGCTTGACCACCATGTTGACCTTGATCGGCCCCAGACCTGCGGCCTGAGCCGCGGCAATGCCTTCCAGCACATCGGCCACCGGAAAGTCCACATCGTTCATGCGGCGGAAAACGGTGTCATCCAGCCCGTCCAGGCTCACCGTGACGCGTTGCAGTCCGGCGTTTTTCAGACTTTGGGCCTTGCGGGCCAAGAGCGAGCCGTTGGTGGTCAGGGTCAGATCCAGCGGCTGGCCATCGGGTGTGCGCAAGGCCGCGAGCTGTTCGATCAGGATTTCGATGTTCTTGCGCAGCAGGGGCTCGCCCCCGGTCAGGCGGATTTTGCGAACGCCCTGGCACACAAACACGCTGGCAATGCGGGTGATTTCCTCAAAACTCAGCAGCTGGCTGTGCGGCAGGTAGGCGTAATCCTTGTCAAACACTTCCTTGGGCATGCAGTAGCTGCAGCGGAAGTTGCAACGGTCGGTCACGCTGATGCGCAAATCGGTCAGGGGCCGACGCAGGCCGTCCAGGGGCAGGGCGCTCAGGTCTTGCCCCGTCAACACGGGGGGCAAAGGCAAGCTGGGGTGGCGCTGGTCAACCAGCGCAATGACGCGTTCAGACATGAAGCCGATTGTGCCCGACCCGCCACGCCCTGTAGGCGGCATGGCCTAGGATGAACAGGGGGATTTCAAGCTGTCCTGCAGGTCGGACCGTCAGGTCCGACGTTGGGGGAGCTGGCCGCAGGTCCCTCTCGAGGCTGAAGCCGTTGACCAGCTGAGGCGCGCGGGTTGGTTGGTCTCAGCCGTGGGCAATCGCCACGGTTTTGAGGGTGGTGAAGCCCAGCAGGGCCTCAAAACCTTTTTCGCGCCCGTAGCCCGATGACTTGACGCCACCAAAGGGCAGCTCCACGCCACCGCCTGCACCGTAGTTGTTGATGAAGACCTGGCCGCTGCGCACGCGCTTGGCCATGCGGAACTGACGCCCACCGTCACGCGTCCAGATGCCTGCCACCAGGCCAAATTCGGTGGCGTTCGCCAGTTCCACGGCATGGTCTTCGTCGGTGAATGACATGGCCGACAGCACCGGGCCAAAAACCTCTTCTTGCGCCAGGCGGTGCATCACCGGCACATCACGCAGCAAGGTGGGGGCCTGGTAAAAGCCGCCAGCGGGCACACCGGCGGCAATTTGCCCTTGCGCCACGGTGGCGATGCCGTCGGCACGGGCTTGGTCCAGAAAGCCCGTCACGCGCTCGAGCTGGCTGGCGCGGATTAGAGGGCCCAGGTCCAGGTTCATGGCGGCCGAGCCCACTTGCAGGCGGCTGAAGGCGTCGCCCAAACGTTTGAGGAGCGGCTCGTAAATGCCTTGCTGGATCAGCACGCGCGAGCCCGCGCTGCAGGTCTGGCCCGAGTTCTGCACGATGGCGTTGACCACCACCGGTATGGCCGCGTCCAGGTCGGCGTCTTCAAAAATGATTTGCGGGCTTTTGCCGCCCAGCTCCAGGGTGACCGGGCAATGGCGCTCGGCGGCCACTTGCTGGATCAGGGTGCCCACACGGGGGCTGCCGGTGAAGCTGATGTGGTCGATGCCGGGGTGACGCGCCAGCGCGTCGCCCACTTCGTAGCCATAGCCGGTCACGATGTTGATGGCCCCGGGTGGAAAGCCCACCTCGGCCGCGAGTTGCGCCACGCGGATCAGGCTCAGGCAGGCGTCTTCGGCAGGCTTGACCACGCAGGCGTTGCCCGCGGCCAATGCGCCGCCCACACTGCGGCCAAAAATCTGCATCGGGTAGTTCCAGGGGATCACATGACCCGTCACACCGTGCGGTTCGCGCCAGGTCAGCACGCTGTAGCCGTTCTGGTAGGGCAGGGTGTCGCCGTGCAACTTGTCACAAGAGCCGGCATAAAACTCGAAATACCGCGCCAGGGCCACCGAGTCGGCGGCGGCTTGTTTGGTGGGTTTGCCGCAGTCGCGCTGCTCCAGCGCGGCCAGCTCGGCGGCGTGCTCGGCCACCTTGCGCGACAGCGCCATCAACAGGCGGCCGCGCTCCATGGCGCTCAATTTCCCCCAGGGGCCGTTGAAGGCGGCTCGGGCCGCTTGCACGGCCTGGTCGATGTCGGCCGCTTGGCTGCGCGGGATCTGCTCGAACACTTGCCCGTCAGACGGGTCGATCACGTCGATGGTTTGGCCTGCCAGGGCGGGGACGGATTGGTTGGCGATGAAATTGTGTTGCATGCCGCCATTGTCGGCGCCCTCGTGGCCTTGGAAATCACCCAAGGGACATCACCGGCCAAAGCGCAGGGCCGTTCCACTGAGGCTCAACGGCCATTCGCAAGCCCAGTGAAAGTAAAATCAGGGTTAATCCTCAGGATTTTCGATTCTTCTTCACTTTCATAAGCAGACACCATGTCCCTGAACCAAGTCACCCCCGGCAGCAAAGTGCCCGACGCCTTCAACGTGATCATCGAAATCCCGATGAACGCCGACCCGATCAAGTACGAAGTGGACAAAGAGTCCGGCGCCTTGTTCGTGGACCGCTTCATGGGCACCGCCATGCACTACCCCACCAACTACGGTTATGTGCCCCAGACCATCGCGGGCGATGGTGATCCGGTCGACGTGTTGGTCATGACGCCATTCCCATTGCCTTCGGGTGTGGTGGTGCCTTGCCGCGCCATTGGCATCTTGCTGATGGAAGACGAAGGCGGCATGGACGGCAAGATTTTGGCCGTGCCTACTGAAAAAATCCTGCCCGTCTACGCCAACATCAAGGCTTTGTCCGACGTGCACGAGTTGCAACTCCAGCAAATCGCCCACTTCTTTGAGCACTACAAAGACCTGGAAAAAGGCAAGTGGGTCAAGGTCAAGGGCTGGGAAGGCGTGGCGTCCGCCGCCAAGGAACTGATGGACGGCATCGCCAATTACAAAAAGGCCTGATGGGTCTTGGCCAGTGGCTTCAGTTTGAAGCCGCTTGAACCGCTGAACGCCTGCCCGGTTTGCGCCGTGCAGGCGTTTTCTTTGGTGCGCCCGGCACGGGCGCACTCTTGGAGGTGCAAGTCCTCCCGTAAGTTGATCACAGCGAACGAAGCGAAGCGCAACTGCATGAGGGTGACCGAGTGTGGGAAGGAAGCGTGGAGCGAAA
>Ga0255127_1000027_pt1 | contig 78167 bp, 71 predicted proteins | sample Law_Miss_RepB_8d_FD_188555 | JGI IMG/M metagenome (GOLD analysis project Ga0255127, IMG submission 188555) | Freshwater microbial communities from St. Lawrence River, New York, United States - Law_Miss_RepB_8d | ecosystem: Environmental > Aquatic > Freshwater > River | place: USA: New York...
GCTGAGCATCAGCCTGCCTGCGGTCATCACCACCGACCTGCGCCTGAACGAGCCGCGCTACGTGACCTTGCCCAACATCATGAAGGCCAAGAAAAAGCAGCTCGACACCTTCAAGCCCGAAGACCTGGGCGTCGATGTGGCCCCCCGCATCAAGACCCTGAAGGTGGCAGAACCCGCCAAGCGCAGCGCCGGCATCAAGGTGCCCGATGTCGCCACGCTGGTGGACAAGCTCAAGAACGTGGCCAAGGTCATTTAAACAAGCTGTTTTTGTAGGAGTCAGCCCTGCTGGCGATCGGCCGGTCGAAGTCCGCAGACCATCGCTTGCAGGCAAGCTCCTACAGCAACCCCTATTCATCAAGGAAAAAACATGACATCCCTTGTGATTGCAGAACACGACAACGTCGCCATCAAAGGCGCTACCCTCAACACCATCACAGCCGCTGCCGCTTGTGGCGGTGATGTGCATGTGCTCGTCGCCGGCCACAACGCCGCCGCTGCAGCCCAAGCCGCCGCCCAGATTGCCGGTGTGACCAAAGTGATCCATGCCGACAGCGAAGCCCTGGCCCATGGCCTGGCCGAGAACGTCGCAGCGCAAGTCCTCGCCATCGCTGGCAACTACAGCCACATCCTGTTCCCCGCGACTGCCGCAGGCAAGAACGTGGCCCCCCGCGTGGCGGCCAAGCTCGATGTGGGCCAAATCAGCGATGTGACGCAAGTTATCTCGGCCGACACCTTCGAGCGCCCGATCTACGCGGGCAACGCCATGGCCACGGTGCAGTCCACCGACGCGACCAAAGTGATCACCGTGCGCACCACCGGCTTTGATGCCGCTGCCGCCACCGGTGGCTCGGCCGCCGTCGAATCCGCAGCCGCCCAGGCCGACAGCGGCAAGAGCAGCTTCAAGGGCAGCGAGATCGCCAAGAACGACCGCCCTGAATTGACGGCCGCCAAGATCATCGTCTCGGGTGGCCGCGCCCTGGGCAGCGCTGAAAAGTTCAACGAAGTGATGACGCCGCTGGCCGACAAGCTGGGCGCGGCCATTGGCGCGAGCCGCGCGGCGGTCGATGCCGGTTACGCGGCCAACGACCTGCAAGTGGGCCAGACCGGCAAGATCGTGGCGCCGCAGCTGTACATCGCTGCCGGCATCTCGGGCGCGATCCAGCACCTGGCGGGCATGAAGGATTCCAAGGTGATCGTGGCGATCAACAAGGACCCTGAAGCGCCGATCTTCAGCGTGGCCGACTTTGGCCTCGAAGCCGATCTGTTCGCCGCTGTGCCAGAGTTGACGCAGGCACTCTGAGCATCCTCTGCAAAATCCAAAGGCATCGTTCGCGATGCCTTTTTTGTACCGATTTCAAAACTTACCGGAGACTTTCATGAGCTACATCGCCCCCCTCAAAGACATGCTGTTCAACATCGAGCATCTGGCCCGCATCGACCAGATCGCACAGATTCCCGGCTTTGAAGACGCCGGTCTGGAAACCGCGCAAGCGGTTTTGGAGGAGTGCGCCAAGCTCAACCAGGACGTGATCTCGCCGCTGAACTGGGAAGGCGACAAAAACCCGTCGTTCCACAACGGCAGCGGCGTCACCACCACGCCCGGCTTCAAGGAGGCTTACCAGCAGTACGCCGAAGGCGGCTGGCAAGGGCTGCAGCACCCGGCCGACTTTGGTGGCCAAGGCCTGCCCAAAACCATTGGCGCGGCTTGCGGCGAAATGCTCAACTCGGCCAACATGGCTTTTGCGCTGTGCCCCTTGCTCACCGATGGCGCGATCGAAGCGCTGCTGACCGCAGGCTCGGACGAGCTCAAAGCCACTTACCTGGAAAAGCTGATCTCCGGCCAGTGGACCGGCACCATGAACCTGACCGAGCCGCAAGCGGGCTCGGACCTGGCCGCTGTGCGCACCCGGGCCGAGCCCCAGCCCGATGGTACGTACAAGATTTTCGGCACCAAGATCTACATCACCTACGGTGAGCACGACATGGCCGAGAACATCGTGCACCTGGTGCTGGCCCGTGTGCAAGGCGCCCCTGAAGGCGTCAAGGGCATCAGCCTGTTTGTGGTGCCCAAGTTCCTGGTCAAGGCCGACGGCTCTTTGGGTGAGCGCAACGACGTGCATTGCGTGAGCATCGAGCACAAGATGGGCATCAAGGCCAGCCCCACGGCCGTTCTGCAGTTCGGTGATGGCACGGCGGCGAGTATTGCAGACAGCACCGGACCCGGTGCTGTGGGTTATCTGGTCGGCCAGGAAAACCGCGGCTTGGAGTACATGTTCATCATGATGAACGCCGCCCGTTACGCGGTGGGTGTGCAGGGCATCGCGATCGCCGAGCGCTCGTACCAGCGTGCCGTGCAATACGCCCGCGAGCGCGTGCAAAGCCGCCCTGTGGACGGCAGCTTGCCCGGTGCCGGCCCCATCATTCACCACCCCGATGTGCGCCGCATGCTGATGACCATGCGGGCCTACACCGAGGGCTGCCGTGCCATGGCCGCCACAGCCGCTGCGGCCTACGATGCCTCGCACCACCACCCCGATGCCGAAGTGCGCAAGCAAAACGCAGCGTTCTACGAATTCATGGTGCCCCTGGTCAAGGGCTACAGCACCGAGATGAGCCTGGAAGTCACCAGCTTGGGTGTGCAGGTGCACGGCGGCATGGGTTTCATTGAGGAAACCGGTGCAGCGCAGTACTACCGTGACGCCAAAATTTTGACGATTTACGAAGGCACGACCGCCATCCAGGCCAACGACTTGGTCGGCCGCAAGACCGCCCGCGACGGTGGCCAGACCGCCAAGGCCTTGGCTGCGCAAGTGGCCCAGACCGAAAGCGAATTGGCGGCTTCTGGCAACGCCGACGCGCAGGCCGTGGCCCGTCGCCTCAAAGCCGCCCGCGAAGCTTTTGTGGACGTGGTCGACTTCGTGGCGGGCAACACCAAGGCCCACCCCAACGACGTGTTTGCAGGCAGCGTGCCTTACCTCATGCTGGCGGGCAACCTGATGGCCGGTTGGCAACTGGGCCGCGCCTTGCTGGTGGCCCTGACTCCCGAGGCGCAGTCCCAAGATGCTGCCTTCATGGCCGCCAAAGTCACCACCGCGCGTTTTTACGCCGACCACATCCTGTCGAAGGCCCCCGGCATTCGCGACAGCATCGTGGAAGGCGCAGGCAGCGTGACCGCGATGGCGCTGGACGCTTTCTGACAGCGTGGCTTGGGCCAAGCTTTTTGCAGGGTCTCAAGCCATCGCCAACAGGCCTGACGCCCACAGGGGACAGGCACAGTGCGGCTGCAAGGGAAGGGTCTTTGGCAGGCGCTTGCCTTGCAAGCAATGCGCCGTGGCCCGTCGCCATGGGCCGACTTGTCGCTGCGTCGACACCGTTTGATGCGTTTGTTCTCTCACAATAGACCGATATTTTTCAGGAGACTTCATGTCCAAGTTGCCCCCCGTGCTCGCGAACCTGCCCTTTCCCGTCATCGCATCGCCCTTGTTCATCATCAGCAACCCCAAGCTGGTGATCGAGCAGTGCAAGGCGGGGGTGGTCGGCTCCATGCCGGCACTCAACGCCCGTCCAGCCGCACAACTGGAAGACTGGCTGGCCGAAATCACCGAGACCTTGGCCGCATACAACAAAGCCAACCCAGACAAACCTGCTGCGCCCTTTGCCATCAACCAGATCGTGCACAAGAGCAATGACCGCCTGGAGCACGACATGGCCATGTGCGTGAAGTACAAGGTGCCGATCATCATCACCTCACTGGGCGCCCGCGAAGAGATCAACCAGGCCGCGCACAGCTATGGCGGCGTCGTGATGCACGACATCATCAACAACAAGTTCGCGCACAAGGCGATCGAGAAGGGCGCCGATGGCCTGATCGCGGTGGCGGCCGGCGCTGGTGGCCATGCGGGTGTGAAAAGCCCGTTTGCCCTGATTCAGGAAATCCGCCAGTGGTTCGATGGTCCAGTGGCCTTGTCGGGTTCGATCGCCTCGGGCGACGCCATTTTGGCCGCGCAAGCCATGGGTGCAGACTTTGCCTACATCGGTTCGGCCTTCATTGCCACGCACGAAGCGCGTGCGGCCGAAGACTACAAACAAGCCATCGTCGACTGCAATTCGGACGACATCGTCTACAGCAACCTGTTCACCGGCGTGCACGGCAACTACCTGGCCCCGTCCATCCGTGCGGCGGGCCTCGATCCCGAGAACCTGCCCGAGTCCGACCCGAGCAAGATGAACTTTGGTGGTGACGCCAAGAAAGCCTGGAAAGACATCTGGGGCTGCGGCCAAGGCATTGGCGCCATCCAGTCGGTGCAAAGCACCGCCGAACTGGTGGCTCAGCTCAAGGCCCAATACCAGGCGGCACGCGCCCGATTGGCGCTTTGAGCCACCGCACGCTTTGTTGAGTCCCGTTTTGCAGAGCATCCAGCAGCGCCCTTCGGGGCGCTCTTTTTTGATCGATGCGATCAAGGCCACGGGTTGCTTGCTGATCGTCTTGCACCACATGGCGTTTTATGGACCCATGTCGGATGTGGTCGCCATCGCCTGGCCTGCGGGGGTCAGCTGGCTCTATGACCATGGCCGTCTGGCGGTCCAGTTCTTTTTGGTGTGCGCGGGTTTTCTCACGGCGGGCAGTCTGGCGCGTTACGCATCCCTCTCGCCGTCCGAGGCCCTGAAGCTGGCGTGGCAGCGTTATTTGCGCCTGGCCATTCCCTTGCTGGCCGCGCTCAGTTTCACCGTGCTGGTCACTGAATGGGTGCGTCCTGATTTTGGGCATGCCAGCTTGTCTGCACCACCCGATTGGGGGCAGGCCCTGGCGCACATCGTGTTGTTGCAGCATGTGCTGGACATGGAGGCCTTGTCGGCAGGCATCTGGTATGTGGCCATTGACTTTCAGCTGTATGCGATGGCTTTGCTCAGCCTGATGTTGGTGAAAGTCTTTCGCTCAGCGCAGTCTGTGCATTCGGACCAGGCTTTGCGCTGGGGCATGTGGTTGGGGTTGACCTGTGCATCCTTGTGGTGGTGGAACTTGCAAGCCGGGCTGGACGATCACGGGGTGTATTTTTTCGGCTCTTATGGCTTGGGTTTGCTGGCCTGGGAAGCCCGACGGCGCATCAGCTTGGACCTGCCCAATGGCCCCTATCAGCGGTTGGCGGTATGGGCTTTGCTGTGGGTGCTGGGCGGCGTGGCCTGGTGGTTGGAGCCCCGCTGGCGCATTGTCACGGCCTGGTCGGTGGCCTGTTTGCTGGTCTTTGTGCCTGCGGCCTGGTTTTCAGGTGAGTCGGTCCGTGCGACCAGGTGGCGTTCAGGGGTTCAGTGGTTGTCCACCGTGTCGTACTCGGTGTTCCTGATCCATTTTGGGGTGAGTCTGGGCGTGAGTGCGCTGGTCAGCGCCTTGTGGGCCGATGCCTTTTGGGCCAACACATTGGGCATGTTGGCCTCACTGTTGCTGTCTTTGCTGGCGGGGGGCTTGCTGTACCGGCTGGTGGAAAGCCGTGCGCCTTCCTTTTGGCGCTGGTGGCTTTGGGCCGGTGTGTTCAAGGCCAGTGTGGCGCTGGCCTTGTTCATCAACCCGATGGCTTAACTGTTGCTGCTGCGTCAGCTGGCAGCGCTGGCTTTGACCTTCTCGGTGATGTAGGCCAAGGCTTCTTCCACCTGGTCGATCAAGATCAGGCACAGATCGCCCGGGGACAGGCGCGACAGCGCCGTGTCGATGGCGTTGAACTCACCCTGAATGTCTTGCACATGGGTGGTGCGCAATGCACCTTGCAGGCCTTCGCGCAGCAGGGCAATCACCTCGCCGTCTTCACGGCCGCGTTGGCAGGCGTCCTGGTACAGCAGCACCTCGTCAAAGGCCTTGCCCAGAATCTGGGTCTGGTCGCGGATGTCCTGGTCACGCCGATCGCCAGCGCCGCTGATCACCACCACCCGTTTTTTCGCGGGCATGTTGTCCACCGCCTGAACCAGGGCCTGGATGGCGTCGGGGTTGTGGCCGTAATCGGCGATGAGCGTCGCGCCTTGGTAGTCGAACACATTGAAGCGGCCAGGCACGCCCTGGATGTCGCTGATGAAGGTGGCCAGGCCCTGTGCAATGGCTTCCCAACGCACATCCACCGCCCAGGCGGCCCCCACGGCCGCCAGCACGTTTTCGGTCTGGAAACCGATCTGGCCTTGACGGGTCAATGGCACCTCGCTCAGGGGAATGCGGAACAGCTGTTTGCCTTTCTGGGCCACGATGGCGCCGTCTTCGACATAGACCACGCGCTTGCCTTGTGCGCGGTGCGTGGCCAGCACGGGGTGGTTGGCGTCCAATGCAAAGAACGTCACATCGCCCGGGCAGTGGCGGGCCATGGCCACCACGGCCGGGTCGTTGGCGTTGAGCACGGCCATGCCGCTTTGCTCGACGTTGAGCACGATCACGCGTTTGAGCACCGACAGGTCTTCGAGGGTGGTGATGTAGTTCAGGCCCAGGTGGTCGCCTGCACCCAGGTTGGTCACGATGGCCACTTTGCAGCGGTCAAAGGCCAGGCCTTCGCGCAGCAGGCCACCCCGGGCAGTCTCGAACACGGCGGCGTCCACATCGGGGTGCATCAGCACGTTGCGGGCGCTGCGCGGGCCGCTGCAGTCGCCCGAGTCGGTCTGTCGGCCGTTGACGTACACGCCGTCGGTGTTGGTCATGCCCACGCGCAGGCCCTGGGCCTTGAGCAGGTGCGCCGTCAGCCGCACGGTGGTGGTTTTGCCATTGGTGCCGGTCACGGCCACCACCGGGATGCGGCCGTTGCCGCCTTCGGGGAACATGTGGTCGATGACGGCATTGCCCACGTCACGGCCTTTGCCAAAAGAGGGGCTGATGTGCATGCGCAAGCCGGGCGCGGCGTTGACTTCGACAATGCCGCCGTTTTGCTCCTCCAGCGGGCGCGAGACGGACTCGCACACCACGTCCACACCGCAAATGTCCACGCCCACCATCTGGGCGGCCGCCACCACGCGGGCGGCCACTTCGGGGTGCACATCGTCGGTCACATCGGTGGCGGTGCCGCCGGTGGACAGGTTGGCGTTGTTGCGCAGGATCACGCGTCGGCCTTTGGCGGGCACGGATTCGGGCTCCAGGTCCTGGGCCCGCAGACGGCCAATGGCGATGTCGTCAAAGCGGATCTTGGTCAGTGAGGTGGAATGCCCATCGCCCCGGCGCGGATCGGCGTTGACCTGGTCCACCAGTTGGCGCACGGTGTGTTTGCCGTCGCCCACCACCAGCGGTGGTTCGCGGCGAGCAGCAGCCACCAGTTTGTTGCCCACCACCAGCAATCGGTAGTCGTGGCCGGGCAGAAATTTTTCGACCATCACCGTGCCATAGCGCTCGGCGGTGGCGTAGGCATTGTCAAAAGCCTGGCGATCGGTGATGTTGACCGAAACGCCTTTGCCCTGGTTGCCGTCTTGCGGCTTGACCACCACCGGCAGACCCACCTCCTGCGCAATGGCCCAGGCTTCGTCCAGTGTTTTGGCGGGGCGCCCCATGGGCACAGGAACACCTGCGGCATGCAAGAGGCTTTTGGTCAGGTCCTTGTCCTGCGCGATCGATTCGGCAATGGCGCTGGTGGTGTCGGTTTCGGCGGCCTGGATGCGGCGCTGTTGGGAGCCCCAGCCAAACTGGACCAGGCTGCCATCGGTCAGGCGGCGGATCGGGATGCCACGGGCCACCGCCGCATCGACGATGGCACCGGTGGATGGCCCCAGGCGCACATCCTCGTCCAGCTCATGCAGTTGCGCGATGGCGCCCTCCAGATCAAAGCCCGCGCCTTGAATCGCAGCCTGACATAGTTGCTCGGCCAGTTCGAGTGCCAGACGCCCCACGGCCTCTTCGGTGTACTGGATGACCACCTGAAAAACACCGGGCTCTTCAGTCGGTGTGGTGCGGCTGAAAGACACGGGACAGCCAGCTTGCGCTTGCAGCCCCAGGGTCACTTTTTCGAGCGCGTGGGCCAGGGTGGCCGACTCGCCAGGGCGTTGGCCGTCAAATGGACCGACTTCGGGGAAGATGCGGCGCAATTGCTGTTCAACCGGATGCTGTGCAGACAGCCCGCTGTCGGCGGGCGAACAGGTGACGATGGCTTCAATGGCGGTGTGGCGGCTCCACAAGTTGGGGCCGCGTAAAGCGCGAATTCGGGAGACTTGCATGAACTGTATTCCTGGGTTCGTTCGCTGCTTCAGACGGTGGGCTGGGTGCCGTAGCTTTTGACACCGGCACGGATCAGGTCGGTGCCAATGTCCAATGCCCAGGCGGCGCAAGCGGCCACCAGCATGTCGCTGGTCTGCAAAGTGTCGGTTTTCAAAAGACGGGCGATGGCCGGCCGCTGGCTTGACAGCACCAGGTGTTCCTTGGTGCCTTCGGCCAGCACCAGTTGGGCGTCACGCCAGAAACCCACGCGTGCGCCCTGGCTGCGGTGTGCGCTCAGCGTGGGGTGGTGCTCGTCATCGGCATAAAAAATCACACTGCCGTCGCAATGCTCGGCCAGGGCCGCCACTTGCGGGTCGGCCGCATTCAACAGGGCAGCCCCTTCGGGCAGCACCACATCGATTTGGGTGCGAACATAGCCGGGCATTTTTTCATCACCGCCGGGGTACAGATCGTCCAGGCCTTGCGCCTTGGGCATGCGGGTCACGATGCCCAACTGGCAGCGGTCATAAGGCAGACCTTGCGCCAGCAAATGGCGTGCGTCGCTTTCAAACACGGCGGCCTGCACGCCGCGGTTGATCAGCAAGCGCTGTGCTTCGGCCCAGTCCATGCCTTCTTTGGCAGCCAGTCGGCGTTGGTTCAAATACAGGCCATCGGCACACGAGAGACCCGTTTGCAAGCCTTTCAGGTGCAGCAGCCAGGCCAGCAGTTTCGCGGGCCGGGTGGTGTCACCATCGCCCATGATGCCCACCACCGGAATGCGGCCGTTGTCGTCGGATTTGAACAGGTGGTTGGCAATGGCTTGTCCCACCGGCCGGGGCTGGCCCGTGGCGGGCTTCAGGTGCATCAGCAAGCCCGGACCGGCATTGACTTCCACAATCGCCCCGCCTTGTGGCCCCAGGGGTTTGGCGATGTCCTGGACCACCAGGTCCACACCCGCGATGTCCAGGCCCACCACGCGGGCGGCCAGCACGGCTTGCGCGGCCACATCGGGGTGCACCAGATCGGTCACGTCCATGGACATGTTGCCGGTGCGCATGATGAGCACTTCGCGACCCGCCTCGGGCACGCTGTCGGCGCTCAGGCCCTGGCGCTTGAGCTCCAGCACCGAGGTGGTGTGCTCATCCAGGCGGATCGTGTCGAGGGGGAAGTCTTCTTCCTCGCCACGGCGCGGGTCGGAGTTGATTTGCAGCTCGATCAGTTCCTGCACGGTGTGCACACCGTCGCCGGTGATGCTGGCGGTCTCGCCCTTGTTGGCTGCCACCACCTGCTCGCCCACCACCAACAGTCGGTGTTCTTCGCCCCGGATGAAGCGTTCGACAATCACTTCGCTGCCCTCGGCCAGGGCAATGTCGTAGGCGGCTTCAATGTCTTCGCGCAGGCTCAGCTCCAGCGATACACCACGGGCGTGGTTGCCATCGGTGGGTTTCACGCACACGGGCAAGCCCAGGTCCTGGGCAGCTTCCCAAGCGGCGGCAGGGCTGTCCACGGTCTGACCCTCGGGCACGGGCACGCCGCACATGGTCAGCAGTTGCTTGGTCAGGTCCTTGTCTTTGGAGATGCCCTCGGCAATGGCGCTGGTGCGGTCCGTCTCGGCAGTCCAGATGCGGCGCTGGCGGTGGCCGTAGCCCAGTTGCACCAGGTTGCCGTCGTTCAGGCGGATGTGCGGGATGCCCCGATCGGCCGCTGCGTCCACGATGCTGGCGGTGCTGGGGCCGATGCACAGGCTGTCCACCATTTGTGTGAGCTTGGCGATTTCGCCGGGGACATCGAACGGACGGTCTTCGATGGCCGCCAAAATCAGGTCGCGGGCGCTGTGCAGGGCCTGGCGGCTGACTTCTTCGTGGCGTGTGCGGATGACCACCTTGTACACGCCACGGGGCCCGGCTTCCCGGGCTTTGCCAAAGCCGGTTTGCATGCCGGCGCGCGTCTGCAGTTCCAGTGCCACATGTTCCAGGATGTGGCCGGGCCAGGTGCCTTCTTCCAGGCGCTTCAAAAAGCCACCCCGCTCGCCCACGCTGCAGCGGTGCTCGATCAGACCCGGCAGCCAGGCGGTCAGGCGCTGGTTGAAACCGGGCAGCGTGTTCGATGGGCAGTCTTCCAGGTCGCCGATGTCGATCAGGGCTTCGATGACCGGACGGTAGGTCCAGATGTTGGGGCCGCGCAAGTGGGTCATGCGCAGGAATTGGATGTGGGGAGCGCTCATGGGGGTGGGGTGCAGCGATACAATGACCGACCGACAGCGGCGCAGGCTATATGGCTTTGACAAAGCGCATCAGTCATCAGGTATGCAAGCAGGTAGGTGGGTGGTGTGGGTGCAGTCGTTGGGCCAAGGGATTGGCCAAATCTGTGTGGTTTTTTTGTTCGGCTGACCGTCAGGTGTGCCGTGTTATAAGCGGTTCGACTTTCATGACTCCAACTTCTTCCCCAGTGATGCCCCGTTCGGTGGTACCGGACGCGTGGCTGGCTGAGGTGACTTCGCAGCTTTTACCTCAGGAAAACGTCATAGCCTGGCTGGAGGTTGACCTGAACGCTGAGCTGCACTTTGTCAAAAGTGCCATCATTTTGACCGATCAACGGGTTTTATCATCTGACAGCCCTGAAAAAAGTTGGCGCAGTTGGCCGCTTGCCGCCGGTTTGGCCTTGAAATTGAGCGATCACGCGGGGGTCGGCACCCTGGAGCTGTCCCGGCCCGGGGCCCGTCTGGCGGTCTGGCGATTCACCTTGGGCTTGCAGGCGGCCGCATCGCGCTGGGTGGCCCAGTTTGATGGGCAACTGGCCCAGCGTCTGCAAACGGACGAAGGCGCTCCCCTGCAAACCCGACTGACAGGGGCGGTCTGCCCGGTTTGCCAGACGGTGATGGGGCAAGACGATGAGGACTGCCCCACCTGCAGTCGCGAAGACCTGACGCCCCCCTCGACATGGACCTTGTTCAAGCTCTGGCGCTTTGCCCGGCCCTACCAAGGCGCCTTGCTGGCGGGGTTTTTGCTCACGCTCGCCTCAACAGCCGCGACCTTGGTGCCGCCTTACCTGACCATGCCGCTCATGGACGACATCCTGATCCCTTACCAGAACGGCAAGGCCATCGATCCGGGCGTGGTCTCGCTTTACCTGTTGGGCTTGCTGGGCTCGGCCTTGCTGGCTTGGGGTCTGGGCTGGGCCAAAACCTACATCCTGGCCTTGGTGTCCGAGCGCATCGGGGCCGACCTGCGCACCACCACGTACGACCATTTGCTCAAGCTGTCGCTGGAGTATTTTGGCGGACGGCGCACAGGCGATCTGATTGCCCGCATCGGCAGCGAGACCGACCGCATCAACGTCTTTTTGTCGCTGCACCTGCTGGACTTTGCCACCGACGTCTTGATGATCCTGATGACGGCCATCATCTTGTTCACCATCAACCCGACCTTGGCTTTGGTGACCTTGCTGCCCTTGCCCTTCATCGCCTGGCTGATCCATGTGGTGCGCGAAAAGCTGCGCACCGGTTTCGAGAAAATTGACCGCGTGTGGGCCGAAGTGACCAACGTCCTGACCGACACCATCCCCGGCATCCGGGTGGTCAAAGCCTTCGCACAGGAAGATCGCGAAGCCCAACGTTTCAAGGACGCCAACGCGCACAACCTGCAGGTCAACGACCGGCTCAACCGCGTCTGGTCGCTGTTCTCGCCCACGGTGACGCTGATGACCGAAATCGGTTTGCTGGTGGTCTGGGGTTTTGGCATCTGGCTGGTGTCGGACGACCAGATCACCGTGGGTGTGCTGACCGCCTTTTTGGCCTACATCGGGCGCTTTTACAGCCGACTCGACTCCATGAGCCGCATTGTGTCCAATACGCAAAAGGCCGCATCGGGGGCCAAGCGCATCTTTGACATCCTGGACCACGTCTCCAGCGTTCCTGAGCCGGTGAACCCTGTGGCTTTGCCGCCCCAAGTGCAAGGCCGCATCACGGTGCGCGATGCGGGCTTTCGTTATGGCAACCGCGCGGTGATTCGCCAGCTCAACCTCGACATCCAGCCCGGCCAGATGATCGGCCTGGTGGGCCACAGTGGCTCGGGCAAGAGCACGCTGGTCAACCTGATTTGCCGCTTTTATGACCTGACCGAGGGGGCCATCGAGCTCGACGGCACCGACATCCGGCAGTTGAAAGTGGCCGACTACCGCCGCCAGATTGGTCTGGTGCTGCAGGAGCCATTCTTGTTCTTCGGCACCATTGCCGACAACATCGCCTATGGCAAGCCCGAAGCCAGCCGCGAAGAGATCGTGGCCGCTGCCCGCGCGGCGCACGCCCACGAGTTCATCTTGCGCATGCCGCAGGGCTACGACTCGCTGGTGGGTGAGCGCGGCCAGGGCCTGTCGGGCGGTGAGCGCCAGCGCATCTCGATTGCCCGCGCTTTGCTCATCAACCCCCGCATCCTGATCCTGGACGAGGCCACGTCGGCCGTGGACACCGAAACCGAAAAAGAGATCCAGCGGGCGCTGGACAACCTGGTGCGCGGCCGCACGACGATTGCCATCGCGCACCGACTGTCCACTTTGCGCAAGGCCGATCGTCTGGTGGTCATGGACAAAGGCGTGGTGGTTGAAGAGGGCACACACGATGCACTCATCGAAGCGCAAGGCGCTTATTGGCGTCTGTACGAAGCGCAGCAGCGCCAGGCCGAGGCCGAGGCCGTTCTGGGCGGCAGCACCGACACCCCTTTGCAACAGGTGAGCGCATGAACCCGTTTGAATTTGACTGTGATGCTATGGGCCATTGGGTGCTGGTCATGCCTGACGGCATGCGCCATTCCCCCATCACGGCCTTGCGGGCTTATCCGGTTTCGGCCCCCGAGACAGGCGTGGCCTTGATGGATGCCGATGGGCACGAAGTGCTCTGGATCGAAAAGCTCGCGGACCTGCCCGGCGCTTTGCGTGACAAGGTCTTGCAGGCCCTGAACGAACGGGAGTTTTTGCCAGAAATCCTCCGGCTGCAAAGCGTGACCAGTTTTGCCACGCCCAGCACCTGGAGCGTGGTCACCGACCGGGGGCAGACGCAATTCATGCTCAAGGGGGAAGAGGACATCCGCCGCCTGACCGGCACGGTCTTGCTCATCAACGATGCCGATGGCGTGCAGTACATGATCCGCGACATGGCAGCCATGGACAAACACTCGCGCAAACTGCTCGACCGCTTCCTTTAACGCGGCATCACAGCGGCCAGGTGGAACCGTGCTCGGGCACCAGGGCCCGCCATTTGATCTCGTGCTCGATGCGCTGGCGCAGCATGTCGGACGCCTCGCGCTCGCCGTGCACCACATACACCTGACCGGGCGCACTGGGCATTTTGTGCAGCCAGCTCAGCAGCTGGTTGGCGTCGGCATGGGCCGAGGCCGATTCAATTTGCGCCACTTCGGCCCGCACCGCCACATCCTGCGCGTGGATGCGGAGGGTGCTGCGGCCACTGGCCAGTGACGCGCCGCGCGTGCCCGGCGCCTGGTAGCCGGTCAGGATCACCATGTTGCGGTGGTCGCCCGCGTATTGCGCCAGGTGGTGCAGCACCCGCCCGCCCGTGGCCATGCCGCTGGCCGCCAGGATCACCATCGGGCCGTGCCGCCGCACCAGGGATTTGGACTGCTCGGGCGTCTCCAGCATGGTGGCCACATGGTCCATGTTGCGCACTTCCTGCACGCTCAGGCGGTGCTCACCCGGGTGGCGCTCAAACAAGGCGGTGGTGTGGATCGCCATGGGGCTGTCCAGAAAAATCGGCAGGCCTTTGGGAATCTCGCCTGCGGCCTTGAGCTGCGCGATGGTGTGCAGCACGGCCTGCGCACGCCCCACCGCAAACACCGGCACCACCGCCACACCGCCGCGAGCGGCCAGTTTCTTCAGCAGCGGCCCGAGCTCCTCGAACAGCTTTTCCTTGGGGTGCTGGCGGTCACCATAGGTGGACTCGATCAGCACCGTGTCGGCCTGCGGTGGCGGCTCGGGTGGGTTCATCAGCGGGTCGTCAGGCCGGCCCAGATCGCCCGAAAACAAAATCCGCCGACCTGCCACATCGAGCAGCAAACTGGCCGCGCCCAAAATGTGACCGGCAGGCTGAAAGCGCGCCTTCCAGCCGCGAATGGGCTCGAACCACTGGCCCTGGTGCTCGGCGTGCAATTGTTTGAGGCAGTGGATGGCCTCTTGTTTGGTGTACAGCGGCAAGGCCGGGGCGTGTTTGGAAAAGCCATGGCGGTTGGCGAAAAAAGCGTCTTCTTCCTGGATGTGCCCGCTGTCGGGCAGCAGGATGCTGGCCAGATCGCAAGTGGCCGAGGTGGCATGCACCCGGCCCCTGAATCCGTTTTTCACCAGCAAGGGCAAGTAGCCACTGTGGTCCAGGTGGGCGTGGGTCAGCACCACCGCGTCAATGTGTGCCGGGTTCGCGGGCAGGGGGTTCCAGTTGCGCAGGCGCAGCTGTTTGTAGCCCTGAAACAGCCCGCAATCGACCAGCAGCCGCTTCTGGTTGTGCTCGATCAGGTATTTGGAGCCGGTGACGGTGTCGGCTCCGCCGAGGAAGGTGATGGTGGCGCTCATGTTGTGCATGCTGCCCGCAAAACAAAAAGCCTGCTTGACGCAAGTCAAACAGGCTTTGGAACAGAAGCAAGCGCTTGGTTTTTCAGATGAGAACAGGTGTGGCCTTTGTGGGACCTTGCCTGCAAGCGATGCCTGGTTGGCCCTGCCACTGAATCACCAACAGGTGGTTCTCACAAATCACGAGAGCCTCAACCCGGTTGAACTTCAACCCGGCGCGCACAAATCACACAGGCCGGGTTTTGTTGGCCCGATCAACCGCCAAAAAAGCCCTTGAGCTTGTCGGTCCAGCTCTCGCCGCTCGGCTGGTGTTTGCCGCCGCCCTTGGTCAGGGAATCTTCAAACTCTTTGAGCAGTTTTTTCTGGTGCTCGGTGAGTTTGACCGGTGTCTCCACGGTGATGTGGCAATACAGGTCGCCCGGGTAGCTGCCGCGCACGCCCTTGATGCCTTTGCCGCGCAGGCGGAACTGCTTGCCCGTCTGCGTGCCTTCGGGGATGTCGATGGCCGCTTTGCCGCCCAAGGTGGGCACCTCGATCTCGCCACCCAGTGCCGCCTTGGTGAAGCTGATGGGCACGGCGCAGTGCAGGTCGTCGCCATCGCGCTCGAAAATCGAATGCTTCTTCAGACGGATCTCGATGAACAGATCGCCGGGTGGCCCACCGTTGGTGCCGGGCTCGCCATTGCCTGCGCTGCGGATGCGCATGCCGTCGTCGATGCCCGCCGGGATTTTGACTTCCAGCGTCTTTTGCTTTTTGACCTTGCCTTGCCCGTGGCAGGTGCCGCAAGGGTCGGGAATGATCTTGCCCGTGCCCCGGCAGTGTGGGCAGGTTTGCTGCACGCTGAAGAAACCTTGGCGCATTTGCACCTGGCCCTGACCGTGACAGGTCGAGCAGGTCTTGGCACTGGTGCCGGGCTTGGCGCCTGTGCCGTGGCAGGTGTCGCACTCATCCCAGCTCGGGATGCGCAGCTGGGAGTCCTTGCCGTTGGCCGCTTCCTCGAGCGTGATCTCCATCGCGTAGCTGAGGTCCGCGCCCCGGAACACCTGGCGTCCACCGCCGCGACCGCCGCGGCCCTGGCCCCCAAAAATGTCGCCAAAGATGTCGCCAAAGGCATCACCAAATCCACCAAAGCCTTCGGCACCGCCGCGCATGTTGGGGTCGACACCGGCGTGGCCGTGCTGGTCGTAGGCCGCGCGTTTTCGCGGGTCCGACAGCATCTCGTAGGCCTCTTTGACCTCCTTGAATTTGGCTTCGGCATCTTTGGCCTTGGCGTTCTCACCCTGGTTGCGGTCAGGGTGGTACTTCATCGCCAGCTTGCGATAAGCCTTTTTGATGTCATCGTCCGAGGCGTTTTTGGCAACGCCCAGCACTTCGTAAAAATCTCGTTTTGTCGCCATGGGCAAATCCAACCGTTAGAACAAGAACGCCGCGAAGGCGATTCAGTGGCCTGAATCAGCTTGCGCGGCGAGACTGCGGACAGGCCGCAGAGGGTGGGGGCTTAGCCCTTTTTGACTTCCTTGACTTCCGCGTCCACCACGTTGTCGTCTTGCGGTTTGGCTTCGGCACCGGCTGCACCTGCGCCCGCAGCGGTTTGCTGCGCTTGCATGTCGGCATAGACCTTTTCGCCCAGCTTCTGGCTGGCGGTCATCAGCGCTTCGGTTTTGGCTTCGATGGCGTCTTTGTCTTCGCCCTTCAAAGCTTCTTCCAGCGCCTTGCTGGCTGTTTCGATGGCTTCCTTTTCGGCCGCCTCGATCTTGTCGCCGTGCTCTGTCAGGCTCTTCTTGACGCTGTGCACGGCGGCTTCACCGGCATTGCGGGCTTGCACCAGTTCGAGTTTTTTCTTGTCTTCTGCAGCGTTCAGCTCGGCGTCTTTCACCATTTGCTGAATTTCTTCTTCCGACAAGCCCGAGTTGGCCTTGATCGTGATCTTGTTTTCCTTGCCGGTGCCCTTGTCCTTGGCGCCCACGTGCAAGATGCCGTTGGCGTCGATGTCAAAAGACACTTCGATCTGAGGCGTGCCACGGGGTGCGGGTGGGATGCCTTCGAGGTTGAACTCGCCCAGCAATTTATTGCCCGAAGCGATGTCACGCTCGCCCTGGAACACCTTGATCGTCACGGCCGGCTGGTTGTCTTCGGCGGTCGAGAAAGTCTGTGCAAACTTGGTCGGGATGGTGGTGTTCTTGGTGATCATCTTGGTCATCACACCGCCCATGGTCTCAATGCCCAAAGACAAAGGCGTCACGTCGAGCAGCAGCACGTCGGTGCGGTCACCAGACAAGACCTGGCCCTGGATCGCAGCGCCCACGGCCACGGCCTCATCGGGGTTCACGTCCTTGCGGGGCTCTTTGCCGAAGAACTCCTTGACCTTCTCCTGCACCTTGGGCATGCGGCTCATGCCGCCCACCAGGATCACGTCGTGGATGTCGGAGACCGACACGCCAGCGTCCTTGATGGCCATGCGGCAAGGGGCGATGGTGCGCTCGATCAGCTCTTCCACCAGCTGTTCCAGCTTGGCACGGGTCAGCTTGACGTTCAGGTGTTTGGGGCCTGTGGCGTCGGCCGTGATGTAGGGCAGGTTGACGTCGGTCGAGGCCGAGCTGGACAGCTCGATCTTGGCCTTTTCAGCGGCTTCTTTCAGGCGCTGCAGGGCCAGCACGTCCTTGGTCAGGTCCACGCCGGACTCTTTCTTGAACTCGGCGATGATGTAGTCGATGATGCGCTGGTCGAAGTCTTCGCCGCCCAGGAACGTGTCGCCGTTGGTGGACAGCACTTCGAACTGCTTTTCGCCATCGACATCGGCGATCTCGATGATGGACACGTCGAAGGTGCCGCCACCCAGGTCATACACCGCGATTTTGCGGTCGCCTTTTTCCTGCTTGTCCAGGCCAAAGGCCAGGGCCGCAGCGGTGGGCTCGTTGATGATGCGCTTGACGTCCAGACCGGCAATGCGGCCAGCGTCCTTGGTGGCCTGGCGCTGGGCGTCGTTGAAGTAGGCGGGCACCGTGATGACGGCCTCGGTCACTTCTTCGCCGAGGTAGTCTTCGGCGGTTTTCTTCATCTTGCGCAGAATTTCAGCGCTGATTTGAGGTGGGGCCAATTTGTTGCCGCGCACTTCCACCCAAGCGTCGCCATTGTCGGCCTTGGTGATGGTGTAGGGCATCAGGTCGATGTCTTTTTGGACTTCCTTCTCGGCAAATTTGCGACCGATCAGGCGCTTGACCGCGTAGAGCGTGTTTTTGGGGTTGGTCACCGCCTGGCGCTTGGCCGAGGCGCCGACCAGGATTTCGCCGTCTTCCTGGTACGCAATGATCGACGGGGTGGTGCGAGCGCCTTCGGCATTCTCGATCACTTTGGTCGTGTTGCCTTCCATGATGGCCACGCACGAGTTGGTGGTGCCCAGGTCAATACCGATGATTCTTCCCATTTTGATGCTCCGAATTGGTTAAAAGTACAGATGTTTTGCAGTTGGGGCGGGGTGAACGCTTTTCAAGTCCCCTTACGCCCAAAAAGGTTTTTGGTTTATTTGGGGGCGGTGACGGTGACCAGGGCCGGACGCAACACGCGATCGGCAATGGAGTAGCCTTTTTGCAAAACAGTGACCACGGTGTTGGGTTCCTGCTCGGCAGGCACCACGCTGATGGCCTGGTGGTGGTGTGGATCGAACTTGGTGCCTGCTGCAGGTGCGATTTCAAGCACTTTGTTGCGCTCCAGCGCGCTTTTGAGCTGGCGCAGGGTGGCTTCCGAGCCTTCGCGGATCTGCTCGATCGTCACGTTGGGGATGGCCAGGCCCGCTTCCAGGCTGTCCAGCACAGGCAGCAGGCTGTCGGCAAAACCCTCCACGGCGAATTTGCGGGCCTTGGCGATTTCTTCGTCGGCACGGCGGCGGGCGTTTTGCACATCGGCCTGGGCACGCAGGTACTGGTCGGCCAGGTCGGCGTTTTGCGCCTTCAGGTTGGCCAGTTCGGCCTGGGCATCGGCCAGCGGGTCGGTGGGCGTCATGGCTGCTGCGGCGGCCAATTCTTCGTCGCTCAGGGGCTTGTTTTGGGGGTTTTGTGTGGCTTCTGACATGAACAATGTCCGCAAAAAATAAATACCCCTTTTAAATAGGGGCGCTCTCTCAGGCTTCAAGGGGGCCATAAAAAAACCCGCCGATCGGCGGGCCGAGACCGGGCTGATCTGGACAGGGATCAGCTGAGGGCCAACAATTCCACGTCGAATTTCAGAGTGGCATTGGGCGGAATCACGCCGCCCGCGCCACGGGCACCGTAGCCCAGTTCGGACGGGATGATCAAAGTGCGCTGACCGCCGACTTTCATGCCGGCCACGCCTTCGTCCCAGCCCTTGATGACCATGCCAGCACCCAATGGAAAGACGAAGGGGTCGCGGCGGTCGCGGCTGGAGTCGAACTTGGCGCCTTGCTGGCCGTCCTTGTAGAGCCAGCCGGTGTAGTGCACGGTGACGTCTCGGCCTTGGGTGGCTTCGGCGCCTTCGCCAACAACGGTGTCTTCGTATTGCAGGCCGGAAGGGGTGGTGTTCATGGAGGGCTTTCTTTGAAGAATGGATGGACCAAGGGCGGCGCGTACAAGCTCGGCTGTGGCCAAAAAACCAAAATTATGCCAGCCTGGCCTGAAAGTTCTGGCTTGCGGGGCCAAGGGCTTTGCCGGTCAGCGCTTCAGCTCAGACCAGGCGGGCTTCGGTAAAGGCTTCATGTCAGGCCAGAAGCTGACGTCTGGCCAGATCGCGCATGAGGGCGCCGACACCGTAGACCCAGGGCTGTGCCTGGTCCGAGGTGGTGACCGTGTTGATCAAGCTGCCCAGACGGGGGGTGGACACGCTCACCACATCGCCCACCACATGGGTGAAGCCCTGGCCGGGGCCGTGGCGGTCTTGAGTGGGGGCGAACATGGTGCCCAGGAACAGCATCATGCCGTCGGGGTATTGGTGGCAAGGACCCATGGCCTGCCTCACCAAATCGAGTGGATCGCGGCTGATCTGACTCAGGGCACTGCTGCCTTGCATCACAAAACCTTCGGGGCCTTGTACTTTCAGGCTCAGCTCGCACTGGCGCACATCTTCGATGCCGAAGTGTTCGTCAAACAAGCGGATGAAGGGGCCGATGGCGCAGCTGGCGTTGTTGTCCTTGGCTTTGCCCAGCAGCAGCGCGCTGCGGCCTTCAAAGTCGCGCAGGTTCACGTCATTGCCCAAGGTGGCACCCACCACTTCACCGTGCGCGTTGGCGGCCAGCACGATCTCGGGCTCCGGGTTGTTCCATTCGCTTTGGGGATGAATGCCCACCTTGGCCCCGCTGCCCACTGCGCTCATGGGCTGGGCTTTGGTGAAAATTTCAGCGTCGGGCCCAATGCCCACCTCCAGGTATTGCGACCACATGCCTTGGGCCAGCAGCACTTCCTTGAGTTGGGCGGATGCGGGTGAACCGGGTTTCACGTTGCGCAGGTTGTCCCCAATCACCGCCACCACCGCCGCACGCACGGACTCGGCGCGGCTGGCATCGCCCCGGGCTTGTTCTTCGATCACGCGCTCGAGCATGCTGGCCACAAAGGTCACGCCTGCGGCCTTGACGGCTTGCAGGTCGCACGGTGCCAGGAACCAGGGCTGATCTGCCTTGCGCTGCATTTCATCGCTGTTGGCCAAGGCCTGGGCCGTGCTGGTCAGATGAGGGGCCTTGGCGGCATTCAAATACGCGCGCACCTGGGTGGCGACCTGGGGCTGCTCCAGCAACTGGCTGCAGGTGGGGGCCAGGCCTGACAGGTCCAGTACTTCGCTGGGTGTGACGGCGCAGACTACCGGCCCGAGGCCGGGCACCCACAAACGTCCGATCAGCAAAGCCTGTGGTGCGTCCTGAGGCAAGAGGGTGTGCAGCATGTTTTGTACCTGTGATCCATCGTCAAAACGCCATCTTGACAGAGCCTCAAGGCCTGCGCTGTCACTTGCGTGGAATGGACGCACTGTGGCCGGTCATGCCGGGCTGTGCTGCTCGGATTGGGCCTTGTGAAACGATTGCTTTCAACTTATGTGTGGTGTCCCACAGGATGCAGGGTGGGCCTGGGGTAAATTCAACCCAGTCCATTTCAAAAAAGAGGAACTCACCATGACCACTTCCCATTCCATGTTGACACACATCGGCGTGACCGTTTGCGCAGCCGCCGTTTTGCTGACCGGTTGCGCCACCGCCACCCAGGAGCAAAAGGGTGCTGGGACAGGCGCAGTGATTGGCGCTGTGGCAGGACAGATACTGGGCCGTGACAGCAAATCCACCGCCATTGGTGCGGGCTTGGGGGCTTTGGGCGGCTACATCTGGTCCAAGCAGATGGAAGACAAAAAGCGCGCCATGGAGCAGGCCACCGCTGGCACGGGCACCGTGGTCACGCAGACGGCCGACAACCAGCTCAAGCTGAGCATTCCCAACGACATTTCGTTTGACACGGGTCGCGCGGACATCAAACCGAATCTGCGTCCGATCCTGGACCAGTTTGCCCAAGGCCTGGGTCAGCAGCCCAGCATGGAAGTGCGCATCGTGGGCCACACCGACAACACCGGCAGCGATGCCATCAACAACCCCTTGTCGGTCAACCGCGCACAGAGCGCGCGTGATTACCTGGTAGCCCGGGGCGTGAGCAGCGCCCGCATTGCGATTGACGGACGTGGTTCACGCGAACCGATTGCCGACAATGGCACCGCCGAAGGCCGCGCCCGCAACCGCCGCATCGACATCTTCCTGGCCGAGCGCGGTCAGAGGTAAATTTTTTGCAGCAGCGCCAGCAGTGTTTTGCGCTGGGCTGGCGTGAGCTTGGCGGTCTTTTCAATTTCCAGGTCGCTGGCGGTTTGTTCGGCTTGCAGCATCAAGGCCTGGCCCTTGGGCGTGGCGTGCAGGCCCACGGCGCGGCCATCGTGCGGATGCGGTTTGCGCTCGATCAGGCCGCGAGATTCCAGCGACTGGATGAGGCCCACGAGGTTGGGCGGCAGCAAGTTCAGGGCCGCACACAGCTGCCGTGAAGTCACGCCGGGGTTGTGGCAGATGGTGGACATGACCGAAAAATCCACAGGCTTGAGGCCGTAGGGTGCCAACCGTTCCAGAAACAACTCGATGATGCTCAGGGCGGCACGTCGGGCGTTGTAGCCCATCAAGGTTTGCAGGTAGCTGGTGTCGACCTTGTCGACGGCAGCCACCGGGGGCGTCCCGGCTGGGGTGGCTGCCAGTTCATCGGATTTGGGGCTGACGGCATTTCGGGTGGCTCGGGATGGCACTTTGGCCATCGTGCTGGTGGCTTGGCTGGCAGGTCGTCTGGAAGCGCTGGGCATGACGCGTGCGATCAAGCCACTGCGGTGCATTGCTGCACGATGATGAAGGTGCGCATCTGGAACTCGGGCAGCACCCAACTGCGCAAGGCCTTGGCCGGGGCCAGCCAGCGCGCACCAGCGTTCGGTGTGTCGGCATCGACACCGGCCTCGATGCGCAACCAGGCCCAATCCATCAGCACCAGGGCCACGGCACGCAGGTAGTCGTCGGCCACGCGGAAGGGCAAAGCAGCATCTTGCGGCGCGGCCTTGACGATCTGCTCGGTCACGGCACGCAGGGTCTGGATGCGAGCTTGCGCGGCGGTGCTGGTTTTGGCTGACTTGGGCAAGTCGGCGGCGATGGTGTCCAGCAGGGCATTCATGCCTGTGCCGCCATCGGCCATCACTTTGCGCACCAGCAGGTCAATCGCCTGGATTTCGTTGGTGCCTTCGTAGATCATGGCCACGCGGGCGTCGCGCACGATCTGCTCAATGCCCCATTCGCGCACATAGCCGTGGCCGCCGAACACCTGCAAGCAGTCACTGCCGCCGTGGAAGGCCTGGTGGGTGAACACCGATTTCATGATCGGCGTGACCAGAGCGCACCAGCGCTGGGCGGCGGCTTGGGTGTCGGCGTCGGGGCTGTGCTTGATCAGGTCGAGCTCCAACGCGGTGCGGTAGGCCAGCACGCGACCGGCATCGACCCAGGCGCGTTGTGTGTCCAGGATGCGGCGCATGGCGGGGTGCTCGGCAATGAAATCCGCTTCTGCGGCCGATTTGCCTTTGCCCGGCGCCCGCATCTGGCGGCGTTCTTGGGCGTAGGCGTCGGCTTTTTGCCAGGCGGCGTCCAAGAGGCCAATGCCTTGCAGGGCCACGTGCAGGCGGGCGGCGTTCATCATGACGAACATGGCGTTCAGTCCTTTGCCGGGCTCGCCCACGATCGAACACACCGCTTCGTCAAAACGCATCACGCAGGTGGGGCTGCCGTGCAGGCCCATTTTTTCTTCGATGCGGTCGCAGTGCACGCGGCTGCGCGAGCCGTCTGGGTAAAACTTGGGGACGAGGAACAGCGACAAGCCTTTGGGGCCAGCGGGCGCGTCGGGCAGACGGGCCAGCACCAGGTGCACGATGTTGTCGGTCAGGTCGTGCTCGCCCCCCGAGATGAAAATCTTGGTGCCGCTGACCGCGTACTTCCCATCAGCCAAGGGCACGGCCTTGGTGCGGGCCAGACCCAGGTCGGAGCCCGCATGCGGCTCGGTCAGGCACATGGTGGCCAGCCATTCGCCGGTGGCGACTTTTTCCAAATACAGCGCTTTGAGTTCATCGCTGGCGTGGTGCTTGATGCACTCGTAAGCGCCGTGCAACAGGCCGGGGGCCATCGTCCAGCCGTGGTTGGCGGCGCTCAGCATTTCGTACAGCATGGCTTCGAGCACGCTGGGCAGGCCTTGGCCGCCGTCTTCGGCGTTGGCCGCCAGCGCAGGCCAGCCCGATTGCCAGAACGATTGGTAAGCGGCCTTGAAGCCGGGCGGCATGGTGACCGCGCCGTCTTTCCATTGCGCACCGATTTCGTCGCCATCGCGGTTGAGCGGGGCGATCACCTCGCCCACGAACTTGCCCGCTTCATCGAGCACCTGTTGCATCAAGTCCGGGTCCACCTCGGCAAAGGCGGGCAGGGCTTGCAGTTGGGCAGGTGCGTTCAGGACGCGGGACAACACAAACTGCATGTCGTCGGTGCGGGGTTGGTAGGCGTTCATGGTCAGTTTCGGAGGTTACTTTTTGGCAGCACCCAAATAGGTGTCGATCACGCGGGGGTCTTGCGCCAGATCGGCCGCTTTGCCGTGCAGGCCCATCTCGCCCATCTCCAGCACATAGCCCTCGTCGGCCACGGCCAGCGCGGCGCGGGCGTTTTGTTCGACCAGCACGATGGTCACGCCGGTCTGGCGCAGCGTTTCAATGATGGAAAAAATTTCTTTCACGATCAGCGGGGCCAGGCCCAGGCTGGGTTCGTCCAGCATCAGCAGGGCGGGGCGCGACATCAGCGAGCGGCCCACGGCCAGCATCTGGCGTTCACCGCCCGAGAGCGTGCCCGCTTCCTGCAGGCGGCGCTCTTTCAGGCGGGGGAACAGGTCGAACACATCGTCCATGCGGCTGCGCCACTGCGCGTTGCCCAGTCGCATCTGGCGGTAGCCGCCCAGCACCAGGTTGTCTTCCACGCTCATGGTGCCAAACAGCTCGCGCTTTTCGGGCACCAGGGCGATGCCCTGCATCACGCGCTCTTCCAGCGTCAGGTCGTTGATCGACTGGCCGTCGAATTCGATCAGCCCCTTGGCGGGCAGGATGCCCATCAGCGAGTTGAGCAAGGTGGACTTGCCTGCGCCGTTGGGGCCAATGACGGTGATGACGCTGCCTTTGGCGGCTTCGAGGCTCAGGCCATGCAGCACTTCGGCTTTGCCGTAGCCCGCGCGCAGGTCGGTGACTTTCAACAGTGGGGTGCTCATGTCAGTGTTCCGTTCCCAAGTAAGCGGCGCGCACGGCCGGGTTGGCCTGCACTTCGGTGGGCGTGCCACGGGTGAGCAAGGTGCCGAATTCCATCACCACCAGGTGATCGCACACGTCCATCACCAGGTCCATGTCGTGTTCGACCAGCAAGATGCTCATGCCTTCGCCTTGCAGCTGGCGCAGCACCTGGATGAGGCCTTGCTTTTCCTTGTGGCGCAAACCGGCCGCGGGCTCGTCCAGCAGCAAAAGGGCCGGATCGCAACAGAGAGCCCGCGCGATTTCCATCAGGCGTTGCGGGCCCATGGCCAGGTTGCCGGCCTGCTCATGCATGTAGGCCCCCATGCCGATGCGTTCGAGCTGGCGCTGGGCCTCTTTCATCATGCGCTGCTCTTCGGCCCGGTTGGTGCGCAGCATGGACGAGACCACGCCAGTGCTGCCCCGGGTGTAGGCCCCCAGCGCCACGTTTTCGAGCACGGTCATGTCAGGGATCATCTTGACGTGCTGGAAGGTGCGTGCCATGCCTTGGCGCGAGATGTCGCGTGAGGGCAGGGCGCTGATGTCTTCACCGCGAAACAGCACCTGGCCGCTGGTTTTGGACAGCACGCCGGTGATCAGGTTGAAGGTGGTCGATTTGCCTGCGCCGTTGGGGCCGATCAGGCCGACGATTTGTCCGGCACCGATGTCAAAGCTGATGTCGTTGACCGCCACCAGACCCCCAAATTCCTTGCGGATCTTGTCCACTTTCAGCACCACATCGCCTTGGTCCGGTTTGCTGCGCGCGGGCAAGTCGGCAGCATCCTGCCAGTCCACGGTGCGGGGGGCTTTGGGCAGTTTGCGCGCCACGACCGACCACAGGCCATCGGGCAAATACTTGAGCACCAGCACCATGGCCACGCCGAACACGATGACCTCGTAGCTGCCGCTGGTGCCAATCAGTGCGGGCAAGGCCACTTGCAGGTAGTCGTCCAGCAGTTTGATCAGGGCCGCACCCACGATGGCGCCCCAGACATGGCCCACGCCGCCGATCACGGCCATGAACAGGTATTCGATGCCCATTTTCAGGCCAAAGGCCGACGGGTTGACGGTGCGCTGGAAGTGCGCGAGCAACCAGCCCGAGACGCAGGCGAACAAGGCCGCGATGACGAAGATCGTGACTTTGTAGCGGAAGGTGCTGATGCCCATGGCCTCGGCCATTTGCGAGCCGCCTTTGAGTGAGCGAATCGCCCGGCCCGGGCGTGAATCGAGCAAATTGAGCAAGGCCACGGCGCCCGCAATCAGGATGGCCCAGGTCAGCACAAAGAACAGGCGGCCCTGGCCGATGTCGATGTTGGCCACGGACAGGCTCTTGAGACCCAGCAGGCCGTCGTACTTGCCCAGGGCGTCCAGGTTGCCCATCAGGTAATACAGGGCCAGGCCCCAGGCGATGGTGGCCAAGGGCAGGTAGTGGCCCGACATGCGCAAGGTGATGAAACCCACCAACAGCGCGCTGGCGGCGGTCAGGCCCAAGCCCACAAACAGGGTTAACCAGGGTGACATGCCGGTGTTCAGCGTCAGCCAGGCGGTGGTGTAGGCGCCGATGCCCACAAAGGCCGCCTGCCCAAAAGAGGTCAGGCCGCCCACGCCGGTCAGCAGCACCAGGCCCAGACAGACCAGGGCATACAGGCCGATGTAGTTGAGCTGGGCGATCCAGAAGTCGGGCAGGGGCGCCAGCGCGATCAGCGGGACCGCGGCGGCGAGCAGCCAGATGGAGATTTTTTGTTTGTTCATGATCAGTGTTCCTCGTCCGAATGGCCACTGCGCAAGGAGCGCACGAGGAGGATGGGCAAGATGAGGGTGAAGACGATCACCTCTTTGAAGGCACTGGCCCAGAAAGCGCCAAACGCTTCCACGATGCCCACGAACAGGGCACCGACCAAGGCGCCGGGATAGCTGGCCAGACCACCAATCACGGCGGCCACAAAACCTTTGAGACCGATCAAGAAGCCCGAGTCATAGAACACGGTGGTGGTGGGGCCGATCAACAGACCCGACAAGGCCCCGATCAGCGCGGCCATGAGGAAGGTCAGCTGGCCGGAGGTGTGGCTGGAGATGCCCATCAGCCGGGCGCCGGTGCGGTTGACGGCGGTGGCACGCAAGGCCTTGCCACGCAGCGTGCGTTCAAAATAAAGCCACAGCAAAACGATCAGGGCCAGCGAAACACCGAAGATGATCACGGTCTGGCCCGACAACATGACCGGTCCGAGGCTGAAGCGCTCGTCCCAGAACGGCGGGTTGCGGAAGCCTTCGGCACCAAAGAACAAGAGGCCCAGGCCGGTCATGGCGAAATGCACACCGACCGACACGATGAGCAGGACCAAAGGCGTGGCGGCCTCCAAAGATTGGTAGGCCACGCGGTAAACCAGCGGGCCGAAAGCGGTGACGATGGCCACGCTCAGCAAGGCTTGTGACCACAGCGGAAACATGTGCGGCGCGGCCCAGATGGCGACGAGCGACACGATGACCGGAAACACCAAAGTCTTCAAGGCCGCACGCAGCGCGCGCAGGGGCTTGCCGTGGTGACGCCAGCGCTCGACCAACTCCATCAAGGCGGCCACGCCTGCCAGGATCAGCAGCAGCCAGACCGTGCCAGGTGTCTTGCCGGTTTGCAACATGGCAAGGGTCAAAGCGCCGTAGGCAACGAATTCGCCTTGCGGGATGAAGATCACGCGGGTGACGGTGAACACCAGCACAGTGGCCAGCCCGAGCAGGGCATAGATCGCACCGTTGGTGACGCCGTCAAGCAGCAAGATGCTGGCGATGGAGAAGTCCATGGAATGCCTTGGAGAAAAACGGAGGAGCCATATGGCTTTTTGAAGGAACCCGCTGGCGGGCGTTGTCTTGAATCTTTCGCCGCAGGGCGGGCACCTGCAAAAGCAGGTTCACCCGCAGGGACGGGCTCTGACAAGACAGGCCCTGCGGGTGTTTCGCGGTCTTATTCGACCTTGAACTTGCCATCAACCACTTTGGTCATCACGCCGGTTTCCAGCGTGTAACCCCAGTGGTCAGCGGGTGTCCAGTTCATCACGCCATGGGCGAACACGGTGCGACCCATGGTCTCCAGGCTGTCACGAATGGCCGCACGGAACTCGGGTGTGCCAGGCTTGGCTTTCTTGAGGGCCAGGGGAATGGCTTTCTCGGTGGCCACCTGGAAATCGTAGGAGTGACCTGCAAACTGGTTGCGGGAGTTCGCACCGAACTCCTTTTCAAACTTTTGCACAAAGTCCAGCGCCAATTTCTTGGAAGGGTGGTTATCGGGCAACTGGTCACCCAGCAGCGCGGGACCAGAGACCACGAACGTGCCTTCCACCGATTTGCCGCCCACGCGGGCCAAGTCGGGTGTGGCCGCGGCGTGCGTTTGGTAGACCTTGCCTTTGTAGCCGCGCTCGACCAGGCCCATTTGCGGCATGGCGGCACCGGAGCCCGAAGCCACGACCAGCATGGCGTCGGGGTTGGCCGAGGTCAGCTTCAGGGCTTGCGGGGTCACGCTGGTGTCGGTGCGTGCAAAGCGCTCGGTGCCGACCAGTTTGATGCCGGCTTTGTCCAGCATGGGGCCCACCGCGTCCAGCCATTGTTGGCCATACGCATCGGTGTAGCCCAGGAAGCCCACGGTCTTGACGCCCTGCTTTTTCATGTGCTCGACCACGGCGTGACCCATCACGGTGTTGGACTGGGGCAGGCGGAACAGCCACTTGTCTTTGCCGGGAGGAACGCCCACGGGGGAACCCGCGATCTGGACGGTACCGGCCTCAGAGGCGATGTCGGTCATGGCGGCCGCCACTGCAGTGATGCAGGAGCCAAAAATCAGGTCGACCTTGTCTTCGGTCACAAAGCGGCGGGCGTTGGCTGCGCCTTTGCCGGGATCGGTGGCGTCGTCCAGGATGATCAGCTGGACCTTTTCACCGCCGATGGTTTTAGGAAATAGCTGCAATTGTTTTTGCATCGGGATGCCCAGGCCGGAGCCGGGGCCGGTCAGCGACAGGCTCACGCCGATCTTGATGTCGGCCAGCGCAGCGGTGCTGGACACGGCGGTGATGGCCAAAGCCAGCAGGGTTTTCTTGAGTTTCATGCTTGTCTCCTCGGAGGGTGGGTTGGAAAACGCAGGTTAGGGGAAAACGGACGGGTTGAACAGCGCCAAGGCCCGGGTCAGGAGCACAAGGCCTTGATGTCTTCGGGCACCGGGATGGCTTTGATGCGGTCCGGGTCTTCGGGGTGCTTGATGCAAAAGGCGCGCACTTCGGTGCCTTCGCACAGCACGGTGTCGCCACGCATGACCACATGCTTGTGCACGATGACCTTTTCACGCCACTCCTGCACGCTGGTGTGCACCTGCAGGGTTTCGCCATAGGTGGCGGGGCGGATGAACTTGGTGTTGATCTCCAAGAGCGGCGTGCCGATGATGCCGCGCGTCTTGACCAGTTCGCGCCAGGGCGGCACGCCGCACTTGACAAAGAAGTTCAGGGACGAGGCGTCCATCCACTTGGAGAAGTTGGGGAAGAAGACGATGCCCGCGGGGTCGCAGTCACCGAACATCACTTGGACTTCGTAAACAACGGTTTTGCTCATGTTCGGCTTTCAGCGGGGGGCCATGCGCAGCGCTCCGTCCAGGCGAATCACTTCGCCGTTCAGGTGGTCGTTGTGCACGATGTGGCAGGCCAGTTCGGCAAACTCGCTGGGCTTGCCCAGGCGTGCGGGGAAGGGGATGCTGGCGGCGAGTGAGGCTTGCACGGGCTCGGGCAGGCTGGCCAGCAGCGGGGTTTTGAACAGGCCGGGGGCGATGGTGCACACGCGGATGCCGTGCTGCGCCAGGTCGCGCGCCATGGGCAGCGTCATGCCAGCCACACCGGCTTTGGAGGCGCTGTAGGCTTGCTGGCCCACCTGCCCGTCAAAGGCCGCGACCGAGGCGGTGAACACCATCACACCTCGGGCACCATCTTCCATGGGGTCGAGCTTGGCGCAAGCGGCGGCAAACAAGCGTGCGGCGTTGTAGGTGCCGATCAGGTTGACGTTGATCACCTTGGCAAAGTCTTCCAGCGGCGCGGCGTTGCCGTCTTTGCCCACCACACGTTTGGCGGTGCCGATGCCGGCGATCTGCATCAGGATGCGGGCCGGGCCATGGGCCGCGGCGGCGGTTTGGATGGCCTGGGCCATGCTGTCCGGGTCAGACACGTTGCAATGCACCGCCAACCCGCCAATGTCCTTGGCCACGCGCTCGGCGTTGGCCATGTTGAGGTCGACCACGGCGACCTTGGCGCCCAGGCGGGCGAGTTCGCGGGCAGTGGCTTCGCCCAGGCCTGAGCCACCGCCGGTGACCAGTGCTGCTTGTCCTTGGATGTTCATGTCGTTTCCTTCGTTGGTGTTTCGTCTTTTGTAGGAGCCAGCCTGCTGGCGATGGGGCCCGTGGTGGGCCACAGGCCATCGCTTGCAGGCAAGCTCCTACAAATACCGCTCATGTGTTCAAACGCCTTCCGGGTTTTCGATCAAGAGTGCAATGCCTTGGCCGCCGCCCACGCAGGCACTCGAGATGCCGTAACGCAAGCCGCTGCGCTTCAGTTCGCGCGCCAGTGTGATGGTCAGGCGCACGCCGGTCGCGGCCAGCGGGTGGCCCAGCGCGATCGCGCCGCCGTTGACGTTGAGCTTGGACAAATCCAGGCCCAGTTCGCGGCCCACGGCCAGGGTCTGTGCGCCCTGGGCTTCGTTGATCTCGAAACGGCCAATGTCGGACAGTTTCAAGCCAGTGCGCTCCAACAGCAAACGGATGGCCGGTGCGGGGCCGATGCCCATGATTTCGGGCGGCACACCCACTGCCGCTGCGGCCACCACGCGGGCCAGAGGCTTTTTGCCCTGGGCTTTGGCCAATTTCTTCGCGAACTCGCCCGAGGTGACCACGCAGGCCGCAGCCGCATCGACCAGGGCCGAACTGTTGCCACCGGTTTGCACGCCGCCTTCGTAGACCGACTTGAGCTTGGCCAACACTTCAGGGGGCGAAATGCGGGGGTGGGTGTCGGTGGCCACTTCAGTGACCTTGCCTTGCAGCTTGATGCCACGGGGCTTGTAGCCATCGAGTTCAAACTTTTCGGTGACCACGGGCACGATCTCGCCTGCATGGAAACCGGCTTGCTGTGCGGCCACGGCCTTGGCGAACGAGTCGGACGCGAACTGGTCCACCTCTTCGCGGGTGATGTTGTATTTTTTGGCCAGGTTCTCGGCGGTCTGGATCATGTTGATGCCAGCAGCCGGGTCTTTCAGCGCTTCCCACATGTAGTCTTTGAAGCCCACAGGCGCGCCCAGTTTGAAGCCGGTGCGGTGGTCAAAAGCAGCAATCGGGTTGCGCGTCATGCTCTCGGTGCCCACCACCAGCGCGGCATCGCACACGCCCGCTTCGATCTGCTCGCCCGCCTGGCGGAACAGCTCAAAGCCGGTGCCGCAAATGCGCTGGGTCATGATGGCGGGGACGTCCTGCGGCACACCGGCATACAGGCCAATGTGGCGGGGCAGGAAGAACTGGTCAAAGTCGCCGGGGGCCATGTTGCCGGTGATGACCGAGCCGATTTCTGTGGGGGCGATGCCTGCGCGCTTGAGCGCCTCGCGGGCGGCCTTGATGCCGAGGTCGGTGGGCGAGATGTGGCCCAGCGCGCCGCAGTAATCGACCATGGGCGTGCGCACGCCTTCGTGCATCCACACATCGGCAAACGCGTTGAAAAATCCTTTGGAGGCCATGATGGTTCTTTCGATTTTTTGTAGGAGCCTGCCTGCAGGCGATTAGCCTTTGGCAAGGTGAAGTCATCGCCTGCAGGCAGGCTCCTACAAAGAGAGTGAGGTTTATTGGGGTTTGACGATGTAGTGCAGCGTGTCGGCATGCAGGGCCGCCACGGTGTCGGCGCGGTGCGTGAGCACCGAGCGCTGGTTGATGGAGCCTTTGTCGGTGATCTCGCCCTTGTCGATGGTGGGCGGCTCACTCAGCAAGCACAGGCGGGCGATGCGGTTGGCGCTGCCGGTGCTGGTTTTGGCCAGTTCGTTGACGATGTCCTGGAACTTGGCCAGCACCGGGGCCGAGGCCAGCACGTCCGCCATCGGGGCGTCCGCAGCCAGGCCGCTCAAGGCGCGCACAGCCGGTGTCGGGAAAATCATGGCGCCGACTTCCTTCATGTTCAGGCCGGTGAGCACCGCGTCCTGGATGTAGGGGGCGCCTGCGGCGATGATCTTGCCGCGCAGCGGGCCCACGCTGACAAAGGTGCCGGTGGCCAGCTTGAAGTCTTCGGCAATGCGGCCGTCGAACTTCAGGCCCAGGTGCACATCGGTCTCGTCGATCCACTTGACCGCGTCGCCGGTGCAGAAGAAGCCTTCCTCGTCAAAAGCCTCAGCGGTTTCCTTGGGCGCGCGCCAGTAGCCGGGCGTGATGTTGGGGCCGCGGTAGCGCACCTCGGTTTTGCCTTGCATGTCCACCAGCTTGAGCTCCAGACCCGGGGTGGGCACACCCAGGTCACCCGCCTGCACAAAGGGGTTGGTCACGAAGATGCCGAACGGGCCGGACTCGGTCATGCCCAGACCCGTGCCCATGACGATGCGCTCGCCAATTTCGCGCTCCTGCGATGCGTAGAGGCTGTCCCAGATCGGCTGGGCCAAGGCGGCACCGGCGTAGAAGAACATTTGCACGCGCGACAGCAGCGTTTTGCGCAGCTGGTCGTCGGTCTTCATGGCGTTGGCAATCGCTTCAAAGCCGGTGGGCACGTTGAAGTACACCGTGGGCGCGATCTCGCGCAGGTTGCGCAAGGTCTCGCCAATCAGCGCCGGTGTAGGCTTGCCGTCGTCGATGTACATCGTGCCGCCGTGGTAGATCACCATGCCCACGTTGTGGTTGCCACCAAAGGTGTGGTTCCAGGGCAGCCAGTCGACCAGCACCAGTTCTTTTTCGGCCAGCACCGGCATGGACTGGGCCATTTGCTGTTGGTTGGCGCACCACAGGCGCTGGGTGTTGATGACGGCCTTGGGCAGTTTGGTCGAGCCGCTGGTAAACAAAAACTTGACGATGGTGTCGGGGCCGGTGGCGGCCATTGCGGCGTCCACGGCCGGGGTGGCCGCTGTCGCGCAGAGGTTGTTGAACGCGGTGACCTTGCGGCCGTCCACGCCGCCTTCGACCATGACAATTTCCATGTCGTCGCTCACCGTTGCTGCAATGGCTTTGGCATAGCGGGCGTCTGACGCGAACACCAGTCCGGGCGTGACAGTTTTGAGCACATGCTTGAGCTTGTCATAGTCCACGCTCACCAGCGAATAAGGCGGCGAAGTGGGCACGTAAGGCACACCGGCCAGCATGCAGCCCAAACCCATCAGGGCGTGCTCCAGGCTGTTTTCACTCAGGATGACGACAGGGCGCTCGGCACTCAGCCCACGGTCGATCAGGCCTTGCGCAATGCTGCGCGCCGTGGCCCAGGCTTGCGCGTAAGTGATGTGCTGCCAGTCACCGGTGGTGCCATCGGCTTGCTTGAGGCGGCGCGCCATGAACGTGTGCTCAGGCTTTGTGCTTGCCCAGTGTTGCAGACGGTCGGTCATGCGCTCTGCAAACGGCTGCAGGGGCTGCTCGGCCGTCAGGTAACGCGTGCCGGGCACGCCATCGCGCAGCGTGACGCGGGTGACGCCGAACTTCAGCGGGCGGAATTTGGGGGTGCTCATTTTTGTCTCCTCCACCGCGCTCAGTCGGCTTTTTGCACTTTGGCCGCCTTGCCTTCGAGGAAAGCGCGCACACGGGCTTTGGCTTCGGGGGCGGCTTGCGCGATGGACGAGATCAGGGCTTCGGTGAAGAAGCCGTGATCGGCCGGCTGCTCGGCGATGCGGGGCAGGGCGTGCATCAGGGCAAAGTTGGTCAGCGGCGCGTTGGTGGCGATGCGGGTGGCCAGCTCGATGGCCTTGGTCAAGGCGGTGCCGGTGGGCACCAGGTATTGGGCAAAGCCCACGCGTTCACCGTCTTGCGCGTTGTAGACACGGCCTGTGAGCATCATGTCGGTCATGCGGGCCGCGCCAATCAGTTTGGGCACACGCACCGAGCCGCCGCCGCCCACAAAGATGCCACGCGTGCCTTCGGGCAGCGCGTAAAACGTGCTTTCGTCGGCCACGCGGATGTGGCTGGCGCTGGCCAGCTCCAGACCGCCACCGACCACCGCGCCGTGCAAGGCGGCCACGACGGGCACGCGGCCTTGCTCGACCGCGTTCAGGGCGACGTGCCAGCCGCGTGAGTGGTGGATGCCTTCACCCGCATCACGCTCCTTCAGCTCGGACAAATCGAGGCCGGCGCAGAAATGGTCACCCTCACCGTGGATCACGGCCGCACCGGCCTCGGCAGGCAGGTTCTGGAAGACATCGCGAAGTCCTTCAATCAGGCCATCGTTCAAGGCATTGCGCTTGGCCGGTCGGCACAAACGCACCACAGCAACGGCGCCTTGCATCTCCAGGGAAACACCATTGGCGGCGGCACGGTCGAGGATGGGATTGCTCTGCTGGGTCATCGGGGAGTCTCTCAAATGACTTGACCAAATGGTCAAGAAGGTTATTATTGATAACGATATTGTCTGCAGGCGTCGGCATTTTTTTGCTTGGTACTTACCCTAGGTTGAGCCAAAAAATGCTTGCGTGGAGCTTGCAAACAGAGGCTGATGCGGCGGGCATCGGCTATCGTCACCCCGTGTCCAACGCACCCCGAGCGCACCATGAAACACCAAGACCTGATCGCCATCGACATCCACACCCACGCCGAAGTGAGCTGCTGGAACCCCTTTGACAACTATGGCGAGGAATACGACCGCGCCGCCGACAAATTCTTTGGCAGCAACCGCCGCCCGACCATCGAAGAGACGGTGACTTATTACCGCGAGCGCAAGATCGGTCTGGTCATGTTCACGGTGGACAGCGAGTCGCAGCTGGGGCGTCGCCGCATTCCCAACGAAGAGATCGCCAAGGCCGCGCGCGACAACAGCGACATGATGATCGCCTTTGCCAGCATCGACCCGCACAAGGGCAAGATGGGCGCACGCGAAGCCGAGCGCTTGATCAAAGAGGAGGGCATCAAGGGCTTCAAGTTCCACCCCACGGTGCAGGGCTACCACCCCTACGACAAGATGGCCTGGCCCATCTACGAGGTCATCAACCACTACAAATTGCCCGCGATCTTCCACACCGGCCACAGCGGCATTGGCTCGGGCATGCGTTGCGGCGGCGGTTTGCGTCTGGCCTATAGCAACCCGATGCACCTCGACGATGTGGCGATCGACTGGCCCGACATGCAGATCGTCATGGCGCACCCGAGCTTTCCGTGGCAGGACGAGGCTTTGAGTGTGGCCACGCACAAGCCCAACGTCTGGATCGACCTGTCGGGCTGGAGCCCCAAGTATTTCCCCAAGCAATTGATCCAGTACGCCAACACGCTGCTCAAGGACCGCATCTTGTTTGGCAGCGACTACCCGCTCATCACGCCCGAGCGCTGGATGAAGGACTTTGAAGTTGCTGGTTTTCGCCCCGAGGTGATGCCCGGCATCCTGAAGGACAACGCGGTGCGTTTACTGGGTCTGGACAAAGCCGCCTGAGTTCCGGCTCAGGCCGCAGGGTTCGACCTGCGGGCGCTGTCGCGTTCTTACAGCTGGGAGGCTTCAGTCCCGGCCCCAAGGCGTGAACTTCACGGCTGCGGCCGTTACCACGCCGTACAGCACCATGGCAACTGCCACCAGCTGGTAGAAGTGGTCTGCTGTGCCCTGGTGTTGTGACAGCCAGTAGCCCGCCCCTGCCACCAGAATCAGGCGCACCGTGCCCGCCAGCACCGGCCCGATGACCTGGCCTGCACCTTGTGAGGCGAAGTACAGCGTCAGGCCCAGGCCAAAAAACGCAAAGGCCGGGCCGGCCGTCACCAGGTACTGCCGGGCATAAGCCAGCACCGCTTCGTCCTGCGTGAACAGGCGCGCCCACAGGTCCGGTGCCCAGGTGACCACCGCGCCGATCAGGGCCAGATTGAAGGCGGATACGCCGCCGGCCGTCCAGGCCACGCGCCGAGCCCGCGTCACTTGGCCAGCGCCCATGGCCATGCCCACCATGGGCACCGAGGCCACACCAATGCCAAAGGAAATCGGGATCAGTAAAAACTCCAGCCGCTGGCCGATGCCGTAACCGGCCAGCGCTTCGGTGCCCAGCTGGGCGAGCAAGCCCGTGAAGATGAGGATGGCCAGCACCGATTGCACCGGTGACAGACAGGCTGTGGCACCCACTTTGAGGATGTCGGTGAATTGCCCCGGCTGCAGCTGAAAACCCTGCCGCTGCATCCGCAGGCGACCTTGGCCTGTGACCAGGTACCACAGGAAAAACAGCACGCCTGCTGCCGTGGCCACGATGTGGCCCAGCGCCACCCCCACCATGCCCAGGGCTGGCACTGGGCCTGCGCCCAGTGCCAGCAGCCCACCCAGAACGATTTGCAAGGCGGCGGTGGCCACCAGGGCCACCGAGGGCGCACGCATGTTGCCCGTGCCGCGCAAGATCGAGGCCAGCGTGTTCAAAAGCCACACGAGCACGGCACCAGCGAACAGCACCTGACCGTAACGCACGGCCTCGTCCAGCACCGCCCCTTGGCCACCGAGCAGGGCATAAAAAGCAGGTCCCCAGATCAGGAAGATGGCGCTGTAGACCAGCCCTGCGCTCAGGCCAATCAGCAGGGCGTGCATCAGCAAGCTTTGCGCTCGCGCCAGATCCGAGGCCCCCAGTGCACGGCTGATGGCCGCCGACACACCGCCGCCCATGGCGCCAGCCGACATCATCTGGGTGAGCATGGCAAAGGGGAACACCAGTGCCATGGCCGCCAAAGGCGCTGTGCCCAGGCGACCCACATAGTAGGTTTCAGCAATGCCCACCAGCACCGTCATGACCATGGCCAACACATTCGGTGCAGACAGGCGAAGCAAGGTGGGCAGGATGGGGGCCGATAACAACCGGTTCAAATCGGAGTGAGGTGCAGTCATGGCCGTATCTTGGCAGCAGGCGCTGACTGGCCGGTAATCCGAAGTGACAGGCTGACCGCAAAGGACCTGTGGCAGCGGCAGCCGTTGCGGCGCTCAAGCCTCAGGGGCGGCATTCAGTGCGCTTTGCAGCAACTGGTCCATCGGCCAGTGGAGCAATTCGGCCAGGCGGCAGACCACCCAACGCGCTTCGGCAGGGTTGACCACCGAGGGCTCTGCCAGCAGTCCTTGTTCGCATTGCGCCAGCACCAGCTCTTCGGTGATGCCCAGGGTGAACTGCATGTTGGCAGCCTGCTCGGTCAGCAAATTGGCCAGGTCTTCGCACAGTTCATAGCGCGCCGCCAGGTCGTGCAGACCCAAAGTGGGTTTGATCTTGCCGGGTGGCACATAAAGTGCCGTGAAAGTCGGCGGGATGTGGATCTGGAATTCTTCGGTCATGGTCTTGGTTGAGGCAGGGGTGAATTAACGCACAGACGCGTGCGCGCCGATTTTTTTTAATGGTGTCAACGCCGTTCCTCTTGTGCCGCCCCGGCAGTTTGAAGGCATGCAAGTCAGCGGTGTTATCCACTTTGAAAGGACATTTTTATGCGTTCGCTTGCCCCTCTGCCCACTTTGACATTGACCTTGCTGGCCTTGTGCGCCGGCTCTGTGATGGCGCAAAACCCCACTGGACCCAAAACCCGCGCACAAGTGCAAAACGAACTCAGGGAGGCGGTCCGCACCGGCAACATGCCCGCTGGCGGTGAGTCAGGCCTGATGCTCAACGAGGTCAATCCATCGGCCTACCCACCCAAAACGGTTGAACCCTGCAAGACCCGCGAACAGGTTCGTGCCGAGCTGGAAGAGGCCAAACGCACCGGCAACGTGATGGCTGCGGGCGAGGTGGGTTGCTTGCTCAATGAACTCAACCCGACAGCTTATCCGCCCAAGCCAACGGTGCCTTGCAAGACCCGTGAGCAGGTCAAGGCCGAACTTGACGAAGCCAGGCGCACCGGCACCATGCCCGCCAACGACGAAAGCGGCTGCATGCTCAAAGACCTGTATCCGGACCTGTATCCGAAAAAATAACAGGCTGCGACCCCGGCACGCCTTTTGAAACCTGGCCCTCAGACATGAATGTGAAGCATGGTCTGAGGGGGCCGGGTTTTCAGGCCTTCTTCACGAATTCGGTTTTCAGCTGCATCGGCCCGAAACCCTCGATCTTGCAATCGATGTCATGGTCGCCGTCGATCAGTCGGATGTTCTTGACTTTGGTGCCCACTTTGACCACGGCAGAAGAGCCCTTGATCTTCAGGTCCTTGATCAGGGTGACGCTGTCCCCGTCTTGCAGCACATGGCCATGGGCATCTTTCCAGACTTTGGCGGCCTCTGTCGCTGCGGCTTCGTTGGGGTTCCATTCGTGCGCGCAACTGGGGCAGATCAGCAAATCACCATCCTTGTAGGTGTATTCATCGCGGCATTGGGGGCAGGCGGGCAGTGTGTTCATGCGGGACAGCTCTGAAAGCCAGCATTGTCGCCTTGAAATGACGGCCCAACCCGGTGCGGAACCCGGTGCGGGCCAGCAGGGCTTGTTTCTGCTCCAGGTGTCAGTGCAGGCGAGAGCGGTTTTTCAGTTCACGGCCGCTCGTCCGGGTTTGTGGACGCAGGGTCGGGCCCGTCGCTGCGGGCTTGCGCCTCAAGCCTGGCCTTTTCCAGCGCTCGCTGCTGCCGCGTTTTTGCCTGGGCCTTTCGCACATCGTGCATCTGCCAGAACGCAAACACAAACACCAGTCCGAAAATGCCCAATTCCAGCCAAATGCCCATGACCGTGCTCCTGCAGCTGTGAACAGTCCTGCATCGTAGCCAGGAATGGCCCGCCCCCCATCGCATGAGGCCGATGGTCCTTCAACGTGTGGGGGGCATTGCCAGCACCGGGGTGAAACGCATGAGTGTCAACACGGGTTGACATGCATGCAAATCACTATATATTGACACTCATGTCTGTCAGCTTGTGTTGACAGGTCTTCCTTTTTGGAGCTCCCATGAGTCTCTTGTCACGCGCTGAACAAGCTTTAAGCACACATTTTGATCAGGCTGCTGGCACTGGCGCCCCGCTCAAGCTGGTGGCCGCCATGCGGCATGCGGTCTTTTCGGGCGGCGCCCGCATCCGCCCCCAGCTGTGCATGGCCGTGGCCACGGCCTGCGGTGACGATGTGCCCCAGCTGACCAATGCCGCCGCCGTGGCCCTGGAGTTGATGCATTGCGCATCGCTGGTGCACGACGACATGCCTGCCTTTGACAACGCCGACACCCGGCGTGGCCTGCCCACGGTGCACAAGGCCTACAGTGAACCGCTGGCGCTGCTGGCCGGTGATGGCCTGATCGTCATGGCCTACCGTGTCCTGCTGCAAGCCGGGGCGCAGCGGCCTGATCGCCTGATTCGGCTGATGGACAACATGACCACCGGCGTGGGCTTGCCGCATGGCATCGTCGCCGGACAGGCCTGGGAGTGCGAGACCAGCGCCGACCTGGGTGAATACCAGCGCGCCAAGACCGGGGCCTTGTTCGTCTCGGCCACTTGCGCCGGGGCGCTCAGCTGCGGGCACGAGCCCGAGCCTTGGGCGCCTTTGGGTGCCTATTTGGGCGAGGCCTACCAGGTGGCCGACGACATCCGCGACGTGATCGCCGACGCCGCCACCTTGGGCAAACCTGCAGGCCAGGACGCCCTGCACGCCCGACCCAGCTCGGCCCAGGCGCTGGGGTTGGATGGGGCCATTGCCCACTTTGACCACCTGATCGCGCAGGCCGGCACCTCGATTCCGGCTTGCTCGTGCCGTGACATCTTGCGCCAGCTGGTCCAGCTTGAAGCCGAGCGCCTGGTGCCCAAGGCCCTGTGCGAGGGCTATTTCAAGACCCACCCGGCAATGACTGCGGCCCGCACCCGTGCCCCGCATTGAGCGAACAGCCCGCAAGACACCAAGGAAGCCGCATGTCCCAACCTCTGGATTTGGCCGCCATGCAGGCCCACACCGCCCCCACTTCTTTCAAGGACGCTTGGCAGGCCCGCCTGGAGCGTTGGTACGCGCACCCCGGTCTGTATCGCTGGTCGCTGCGCAATCCGCTCACGCGCTGGCTCACGCGCCGCCGCACCCGCAAGTTGTTTGATCTCATGGCCGGGTTCGTGCACAGCCAGGTGCTGCTCGGCTGTGTGCGGCTGGACCTGTTTCGCGCACTCCACCAAGCACCCGCCAACCTGACGGATTTGTCGCGCCGCACAGGGCTGGCCCCGGCTGTGTTGCAGCGTTTGCTGCTGTCGGCCGTGGCGTTGGGCCTCTTGGAGCACCGCAGCCAAGGCCGTTTTGGCCTGGGCCCGCTGGGCGTGCCACTGGCGCAACACGAAGGCATTGCCCAGATGATTGAGCACAACCACCTGCTCTACCAGGACATGCAGGACCCGGTGCAGTTCTTGAACAACGCCTGGAGCGGCGGCATGGCCGAGTACTGGCCCTATGCCCACGAAAAACCCGCTGTCCAGATGCCCGCAGAGCAGGTGGACAAGTTCACCCGCTACTCGCAGCTCATGGCCGCCTCGCAGGGCTTTGTGGTGCAAGAGATCCTGTCGTCCTACTTTTTTGACGAACACCGCTGTGTGCTCGATGTCGGGGCGGGCAAAGGCCGCTTTGTGAGTGAACTGGCTGCACACGCGCCGCACCTGCAGTTCAAGATGTTCGATCTGCCCCCCGTGCTGGCGCTGGCCCGCGAAGGCCTGCAGGCCAAGGGTTTGACGCAGCGCGTGAGCCTGCACCCGGGCAGCTTTCTGGACGACCCGCTGCCCGAAGGCGCTGACCTGATCACCCTGGTGCGCGTGGCACACGACCACCCCGATGCGGTGGTGCGGCAGATTCTTCAAAAAGCCCATGCCGCCTTGCCCGTAGGTGGCGTCATGTTGCTGGCCGAGCCCATGGCCCAGCCCGACGAAGAAGCCGGCCAGCCCGAGGCCTCGGTCGATGCCTACTTCCATTTTTACCTGCTGGCCATGGGGGCAGGGCGGCTGCGCACGCCCCAAGAGCTGCAAACCATGATGCAAGAGGCGGGTTTTACCCATGTGGAGCAGGTGCCCAACGCCATGCCCATCCATGCACGCATCCTTGTGGGGCGTAAATCTCAGTGTTTACCCTTGGTTTCCGAGAATAGTGTCAATTAACTTTGACATGTTGTGATGTAAAGCAAAGAATACAAGCATGAAATCCCAAGCCGTTGTCTTCAACAGTCCCAAGCAACTGAGCTTGCAGACGCTGGACCTGCCCGAATTGCAGGCCGGTCAGCTGGACGTGGCGGTCGAATACAGCGGCATCAGCACCGGCACCGAGCGCATGCTCTGGGACGGCAGCATGCCGCCTTTCCCGGGCATGGGCTACCCGCTGGTGCCCGGTTACGAGACGGTGGGCCGCGTGGTCCGCGCCGCCTCGGACTCCGGCGTGCAAGCCGGTCAGCGCGTGTTTGTGCCGGGTGCCAATTGCTTCAACGGGGTCAAAAGCCTGTTTGGTGGCGCCGCTTCGCGACTGGTGGTCACTGCGCAAAAAGTCGTGCCCGTGGCCGAACACCTGGGCGCGCAATCGGTGCTGCTGGCGCTGGCCGCCACGGCCTACCACGCCGTCTCGGGTGGTGGGCAGCAAGACCCGTTTGAAGCCCCCGAACTCATCGTGGGCCACGGCGTCATGGGTCGTCTGCTGGCGCGCCTCACGGTGGCGGCTGGCCTGCCAGCGCCTACCGTGTGGGAAACCCAGACCGAACGCTCTGCCGGTGCCGAAGGCTACACCGTGGTGCAACCGCAAGACGACCCGCGCCGCGACTACCGCACCATTTACGACGTGAGCGGCGACGGCGGTCTGCTCAATGGCCTGATCCAGCGCCTTCGCCCCGGTGGCGAGCTGGTGCTGGCCGGTTTCTACAAACAAGACCTTTCCTTTGCCTACGCCCCGGCCTTCATGCGCGAAGCGCGCATGCGCATCGCCGCCGAGTGGAAGCGCCCCGATCTGTTGGCCGTCAACGAGCTGGTGAACACCGGCCGTTTGTCGCTCGACGGTTTGATCACCCACACCCAGCCATCGACGCATGCTGGTTCTGCCTACGAGACCGCCTTCGGAGATGCGAGCTGTCTCAAGATGATCCTGGATTGGAGTGCCTCCGCATGAACACCGAAACAACAACCCAACCTATCAAATTCGTCGAAGTGCTGCGTCGCGAGGCCGACGTGGAGCCCGATGCGGTCAGCACCAGCGAAGTGACCAAAGAGACGCAAATCATTGCCATCTACGGCAAGGGCGGCATTGGCAAAAGCTTCACGCTGGCCAACCTGTCTTACATGATGGCGCAGCAGGGCAAAAAAGTGCTGCTCATCGGCTGCGACCCCAAGAGCGACACCACGAGTTTGTTGTTCGGCGGCAAGGCCTGCCCCACCATCATCGAGACCTCGTCGCGCCTCAAACTCTCCGGCCAGGCCGTGAGCATTGGCGACGTGTGCTTCAAGCGCGATGGCGTGTTTGCCATGGAGTTGGGTGGCCCCGAAGTCGGTCGCGGCTGCGGCGGGCGCGGCATCATCCACGGCTTTGAAACGCTCGAAAAACTCGGCTTCCACGACTGGGGTTTTGACTACGTGCTGCTCGACTTTTTGGGTGATGTGGTCTGCGGCGGCTTTGGCCTGCCCATTGCCCGCGACATGTGCCAAAAAGTCATCGTGGTGGCCAGCAACGACTTGCAGTCGCTGTATGTGGCCAACAACGTGTGCAGCGCAGTGGAGTATTTCCGCAAGCTCGGCGGCAACGTGGGCGTGGCCGGCATGGTCATCAACAAAGACGACGGCACGGGCGAAGCCCAGGCCTTTGCCAACAACGCAGGCATCCCGGTGCTGGCCGCCATTCCGGCCAACGAAGACATCCGCCGCAAGAGCGCCAGCTACGAGATCATCGGCCGGCCTGACGGCGAGTGGGGCCCGCTGTTTGCCGAACTGGCCAAGAACGTGGCCGAGGCACCGCCTCAGCGTCCCAAGCCACAAACGCAAGACCAATTGCTGGGCCTGTTCAGCGCCGATGTGGTCGGTCGCAATGTGGTGCTCGAGCCCGCCACCGTGTTCGACATGGTCGGCAAGCACGAAGACATCAAGCCCTCGCTGGAAGTCGTCTACGACGCGGCCTGAACGCCGCTGCAGACACACCCACAGGAACAGGCCATGACACGCACCATCCCGATTCACCCCAGCACCGACGCCCCCAACCCCGCAGGGTTGTCAGGCGACGGCCTGGGTTGCCACGCCGGCACCGAGGCCATGGTGACCGCCGCCAAAGAAGCGGGCAAGTCCGAGGTGCTCGACCAATACGCCCGCGATTACCCGCGCCAGCCCGATGCCGGTCCGCACGACCAGCCGCAAAGCATGTGCCCGGCCTTTGGCTCGCTGCGCGTGGGTCTGCGCATGAAGCGGACCGCGACCATCTTGTCGGGTTCGGCCTGCTGCGTGTACGGCCTGACCTTCACCTCGCATTTTTACGGCGCACGCCGCAGCGTGGGCTATGTGCCCTTCAACTCCGAGTCGCTGGTCACAGGCAAGCTGTTTGAAGACATCCGCGAAGCGGTGCACGCCGAAGCCGACCCGAGCCAGGTCGACACCGTCATCATCATCAACCTGTGTGTGCCCACCGCCAGCGGTGTGCCGCTGCAGCTGCTGCCCCAAGAGATCAACGGCGTGCGCATCATTGGCATCGATGTGCCCGGTTTTGGCGTGCCCACGCATGCCGAAGCCAAAGACGTGCTGGCCGGGGCGATGCTGAAATACGCCCGCGAAGAAATCATGAGCGGCCCGGTGGCCGCACCCCGCGCGGGGCGTGGCGACAAGCCCTCGGTGGCGCTGCTGGGCGAAATGTTCCCGGCCGATCCGGTCATCATCGGCCAGATGCTCGCCCCCATGGGCCTGGCCGCAGGCCCGGTGGTGCCCACCCGCGAGTGGCGCGAGTTGTACGCCGCACTCGACTGCTCGGTGGCCGCCGCCATCTACCCGTTTTACACCGCCAGCGTGCGCGAATTCAAAGCCGCAGGTCGCCCCGTCGTGGGCTCGGCCCCGGTGGGCCTGGAAGGCACGCAAGACTGGTTGCAAAACATCGGCCAGGCCGCTGGCATTGCGCAGGCGCAGATCGATGTGGCGCGCAACCAGTCGCTGGCGCAAATGCGCGGCCTCTTGATGCAAAAGCCGATCTCGGGCCGCATCACCCTGAGCGGCTACGAAGGCTCGGAGTTGTTGGTGGGTCGCTTGCTCATCGAGTGTGGTGCTGATCTGCGCTACGTGGGCTCGGCATGTCCTGCGACCGAATGGAACGCACAAGACATTGCCTGGCTGCAGGCCAAGGGCGTGCAGGTGCAAATGCGCGCCTCGCTCGAGCAAGACCTCAATGCCATGTACGAGTATCGGCCGCAGTTGGCCATCGGCACCACCCCAGTGGTGCAGATCGCCAAGCAAAACAGCGTGCCATCGCTCTACTTCACCAACCTGATTTCCGCCCGTCCCTTGATGGGTGTGGCCGGTGCCGGATCGCTGGTGCAGGTGGTGCAAGCGGCCATGGGCAACCAGGCCCGCTTTGACGCCATGAAGGATTTCTTTGGTGATGTGGGGGCAGGCCACGCCGCTGGCGTTTGGGAATCGGTGCCCAAAGACCGACCCGAGTTCAAGGCCGAAACCCGCCGCCAGATTGAAAAGCTCTTGAAAAAGCGCAAAGCCGAGGAGATGGGTTCATGAACCAAGTGTCTCCCCCTCACAGTAGCGTGGCCAAACCCAAGTCGCCTCTCATCCTCGACCACGACCGCGCAGGCGGTTACTGGGGCGCGGTGTATGTGTTCACCGCCATCAAAGGTTTGCAGGTGGTGATTGACGGCCCGGTGGGCTGCGAAAACCTGCCCGTGACCTCGGTGCTGCATTACACCGACGCTTTGCCGCCCCACGAGTTGCCGATTGTGGTGACCGGTCTGGCCGAAGAGCAGCTCGGCCGTGAAGGCACGGAAGGCGCGATGAAACGGGCGCATGCCACGCTCGACCCCGAGTTGCCCGCGGTGGTGGTGACCGGCTCGATTGCCGAGATGATCGGTGGCGGCGTCACGCCCGAAGGCACCAACATCGCCCGCTTTTTGCCGCGCACCATCGACGAAGACCAATGGCAATGCGCCAACCGCGCCATGTACTGGCTGTGGAGCGAATACGGTCTGCGCAAAGTGCCTGCCCGCAAGCCTTTTGAAGACCGTCCGGCGGGCGAAAAGCCCCGTGTCAACATCATCGGCCCCTGCTACGGCACTTTCAACAGTGCCAGCGACCTGGCCGAGATCCGCCGCCTGGTGCAAGGCATCGGTGCCGAGGTCAACATGGTCTTCCCGCTGGGCAGCCACCTGGCCGATGTGTCACGCCTGGTCGAAGCTGACGTGAACATCTGCATGTACCGCGAGTTTGGCCGCATGCTGTGCGAGGCGCTGGAGCGCCCTTATTTGCAAGCGCCGATTGGCCTGCACAGCACCACCAACTTCCTGCGCAAATTGGGTGAGTTGCTGCATCTGGACCCCGAGCCTTTCATCGAGCGCGAAAAGCACACGACGCTCAAGCCCATGTGGGACCTGTGGCGCTCGGTCACGCAAGACTTTTTTGCCACCGCCAGTTTTGCCGTGGTGGCGGGCGAGACCTATTCGCGGGGGCTGAAAAACTTCCTCGAAAACGAAATGGGCTTGCCCTGTCGCTTCAGCGTGTCGCGCACCGCGGGCACCAAGACGGACAACGCCGCCGTGCGCGAACTGGTCAAAACGCAAACGCCGCTGATCATGTTCGGCAGCTACAACGAGCGCATGTACCTGAGCGAGATCTCGGGCGGCAGCCCCATGCGCGCCGCTTTCATTCCCGCGTCCTTTCCCGGCGCCATCATCCGCCGCCACACCGGTACCCCCTTCATGGGCTACAGCGGTGCGAGCTATGTGATCCAGGAGGTGTGCAACGCGCTGTTCGATGCGCTGTTCCACATCCTGCCGCTGGGCACCGAGATGGACAAGGTGGAAGCCACCCAGGCGCGTGGTGTGGTCGCCCCCAACGCCAGCTGGCAAGACCAGGCCCAGCAGCGCCTGCGCGATGTGGTGCAAAGCCAGCCGGTGCTGGTGCAGATTTCTGCGGCCAAGCGCTTGCGCGACCAGGCCGAACAACTCTCGCAGGCCCAAGGCCACAGCGAGGTGACCGAAGCCCATGTGAACGCGGCCAGCCGCGAGCTGGGTCTGGGGGTGACGGCATGAGCGCACCAGCCTTTCAAACAAACACGGGTGCTGCCCCTGGCAGTGCCTTTTACGGAATGTCGTGGCCTTTGGCTGCGGATGCCCATCTGCGCGGGCTGTGCGCAACCCGGGTCGCAAGGCCTCTTTAAAAGGAGCAAAACATGTCCACCAAGACATCAATTTCCGGACTCACCGATGAGGAAGCCCAGGAGTTCCACCATTACTGGATGCAGGGCACCGTGGGCTTTACAGCAGTTGCTGTGCTGGCCCACATCCTGGTCTGGGCGTGGCGTCCCTGGTTCTGATTCAGAGCCTGTTTTTTCATCCATAGATTGACGGAGTCACTGTCATGCAAAACACAACCCACCTCAACGAGGACCATTCGCGTGCGGATGAGTCCCCTGCGTTCTGGTCCATTTTCCTCATCGGATTCGGATGTCTGTTCGTGGTCGTCGTACTGGCCAAACTGGTCGGCGTTCACTGGCGGGATCTGCTGCCCGGTGCAGAAGATGCCAAGAGCATGAGTCAGGGTGTGAAAGCTGCGGTGTACACCTTCATGTCCCACATCATTTAGGAGATTCACCATGTGGAGAATTTGGCGACTTTACGACCCTTTGCGTGCCATGGTACTGCAGGGCATTTTCTTGTTTGGCCTGGCCGCGATGATTCACCTCATCTTGCTCAGCACCAACAAATTCAACTGGCTCGACGGTGCGAAAAAACCCGTCGCTGCATCGGCGCAAAACTCGCCGCTGCCGACTTCGGTGGCATCGCTCGCCGCACCCAAGTCCTGATCCAGGACTTGCCGTTCAGAAGCCGTCATTGACCTCGTGTCAAGGCGGCGTCTGTTGATCCACTGATGCAGGAGGACCCAACCATGGCCATGCTGAATTTTGAGAAAAAGTACCGTGTTCGCGGTGGTACCCTGCTGGGTGGTGATTTGTTCGACTTCTGGGTCGGACCGTTTTACGTCGGTTTCTTCGGCGTCACAACCCTGTTCTTTTCGTTCCTGGGCACGGCCCTCATCTTGTGGGGCGCCTCACAAGGGCCCACCTGGAACCTCTGGCAGATCAGCATCGCACCGCCTGATCTGTCGTATGGCCTGCGCTTTGCGCCCCTGATGGAAGGCGGCCTGTGGCAGCTCATCACGGTGTGCGCCATCGGGGCATTTGGCTCGTGGATGATGCGCGAGGTCGAAATCTGCCGCAAGCTGGGCATGGGCTTTCATGTGCCTGTGGCCTTCGGTGTGGCCATCTCGGCTTATGTCACTTTGGTGGTGGTGCGGCCGGTGCTCATGGGCGCCTGGGGCCACGGCTTTCCGTACGGCATCTACAGCCACCTCGACTGGGTGTCCAACGTGGGCTACCAGTACCTGCACTTTCACTACAACCCGGCGCACATGATCGCCGTGAGTTTCTTCTTCGCCAGCGTGTTTGCCTTGTCGCTGCACGGCGGTTTGATCTTGTCGTCCACCAACCCCGCACCGGGCACTGTGGTCAAGACACCCGAGCACGAAGACACGTTCTTCCGCGACATCATCGGCTACTCGATCGGCACCTTGGGCATCCACCGCCTGGGCCTGTTCCTGGCGCTGGCGGCCGTGTTGTTCAGCGCCCTGTGCATCGTGCTCAGCGGCCCCTTCTGGAGCCGTGGCTGGCCCGAGTGGTGGAGCTGGTGGCTGAACATGCCGATCTGGTCCCAGTGGCCACTCTGATTCGGACTGCACGCAGCCCGAACCCCAAGAATTGAGGAGTACCGCAAATGGCCGACTATCAAAACCTGTTCACCACGGTGCAAGCCGTGGGTCCAGTCCACCACGGGGTGGAACTCGGACACGGCAACAGCCCCCGCACGGGGCAGCCCCTGATCAACTACTGGATTGGCAAACTGGGCAATGCCCAGCTTGGCCCCATCTACCTCGGTGGTCTGGGTCTGGCTTCGCTCGTGTTCGGCTTGATCGCCTTTACCCTGATCGGCATGAACATGCTGGCCTCGGTCAACTACGACCCGATCCAGTTTGTGCGCCAACTGTTCTGGCTCTCGCTGGAGCCGCCACCGCCCAGCTACGGCCTGAGCATGCCGCCGCTCAACCAAGGTGGCTGGTTCCTCATCGTGGGCCTGTTCCTCACCGCATCGGTCATGTTCTGGTGGGCCCGCACCTACCGCCGCGCGGTCGAGCTGGGCATGGGCACACACATCGCCTGGGCTTTTGCTGCAGCCATCTGGTTGTTCCTGGTGCTGGGCTTGTTCCGCCCCATCCTGATGGGTTCTTGGGGTGAGGCGGTGCCTTACGGCATCTTCTCCCACCTGGACTGGACGGCGGCTTTCTCGTTGCGCTACGGCAACCTGTTCTACAACCCCTTCCACGCGCTGTCCATCGTGTTCTTGTATGGCTCGGCCTTGCTGTTTGCCATGCACGGTGCGACCATTTTGGCGGTGACCCGCTTTGGCGGTGAGCGCGAGATCGAGCAGATCACCGACCGGGGCACGGCCTCGGAACGTGCAGCCTTGTTCTGGCGCTGGACCATGGGCTTCAACGCGACCATGGAATCGATTCACCGCTGGGCCTGGTGGTTCGCTGTGCTGTGCCCCATCACCGGCGGCATCGGCATCTTGCTGACCGGCACCGTGGTCGACAACTGGTACCTCTGGGCCATCAAGCATGGCGTGGCACCACCGTACCCCGAAATCTTTCCAGCGGTGGTGGACCCCGCGCTGAGCACAGGAGCCAAGCCATGAACACCCACACCCTCCACAAAACGCATTGGACAAGACGCCTGGCCCAAGGTCTGGGCCTGGCACTGGTGGGCCTGGTGCTCGCTGGTTGCGAGCGCCCGATTCCAGAGACGGTGCAAAGCGGCTACCGCGGCACCGGCATGGCGCAGGTCTACAACGCCCGTCTGCTCGAAGTCAAAACCGAAAAAAACCAGCCGCCGGTGGCGATCCCTTCACCGGGCTCTGACGGACCCAAGGCCGCGCAGGCCTACAAGAACGTCAAGGTGCTGGGCCATCTGAGTGTGGGCGAGTTCAACCGCCTGATGGTCTCGATGACCAGCTGGGTGGCCCCGCAAGAAGGCTGCGGCTATTGCCATGCCTTGCCCAACTTTGAAGACGACAGCAAATACACCAAGGTGGTGGCGCGGCGCATGGTCGAGATGACGCAGCACATCAACGCCGACTGGCAGCCGCACGTCGCGCAGACCGGCGTGACCTGCTACACCTGCCACCGGGGTGAGCCGGTGCCCAATGCCATCTGGTTCAAGTCCGATCCTCAGCCGCAAGGCTCGAACTTCATCGGTGACAAGGCCGGACAGAACACCCCTTCGCCGGTGGTCAATTTGTCCTCGCTGCCCAACGACCCGTTCACCCCCTTCCTGCTGGACAAGCAGAACATCCGCGTGAATGGTCCCACCGCGCTGCCTTCGGGCAACCGCCAGTCGATCAAGCAGGCCGAGTGGACCTATGGCTTGATGACGCACATGTCGACCTCGCTGGGCGTGAACTGCACCTACTGCCACAACACCCAGTCCTTCCAGAATTGGGAGAACAGCCCACCACAACGCGTGACGGCCTGGCACGGCATCCGCATGGCGCGGGACCTGAACCTGACCTACATGGAGCCTTTGACCGAAGTCTTCCCGGCGCACCGCAAGGGCCCGCTGGGTGACGTGGCCAAGCTCAACTGCGCCACCTGCCACCAGGGCGCGTACAAGCCTCTGAACGGTGCGCCCATGGCCAAGGACTTTCCCGAGTTGCTCAAACCCGCTTTGGCTGCGTCCAAAGTCGCGGCCAAGTAGTACGCAAGCCACCGCACCTTTGCCGGACGCCCGTCATGGAAGCCATCGCCAACCTTCATGACCCGCTGTCTGGTGTGGTGGTGGTGTTGCTGGCCGACTTCTTGCGCCAGCACCAGGGATGGGGCTGGCTGCGCCTGGTGGCCGGAGCCACGCCCTACAAGGAGGTGCCGGGCCTGACCATGGTCAAGGTCATGGGCAGTGGCCACGGCGGGGGTTTTAGCCTGCGCCCCAGTGCCACGCACCAGGGCCTGATCTGCACGTTCACCCACCTCGATCTGGCCCTGCAGTTTCTGGACAGCCCGGCGGTGCAGGCTTACCGCAGCCGTGCGCGTGAATGCTGGAGCGGCGTGATGGCGGTGCAATCGGCGCGCGGCCACTGGGACAAGCAAGCCTGGCAGGCCAGCAGCGCCCAATCACTGGGAGAGACAGGTCAAGATGCTGCGCAAGCGCCAGGCCCCTTCGCTGTGCTGACACGCGCCAGCATTGTGCCCACCAAGGCCATGGCCTTCTGGCGTTATGCCCCGGCGGCCCAGGCTGACCTCGACCAATCCCCCGGTTGCCTGTTGGCCATGGGCTTGGGCGAGGCGCCCTTGGTGCGCCAATGCACCTTCAGTTTGTGGCAAGACACGGCATCGATGCTGAACTACGCCCACCAGGGTGCGCACCAGGTGGCCAGTGCAGCGGCCTACAAACACCAGTTTTTTTCCGAGTCGCTGTTCGTGCGCATGCAGGTGCTGCAGATGGCCGGGGTCTGGAAAGGTCAGCCTTTTCAGTTTGACAACGCTTCGCCTCTTGGCGCTGCCGTGGCGCTGGACACTGCACCCGTTGTGGATACGCCCCGTCTGGAGCTCAGCCATGTCTGAGCCACGTGTCGTCATCGTCGGCGCGGGCATGGGCGGCTTGTGCAGCGCCATCTTGTTGGCGCACCAGGGGCTGAATGTCACCGTGGTCGAAGCCTCGGGCGCGCCCGGTGGCAAAGTGCACAGCCGCGAGGTGAACGGCGCACACATCGACAGCGGCCCCACCGTGTTCACCATGCGCTGGGTGTTCGACGACTTGCTGCGCAGCGTGGGCACCAGCGTCGAGGCCGAGATGCGCATCACGCCGCTGCAGGTGCTCGCCCGCCACTTCTGGCCCGATGGCAGTCAGCTCGATTTGTCGGCCGATGCGCAAGAGAGTGAAGCGGCCATTGCCGCTTGGTCCAGTGGCGATGAGGCGCGGCGATTCAGGGATTTTTGTAAAACCACGCGCCAACTTTACGCCACGCTCGAAGGCCCGATGATCCGCGCCCAGCGCCCCAGCATGGGCGGCTTCATGGGCGACTTGGGGTTCAAAGGCTTGGGCGTGTTGGCCCAACTGGGCCCCATGCGCAGCCTGTGGCAGCAACTGGGCCAGCAGTTTTCCGATCCGCGTTTGCGCCAGCTGTTTGCACGCTACGCCACCTATTGCGGCTCATCGCCTTGGCAGTCGCCCGCCACGCTCATGCTGATCGCGCAGGTCGAGATGGACGGGGTCTGGTCGGTCGAAGGCGGCATGGTCGGCATGGCCCAGGCACTGGCCCGTGTGGCGCGCCGCCGAGGTGCGGTGTTCCGCTACCACAGCACCTGCCAGCGCATCGAGCAGCGCCAGGGCCGTGTGTGCGGGGTGCAGCTGCAGTCGGGCGAATTTTTACCGGCCGAGCGGGTCATCTTCAATGGCGATGCTACGGCTTTGCGCCAGGGCTTGTTGGGCGAGGACATGCGCCGCGCCGTGCCACAAGCCGCACCGCCAAGATCCCTGTCGGCCTTGACCTGGTCCATGCATACCCCCGCCGATGGCGTGGCGCTGGACCGGCACAACGTGTTTTTTCAGAGCACTTACGCCAGCGAGTTCGAAGATATTTTTGAGCGCCAGCGCCTGCCCGAGCAGCCCACGGTCTATGTCTGTGCGCAAGACCGGCCTGCGCCCTTGGACCCAGGCCAGGCCGAGCGCATTTTTTGTTTGGTCAACGCCCCCGCCAGCGGTGATGGCAACGCAATCACCGAGGAGGCTTTAGAACAATGCCAAACGCACACCTTTCAGCACCTTCGCAGGCTGGGCCTGAGCCTGACGCCCACCACGGCCAACAGCCTGCGCACGACGCCGCAGGATTTTCATCAGCGCTTTCCGGCCAGCGGCGGGGCACTGTACGGGCAGGCGACGCACGGTTGGACCTGCATCTTCAGCAGACCTGGCTCCACCACACCCCTGCAGGGCTTGTATCTGGCGGGGGGCAGCGTGCACCCGGGACCGGGCGTGCCGATGGCGGCGCTGTCCGGGCAGCGGGCGGCCGAGGCGCTGATGGCGAGCCTCGCTTCGACCAGCACGTTCCCGACGGGGGCTACCTTTGGTGGTATGTCGACGCCATGAGTGACGATGGCCAGCACGGCATCACCCTCATCGCGTTTGTGGGCAGTGTGTTCTCGCCGTATTACGCCTGGGCGCGTGGGCGTGGCCAGGCCCATGCCGACAACCACTGCGCCCTGAATGTCGCCATCTACAGCAAAGGCCAAGGCCGTTGGGCCATGACCGAGCGCGGCCAGCGCCACTGCCACCGAACCGCGCGCCAGTTCACCATCGGCCCGAGCCAACTCAGCTGGGATGGCGACTGCCTGACCATCGACATCGACGAAGTGTGTGTGCCTGTTCCTCGCCGTGTGCGCGGCCGCATCAAGCTCTGGCCGCAGCAGCTGTTTGGCTATTCCACGCCACTGGATGTGAACGGGCGTCACCGCTGGGGGCCGCTGGCTCCGGCCTCGCGCATCGAAGTTGACCTGAGCGCCCCCGACCTGAAGTGGCAAGGCCATGCGTACCTGGACTCCAACGAAGGCGACGAGCCGGTGGATCGGGGCTTTCACACCTGGGACTGGTCACGCGCCCGCATGCGCGACGGCAGCACCGTGGTCTTTTACGACATGCAAGCGCCCGGCACCGATGACCGCGTGCTGTCGCTGCGCTTCACGCCCCAGGGCACGGTCGAGTCCATCGCCACGCCGCCGGTGCAGCGCCTGCCCAAGACGGGTTGGCGCATCGATCGGCGCATGCGCAGCACGCAAGCTGTGCGGGTGCACGAACAACTCGAAGACACGCCGTTTTACCAGCGTGCGCTGCTGCAATTTGACTACGCGGGCGAGCCCTTGCTTGCCTTTCATGAAACCCTGTCGGTGCCGCGTCTGGTGTCACCGGCGGTTCAAGCCATGCTGCCCTGGCGCATGCCACGGCGGGCTTGAGATGAACACCCTTGAATCTGCTTTCAAGGCAACCCCATTCCTGGCCGTGGTGGCCATGAATAGCCCTCGTGCGGGCCGTGCACGTCTTCTGCAAGGAGAAAACTATGTCTAACTCAGACAAAGTCTGGCCAACGGGACTGACCGAGGCCGAATCGGAAGAGATTCACCGCAATCTCATCCAGGGTACGCAGATTTTCGGCATGATTGCCGCATTCGCTCATCTGCTGGCCTACATCTATTCACCCTGGCTCAAGTAAAGGAGACACAACATGATCTACTCGAAAATGTGGTGTGTGGTGAAACCTTCGGTCGGTATCCCGGTGTTCATTGCGGCTGTGGCGATTGCGTCCTTCAGCGTGCACCTGGCTCTGACCATCAACACCTCCTGGGTGAAAAACTTCCTCAACGGCGGCGCCAAAGTGGTCGCTGCTGCGCCTGCTGCAGACGCGACGGTGAAGAAGTAAAGGGTGCAAGCCCGAACGGCCAGACGCGCAAGCGTCTGGTCTTTCCTGTATGAACAAAACAAAAACACGATCCTCTCTTGCGCATGTGCTGGCCAGCATGGGCCCGCGTTTTTTGCCTTTTGCGGACGCCGCCAGCGATGATTTGCCGCTGTCCCGTCTGCTGCGCTTGTCGCTGTTTCAAATTTCTGTCGGCATGGCCATGGTCATGCTGGTGGGCACCCTCAACCGCGTGATGATCGTCGAGCTGCAAGTGCCGGCCACGCTGGTGTCGCTGATGGTGGCCCTGCCTTTGCTTGTGGCGCCGTTTCGGGCGCTGATTGGTTTTCGTTCGGACAACCACCGCTCGCAACTGGGCTGGCGGCGTGTGCCTTACATCTGGATGGGCAGCTTGCTGCAGTTTGGTGGCTTTTCCATCATGCCTTTTGCGCTGTTGGTGCTGGCCGGTGCCGGCCAGGCCAGCCAGGCCCCCGCTTGGGTGGGGCTGGTGGGTGCCGCAGGAGCCTTCGTGCTGGTGGGCATCGGCATGCACACCGTGCAAACCGCGGGTCTCGCCTTGGCCACCGACCTGGCGCCCCCCGAGCGCCAGCCCCAGGTGGTCGGCCTCATGTATGTGATGCAGCTGGTCGGCATGATCGGCAGCGCCTTGATGTTGGGTCATTTGCTGCGTGACTACAGTCCGGGCCAGCTGATCCGCGTGGTGCAGGCCGTGGCGGTGATGACCTTGGCGCTCAACGTGATCGCCCTGTGGAAGCAGGAGCCGCGCAGCCGCCTGCGCAAACCGGGCACGCCCATCGAACACACTTTCGCACAAGCCTGGCAACTCTTTTGCCAAGGCCCGAACACCTTGCGGCGTTTGCTGGCGGTGGGCCTGGGCACCATGGCCTTCACCATGGAAGACGTCTTGCTGGAGCCGTATGGCGGCGAGATCTTGAGCCTGAGCGTGTCCACCACCACCTTGCTCACGGCCAATCTGGCCTTGGGCGGTCTGATGGGTTTTGCTTGGGCTTCGCGTGTGCTCAGCCGCGGCGCTGACGCCTACCGCATGGCCAGCTGGGGCGCCTGGGTGGGCGTGCCCGCCTTTGTGGCCGTCATGGCCTCGGCCACGCTGGCATCGCCCCTGCTGTTTGCCGGCGGTATTTTCCTGATTGGTCTGGGCGGCGGGCTGTTTGCCCACGGCACCCTGACGGCCACCATGCAAATGGCCCCACCCGAACAAACGGGCCTCGCCATGGGCGCCTGGGGCGCGGTGCAGGCCACGGCCGCAGGTCTGGGCATAGCGCTGGGCGGCATGCTGCGCGACGGCGTGGCGCTGGGCAGCAACTCGCTCACGGGCTACTTGGCCGTGTACGGCCTGGAAATCGTTTTGCTGGGGCTGACCCTGTGGGCCATGAGACCTTTGATACGGCCTGTGCGCGCCTCGGTCATCTCTGCATAATGGATGCAGCTTTTTTCAACCCTCTACCCACCACCGAAGGAAAAGCCATGGAAATCAAACACATCCTCATCATCATGTTCGTGGTTTTTGGCCTGTTCATGCTGGCCAACTGGTTCAACCGTCCCAAAGGCCCACGCAAGTGAAGCACCCCACGGCTTGGATTTGTCCAAAAGCCTCGCCCACAAAAAAGCCGCTTCACAGCGGCTTTTTTGTGGGCGACTGATGCAAATCTGTGTTGTTTTCAAGAGGCGTTGTCTGCTTGATCCAAACGGTCGAGCACGGCCAAAGCCTTGTGCACATCACCGGTGGCTGCCATCGCTCGAAAATGATTTTCGGTGTCCCAAGCTGACAAGGCATGGGCGCTCAGCTGTTCGACCAATTTGTTCATGCTCAGGCCTCTGCTTTGCGCCAGCGATTTGAGTCGCTGCGCTGTTTCATCGGGCAAGCGGATCGTCAGTGTGCTCATTTCAATTCCTCCAGACATTGTGCAGGTGTCAAGACCTGCAGTTTCCCCAGTCGCAATTGCCCACCCATCAAGTCACGCAAATTATGCGTGACGATGGCTTGAGCACCTCCGGCTAAAGCCAGCTCAATCAAATGGTTGTCACCTTCATCCGGTAAGTTCGGTCGCCATCCGTAGTAAACCGAAATCCAGCGAGCCTGCTTCGCCAAAGCAGCAAGCACACCTCTGCGTTCATCGGATGAGGTGAATTCGCCCCACACAGGGCGATCCAGTAAATCCTGATATTCCATCCACAAGGCGTTGCCAAACAAGGGCTGCAAATCACCGTGTAGCGCTTTGCGCAAGATGGCGCGCGATGCACCGCCACCTGAGCGCAAGCCCGCCACGAAGACATTGGTGTCGATAACCACAGAAAACATTTTGACAGCATATGTGATGTCAAACGAGTTTTCAAGGCCAATTAGGCCAGGGCCTTACAGTGAAGTCATTCCAACTGGTTTTCAGGTGAATCCACTGGTCAGCGCCCACAAAAAAACCGCTGCGAAGCGGTTTTTTTGTGGCGGTCACCAACCCAGTGGCTTCAGCCGGACAGCGTACGCCAGACATGGCGCACCAGCAGGGCCGACAGCACCCACATGGTCACCCCGATCAGCGCGTCCAGCACCTGCCAAGCGCGGGGCCGCGCAAACCAGGGGGCCAGCCAACGCGCCCCAAAGCCCAAAGCGCTGAACCACAGCACGCTGGCCGTGCTGGCCCCGGCCGCAAACCAGCCCTGCAAAGGCGCGGGCTGCTGCGCGCCGATGCTGCCCACCAAGAGCACCGCATCGAGATACACATGCGGGTTGAGGAAAGTGAAGGCCGCCGCTTGTGCGAGCACTGCCCCGCGGCTCAGGCCTTGACCGGCTTCCGTCACATCCAGCGCGCTGGCCTGGCGTGCCCGTTGCAGCGCCCGCCAGCCATAGACCGCCAAAAACGCCGCCCCGGCCAAAGCCAGCGCTCTTGCCAGCCCCGGCCGCTCACCCAGCGCCTGCGCCATGCCCAACACGCCGGCCGTGATCAGCAGCGCATCGGCCACCGCACAAAAGGCCACCACGCTGCCCACATGCTCGCGGCGCAAACCCTGGCGCAACACAAAAGCGTTTTGCGCCCCGATGGCCACGATCAGGCCCAGGCTGAGCAACAGGCCCTGGACAACAACGGGCCAGGCCAACAAAAGGGTGTCATGCAAGTTCATGGGGCATGAGCTTGTCAGCCTTTGAAGATTAAGACAAACTGTCTTTGCTTCATTGGCTTTAGAAAAACTAAATTCATGCTCGACTATTTCTCTTTGGCAGCTTTGGCGGCCGTGGTTCGTGAAGGCAGTTTTGAGCGTGCGGCACGCGCCTTGCACGTCACGCCGTCCGCCGTGTCGCAACGCATACGCCTGCTGGAAGAGCGGGTGGGCTGTGCGCTGGTGGTGCGCGGCCAGCCCTGCCAGGCCACCGAGACCGGCCGACGCCTGTGCCAGCACATGGACCGTGTGCGTCTGCTCGAGCAGGAATTGCAAGGCAGCTTGCCGGGCTTGGCCCCTGAAGGGGGCGCGCGGGTGACGCTGCCCATAGCGGTGAATGCCGACAGCCTGGCCACCTGGTTTGCCCCGGCCCTGACCGCGTTTGCGGCCGAGGCGCCGGTGCTGATGGCGGTGTCGGTGGACAACGAGGACCACACCACCGAGTGGTTGCGCAGCGGCGCGGTGCTGGCCGCCGTGACGGCCACGGCACGCCCGGCCACCGGTTGCAACAGCCGCGCGCTGGGGGCCATGCGTTATGTGGCGGCGGCCAGTCCCGCTTTTGTGCAGCGCCACTTTGCGTCCGGCGTGACAGCCGGGACCTTGGCCCTCGCGCCCAGTCTGGTGTTCAACACGCAAGACGAACTGCAGGCCCGCTGGGTGCGGCGTCTGTGCCATCGGCATGTGGAGCTGCCCCGGCACACCTTGCCCTCCACCCAGGCCTTTGTCGAAGCCTCACTGGCCAGCATGGGCTGGGGCTTGCACCCGTTGATGCTGATTGCCCCGCACTTGCAAAGCGGTGCCTTGCTGGAACTGGTGCCGGGCACACCGCTCGACGTGCCCTTGTATTGGCAGGAAACCCGCGCCGCATCCGCCTTGCTCGACGGCCTGAGCCGTGCGGTGCTGAAGGCTGCGCAGGGCAGTTTGATGGCTGGAGGCGCTTGAAATCGCGACACCGTGCGCATACCCAGGCCATGTCCCTTGCCTTTTTCCAGGCCTTGTAAGAGGGCCGTCACTGCCAACGGAGCCCGTGCCCCACACACCAGCGGCCCCAGCCTTGCCCTGCCTAGAGATTTTTTTGTAAACAAAAATCACAAATAAAGAGCATCTAAGGCCTCTAATCAGTGAGGCAGACCTTACGATATGAATCTTTTAGTTCATATCCACGGCCTGTGGCCGGACCGTCTTGCAGCTCACCCCCCACCAAGCCAAATACATCGCGCACGACCTGACCCTGCAGCACGCAGGCGGCGGGCTGGATCGTTTGAGCCAGGCGCTTTTTAACGCCAGCGTGGACCTGAACCCGCACCAGATCGAGGCGGCGGTGTTCGCGCTGCGCTCGCCGCTCTCCAAAGGCGTGCTGCTGGCCAGTCACCAACCCGAAGACGTGCCCCGAAAAAGCAGGCAACGGTCAAAACAGCATCCCCAAAACACATTGAAGCAGCCACTCGCGTCTGTAACGGCTTTGGTGTTTACCGAAAAACGCAGTGTGAGCAGCGTGCATGCACACACGGCACCGCTCAAACAAGCAAAACAACTTCGGCACTTTTGCCCGGCCAGGTTAAGGCGCGGCGGTGTCAGTGCGCCAAAAACAAAAGAGTCGTTATGAAAAGCAAAAACGGCCAATGACAAGTGTGACCACATCACAGAACACGCAGGGAAAAAAACAAATGATCAAAGAGCTCAAAAAAGTCTTCCTCTCCCTTTTGCCAACAGATGGCAGCACCGTTGGGAACACCTCGCTTCGCCGGGCACTTGAAGAAGCTTTGGCAGCAAAAGGCCAAGAAATCACCGAGGAAGACTACTGGTCCGCTCACGCAGCGCTCATGGAAGAAGGCTTCATTGCGACTGGCAAAGGACGTGGCGGATCGGTCAAATTGATCAAGGTGGCTGAGGATGATTTTTCTCTCCAAGCCCCGGTGGAAAAACCTGCAGACCCCGCGAAGCCACGCGCAAGCAAAGCAGGATCAGTGACCCGCGTCGTGTCTGGCGGCAACGATCCTGCGCAAATCATCAGCTACCGACACCCCGACAAACGGGTCAACAACCCGGAAGTGGGCATGGTGAACACGGCCACCGACCCGCATGAAGGCAAAAACCAATGGGCTTATGACCCCCACATTGATCCCGCCCTGCAGTTTGATCCGCAGCGCGGTGCCATTGAAGCGCTGATTGACGATGCCCTGGCTTCGGGCGACAGCCAACAAATGCGCGATGCACTGGAGGAACTCAAACGCCTACAGTCGCCCTACCTGAACTGGACAGGCAAGGCCGAACGCACCAGCTTTGAAATCGACACGGTGAGCCTGCATGTGCACGAACGCATTGACCCGGCCAGCATCCTGGCGGCGGTGCGCAAGGCCATGCAGGGCGATGGCAAAAGCAAAGGCCTGGAAAAAGCCATTCAACCAGGGCTGTTTGAAGCCCCGTTTGAGAGCCTGCCTCTGCGAGATGCCATCGACTTTTACCGCCATGAACGCGGTTGGGCCAATCGCTTGGCCTATGACATGGGGCCTGCGCAATCGCTCGATCATGTGATTGACGATGCGGATGAGATCCGGCGGTTTCATGCCCGCAATGCTTGGGCCGAGGTGCATGGCGGCTGGACGAAAGAGGACGAGGCGGCATCCTTGGCCGCTTGGCAACCCCAATCGCCCGAAGACCTGGAGCCGATTCACATCCATTTGGGGCAGATGGCGGTTTTGCTGCCGTCGAGCACAGGGCCTGCCGATGACGCGCAGTTTGTGGGCGAGGTGGTGCAGGTCACGCCCCGCGCGGAGCGTGTGCTGGATGTGGAATTTTGGCGCGTGGACACGGTGGTGATTCGTGCCGATGAAGATGTGGCGGTCCCGATTTATGTGGCCGAGCATGCCTTCGAGGGCGACTGGCGACCAGAGGTGGGGCAATACGTGACCGGCTCGCTTTGGTTGCAGGCGTATGCCCGTGGGATGGCCCCATGAGCATCACATTGCCGCAGTTTTGCCCAAGTCGGCGAAGTTGCTGATCTTCACCGAGCCGTCCGGAAATCGGGCGAAGATCTCCAGCTCTCCGCCCATGGCCTCGATGTGGCTGCGCAAGGTTGAGAGGTACATGTCGGTGCGCTTCTCGATCTTGGCAATGGAGGGCTGCTGGACATGCAGCACTTCGGCGAGCATCTTTTGTGACAAGCCTCGGGCCTGACGCAGTTCATTCAAGGGCATTTCGGCCAACATGGTCTTTGCCACAGCATCGGCACGTTCAAGCGCCTCAGGCTTCATCTGTGCGCGAAGATCAGAAAATTTCTGAGCCATGGGTCTTTCCTTCCTTTCGAAGTTGTTCGATGTGTTCGTCATAAAGACGATCCGCCAGCTGGACATTCATGACATACCAGCGTCCATCACCTGTCTTGTCTCCACCGATCAACAAGATGGCGTTCCGCAAGGGGTCAAATGCATAAAGCGTTCTCAGTGGTCGGCCAATGCTGGGTCCGCAGTTCACGCATATGGCCATGTTTTGAACCATGGATGCCACTGCTGTGCGGATACCCGAGACTCGGACCTCGTTCTTCCAGCAACTGGACAGGTGCAGCCACGCTGATCTGCTCTTCTTCAGACAAACCGGCCCACCAATCGCCAAACTCGTCTGTGTATTCAACTTCCCATTTCATGGCGTCAATATAACTTTTATGGAATATTCCTTCAAGGGAATTTATTCAAAAAATTTAACTCAATAAGAATAACTTTTGTCACGCTTGTGTCGACGTTGAATTAACAATTAATTTCCCCATTTTGAAAGGATCAAACCATTCAAACGACCCTCAACCCGCTGGCCGCTCTGGTCCAAGCCGTGGCCTTTGCCGCCGACAAACACCGCAACCAAAGGCGCAAAGACGCCGAGGCATCGCCTTACATCAACCACCCGATTGCGCTGGCCAATGTGTTGGCCAACGAGGGCGGCGTGCAGGATGTGACGGTGCTGTGCGCCGCCGTGCTGCACGACACCATCGAGGACACCGAGACCACGGCCGACGAGCTGCGGGCCGTGTTTGGCGATCAGGTGGCGTCTGTGGTGCTGGAGGTGACCGATGACAAGTCGCTTGACAAGGCGGTGCGCAAGCAGCTGCAGATCGAGCACGCGCCGCATGGTTCGCCACAGGCCAAGTTGGTCAAGCTGGCCGACAAGATCAGCAATTTGCGCGACATCCTGGCCTCGCCACCCGCCGATTGGTCGCCCGAGCGCAAACAGGCTTACTTCGACTGGGCCGCCGCCGTGGTCGCAGGCCTGCGTGGCGTGCACCCTGGGCTGGAGGCGGTGTTTGATGGTTTGTATGCGCGGAGGTTGGGGCTGGGGTGATTTGGCGCATGGGTCACGAGGTTCGTGAGGAATTGAAAATTTCAGTTTGATTGAGGGCCATGCCCAGGCCTCAAGCCGCAGGCATTTCGATCGGCTGCCCCGTCTCCAGCAAGTCCATCACCTGCTGCATGACCTGAGCGCCAGTGGCCGAGTAGGGGTCGAAGTCGGGGTGGTGCAGCCGCACCATCGGGTCGTCCACCGACAGGTGCACCAGCGCCATGGACCATTGGCCAAAGCGGCGTTCGTGGATTTCTTCGTAGTGCAGGATGTCCACATCTTTGTGGCGCGGGTCGGCGCTGATGCGGCGGTACAGCGCGTTGACCTTGCTGCGCTCGCCTTCGATCACCTGAAAGAAAAAGCCTTGCCCCTGGCACAGCACCCCGGTGATGGCTTGCGCAGGGTTGTTGGCTTGCGCTTGCGCCAGGATGCTGGTGGTCATGGTGGTGGTTTGCGGACCGACGGCGCGGCTCACGTACAACAAGCGCACGGTGATGCTGTGGCTGGGCACTCTCATGGTGTGGGGTGCGCCGCGTTGCGGTCCAGGCGCTCGGTCTCGCGGCGCTCGAACAGGTTGAGCATCCAGGCCACGCGCTGGGGCATGGCCCGGTTGGGAAAATAGGCCTTGTTGCCGGTTTGTTGGGTCGCCGCTTGGCAGTCTTGCACCAGGCCCACAATGGCCGCCAGCGGCGCAGGGCTGTGGTCGGCCACCCGAATCCAGTGCACCTGGGTCCAGGCGCTGGCCAGCAGCATGAGCTTGCGCGTGGTGCTGACCACCGTGCGTTTGTTGACCGAGTCCAGGCCTTCGCGGCGCAGCTGGTGGCCGATCTCGGCGTAGATCATGCTGGCCGCGCAAATGGCGGCGCGGCAGTCGGGCGGCAGAGCGGCAATGCCCGAATGCGCTTGCTTGTACAAGCGGTCGGCCTCGTCGAGCAACCGCGCGACCACGTTAGCAATGGCCGGGGTGAATGTGGGTTGGGCCATCCAGGCTTCGGGGTCAATGCCCGCCTCGATCAGCCAGCGGCGCGGCAGGTACAGGCGGCCAATGCTGGCGTCATGGCCCACGTCGCGCGCGATGTTGGTCAGCTGCATGGCCACGCCCAGCTCGCAGGCCCGTGCCAGCGTGTCCATGCTTTGCGGCCCCATGATCCAGCTCATCATCGCGCCCACGCTGCCCGCCACCCGGGCACCATAGGCGTGCAGGTCTTCGATGCTGTCGTAGCTGCGGCCGCCCGCGTCCCAGGCAAAGCCTTCGATCAGCGCGTCCAGCAAATGGCGCGGCAGTTTGTACTGCTGCACCACCAGGCTGAGTGCGTGGTCTTCCACATGGTCGTGCGGGGTGCTGGCATAGATGGCGTCCAGGCGCTCTTGCAGAGCGGCCAGCGGCGTGTCGCCCGCAGCGGCTTCGTCCACCAGGTCGTCGGCCACGCGGCAAAAGGCGTAGAGCGCAATGGCCGCTGTGCGCACGCGCAGGGGCAGCAAGCGGCTGGCGGCAAAAAAGGTTTTGGAGCCGCCCTGCATCATGGCCACGCAGGCCTGCAGGTCTTGCGAGTCGAAGTCGAGTTCTTGCAAACTGACAGCGTTGGGGGTGCGTTCAGATGTTGACATGGGGGATCACCGATTCCAAAGCTTTGGCCGACATGAGCACGCCCGGCACGCCCGCGCCCGGGTGCGTGCTGGCCCCCACGACGAACAGGCCTGGCACATCCTCGCTGCGGTTGTGCGGGCGGAACCACGCGCTTTGCAGCAGCAGCGGCTCGAGGCCAAAGCCCGCGCCTTTGTAGGACCACAAGTTGTCGTGAAAATCCTGTGGTGTGCTGACCTTGCTGGTCACGATGCACTCGCGCAGGCCGGGCAGCACGCTGGCCTCCAGGCTCTCGGCAATGGCGGCGCGGTAGGTCTCGGCAAAGGCGGGCCAGTCGGTGCCGCTGTCCAGGTGCGGCACGGGCGAGAGCACATAAAAGGTGTCGCAGCCCTCAGGCGCCAACGAAGGATCGGTGGCGGTGGGGCGGTGCAGATACAGGCTGAAGTCCTCGGCCAGCTTGTGCTTATTGAAGATGTCTTGCAGCAGACCTTTGTAGCGGGGGCCCAGCACCATCATGTGGTGCGGCACATCCTTGTACTGGCGCGAGGTGCCGAAGTACCAGACGAACAGGCCCATGGAATATTTGCCATTCGCGATCTTGCGGTCGGTCCAGACGCGGCGGTGCTCGGGCGCCACCAGGTTTTTGTAGGTCCAGGCGGTGTCGCCGTTGCTCACCACAATGTCGGCGGGCACGAACTCGCCGCTTTGCAATTCGACGCCACAGGCGCGGCCGTTTTCGATGCGGATTTGCGTGACGGGCGCGTTGCAGCGCAGCGGCACGCCGCGTTCTGCCAACAAGCCGACCAGGCCTTTCACAATCGCCCCGGTGCCGCCCATGGCCGAGTGCACGCCCCAGGTGCGCTCCAGCGAGTTGATGAGCGCATAAGCGCAAGTCACGGCAAAGGGGTTGCCGCCGATCAGCAGCGGGTGAAAGCTCATCACGATGCGCAGCTTGTCGTTGCGCATGTGTTTGGCCACCAGGCTGTAGAGGCTGCGCCAGGCGCCCATGCGCAAGAAGTCGGGGATGGCCGCCATCAGGTCGCTGACCTTGTCAAAGGCCATGTCCCCCATGCCTTCAAAACCCAGGGTTTTGCAGCGCTCGGCTTCTTCCAGAAAGCGTTCGTAGCCGGGCAGGTCATCGGGTTCAAAGCGGGCGACTTCGGCGCGCATGTGCTCGGGGTCGCCGTTGTAGTCGAACCAGGTGCCGTCAGAAAATCGCACGCGGTAAAACGGGTCCATGGCCACCAGCTTCACGTCACCCGCAAAGCTTTTGCCGCACAGCGCCCACAGCTCTTCGAGCAAAAACGGCGCGGTGATGATGGTGGGACCCGCATCAAAGGTGAAGCCGTTCTGGTGGTGCACGTAGGCGCGGCCACCGGGGGCGTCGAGTTTTTCAAAGACCTTGACCTCGTAGCCCTTGACGCTCAGGCGAATCGCTGCGGCCAGCCCGCCAAAGCCGCTGCCAATGACCACCGCCACCGGGCGCTGGCGCAGCGTGGCGGGAGAGCCCAGATCCGTGCCCGTGGGGGTGGCTGGGATGCCGAAGCCCTCAGAGCGGTAAGCGTGTGTGATGGTGTTCATGGGGGCCTTCAAGGGGGTGTGGTCAAAGCCGGTTTGGTGGTCTGGCCCATGGCCCAACCCCACAGCCGCTCCAGTGGCCAAGGAAAAATCATGATGATGTGTTCAACGATCGCGAGGCCCAGCAAAGTGGCCAGCATGACCCAGCCGGTGGTGATGGCCACCGCGCCTTGTTGCGCCAGCCAAACCAGCCAGAACCAGGTGCCCATGGCCACGCCCATCGAGAGCACGAACCACAGCGACATGCCGCTGGTGGTGCGGAAATAACTGGCGAGGTATTTGAGGTGATCGGGCAGGTATTGCGCGCCGTTTTGTGGCACGCCAAAAAACAAATTCAGTTTGGCCGACAGGCGCATGCACCACAGCATCGCAAAGGTGCAAATGGCCACATGGCTGACCTGACCCGCTTGCATCCACCACAACAAGGCGAAGTTGGCCAGCAAGGCCAGCTCGTGGTACAGCATGACCTGCACCGATTGCACAAAACGCGGCCAACCTGTCAGGCCGGGGTCCAATGGGGTTTTGCGCGGGCCGGTGATCCAGCCGGTCAAAAAGGCCAGCTCGTGCCAGCCCCACATGACAATCACGCTGCCAAAGGCAAGGTAGGCGTTGAACACGCTCACGGCCTGCATGCTGTGGGCCACGCCCCAAAAACTCAAGGCCAAAAGCACCGTCCAGCCGGCCAGGCTGAAACGGAAGCTGCGCGCAGGCAGCCGGTCGAGCCACAGGATCACACCCGTGCCGAGCCACCAGCACAGGGCCGTGAACACGCAGGCCCAAACGACTTCAGTCACCATGCCGGATCCATGCGCACTTGCGGCGACAGGTCTTGTTGAACGACCGGCATGAAGTACAGGCGCGCAAAGGTGGCGGCGGCTTTCACGGCGCACACGCCTTGCTGCAGCTTGCCCACCACGCCGCCGCGGGCCTTGGCTTTTTCCATGGCTTGCGACAGGGCAAACAGGCGCTCCAGACCCCGGCGGAAATCGGGGTGGTCGGTGTCGAGCGCCAGCGGGAAGACCTGCTTGGTGATCTCGGTGGTGATGCGGAAGACCTGGTAGTCGTATTCGCTCGAATCCAGGCCCATGGCCTCGTGCAGCATGGGGCGGGTGTGGTCGCGCACGTACATGGTGGCGTACACGGCCAGCAGGAAAAAGCGAATCCAGAGCTTGTTGCCGCCGCTGAGCAACTTGGGGTTGGCGCGCATGATCAGGGCAAACGATTCACCGTGGCGGAACTCGTCGTTGCACCACAGCTCGAACCAGCGAAAGATGGGGTGAAAGCGTTTTTCGGGGTGCTTTTCGAGCTGGCGGAAGATGGTGATGTAGCGCGCGTAGCCGATCTTCTCGGACAGGTAGGTCGCGTAGTAAATGTATTTGGGCTTGAAGAAGGTGTATTTCTTGGTGCGCTTCAAGTTGCCCAGGTCGATGCCCAGGTTGAAGTCGCGCAGCGACAGGTTGATGAAGCCCGCGTGGCGCGATTCGTCGCGCGCGAGGTAGGTCATGAGCTGCTTGATGTCGGGGTTGGTGACGTTCTTGCGGATCTCGTTGTAGAGCACGCAACCTGAAAACTCCGACGTGAGGGAGCTGACCAGAAAGTCCATGAACTCCTGGCGCATCTCGGGCGAGAGGCTGGCCATGCCGGCGGCCACTTCGCCCGCAAAGGCTTCGTCGCGCTGAAAGTGGTCGTGGTTGTTGTCGCCCTCGTACTCGGCCATCATCTTGTCCCACTCGGCGCGCACCGGCTCGATGTTGATGCGGTCCATGGCATCGAAGTCGGTGGTGTAAAAACGCGGGCTGATCATGTCGCTGTGCACCGCCTTTTTGTTGGCGTCTTCAGCGGTTTCGATGGTGTGGACAGCGGTGGCGTTCATGGGGTTCTCCGGTGCAGAAAGTTCAAGTTCAGGGGGCTTTTTGGCCGGCCAGTCTCAGGCTGGCAAACACGGCCGCGTTGCTGGGTCCAAACGACTCCAGGTCAATGCGCTGGCCGGTGCTGGGGTCTTGCAGGGTCAGGCGGCCGTCGGTGCGGCCGATCAACAAAAAGGGGGCTTCTTTGCCCAGGCTCTCGCGCTGGCGCTCACGGGCCAAGGCTCGCAAGGTGCTGCGCAGAAAACCTTGCTCACCCGAAAACTGGGCCACTTGCTGGCCGCTGCGGTGGTCCAGCACGGCGATGTCACCATTGGGCAGATCGCGAAACTGCAGATCGCGTTGCCACTGCACGGCGGCGTCGGGCGTGCGCGGGTCCAGGCCCGACCAGCGCGCCAGGCCTACGGCCACCAGCATGGCCAGCAGCATCACGCCGATCCAGGCCATGGGCCGGTTCAGGCCCTGGGTCTGAGGGCTTTGGCGGTTTTGCTGCCAGTCATGTGGGGGCAGGGTGTTCATGCCAGCATGCCTTGGGGTGGTGTGGCTTGGCTGCTCACAGGGGCATCGCCCAGCTGCAAGCTTTGACCTGCACGTTCGGCGCGCCACAGGTTCAGCAGCAATTCACCCACTTTTGCGCTCTCGGGCACGCAGCGCAGGGTGGGCTGCGGTTGGGTCACATGCCAAGCGCGCTGGTGCGGCCACAGATGGGCCCAACCGATGCGGTCTTCGGGGTGCAGGGCCAGGGCAATGTCACCCGTGCCAGCGCCCTGGGTCTTGAGTGATGCACCAGCGATGCGTTTGAAAGGCAGGTTGAAGGTCAGCGTGAGCACGATGCCGATGCGCATGACCACGCGTTTGTTGGTGAGGGTGTAGAGCGTGCTGCGCGCCGACATCCAGGCGGTGCCTAAGAGCAGCGCCAGGGCCAGGGCGTAGAGGCTGGCGGCCACCACCAGAGGTTTCCAGTCGACTTGGCCTTCGGGGGCCGTCAGGTTGATGGCCTGCACCGCGAGCATGAGCGCGAAGTACAGCGCGATCTTGCGCACATGGAAAGCATGGATGGCCAGGCGCTTCCAGTCGGGTGCGCCCTGCCAGATCACCCGCTCGCCCGGGGGCAGGGCGCTGGGCAGGCCGGGGGCGGCTTCCCACTCGTGTTCGTGGGTGGCTTTCATATGATGGGTTCCTGACGCTCAGGGGTGGCGTACAAGGTGCCCGCGCCGTAATAGGCGGTGATTTTTTCTTCTTCGAGCAAGGTGATCTGCGCGTTCGATTTGGTCTGCGGCACGTTCACAAACTGGTGACCCAAAATGGCCTGCACATGCGTGCCGTCTTTCTTGATGCGTGCGAACGTCATGGGCAGCAGCACGCGCTTGTCGGAGTTCGCCAATTGCACTTCGGCGTAACGGAACATCATCTCCATGCGGTCGACCCACAGGTCCACCACGGTGCCGGCCACCACCTTGTCAGCACCCCAGACGGGCAAGCCACGCGGGTCTACGTCCTGTTTGGCCACCGAGTGGTCAGTCGCCACGCGCAGGGGCACGATTTTGGGGTGACCGTGTGGGTCTGCATCGGGGATGTCGGCGCGCATGGCCCAGGCTCCGGGGCCTACGCCAGCCAAGAGCGGATCGCCCACGGGCTCCAGGGGGGCACCGTTCCAGCCGTGGGTGGGTTGGCCGCTGTAGCTGCCGTCTGGGCGGGCCAAATCGGGCGACAAGTAGGTGTGGCCGTCTTGCGTCTTGAAGGCCTTGGGCTCGGGCACGGGTGGCCAGCCTTCGATCTTGGGGCCGTTTTCGCGGCCCGAATCCATGGGGTAGCCCTCGCGGTGGTTTTCACGCAAGAGGTAATAAATCAGTCCCGCGAAGAATGCCCAAAACATGTACAACACGATTTGGGCCACATCGACGTACTGGGTGATTGCGCCTGTTTCCATGGCTGTCTCCTTCAAAAAATCGGTGCATCAGCCCGGCAGTTGCGCCAGGCCAAAGGGTTGGGGGGTGCCGGTTTTGGGGACCTCTGCCCTTGCGGCCAAACGGCTGGCACGCAACATGGGCCCCAGGGCCACCAGCACGACAAACAACAAATACATTTCCAGGTGGTAGACGAAGCTGTAGGCGGTGATGGGGGTGACCAGCACCTCGCCCAATGCGCCCGACATGGCCAGCACCGACACGCCGTCGCGCAAAGCCCCGCCCAGCGCCATGGCCGCACCCGCGCTGGTGGCTTGCACCGCGCCCCAGGTGCCGATGACCAGACCGCCCAGGTGGCCCAGCGGGCTGCCGTCCGCCGCCATGCCCATGGCCGTGACCAGCATGCCCACCGAAAACAAACCGCCGCTGAAACCGATCAGGCCCACGCCGATGCGGAACATCCAAGCCGCTTCGAGCGGGCCCGAAAAAATCACCATCGCAAACGCGGGCAGACCCAGCAGCACACCCAGGCTGGCCAGGCGGCAGGCGTGCATGCCACCCGACAGCCAGCGGGCTGACAACAGAAAAGCCAGCAAAGCGCCACCCGCACTCAAAGCCGTGAGGGCGCTGGTGGCGCCCACGTCGAGTTTCAAAATCTCGGCGGCATAAGGCTCCAGCACGATGTCTTGCATGTTGAAGGCGAAGGTGCCGATGCCCAGGGTCCACAAAAAGCGGCGCATTTGAGGCTGCGCCATCAGCTCACGCCAGCTGCTGGCAAAACCACCGGCTTCGCGGCGGCCGCGCTTGGCACTTCGTGCCTCTTGTTTCCACAGCGAGGCCAGGTTCATCACCGCCACCATGACCGCACAGCCTTGCACCAGCTGGATGAGTTTTTGGGGGCTGAAGTCGCTGAGCACCAGGCCAAACACCGCGCTGCTGGCGATCATGCCCACCAGCAGCATGCTGTAGAGCAGGGCCACGACGCGGGGGCGTTTGTCGTCGCTGGCCAGGTCGTGCGCCAGCGCCATGCCCGCGGTTTGTGTGACCTGGATGCCCGCGCCCACCAGCACAAAGGCCAGGCATGCGCCCAGCTGGCCCACCCACAGGTTGGCCGCTTCGGGCTCGGACAGCAGCAACAAGGCAAACGGCATGATGGACAGGCCGCCAAACAGCAGCAAGGTGCCGGTCCACAAATACGGGATGCGGCGCAGACCCAGCGCCGAGGGGTGGGTGTCGCTGCGGTAGCCGATCAGGGTGCGCAGCGGCGCAAACACCATGGGAATAGCGACCGCCAAAGCGACCCACCAGGCGGGCACCTGCAGCTCCACGATCATGACCCGGTTGAGCGTGCCCACCAAGAGTGCCGTCACCATGCCGATCACCACCTGGAACAGCGACAGGCGCAGCAAGCGCGCCATCGGCAGTTCGGGCGAGGCCGCATCGGCAAACGGCATGAAGCGTGTGCCGTAAGCCGTCAACCAGCGGGGGACCGGGATGCGCAGTTTCATGAGCGGGTCCACTCCCAGGCTTGCGAGGTGTAGAAGCCGCTGGCCACGCGTTGCATGCGCGCGCCTTGCCAGCCCTGCAACTCGGGGTGGTTTTGCATGCGTTGCAGCAAGTCGGCATGCGCTACGGGCGACAGAGACGGCGAGCGGTCGCTGCGCGGAAAGAGCCGACCCGCGCTGTGCATCAAGGCCAAGAGCGGTGTGCGGGGTGCGAAGGTGAAGGCCATGGAGCCGCGGGTGCGCTGGGCCAAACCGGCCAGCGCTTCGGCGATTTGGTCGCTGTCGTAGTGGATGAGCGAGTCCATGCACACCACATGGTCAAAGTGGCCCAAGTCGGGGCTGAGCATGTCGCCCGACAAAAATTCCACCGAGCCGGGCAATGTGGGGTGTTCGGCGGCCATGCGCTCGGCGGCGAGCTTGACCAGCGTGGGCGACAGGTCAATCGCCATGACATCGGCACCGCGCAGGGCTGCTTGCAAGGCCAGCGCACCTGTGCCGCAACCGGCATCCAGCACGCGCAGGCCGCGCAGGTCTTGGGGCAGCCACGACAGCAGGGTCTCGCGCATGGTGTCGCGACCGGCGCGCACGGTGGCGCGGATGCGGCCCACCGGCTCGTTCGAGGTCAATCGCGCCCAGGCATCGGCCGCGGTGCGGTCAAAGTAGTGCTCGATCTGGCTGCGGCGTTGTTCGTAGGCGGTGGTGTTCATGGTGTGCTTTCTGGCGGGTGTTCAGTCAAAACCCAGCAGGTCAAAAATGTCGCGGTCTTTCATGGGGATGGACGGCAGCGGGTCGGCACCCAGCCACAGCGCGGCGGCCAGCCGCATGTACTCGTCTTGCACGGCTTTCACAGCCGGTGTGGGCTCGAGCTCGAACAGGGTGCACTTTTGCAAACGGCTCTTGCGGATCTCGTCGAGCATGGGGAAGTGCGCCATGGTTTTGAGACCGGTGACCGCGTTGTATTTGTCGATCTGGTCGGTCGCGTCGCTGCGGTTGGCGATCACACCGCCCAAACGCACGTTGTAGTTTTTGGCCTTGGCGCCGATCGCTTGCACGATGCGGTTCATCGCAAAAATGGAGTCGAAGTCGTTGGCGGTGACGATGAGTGCGCGGTCGGCGTGTTGCAGCGGCGCAGCAAAACCGCCACACACCACGTCGCCCAACACGTCAAAAATCACCACGTCGGTGTCTTCGAGCAGGTGGTGTTCTTTGAGCAGCTTCACGGTCTGGCCGACCACATAACCGCCGCAACCGGTGCCGGCAGGCGGGCCACCGGCTTCGACGCACATCACACCGTTGTAGCCTTTGAAGACGAAGTCATCGAGGCGCAACTCTTCGGCGTGGAAGTCCACCGTTTCGAGCGCGTCGATCACGGTGGGCATGAGTTTTTTGGTCAGGGTGAAGGTGGAGTCGTGCTTGGGGTCGCAGCCGATTTGCAGCACGCGCTTGCCCAGCTTGCTGAAAGCCACCGACAGGTTGGACGACGTGGTGCTTTTGCCGATGCCGCCCTTGCCGTAAACCGCAAACACCTTGGCGGTACCGATCTTCACCGTGGGGTCCATCTGGAACTGCACGCTGCCCTCGCCATCGGCCCCACGGACCCTCTGGATGCTGTTCACCGGGATGCTGGTGGTTTCGATCATGCTGGGAGTCCTTCGTGTATGCCTTCAAGGCGGTCTTCAAGTTCTTCACCGGCCCGCAGCAAAGCTGTCATGGTTTCGGCGTCGGGTTGCCAGTACTGGCGGCGGGTGGCCTCCAGCAGGCGGTTGGCCACTTTGGCCGATGCGGTGGGGTTGAGCTGGGCCATGCGTTCGCGCATGGCGGGGTCCAGCACAAAGGTCTGGGCCAGCTGCTGGTAGACCCAGGGCTGCACTTGGCCCGTGGTGGCCGACCAGCCCATGGTGTTGGTCAGGTGCGCTTCGATCTGGCGCACGCCTTCGTAGCCGTGTTGCAGCATGCTTTCGTGCCACTTGGGGTTGAGCATGCGGCTGCGGGTTTCCAGGGCCACTTGTTCGGTCAGGCTGCGCACCACGCCCTCACCTTGGGTTTGGTCGCCAATGAACACCGGCGGCGCTTCGGCGGCGTTGCCGTCACGCTGGTGTTTGGCCTGCAGCACGGCGCGGCTGATGCCGCCCAGTGTGTCGAAGTAGGTGTCGATGCTGGTCACGCCCAGTTCCACCGAGTCGAGGTTTTGGTAGGTGAGCGACACACTGGCCAGCGCGCTTTGCAGCACGGCGGTGTTGCGCACCGGGCGGCCTTCGCGGCCATAGGCAAAGCCTTTGCGCTGGGTGAAGGCGTCGCCGAGTTCGTTTTCGTTGTCCCAGCAGCTGCTGTCGATCAGGTGGTTCACGTTGGCGCCGTACGCGCCTTCGGTGTTGCCGAACACACGCAGCGCCGCGCACTCAATGTTGCTGCCTTCGTGCTCGGCCAGGTAGGCCAGCGCGTGTTGGCGCACAAAGTTTTGCTCAACCGGTTCATCGGCACTGGCCGCCAAAAACGCGGCTTCGGCCAGCAAGCGGATTTGCATCGGCAGCAGGTCGCGGAAGATGCCCGACAAGGTGATGACCACGTCGATGCGCGGGCGACCCAGTTCTGCCAAGGGAATCAGCTGCGCGCCAGCCAAGCGGCCGTAGCTGTCAAAGCGGGGTGCTGCGCCCATCAAGGCCAAGGCTTGCGCCATGGGGCTGCCTTCGGTCTTGAGGTTGTCGGTGCCCCACAGCACCATGGCCACGGTCTCGGGCAGGGCCTGGTGGTCTTGCTGGTAACGGGCCAAGAGTTTGTCGGCTTGGCGCATGCCGTCGCGCACCGCAAAAGCCGAGGGCATGCGGAAGGGGTCGAGGCCGTGCAGGTTGCGCCCGGTGGGCAGCACGTTGGCGTTGCGGATCAGATCGCCGCCGGGGGCAGGCTGCAAGTAGCGGCCGTCGAGGGCGCGCATGAGGCCTTGCATTTCGTGGTCTTCGCCCAGCAGGCGGTTGCTGCGCACCAGCTGGCGCAGGGTTTCGGCCTGGGCTTTGTCGCCAGCGGGCAAGTCGGCGCTGAACTGCGCATTCAGTTGCGCTTCGCTGGCACCGTCGACCAAGGCTTCCATCAAGCTGGCGTTTTGAGCGCCGTTCAAGCCCATGGCGTCGGCCATGACTTTGAGGGTGCCCAAGCGCTGCTCGCGGGTGGGGGCTTGGCCCATGACGTGCAGGCCTTCGGGGATGAGGGCGTATTCGAGTTCCAGCAGCTGGTTTTGCAGTTGCTCGATCCAGGCGGTGGGATCGGCCGCCTGAATGGCTTGAACGGACAAGTCGATGCTCTGCGCTTGTTCGCGGATCAGCGTCGTGAGGCTCTCGCGGTCCTGCGCTTGGTCAGGGCCCATTTGTTGCCAACGCTCAATCGACTGCTGCAGGCTGACCAGTTCTTTGTACAAGCCCGAGTGCGTGAGCGAGGGGGTGAGGTAGCTCACCAGCGTGGCCGCGCCCCGGCGTTTGGCCAATGCGCCTTCGGACGGGTTGTTGGCGGCATACAGGTACACATTGGGCAGCGCGCCAATCAGGCGGTCGGGCCAGCACTGGGCCGACAGGCCGGTTTGTTTGCCGGGCATGAATTCGAGCGCGCCGTGCGTGCCAAAGTGCAGCACCGCGTCGGCGGCGTAGTCGTCCCGCAGGTAGCGGTAGAAGGCGCTGAAGGCGTGGGTGGGGGCGCAGCCGGTTTCGAACAGCAGGCGCATCGGGTCGCCCTCGTAGCCGAAGCCCGGTTGCACCATGACCGCCACCTGGCCAAAGTCGGCGCCGAGAACAAAGATGGACTGCCCGTTGGTCAAATGTTTGCCGGGGGCAGGGCCCCATTGCGCTTCGATCTCGTTGAGCCAACGCTCGTTTTGTACGTGGTGGCTGGTGTCGATGGCGTGCAGCACATTGGCTTGTGTGCCGTATTGGCTGGCGTTGCCTTGCAACAGGCGGTTGCGCAGGTCGTCCACGCTCTCTGGCAATGTGACTTGGTAGCCTTCGAGCGACAAGCGCTGCAAGGTGTTGAAGAGCGACTGGAAGACGGAGAGGTAAGCGGCCGTGCCCACGCTGCCTGCGTTGGGCGGGAAGTTGAACAGCACGATGGCCAGCTTGCGGTCGGCGCGCGGTTTGTCGCGCAGGCGCACCAGGCGCTCGACGCGGGCGGTGAGCATCTCGGTGCGCTCGCTGCAGGTGAACATGTCCTGGCTGCGGGGGCCGCTCGGGAAGGTGCAGCGCTTGTCGCAGCCGTGGCAGGTTTGCCCGGCGGGGCCGGGGCGGCCGCCGTAGACCATGGGCAGGATCGAGCCGTCGAGTTCGGGGATGGCCACCATGATGGTGTTTTCCACCGGCAGCAGGCCACGGGTGGAGTCGCCCCATTGCTCGATCGATTGGAATTCGAGCGGGTGCGCAGCGATGTAGGGCGCATCGAGTTCGCTCAGCGCCACTTCGGCGGCGCTGGCGTCGTTGTAGGCCGGGCCACCGACCAAGGAAAAACCGGTGAGCGACACCAAGGATTGGATCTTCGCGCCCGTGCCTTGATTGAAAAAACGGTCCATGGCCGGGCGGGCGTCCAGACCACTGGCAAAGGCGGGGATGACGCGCAGGCCGCGCGCTTGCAGTGAATGAATGACCGCGTCGTAATGCGCGGTGTTGCCCGCCAGCAAATACGAGCGCAGCAGCAGCAGCCCCACGGCGGGTTGGTCCTGGCGGCCGTGACCGGGCAGGTCGCTCAGCTGCTCGCTGATGCGGTGTTTCATCTGCGGGTGGTACAGGCCCACCTCGGGGTATTCGATCGGGTCTTCCGGCTGGGCCAGGGCGCGCAGCGGCTCGCGCGGGCCTTGGGCGTAGCGGTGCACCAGGGTTTTGACCAGGTGCTCGATGTTGTGCTCGGACCCGGCCAGCCAGTAGCGCATGGTCAAGAAGAACAGGCGCAGGTCTTGCGCGGTGCCGGGGATGAAGCGCAGCAGCTTGGGCAGGCGGCGCAGCATGGCCATTTGCTTGGCTCCGGCGCTGGACGGTGCGCCAGTGTCTGAGCCGGTGTCTTTGTTCTTGGCGCTGGGGCGCAGCTTTTTGAGCAAGGCCATCAGGCCACCCGATTCGCGGCCCATGACCAGCTTGCCCATGCGGGTGAGCTGCGTCACTTGCGGGGCCGACATGATGCAGACCATGGCGTCGCAATGCTCGCGGCGCGCCTGCAGGGCGTCGAGCACCGGCAGGAAATGGTCTTCCATGAAGAGCATGGTGACGATGACCAGGTCGGCTTGTGCCACAGCGGCCAAACAAGCGGCCAGGGCTTGTTCGCTGTCACGCCAGGCCGAGGCGCTGTGGGTTTGCAGATGCAGGCCGGGCAGGTCGCGGGCCAGACGCTCGGCTGCGCTGTCTGCCGCGCTGGCCAGGTGGCTGTCCATGGTCAGCAGCACCACACTCATGCGGGTGGCTGCGATTGAGGCCTGTTTACCGGCTGAAGTGGGCTTTGGCATCGTAGAGCGTCTCCACGGTGATGGTCGCCACGCCCAGGTCTTGGGCAAATCGCTCGGTGTTGCGGCGCGCTTTGCCCCGCACAAAGAACGGGATCTTGCCCAGCTCCTTTTCGGCTTCGGGGCTCCAGGTGGCCTGGTTCGAAGCGGCTTGGGCGGGGGCAGCGACCTTTTGAACGCTGTCGGTGCTCAGTGTGTCGATGGGCGCGGGAGCCGCTGCTGAAACAACGGCTGCAACGGGTGTTGTGATAGGGACGCTAACAGGGGCAGTGACGACCGGAGTCACGTTCTCGGCCGCAGGCCGCGTGCTGCCCAGGTGCGAGGGCGCAGCGCCAGCGTGGAACTCGAAGTCTTCGCGGAACATGCCGATCAGGTGTTCTTCCAGGCCCATCATCAGCGGGTGCACCCAGGTGTCGAACAGCACATTGGCGCCTTCAAAACCCATTTGCGGCGCGTAGCGTGCAGGAAAGTCCTGCACATGCACCGGGGCCGAAATCACCGCGCACGGAATGCCCTGGCGCTTGGCGATGTGGCGCTCCATTTGCGTGCCCAAAATCAGCTCGGGCTGCAGCGCGTTGATTTGCGTTTCGACTTCCAGGTAGTCGTCGGTGATCAACGCTTCGACGCCGTAGCGCTTGCCACAGTCGCGCACCTCGCGGGCAAATTCGCGGCTGTAAGTGCCCAGGCCCACCACCTCAAAACCCATCTCCTGGCTGGCGATGCGGGCGGCGGCCACCACGTGCGTGGCGTCGCCAAAAATGTAAACGCGCTTGCCGGTCAGGTAGGTCGAGTCGACCGACTTGGCGTACCAGTGGGCGTGTGCGTTGCTCGGGTCTTGTGCGGGCTGGGGCAGGCCCGTGAGCGTGCAGACTTCGGCGATGAAGTCGCGTGTGGCGTGACTGCCCAGGGGCACGGTCTTGGTGTAGGGCTGGTCGAACTGGCGCTGCAACCACTGCGCAGCGGCCAGGCCGATTTCGGGGTAGAGCACCACGTTGAAGTCGGCTTCGGCCAGCTTGTTCACATCGGCGACGCTGGCGCTCAAGGGCGCGACCACGGCGACATCGACACCGAGTTGGTTCAGCAGCTGGGTGATTTCCTTGACGTCGTCGCGGTGGCGAAAACCCAGGGCGCTGGGGCCCAAAATGTTGCAGGTGGGGCGGGCCTTGGCGGGCTTGTCGGCTGTCTCGGATGAGGTAGAAGGCTTGTGCACCAGGTGGCGGCACAGTTGGTAAAAGGTTTCGCTCGCGCCCCAGTTTTCCTTGCGCTGGTAAGAGGGCAACTCCAGGGCCACCACGGGGATGGTCAGCTTCAGGGCTTGGGCCAAACCGCCCGGGTCGTCTTGAATCAACTCCGCCGTGCAGGACGAGCCCACCAGCATGGCAGCGGGGTTGAAGCGCGCCATGGCTTGGCGGGCCGCGTCTTTGAACAGCTCGGCCGTGTCGCCGCCCAGATCACGCGCCTGGAAGGTGGTGTAGGTGACGGGGGGGCGGCGCGGCAGGCGCTCGATCATGGTGAACAGCAGGTCGGCGTAGGTGTCGCCTTGGGGGGCGTGTAGCACGTAGTGCACATCCGTCATGGCGGTGGCCACGCGCATCGCGCCCACATGGGGCGGGCCTTCGTAAGTCCAGAGCGTCAGTTGCATGGGGTGTTCCTGCGCTTTCAGGCGGCCAGCTTCAGACGGCGCTTGAGCGGGCGGCTGAACAGTCCGGCCAAATCGGCCGCTTGTTCGTAGCCCTGGATGGGGGTGAAGACCAATTCGATGGCCCACTTGGTGGTGATGCCTTGGGCTTCGAGCGGGTTGGCCAAACCGAGGCCGCATACCACGAGGTCGGGGGCATCGGCGATGCAGCGGTCGAGCTGCAGGTCCACGTCCTGGCCTTCGCTGATGCGCGTGCCTGTGGGGATGAGCGCCAGTTCGGCGGCCATGTGTTGGCGGTGCAAATAGGGCGTGCCCACTTCCACCAAATCCATGCCCAGTTCGCGGTGCACAAAGCGCGCCAGCGGAATTTCGAGCTGCGAGTCGGGGAAGAAAAAGATGCGTTGGCCTTGCAGCATTTGGCGCTGTACGGCCAGGGCTTTTTCGGCACGCTGGCGCGGGGCGGCGGTGGCTTGTTCGAACACCTCGGGGGCCACGCCAAACTCGGTGGCGGCCGCTTGCAACCAGGCAGTCGTGCCTTCCACGCCCAGCGGGAAGGGCGCGGCCAAGTGCTGCGCACCGCGCGACTGCAGGGCGCGTGCGGTATCGGCCAAGAAGGGCTGGGCCAACAGGTAGCGGGTGTTCGGGCCGACCACCGGCATGGCCTGGCTGTTGCGCGGCGGGAAGAAGCTGACTTGCAAACCCATGCGATCGAACAGGCTGCGCATCTGGTCTTCGACCACATCGGCCAGGGTGCCGACCACCATCAGGGCGGGGGCGGTGTCGGTGCTGGCGGGCAAACCAGGAACCATGGCCGCCAGACAGGCGTCTTCGCCTTGGGTGAAGGTGGTTTCGATGCCGCTGCCCGAGTAGTTCAGCACGCGCACCTTGGGGTGGTGAATCTGGTTTTGGCGCTCGGCGGCGCGCGACAAATCGAGCTTGATGACCTCGGAGGGGCAAGAGCCCACCAAAAACAACAAGCGGATGTCGGGGCGGCGGGCCAGCAGTTGGCCCACCACGCGGTCGAGTTCTTCGTGCACATCGGCCAGGCCCGCCAGGTCGCGCTCGTCGATGATGGCGGTGCCAAAGCGGGGTTCGGCAAAGATCATCACACCGGCCGCCGACTGGATCAGGTGGGCGCAGGTGCGTGAGCCCACCACCAGAAAGAAAGCGTCCTGGATTTTTCGGTGCAGCCAGATGATGCCGGTCAGACCACAAAACACCTCGCGTTGGCCGCGTTCGACCAAGGGCACGACGTCGGTGCAACCAACAGTTTCTGCGCGGATCGGGATGACGGTGCTCATGTGCTGGCCTGTGCACCCGTGTCGGGCATGGAAGTGGAAGAGGGTTGTTTTTGCAGCCGCGCCATGCGCAGCTTGCGGATGTATTGCCCGGCGTTGATGGCGTAGCTGCCATACGCGGCCAGGGCCAGCAGCAGCAAGTCGTTGGCGCTCCAAGCGCCTTGCCACCAAGCCCAGACATAGGCGGTGTGCAGGGCCATCACCCCCATGCTGACCACGTCTTCCCAATAGAAGGCGGGGGCGAACAAGTACTGGCCGAAGACGACTTTTTCCCAGATCGCGCCGGTGACCATGATGGCGTAGAGCACCACGGTCTTGATCACCACCGAGGCCAGGGCCCAGTCGGTGTGCTCGCCGGTCTGCAGGCTGCGCAGCACCAGGTACAGGCTGATGCCGAAAATCAAAAACTGCACTGGGGCCAGCACGCCTTGCACCAGCGTCCAGGCGGTCGCATCACGCCGGGCGCGTTGCGCTGGCGTGTACAAAACCGGGGGGCTGGATGCGGACATGGAGGATCTGGTCGGG
>Ga0255127_1000028_pt1 | contig 77944 bp, 68 predicted proteins | sample Law_Miss_RepB_8d_FD_188555 | JGI IMG/M metagenome (GOLD analysis project Ga0255127, IMG submission 188555) | Freshwater microbial communities from St. Lawrence River, New York, United States - Law_Miss_RepB_8d | ecosystem: Environmental > Aquatic > Freshwater > River | place: USA: New York...
AACGCGCACTGCCCGCCCAGCCCCGCGCCATTGGGGTGGTCACGTCATTGGGCGCAGCCGCCTGGCACGACGTGGTGACCGCTTTGCAGCGGCGCGTGCCCCACATCCCGGTGCTGATGGCCCCGGCCTTGGTGCAAGGCGCAGGCGCGGCCGCCACGCTGGCGCAGGCCTTGCAAAGCATTTTCGCCCTGACGGCCGAAGACAACCCGCTGTGCCCGCCCGTGGACGTGATTTTGTTGGTGCGCGGCGGCGGCTCAATGGAGGACCTGTGGTCCTTCAACGACGAAAACCTGGCCCGCTTGATCGCCCAAAGCCCGGTGCCGCTCATTTGCGGTGTGGGCCACGAGACGGATTTCACCATCGCCGACTTTGTGGCCGACGTACGTGCCCCCACGCCCACGGCCGCAGCCGAGATGGCCGCGACCGACCGGGGCGTGGGTCTGGAAGCCCTGTCGGTGCTGGAGCAGCGCCTCGACCGGGGGCTGCTGCGACAGCAAGACCGCCAAGCGCAACGTTTGGATGCGGTGGCGGCGCGCCTAGGGGTGGGTTTGGTCCGTCAGCAAGAGCGGCAGGGGCAGCGCCTGAACGCCATCGCTACCCGTTTGGGTCGCCCGCAAGCCCTGCTGGGCCAGCACCGCCAGTGGCTGGACCGCTTGGCGCACCGTTTGCAAGCGGGCGTGCAAAGCCCATTGACGGACCGAGCGCACCAGTTGGAGCGCTTGAATGATCGCCTGCGCTTCAACCTGGGCCAGCAAGTGCCGCAACGCGCCCAGCGGCTGGAGCGTGCCGCTTTGCGTCTGTCGTCGGTGGACCCGCGTCAGGTGCTCGAGCGGGGTTACGCCTGGCTGAGCGATGCGCATGGCCAGGCCCTGACCCACGCCGCCCAGTTTGAGCCTGGGCAGAGCGTCAGGGCCACTTTGTCAGACGGCGAAGTGCCGCTGAAGGTTTTGGGCTGATTTTTCAGTGACCTGCCGCTCCAAAGGGCGATCAAGCTGCCCCTAAAATGCATGGGTCTATATCAACCCGCAACAAAAAAGGACATCCTCATGGAACACACCTTGCCCGCACTGCCTTACGCCATCGACGCTTTGGCCCCTCACTACAGCCAGGAAACCCTGGAGTTCCACCACGGCAAGCACCACAACGCTTATGTGGTGAACCTGAACAACCTGCAAAAAGGCACTGAATTCGAGAGCATGTCCCTCGAAGAGATCATCAAGAAGTCCAGCGGTGGTATCTACAACAACTCGGCCCAGATCTGGAACCACACCTTTTTCTGGAACTGCATGAAGCCCAACGGCGGCGGCGAGCCCACAGGCCCCTTGGCTGCAGCCATCAACGCCAAGTTCGGCAGCTACGCCGCTTTCAAGGAAGCTTTCGTCAAGAGCGCTGTGGGCAATTTCGGCTCCGGCTGGACATGGCTGGTCAAGAAAGCCGACGGCTCGGTCGACATCGTCAACATGGGCGCTGCCGGCACACCACTGACCACGGGCGACACCGCCTTGCTCACGGTGGACGTGTGGGAACACGCCTACTACATTGACTACCGCAACATGCGTCCCAAGTTCGTCGAGACCTTCCTCGACAAGCTGGTGAACTGGTCGTTTGCTGAGAAGAACTTCGGCTGATCGAAGAAGTCTTCAAGTCACAAAGCCCGCTGATGCGGGCTTTGTGTTTTCAGGGGCACAAGGTTAACGGGACCCTTGGACAAATCTTTGCTTTCGAAATGCCCTTTGACTGTCCTGCGATCAACCATGGAGCTGAGAATGGGGTGGGGCCGGGCGGCGATTTCTGGTACCCCAGCATGAGGCGCCCGGCCCCACCCCATTCTCAGCGGACCTCGCATAACTAGCAAAGTCAGCGAATCATCATCCCCCCGTCGGCCACGATGGTCTGCCCCGTCACATACTGCCCGGCCGGGCTGGCCAAAAACACCGCCACACCGCCGATGTCGTCGGGCTCGCCCATGCGGCGCAGCGGCGTCTCGTTGTTGTACTTGGCACTCAACACCGGGTCCTCGTGCAGCGCTTTGGCAAAGTCGGTCTTGATCAATCCCGGGGCAATGCAGTTCACGCGGATGTTGTCCGGTCCCCATTCCACCGCCAGGTTGCGCGCCAGCTGCATGTCGGCCGCCTTGGAAATGTTGTACGCCCCGATGATGGCCGAGCCGTGCAGGCCGCCGATCGACGACACGATCACGATGGCGCCATCTTTCTTGGCCTTCATGTCCGGGTAGACCATGGTGCACAGCCAGGTGTTGGACAGCACGTTGTTGCGCATCACCTTGTCGAAGACCTCGTCGCTCATGCCCGTGGTGGGGCCGTAATAGGGGTTGGTGGCCGCATTGCACACCAGGATGTCGATCGGGCCCCAAGCCGCGCGGGTCTGGGCGATCAGGTTTTGCAGTTGCTCTTTGCTGGAGATGCTGGCGGCAATCGCCATGGCTTCGCCGCCTGCGGCCTGGATTTCCTTGACCACCACTTCGCATGCGTCCTGCTTGCGGCTGGACACCACCACCTTGGCGCCTTGCCGGGCCAGCTGGTGCGCGATGGATCGGCCAATGCCCCGGCTGGAGCCGGTGACGATGGCGACTTTGCCTTTCAGATTGAACAATGACATGAAACGGTCTCCTTTGAATGGCGTCAGTGTGCCGCTGTGCGTTGCAGGTGTCTGTCTTGCGTGTGTCAGGGGCTTGATGAGCCCTCTGGCGTCTCGGTCACAATTTAGTGGGTCTGAACAGAGAGGTGCGCGAGCTATGGAACAAATCGATGCAGTCGTGATCGGCGCCGGTGCGGTGGGGTTGGCGGTGGGGCGGGCGCTGGCGTTGGCGGGCCGCGAGGTGATGGTGCTCGAATCGGAAAATGCCATCGGCACCGGCACCAGTTCGCGCAACAGCGAGGTCATCCACGCGGGTATTTATTACCCGGCGGGCTCGCTCAAGGCGCGGCTGTGCGTGCAGGGCAAGGCCATGTTGTACGCCTATTGCGCCGAGCGCGGTGTGACGCACCAGCGCCTGGGCAAACTGATCGTCGCCACGTCGGCAGAGCAGGTCAAAGACCTGGACGGCATCATTGCCAAGGCCCAAGCCAATGGGGTGCATGACCTGCAAAAACTCAGCGCTGCACAGGCATGTGCGCTGGAGCCCGCATTGGCCTGCGAAGCTGCGCTGCTCTCGCCCAGCACGGGCGTCATAGACAGCCATGGCCTGATGCTCAGCCTGCAAGGCGACCTGGAAAACGCCGGTGGCCTGCTGGCGCTGGTTTCGCCCGTACAGCAGATAGGCCTCCAACATGGCACGGCCACCCACCCGATCCGCGTGAGCACGCAAGACGGCACCGAGTTGGCCTGCAAAGTGTTGGTCAATGCCGCCGGTCTGAATGCCGTGGCACTGGCGCGCGGCATGCAAGGGCTAGACCCCAAGCAGCTGCCTCAGGCGCATTACGCCAAAGGCAACTATTTCACGCTGGCGGGCAAAGCCCCGTTCTCCCGCTTGATTTATCCCGTGCCCGAAAAAGCCGGTCTGGGTGTGCACCTCACGCTCGATTTGGGTGGCCAGGCCAAGTTTGGTCCGGACGTGCAGTGGGTCGATGACCCCACCGATCTGCAGGTGGACCCGCGCCGAGGGGAGGCCTTTTATGCCGAGGTGCGCAAGTACTGGCCGGATCTGGCCGATGGGGCCTTGCAGCCGGGCTATGCGGGCATGAGGCCCAAGATCAACGCCCCGCACGCGGCACCGGCTGACTTCATGATCCAGGGACCTGCCGAGCATGGTGTGCCAGGCTTGGTCAATTTGCTGGGCATCGAATCGCCCGGCCTGACCAGTTCGCTGGCGATTGCGGCGCAGGTGACAGCGCTGTTGGCACGCAGCGTTGGATGAAGATCAAAAGTTGGGCCACGGGGGCCTCTTGAAATCATCCAGCAGGCACTTATTTCTGGTTCATGAAGATCATTTCTTGATGAAAGGAAACACCATGAACGCTTTGATGCACCGCGGCAGTTTGTTTGACGAGTTTTTCAAGGACCTCGCGCCCGGTTTTTATGTGCGCCCCTTGCACGGCGATGCCTTGCCCAACCCGAGCCAGATCAAGCTGGATGTGAAGGAATCGGCCCAGGCCTATACCGTGGCTGCAGAGTTGCCAGGCGTGCCGCGCGAGGACATCCACGTCACGATTGATGGTGGGGTGGTCACCATCAGTGCCGAAGTCAAGCAGCAGGACACCCAGACCGAGGGTGAAAAAGTGTTGCGCAACGAGCGCTACTTTGGCAGCATTTCGCGCAGTTTCAGCCTGCCGGTGGACATTGACAAGGCGCAAGCCAAGGCCAAGTACGACCATGGTGTATTGAGCCTGACGCTGCCCAAGCAGACCGCGGCGGGTGCGCATCGGTTGAACATCGAGTGAATGTTGCCGATGCAAAGACAAAGGGGCCTGCGGCCCCTTTGTCTTGGGCGTCTTTGGCGCCAGCTCAGCGTGCACGCATTTGCTGCAGCGCACTGGCCACCTCGGTGACCAGTGCCGGGCCTTTGTAGATGAGGCCGGTGTAGATTTGCACCACATCGGCACCGGCTTCGATTTTTGCAATCGCATCGTGGCCGCTCAGGATGCCGCCCACGCCGATGATGGGGAAGTCACGGCCCAGCGCGGCACGCAGCAAGCGAATCACGCGGTTGCTGGCTGCCAATACGGGCGCACCCGACAGGCCCCCCATTTCCTCGGCGTGGTGCAGGCCGCTGACCGCGTCGCGGGCCAGCGTGGTGTTGGTGGCGATCACGCCGTCCATGCCGTGCTTGATCAGTGTGGCGGCGATCACGCTGACTTGGGTTTCATCCAGATCGGGGGCGATTTTCAGGAACATGGGCACGCGGCGGCCGTGTTCGGTGGTCAGTTCTTCGCGCCGCGCCACCAAGGCGCCCAAAAGGCCGTCCAGTGCCTCATCGCTTTGCAGGGCGCGCAGGTTTTGGGTGTTGGGGCTGGAGATGTTCACCGTCACATAGTCGGCATGCGGGTACACGCCGGCCAGCGCGATCAAATAATCGTCGGTGGCGTTTTCAATCGGCGTGGCAGCGTTCTTGCCGATGTTCAGGCCCAAGAGGCGACCTTGCTGGCGGAATTTGGAGCGTTTGACATTGGCGATGAAGGCATCCAGCCCGTCGTTGTTGAAGCCCAGGCGGTTGATCAGCGCGTTGGCCTCGGGCAGGCGGAACATCCGTGGCTTGGGGTTGCCCGGCTGCGCCTTGGGCGTGACGGTCCCCACTTCGACAAAGCCAAAACCCATGGCCCCCAGGCCGTCGATGCAGCGGGCGTTTTTGTCGAGGCCCGCGGCCATGCCTACACGGTTGGGGAACTGCAGACCTGCCAGCGTGATGGGCTGAGCGACAAAGGGCTGGCGGTAAACACGGTCCAGCGGGGTGTTCTGGGTGCGGGCCAGGCCTTCGATGGTCAGGTCATGCGCCGCTTCCGGGTCCATCTTGAATAAAAATGAGCGGGCGAAGGCGTAAGGGATCAGGGACATTGGATAATTCCGGGCTGTACAAGCGTGGGTGATGCTGTTTGAAACGGTGGCTCCGATTGTCTCAAACCCAGCCTCCTCTTTTTCTGGACCCTCCACAAGCCCCATGACCCAAGACGAACTCAAAGCCCTGGTGGGCCAAGCCGCCCTGAAATACGTTGTCCCCGGTGAGATCGTCGGTGTGGGCACCGGCTCTACGGTGAACAAATTCATCGATGCGCTGGCCACGATCAAAGACCAGATCAAGGGCGCCGTCTCCAGCTCCGAAGCTTCCACGGTGCGCCTCAAAGCCTTGGGCATCCCGGTGTTTGACAGCAACGAGGTCGAGAGCCTGTCGGTCTACATCGATGGTGCGGACGAGATCGACCACCAAGGCCACATGGTCAAGGGTGGCGGTGCTGCGCTCACCCGCGAAAAAATCGTGGCGGCCCAATCCAGGCAATTTGTCTGCATTGCCGACGAGAGCAAGCTGGTCGATGCATTGGGCGCTTTTCCCCTGCCCGTGGAAGTGATCCCGATGGCCACATCCCGGGTGATGCGCCAGTTCGCGGCTTGGGGTGGCACCGCTGCCGTGCGCCTGAAAGACGGCCAGCCGCTCGTGACCGACAACGGTCAGCACATCGTCGATGTGAAGGGCCTGAAGATCACCGATCCGGTGGCCTTTGAGACCACGGTCAGTCAGTGGCCTGGCGTGGTGACGGTGGGCGTGTTTGCCCTGCAAAAAGCCCAGGTGTGTTTGCTGGGCACCGCCCAGGGCGTCAAAACACTGAATTTCTAAGCATCAGGCCTGCCGCAGCAGCAGGCGCACATCCGGGCCGATCCGGTCCACCGCATGAAAGTTCAGCTTGACCGCGTCCTTCAGGGCCGTCAGTGTGGGCAAATTGGCCATGCCCTGGCCGGGACCCAGCAGCTGGGGGGCCAGGTAGACCAGAAATTCGTCCACCAGCCCTTCGCGGATGAAGGAGCCGTTGAGCTTGTGCCCGGCTTCGACGTGCAGCTCGTTGATTTCGCGTCGGGCCAGATCGCGCAGCATGGCGGACAGGTCCACCTTGCCGCCGGGGCCCGGGCAGTCGACCACCGTCACCCCGCGCGCTGAGAGCGCGGCGCTTTTGGCGCTGTGGTGGGGATCGGCAGGGTCGGTGGCGGTGTAAATCCAGATGTGCCGGGCCTGATCGCCCGCGCCTTGCGTGTTCAGCAATCGCGCCCCCAAAGGCATGTCCAGCCGGCTGTCCACCACCACCAGATGCGGCTGGCGGGGCACATCCAGGCCTCGCACGTTCAGTTGAGGATCGTCTTCGAGCACGGTGCCGATGCCGGTCAGGATGGCACAGGCGCGGGCACGCCAGGCATGCCCATCGGCACGGGCCTCGGTGCTGGTGATCCACTGGCTTTGTCCGTTTTGCAGCGCGGTTTGCCCGTCAAGGGAGGCTGCCACCTTCATGCGGACCCAGGGCAGCTCGCGCTCCATGCGGCTGAAAAAACCGATGTTCAGCTCGCGCGCTTGCAGGGCGATGTCGCTGTGTGCAGGGATCGTTTGCGTTTGCACGCCCGCAGCCGCCAGCCTGGCCATGCCTTGGCCGGCCACTTTCGGGTTGGGGTCGGTCATGGCAGACACCACCCGGCCAATGCCGGCGTGTGCCAGAGCATCGCAACATGGCCCGGTGCGTCCTTGGTGGGCGCAGGGTTCCAGTGTGACCCAGGCGGTGGCCCCTTGTACGCTATGGCCGCGTGTGGCCGCGTCACGCAGCGCCATGATTTCGGCGTGTGGTCCGCCTGCGCGTTGGGTGTGACCTTCGCCCAACACACTGCCATCGGCGGCGGTGATCACACAGCCCACGCGGGGGTTGGGCGAGGTCAACCACAAGCCTTGCCGGGCCAGGTCCAGTGCGCGTTGCAGGGGAGTGAGGTGATCGTTCAATGAGGACACGGTTTGCAAACCTTGGGCGGCGTTTTTTTGAGGGGTAGTTCGTGTGGGGCCTGCGCCGGGCAGTTGCGCACCCACTAGGGCGAGGATACGCCAACCCAGGCAGGAATTTCGTCGCGGCTGCTGTGCAAAACGAGTTCACCCATTCGCGGCCCTGAGTCAGCTGCAGCGCTTGAGGTGCCGGCCAAGCCTGCGGGGATACGCCCCACGGCGGGCCATTGCACGCGCACCTGCAAATCCACCAAGGCCAGATCGGCGCGCGGCCGCAGTTGGCTTTGCACCGTGTAAGTGGTGCCTTGCACGGTCACGCTGGCGCTCAAGGCGCAATCGGTGCGACCCGATTGCTGGCATTCCATCGCATCCACCGCCAGGGCGTGAGCCACGGTGTGTTGCCGTGTGTCGCTGGCCGTTTGCAGTGCGTGCAGTGTCAGCCGGGTCGCTCCCATCAGGCCAATGCCCAGTACGGCCGAGGCCACCAGGACCTCGATCAGCGCCATGCCCCGCAAGCATGCCGCGCGATGGGGCAAGGCTTGGCGCTTCGGGTTGTGCCGGGGCAATGACGTGTGCATGTTGTTCACTGTGCGCCCTCGCGCCAGCTGCCGGGCACCCGCTGTACCCGCTGCGCATCCATGCCGAGGGGCCAGGCCAGCCGGTAAGCGGCTTGAGGGAACGCCCGTGCCTGAATGTGGCTGCCGCTTTGCAAATCGGGCAAACCCGACTCCACCACCAATTGCCCTTGGATGTTGCCCGCACGCCAATGGCGTGCTTTGTCGTCCTGGCATTGGGTTTGCAGGACCACCGTGCCGACAATGCGCACCCCATGGGCGATGCTGGGACAGCGCAAACTGCATGCTTGGGCCGAAAAGACCAACAGAACCGGGGCGTCGGCATCGCCCAGGCTTTGTGTCCAGGGGGCAGCGCTGTCGACCCAGTAGATGTTGCGCCGAGGCTGGCTTTGGGCGTGCAGGCCATTGCGCTCTTGTGCCTGCGACCAGGCCCTGACTTGTTCCGGTGTGATCTGGCCCAAGACATGGTTCCAAGCACTGGCGCGACAGGGCGCACGCGGCAGCGCCACGGCGGGCCCGCTCAAGTCACCGCCGCCGGGCAGGTGTTCGGTCAAAAAGGCCAGGCAGTGTTGCCGTTCGGCGCTCGAGATGACCCCATCGCCGTTTTTGTCGGCCAGCCAGAGGCTCTGCACCGCGTCGCCGATGGCCGTGCCGGTGCAGGGGCTGCCTTTTTGGCTGATTGGACAGACGGTCACCGCCGCACCTGCAGCAGGGGCTGCGCAGCCATTGACCAGCAAAGCGGCTGTGCTGGACCCTGGGGGGGCTGGCGCCACCGTTGGCACAAACAGACTGGCCTGAACCTGCCCTTGACCCGCCTGGCCTGCCAGGCGAGCCAACGCGTGCAGCTGCGTCACATGGGGCGAACTGAGCAGGTCGCGCAATGCCAGCACCTGCAGCGAGGCGCCGGACATCTCCGGGTGCGTGGGCGGGGTCATGTGGCTGCATTGCCATCGCGGCCCCGCGTGGCCTGCAGGACAGGGCGCTTGGGCGGCAGTTTGCCAAAAGCTGTGGGTCCCGGCATTGGCGCTGTATTGCCTGTCCAGTTCGGCCCGGGCCCAGGCCAGAGCGGCTTCTGCTGCCAGGCGGGCTTGGGTGGCGTGCTGTTGGTTGTGGCTGGCCAGACGGTCTACCAAGACGCTTCGCGTGCTGTAGAAACTGGCCAGACTGGCCAGCAAGACCAGGGTGATGGCCACAAGCAAGGTGATGGCACCGTGTTGTTCGCAGGCTGTGTGCCTTGCCTGAAGGGGCGTGTTCTTCATGGCGCAGCCCCACAAACCTCGGGCCAGGGCAGGGCGGGTACATCGTTGCGCAGGGCGGTGCTTTGACTCAAGCTCAGCCGCCGGCTTGCATCTTGCGGCCATTCGGCCGTGCTTTGCACCTTGACCCAGCGGGCGAGCCAGCGGCCCTTTTGTTCGCAGAACACTTGCCATTGCAGGTCGACCACCTTCAAGCTGCCCGAGTCGGTCAGATCGGTCCAAACTTCCGGCGTGCAGGCGGTGCGCGCTTGAAGTTTTTGCTCTCGCAGGCGAAAACCGACGCACTCGTTGTTGTCGAGTCGGCCGTTTTGATTGCGATCGCGGCTGAAGTCGATGCGTTGGTGTTGGATCTTCAGGTCAATGCTTGGGCTGCAAAAAGCGTCTTCGCACCGCGCGCTGGCACGGTTTGTCCATGCCTGACCCACGGCTTGAGCCTGACGAAGTTCACGCCCCATGCTGTCCAGTGCCGAGCGCAAATCGTGGTGAAGATGGCTGTCTTGCAAAGCCCATCGGTGTGCTGTCAGGTGTTGCGCCAGCATGTGTGCGCCGCCGGCCAGCACGACCAGACCCAGGCCCATGCCCACCATCAGGCCCACCAGGGTTTCACCCTGTTGGTTGCTTGGTTGGCGGGGCAATTTCATGCTCCGCTCATTGCCGCCAGCAGCGCTCGGGGTCGCCCGCTGTATCGGCCCCACTGCTCAGGACCACGCTGGCCATGTGCTGCAGTTGCAGCCGCATCGGCTGGCATGCCGTGTCCCTGGCTTGCGCGCCGATGGGGGTGGCGCTCAGGGTGTAGCCTTCCGCCGTCGCGTCTTCGATGTGGATGCGGTAATGACCTCCCGGTGAGCGGTCGGTGGTCCAGCCCAGGCTGGCCAGGTCGCTGGCGTGGCTGTCGTGTGTGCCGCGCCAGCGCGCCTGGTCCAACTGCAGTTGTTGCAATGCGCTTTGCGCGTCGCTTCGCCGAGCTTGCATTTGCTGTGCGTTGTAAGCGGGCAGCGCCACGGCCGCCAGCACCGCCATCAGCGCCATGCTGATCATCAATTCGCTCAAAGTCCAGCCTGACATGGGACCGTTTGCAGCGTGAGGGTGGATGCGCATGCTCGACTCCGCTTCAGATATCAAAGAATTTCCATTGTGAATACTTAATAATGACTTGTACAGGTCTGTCCTGTCCTGCGACAGCATGGGCTTGGACGCAGCGCAAGGGAGCACACGACATGCTGAGAATGGAATATGCCCACCACCGAGGTTTTACTTTGTTGGAAGCGCTGGTCGTGCTGGCTTTGCTGGGGGTCTTGTTGGCCTTGGCAGCACCCGGCATGTCCGATTTGCGTCAAAAACACAAGATGCAAAGCCAGGCAGAGCAGTTGCAAGCGGCTTTGTTGTTGGCGCGCTCAGAGGCCTTGCGCCGTCAGCAGCGGGTGACCTTGTGTGTGAAAGGGCAGAGCCAAGATTGCGCATCCGAGGGGACCTGGGCACAGGGCTGGGTGGTGTTTGTCGATGGCAACGACAACGCTGTTCGCGACAGGGATGAAGCGGTTTTGCAGGTGCAGGCCGCGTTGCCCGCTTTTTTGACGCTGCGGGGCAATGCCACGGTGGACCGTTATGTGTCTTACGGCCCGGACGGCCGCAGCCAAAGCACCACAGGGGCTTTTCAGGCGGGCACACTGACCTTGTGCGGTTCAGGACAAGCGCATGGATGGCGCGTGGTGATCAATGCCGTGGGCAAGCCCCGTCTGGAAAAAACAGAGCGGACAGAGCGTGTCAACTGTTGAGTGGCCTGTGAGCCTGTATTGAGCCAGCAGTCTCAGCTTTGGACTTCGTCTACCAAGGTTTTGAAATCGTCGATGTCTTCGAAGTTGCGGTACACGCTGGCAAAGCGCACATAGGCCACTTTGTCGAGTTTTTTCAGCTCGCGCATGACCAGCTCGCCAATGCGGTGCGAAGCGACTTCGCGGATGCCCAGGTTCAGCAGTTTTTCCTCGATGCGCTCAATTGCGCCGTCGACCTGCTCGGTGCTCACGGGGCGTTTGCGCAGGGCCAGGTTCAGGCTGGCGCGCAGTTTCTCGCGTTGGTAGTCGATGCGTCGGCCGTCTTTCTTGACGATGGCCGGAAAGTTGACCTCCGGCTTTTCGTAGGTGGTGAAGCGCTTTTCACACGCGCCACACTGACGGCGACGCCGGATGAAATCCCCGTCCTCGGCCAGACGGGTCTCGACCACCTGGGTTTCGAGGTGAGCGCAAAACGGGCATTTCATCGCGCGGGCCGATCAGCCGTAGACCGGGAAGCGGCTGGTCAGCGCGTGCACCTTGGCACGTACGGCTGCCAGGTTGGCTTCGTCCAGCGGGTTGTCCAGCACGTCCGCAATCAGGTGGGCGGTGGCGCGGGCTTCTTCGTCCTTGAAGCCGCGGGTGGTCATGGCCGGGGTGCCGATGCGCACGCCGCTGGTCACAAACGGCTTTTCTGGGTCGTTCGGGATGGCGTTTTTGTTGATCGTCATGTGGGCGCTGCCCAAAGCGGCTTCGGCCACTTTGCCGGTGATGCCCTTGGCCCGCAGGTCCACCAGCATGACGTGGCTCTGGGTGCCGCCGCTCACGATGCGCAGGCCGCGCTCGGTCAGGGTTTGGGCGATGATCTGCGCGTTTTTGACCACTTGGGCCTGGTAGGCCTTGAACTCAGGAGCCAGCGCTTCCTTGAAAGCCACGGCCTTGGCGGCGATCACGTGCATCAGCGGGCCGCCTTGCAGGCCGGGGAAGATGGCGCTGTTGATGGCTTTCTCGTGCTCGGCCTTCATCAGGATGATGCCGCCACGCGGACCGCGCAGGCTCTTGTGGGTGGTGGAGGTGACCACGTCGGCGTGGGGCACAGGGTTGGGGTACTGACCAGCGGCAATGAGGCCTGCGTAGTGGGCCATGTCGACCATGAAGATCGCACCCACTTCTTTGGCCACTTTGGCAAAGCGGGCCCAGTCGATGTGCAGGCTGTAAGCCGAGGCGCCAGCGATGATCAGCTTGGGTTTGGTTTCGCGGGCTTTGGCTTCCATCGCGTCGTAGTCGATGGCTTCGTTCTTGTCGAGGCCATAGCTCACCACGTTGAACCACTTGCCCGACATGTTCAGCGGCATGCCGTGGGTCAGGTGACCGCCTTCGGCCAGGCTCATGCCCATGATGGTGTCGCCGGGTTTCAGGAAAGCCAAAAACACCGCCTCGTTGGCCGACGCGCCGCAGTGCGGCTGCACGTTGGCAGCTTCTGCGCCAAAAATTTGTTTGATGCGGTCGATGGCCAGTTGCTCGGCCACGTCCACGTGCTCGCAGCCACCGTAGTAGCGCTTGCCGGGGTAGCCTTCGGCGTATTTGTTGGTGAGCTGGCTGCCTTGGGCGGCCATGACGGCGGGCGAAGCGTAGTTTTCGCTGGCGATCAGCTCGATGTGGTGTTCCTGGCGGGCGTTTTCGGCCTGGATGGCGGCAAAAATTTCGGGATCGGTTTGTTCAATCAGTATGTTGCGGTTGTACATGGCAGTCCTTTGAATGGAGATGACCTTGACCAGAACCCGGGGTTCATCGGCAAGAGCTGCCCAGGCGAACGGCTTGAAACCGGGGTGCGGTCATTGGACTGCGTGCCGGTCGCGCGCTTCCCAGTGGTTCAAGGGTGGCAATACCACCGCACTCCACGTCAGAGTGGCTGTTTTCGGTTGAAAAACAGACTCCTATCGCCAGTTGCGCACCCGGCTAGTGTAGCCCAGGGCAGGTGGCTGTTGGCTCGCTGCGCTTCAAAGTTGGGCCTGACGAGCCTTGGCCTGCTGGGTGGGTGCCACAGCGGCGGTTTTGAAACCCTGGGTGATTTTTTCGAGGTGTTTTTGTTCGTTCAACACCCGATCCACATACTGTTCATCGTTGATTTGACCGGAATCCACGGCATAAAGGCGCAAGGCATCCTCGATGCTGACCGATTGCTGGATCAAAAATTGCAAATGGCGTGCACCCACCCTCAAGTTGGTCAGCGGATCAAAGGCCGCCAGACGGCCGCCGAAGGGCATGAGGGCGTTGCTGTGAATATCGGGTTCAATTTGCATCAAGCCCATGCCCCCTTGAGAGCCAGACGCAAACGGGTTGAAACGCGACTCGATGGCCATCACCGCCAGAATCAAGGTAGGGGCGATCTGGCTGCGTTCTCCGATGGACCACGCCTCGGAGACCAAAGCACCAATCGGCTCGGGCGAGACCTTGTACCTGCGGCTCAAGGACTGGGCCACAGCCAATTGGTCCTTGGGCAGGTCCTTGATGAGGGTGGCGGTCGAGCGTGCTGCCCCGCTGTCTGACACCGCCATGTCCAGCGTCATGGCCTGGCGCATTTCCAGCCAACTCATCAAGGTTTCGCTGGCGTAGGCCTGCAGACCGGGCCGTGCCGCAAATGTCAGCGTGACAGCGACCACGGCCAGACCGATGAGGGCCAGGCCATGGCGCGTGATTTCCACAAAACCTTCGCGAACATCGCCAGCCAAAGTCGTCAGGGCCGACCAGAGGCGGGCCAATTTCGGATTGTTGGTCAAAACACTTCCTCTCATGCCAAGCGGATTTTGGATGGCGAGCGCCAAGGCTTGGTGGGTGGGTGGGCTACGTGGCCTGTGTGGCCTGCAAAAAGACGTTGCGCTCTTGCAGTGGAGCCGGATGGGCAGCGGGCTAGGGTTGACCCAAGGCGCGCTGAAGTGAGGCAAATTTTAAGAAGTTTTCATATCCCGTCAAGAATATAGGATTTAATATTTTGAGATATTTTGTTATAAAGAAATGCTTTGTAGTCAAAAACACGCCCTGATTGATTCTGATTCGCTGTCTGCCGTTGGCGCGGAGAAAATCCCGGCGAAAATACGCAGTTGACGTTGGGTTCGCTGGTCTGCGCTTGCTGGATCGGCCAAACCGACCCTGATGCCGTGTTGGCACCGATCGTGTTTTAAAGTTTTTACCGTGACCTCATCTTCCAAGCCTTTTGACCTTGCCGCTCTTGATCCTTTGACGGCCGGGATTTTCAATGCAGCCACATCCGGAGAGCGCAGCGCCCGCGTGCGTGACTGGCTCGCTGCTGAACCTGCTGAAGACTTGCTCCATGATGTTTATCGCGAGCTTTCTGGGCGCGACAAAGGCGTGGCCAAAATCCTCAAAGAGAAGCTCGATGAAATCAAACGCACCCATGGCCAGGAAGCCATGGCCAGCGATTGGGCACAAAAAGCCCAGCAGATGCTGCAAGCCCCGCGTTTGAACATTGCCGATGCGCTGGCATGGCAACGCGATGCCGCCAAAGCCGGGGCGCCTTTGTCCCGAGAGCCGCTGGCCAGCTTGAAACAGCGTTTGACCGAAGTGGTCAAGGGCGTGGAAGACCTGCAGCACCAAGTCATGGTGCAGCGTGAAGCGGCTGTTTTGCTGGCGCAGCGCATCGAAGTCCTGTCCACCAAACCCATGAGCGAAGCCCAAATTGGTCAAGTGGGCTTGCACGCCGATGTGGCCCAGTGGCAAGCCCAGGCGCTGGCGTTGACGCAAAACGCGGTCTGGCCAAGCGTGGACCTGAAATACCCATCCCAACTGGATGCGGCAGGTAAACAGCTGCAGGCGGTTTGGGATGGGTTTTCGGCCGCGTTGATCCTGGCCAGTCAGGCACAGGCTGATGCGACAGCCGCCTTGCCTCCGGTGCCTGTCTGGGCCGATGAAATTCGCCGACTGCGTGGCGAAGTTCCTCAAGAGGCTGCGTCTGCATCGGATGTGAAAAAGCCCGAGAAGGCCGAAAAACCTGCCAAAGCCAAATTGGACCCTGCGCAGCGCCAGGCCTTGCGCGATGCGGCCAACTTGGCCGTCACGCAAGTGCTGGAGGCGGTCGAGAAGGAAGTCACGGAAGGTCATGGCAAGGCCACGGCCGAGGCGGCAGCATCATTGCGCGCCGTGCTCAAAACGCATGGCAAACACCTGGATACGGCACTCGATGAGCGGGTGCACCTGGCACTGACGGCAGCTGGCGAGCTCGAAGGCTGGCAGCGCTGGCGTGCCGATCAGATTCGCCAGGATCTGGTCACCCAGGCCGAGGCCTTGTTGGGTGCCGACAAGACCCCTGCGGTGGGCGGACGCAAGATGCAAGACAAGCTGCGCCAACTGCGTGAGAGCTGGAAGCAAACCGATCAAGGGGGCTTGCCCAACCATGCCTTGTGGAAACGTTTTGACGCGGCCTGCAACGAGGCTTACAAGACCGTGCTGGTTTGGCTGGAACAGATCAAGAAAGAATCCGCAGACCACCGCGCCCAGCGTGTGGCCTTGATGGAGGAGGTCAAGGCATGGACGATCGCCCAGAGCGAAAGCGATGACTGGCGCGCCCAGCTGCGCGCCTTGCACCAGTTTGCTGACCGTTGGCGCAATGCTGGTCACTTGAGCGAAAAAGCCTTTGGCGAGATGCAGTCGCAGTGGAAAGCCATTTTCAAGGCCGCGGCTGCGCGACTTGAGGCGGCCCAGAAAGCCAGCATCGAGCGCCGTCAGGCCCTGATCCAGGAAGCCCGTGAATTGGGCGCCGCTCCCGCTTTGCGTGTCGATGCCGTTAAAGCTTTGCAAGCGCGCTGGCAAACCGAAGCCCAATCGGTCCCGCTGGACCGCAAGACCGAACAAAAACTCTGGGAAGTGTTCCGTGCCCCGCTGGACGAGGCTTTCCAGCGCAAAGGCACCGAGCGGCACGCGCCTGCCGCCCCACTCACAGCCCGTGACCGTGCCGTGATCGAGGCCTCCAAAGCGCTGGATGCGGCCAACGCCGCAGGCGATGCCGGCAAAATCCGAGCCGCCATGGCCGCGCTTGACGCTGCCTTGCGTGGACAAGCGCAAGAGCAAGCCCTGCAGGCGGCCCAGCCTGCGCAGGCCACGCCCGATGCTGCTGCGCAGCCTGCACCGTCAGCAGAGACCGCACCAGAAAACACCGAAGCCGTCTCAGACACCGAAACTGCTGGAACCAGCCCTGTCGTTCAAGACGGCGATGCCCCTGCTGTACAGGAGGCTGAGGCAGCCCCTGTTGCACCCGTGGCAGTGCCCAAGCCCGCCAAACCGGTGGTGGCCGTGCGCGGCGACGACCGTCCAGGCCAGAAGAAAAGCGAAGCCCCGTCCGGGCGCGATGGCCGCCGTGATGGCCGACCAGGGGATCGGGGCACACGTCCCGGTGGTGAGCGTGGTGCGCCACGCATGGGCGAGCGCGGCGGTGACCGCATGGGCGACCGGGGTGCGCGTGGCGATTTCCGCGAAGACCGGGGTCCCCGTCTGAGCGATGCCGCATTCCGGGCGCAGCGTGAGGCCATGGAACGCGCCGAAATGTCGCTGCGCAAGCTGGCCGCACAAGCCCATGGCGAAACCCTGACCCGTTTGATGGGTGCCTGGCAAGACCGTCAGGCCGATGCTTTGCCCAGCGCGCAAGAATTGGGCAAAGCCGTCAACGCCTCGATCCGCCAGGCCTGGACACAGGCGCTGGGTGCGCAGCCTCAGCCGCCTTCCAGCACGGCTTTGCTGCGTCTGGAAATGGCCGCCGAAGTGCCCACGCCCGCGGATCAATTGAGTGAGCGCCGTGCCTTGCAGTTGCAGTTGCTGACGCAGCGCAACCAGCCTGGCCCTGCCGAAACTTGGGCGCAGGATGTGGCCAAAGTGCTGTCGGGACCGCACGAGGAGGCCACGGCCCGTCGCTTGCAAAACGTGCTGAAAAACCTGCTGCGTCGCTGATTCGCGCAGATCCCGTTGAAACGGCCGCTTTCCAGCGGCCGTTTTGCTTGTGCGCCAGTTCAGTCGTTCAAATCGATGCGCTGCGCACGGCCATCACGCGCCAGCCTGAGCACCTGTGCCCGCAAGGGGTCGTGGTCAAGCGACCAATCGCTCAGCACTTGCCGCAAGGCCAGCCTGTCGCCGCCGCAGGGGTGATCTGCCGGGCGGTGGGTGTGGCCGTGCACCAGACGTGTGGCGTGGGCCGCATGCAGCCACTGCGCGCAGAGTGCCGGGTCGACATCGGCATAAACCGTCTCGGATTGCTTTTGCGCCTGGCTTTGTTGGCGCATGGCGCGGGCCAGGGCCAAGCGTTCAGGCAGGGGCTTGGCCAAAAAATCGCGTTGCCAGATGGTGCTTCGCACCTGCTGGCGAAAGACTTGGTAGGCGGTGTCGCCCAGGCACAGCGCATCGCCATGGCTGAGCAAAATGCGTTGCTCGCCCAGTTGGAGTACGGTGGGGTCGGCAAGGGCTTGCACGCCGCAAGCCGCCAAAAAGGCCGGACCCACCAAAAAATCGCGGTTGCCGGGCATGAAGGCGACATGCAGGCGCAGCGCGGTTTGGCGTAACACCTCGGCGCATCGCTGCAAAAACGGGTCATGCGCCACGGCATCGTCGCCCACCCAGACCTCGAACAGGTCGCCCAGAACCAGCACGGCCTGGGCACTTGTGGTGGCCATGAAATGCCGCCAGGCTTCAAAAGTGGCCGTCTCACTCGCCTGCAGGTGCAGGTCCGAGATCAGGTCCACTTGATGCCATGCCGCAGGCGCTTGCAGGCAGCCGATGTCCGGCGTGACTTGAGGCAGCGCTGTGGGCATGGCGGGTGGTGTCAGAGGGCCACGGCCTTTTCGATCACGACGTCCTCTTTGGGCACGTCACCGTGGCCGCCGCGGTTGCCGGTTTTCACGCCTTTGATCTGGTCGACCACTTCGGTGCCCTTGACCACTTTGCCGAACACGGCATAGCCCCAGCCTTGCATGGACGGTGCGGTGTGGTTCAAAAAGTCGTTTTTGGCGACGTTGATGAAGAACTGCGCTGTGGCCGAGTGCGGCGCCGAAGTGCGGGCCATGGCCACGGTGTACTCGTCATTTTTCAGGCCGTTGTTGGCTTCGTTCTCGATGGCCGCGTCGGTGGGCTTTTGGCTCATGCCGGGCTCGAAGCCGCCGCCCTGGATCATGAAGCCGGGGATCACGCGGTGAAAAATCGTGTTGTTGTAGTGGCCCTTGTTCACATAGGCCAGAAAGTTTTCGGTCGATTTGGGGGCTTTTTCAGCGTCCAGTTCGAGGGTGATGACGCCGTAGCCGGTGATGTGCAGTTCGACTTGGGGGTTGCTCATGGTGTTACTTCAACAAAGTGATGGATTGGATGACGACTGGCGTGCGGGGCACATCGGTCGGGAAGGGGCCGCCTGCGCCCGTGGGCGTGTTGCGGATTTTTTGGACCACGTCCATGCCGGACGTGACTTTGCCAAAAACGGTGTAGCCAAACAATTGGGGCGCGTTGATCAGCTGGGCACGGGCCACGTTGTCGTAAACGCGGCCTTGGTATTCAAACTTGGCGACTGGATCGCCGTCGGGGATGGGTGTGGGGTCCAGAAAAGCGTTGTCCACCACGTTGATGAAAAATTGGGCGGTGGCCGATTGCGGGTCGTTGGTGCGCGCCATGGCCAGGGTGCCGGTGGTGTTTTTCAGGCCAGCGGCCAGGGCCTTTCGGCCTTCGTGCACGACAGGGGGACGCGTTTTCTTTTCCTTGTATTGCGCGTCGTAACCGCCACCTTGGACCATGAAGCCTGCAATCACCCGGTGAAACACCGTGCCGTCGTAGTGTTTGTCTTTCACGTACTGCAGAAAGTTGGCCACTGTTTGAGGTGCTTTGTCCGCATACAACTCGGCTTCGATGTCGCCCATGGAGGTGCTGATGCGGACCTTGGGGGTGTTGCCAGAGGTGGCTTGCGCTGCGCTGCCCAGAGGGCAGAGCAAAGGCAGTGCCAAAGCCATGACGGCCAAGCGGCGTTGGCTCTTGAAAAGGATGGACGTGATCATGGGTGAAGCGGACGATGCGTTGGCGACGTTTCGGCGTTTTATGGCGTTTTCAGCGCTTGTTCTGCCGCTGTTTTTTTGTTTTGAATGCGTGGCACGGGTCCTTGCACTGGCGCTGATTTCATGGCTTGGGCATAAGCCTCAATGGCCAGGGCCAGGTGGGTGTCTCCCAGGTTTTCCAGCGCCAGCGCATAGTCTGGCCGCACCTGAACAGCGGTTTGCAAGGCCTGCAAGGCTTCGGTGAGCCGGTTTTCCCGAACCAATAAAACGGCCAGGTTGTTGTAAGGCTCGGGCAATTCCGGATAAGACTGTGTCAAGGCGCGCAAGGTCTCCATGGCCGCCTGTGTCTGGCCCAAACCCGTCTGGATGCGGCTTTGCAACAAGCGCATTTGCGGGTCTGCAGGGGCAGACTGAAGTCGCGAGTCGGCCAGCGCCTGCGCTTTTGACCATTGTCCGCTTTGCACCAAGGCATTCACGTCACTGTACATGTCGGCCCGCACAGCCGCGCTGAGGGTCAAGCAGGTGCAAATGGCTAAAAAGCTCAGCGATGGTCGCATGCGTGCTCAAAGAGGAAGGGGGTGGAAGTATCTGATCCGAGAACGCCGAAGTGGTGTCGCAGGCCGCTGCTCAGCGATATACTGAGCGGCCATTGTAACGGAGCCCTTGCGCTCCCGGCCTGCCGAATGGACCCGCTGCCCATGAGCCTCGCAGCTTCTTTTGAGCTGCGCTTCCTGTCCGACTTCCTGTTGCCAAGGTCGCTCGGCATGATTTTTTGTTTTCCGAATATGTTTGTGATTTGACATGAGTCTGCGCATTTTCAACACGCTGAGCCGTGCTGTTTCCGAGTTTTCACCTGCCGAGCCGGGCCATGTGCGCATGTACGTCTGCGGCATGACGGTGTACGACCTGTGCCATCTGGGCCATGCCCGTTCGATGATTGCTTTTGACGTGGTGCAGCGCTGGCTCAAGGCCAGTGGGTACCAAGTGACCTATGTGCGCAACGTGACCGATATCGATGACAAGATCATCAAGCGTGCGCTGGAAAACGGCGAAACCATCCGCAGCCTGACCGACCGCATGATCGACGCGTTGCACCAGGATGCTGACGCCTTGGGCATCGAGCGCCCCCAGCACGAACCCCGTGCCACCGACTATGTGCCCCAGATGCTGAGCATGATCGGCACGCTGGAGCAAAAAGGACTGGCCTACCGTGCAGGCAATGGCGATGTGAACTATGCGGTGCGCAAGTTTGCGGGTTACGGCAAGTTGTCCGGCAAGTCGCTGGACGAGTTGAATGCCGGTGAGCGTGTGGCGGTGGAGACCGACAAGAACGATCCGCTCGACTTTGTGCTTTGGAAGAGCGCCAAGCCCACCGAGCCTGAAGACGTCAAATGGGAAAGCGCCTTTGGCGTCGGCCGCCCCGGCTGGCACATCGAGTGCTCGGCCATGGCCTGCGAGCTGTTGGGGCAGACGTTTGACATCCACGGTGGCGGGGCTGACCTGCAGTTCCCACACCACGAAAACGAAATCGCCCAAAGCGAAGGCGCCAATGGCCAGCCTCTGGCACGCTTTTGGATGCACAACGGTTTCATCAATGTGGACAACGAAAAGATGTCCAAGAGCCTGGGCAACTTTTTCACCATCCGTGATGTGCTCAAAGCCTTCGATGCCGAGACGGTGCGTTTTTTCATCGTGCGCAGCCACTACCGCAGCGCGCTCAATTACAGCGATGTGCACCTGAGCGACGCCAAAGGCGCGCTCAAACGCCTGTACACCGCGCTGCAGGCCGTGCCGCCAGCCAACGTGAAAATCGATTGGACCGACCCCTTGGCAGCCCGCTTCAAAGCGGCCATGGACGAAGACTTTGGCACGCCCGAAGCGGTGGCTGTGCTTTTCGAATTGGCAGGTGAAGTCAACCGCAGCGGCTCGGCCGAGCGCTCGGGTCTGCTCAAAGCGCTGGGTGGCTTGCTGGGTTTGTTGCAAACCGATCCAACTGCCTACCTGCAATCGGGGGCAGGCCTCGACGAGGCGGCTATTCAGGCGCAAATTCAAGCCCGGGCCGACGCCAAGAAAGCCAAGAACTTTGCCGAGGCCGACCGCATTCGCCAAGATCTGCTGGCCCAAGGCATTGTGCTCAAAGACTCCGCCACAGGCACGACCTGGGAGGCGGCTCAGTGAGCGTTGCGACACCCGTGGTGATTCCGGTCACACCCGCTTATTGGGCCGAAGCCTGTGCGCACTTGGCCAAAAAAGACCGGGTCATGAAAAAGCTGATCCCCCAGTTTGGCGATGCGATCCTCGAAACCCGGGGCGATGCCTTCGTCACTCTGGCGCGCTCCATTGTGGGGCAGCAAATTTCCGTCAAAGCGGCCCAATCGGTCTGGGACCGTTTTTCGGTTTTGTGCAAACGCTTGACACCTTCAGCCGTGCTCAAGCTCAAGGTCGACGACATGCGGGCGGCCGGTTTGTCGGTCCGAAAGGTGGAATACCTGGTGGATCTGGCGGTGCACTTCAGCGCGGGCACGGTGCATGTCAAAGATTGGCAAGCGATGGACGATGAGGCCATCATCGAGGAGCTGGTGGCGATTCGGGGCATTGGCCGCTGGACGGCCGAGATGTTCCTCATCTTTCACCTCATGCGCCCCAATGTGCTGCCCCTGGACGATGTGGGCCTGATCAATGGCATCAGCCGCAATTATTTTTCGGGCGAACCGGTCAGCCGCAGCGACGCTCGCGAGGTGGCCCAGGCCTGGAGTCCCTACGCCACGGTGGCAACTTGGTATATTTGGCGCTCGCTGGACCCTGTGCCGGTGGCGTATTGAAGGGTTGGACAGCGCGTCCAGCCGGAAACAGAACAGAGGAGCCCAACTTGGCCAAAAAAACATTTCTCGACTTCGAGCAACCCGTTGCCGAACTCGAAGCCAAGATCGAAGAGCTGCGTTATGTGCAAAGCGAGTCGGCGGTGGACATCACCAGTGAAATCGACCAGCTGAGCAAAAAAAGCCAGCAACTGACCAAAGACATCTACAGCGATCTGACCCCCTGGCAGATCACCAAAATCGCCCGTCACCCCGAGCGGCCCTACACACTGGACTACATCCACGGCATCTTCACCGACTTTGTCGAGATGCACGGCGACCGCCACTTTGCCGACGATTTGTCGATCGTGGGCGGTTTGGCCCGTTTCAATGGCCAGGCCTGCATGGTGCTGGGCCAGCAAAAAGGGCGCGACACGAAAGAGCGCACGCTGCGCAACTTCGGCATGAGCAAGCCCGAGGGCTACCGCAAAGCGCTGCGCCTCATGAAAACGGCCGAAAAGTTCAAGCTGCCCGTGTTCACTTTTGTGGACACGCCCGGCGCCTACCCCGGCATCGACGCCGAAGAGCGCGGCCAGTCCGAAGCCATCGGCCGCAACATTTTCGAGATGGCCCAGCTCGAAGTGCCGATCATCACCACCATCATCGGCGAAGGCGGCTCCGGCGGTGCATTGGCCATTTCGGTGGCCGATCAGGTGTTGATGCTGCAGTACTCGGTGTACTCGGTCATCAGCCCTGAAGGCTGCGCCTCGATTTTGTGGAAAACCAGCGACAAAGCAGAAGTCGCCGCCGATGCCCTGGGCATCACGGCGCATCGCCTCAAGGCCTTGAACCTGGTGGACAAGATCGTCAACGAACCTGTGGGCGGTGCGCACCGCGACACGGACCAGATGGTGGCTTTCCTCAAACGCGCATTGGGCGATGCTTGGCGTCAGGTGGCCGACCTCAAACCCAAAGAGCTGCTCGAGCGCCGTTATGAGCGCCTGAACAGCTACGGGCGTTTTACCGACACCAAAGCGGGCAAGTAAAACCTGCGGCTGAGCCATCCGGCTTCACACATGGCTCCACAAGCGGTGCTGTCCATTGAACAGGCCCTGGCTGACTTCAGCCCGGGCCTTCCTTTTGCAGTGGCCTTCAGTGGTGGCGCCGATTCCACGGCGCTGCTTTTGGCCAGTGCCCGGCGCTGGCCGGGGCAGGTGAGGGCAGTGCACATCCACCATGGCTTGCAGGCCGCTGCCGATGACTTTGAAGTGCATTGTCGTGCGCTCTGCCAACAGCTGCATGTGCCCTTGGCTGTGCGTCGGGTGCAGGCGGGTCATGCCCCCGGCCAAAGTCCGGAAGATGCAGCACGCCAAGCCCGTTATGCTGCGCTGGCCGAAGCGGTGCACAGCGAGTGGCCCGATGTGCAAGACATCGCGCTGGCCCAGCATGCAGACGATCAGATCGAAACCTTGCTGATCGCTTTGTCGCGCGGCGCAGGCCTGCCCGGTCTGGCCAGCATGCCCGCGCATTGGCAGCGGCAGGGCCTGAATTGGCATCGCCCATGGCTGGGTGTGCCGGGAGCGGCCTTGCGCGAATGGCTGCACAGTCAGGGCCAAAGCTGGATCGAAGACCCCAGCAACACCAACGAAAATTTCACCCGCAACCGCATCCGTGCCCGTGTGCTGCCCGTTTTGGCCGAGGCCTTGCCCGCTTTCCGCGAAACCTTTGCACGCAGTGCCGCTCATGCCGCGCAAGCACAAGAGGTACTGAACGAAGTGGCAGCGCAAGACCTGGCGCACATTGGTGTGCCGCCGCGCATCACCGCTTTGCAATCGCTCAGCCGTGCGCGTCAGGCGCTGGTTCTGCGCCACTGGCTTCGCTTGCACCACGCCACCACGCCCAGTGCAGCGCAGCTCCATGAATTGCTCAACCAAGTGACCGCCTGCACCACCCGGGGTCATCGCCTTCACTTGAAGGTGGGGCAGGGCTTTGTGCTGCGTGAAGGTTCGTGTTTGTCGTTCCTGACCCGCTGACAGCTGGCGCGCCTTGGTGGGGCAGCATTGCAGTTGGCTTGTCGGGTCATGAAAGCGTCAGCCCGGTTGGTACAATTCACAGGTTTTGCTGGGGCCAAAACCCCTTTCAACGTTTGCGGCGCCGGATTGAAGTGGTTTTTTGAGTCCCGCGCCTGCTTTCTTCTTTTCTTCAGAATTACACATGGCTTTGATCGTTCACAAATACGGCGGCACCTCGATGGGCTCGACCGAGCGCATCCGCAATGTCGCCAAGCGCGTGGCCAAATGGACGCGTGCCGGCCACCAGATCGTGGTGGTGCCCAGCGCCATGAGTGGCGAGACCAACCGCTTGCTGGGTCTGGCCAAAGAGCTGGCCCCTGCCAAACCCGACACGGCCTACCACCGCGAACTCGACATGCTGGCCTCCACAGGCGAGCAGGCTTCGTCGGCCTTGTTGGCCATTGCGCTGCAAGCCGAAGGCCAGCCTTCGGTCAGCTACGCAGGCTGGCAAGTGCCCATCAAGACCAACAGCGCCTTCACCAAAGCCCGCATCGAATCGATCGACGACGTGCGCGTGCGTGGCGACCTGAACGCAGGCAAGGTCGTGATCATCACCGGCTTTCAGGGCGTGGACGAGAACGGCAACATCACCACCTTGGGCCGTGGCGGCTCGGACACCTCGGCCGTGGCTGTGGCTGCAGCCCTCAAGGCCGACGAATGCCTGATCTACACCGATGTGGACGGCGTCTACACCACCGACCCCCGCGTGGTGCCCGAAGCCCGGCGTCTGCACACCGTGAGTTTTGAAGAGATGCTCGAGATGGCGTCGCTCGGCTCCAAGGTTTTGCAAATCCGCTCGGTCGAATTTGCAGGCAAATACAAAGTGCCCATGCGTGTGCTGTCGAGCTTCACGCCCTGGGACATCGACATCAACGAAGAAGCCGCATCTGGCACCCTGATCACTTTTGAGGAAGACGAACAAATGGAACAAGCCGTCGTTTCCGGCATCGCATTCAACCGCGACGAAGCCAAAATCTCCGTGTTGGGCGTGCCCGACAAGCCCGGCATTGCCTACCAAATCCTGGGCGCTGTGGCCGATGCCAACATCGAAGTGGACGTGATCATCCAGAACCTGAGCAAAGACGGCAAGACCGACTTCAGCTTCACCGTGCACCGCAACGACTACGCCAAAACCATCGACCTGCTCAAGGAAAAAGTGCTGCCCGCACTGGGCGCGGCAGAAGTCGCTGGCGACGCCAAGATCTGCAAAGTGTCCATCGTCGGCATCGGCATGCGCAGCCATGTGGGCGTGGCCAGCAAGATGTTCCGCTCGCTCAGCGAAGAAGGCATCAACATCCAGATGATCTCGACATCGGAAATCAAGACCTCCGTCGTGATCGATGAAAAATACATGGAATTGGCCGTGCGCGCGTTGCACAAAGCCTTCGATTTGGACCAGGGCTGAGCTATAATTTAGCCTGTTGGAAACGTGACCGAGTGGCCGAAGGTGCTCCCCTGCTAAGGGAGTATGGGGTGTAGAGCCTCATCGAGGGTTCGAATCCCTCCGTTTCCGCCAAACATACCCCGCTGAATGCCATCATTCAGCGGGGTTTTTTGTTTTGGCCCTTGCCAAAGACGGCTCCCCCATGCATCGCCGTGACCGACTTGTACGCTTTGCAAGGGCATTGGCATGGGTGACACTTGCGCAAAGAAAATACCCAAGCCGCCCCGCTTTTTTGAAAACGCCTGCCTGTGTTCAGCAGGCCAGCACCATGGCCGCGCCTGACAGGCGCTGTGGCGGCGCACGGATTCAGAACGGATCCGTCAAGAACAGGCTTTGTGAAAGAAGCTTCGGTTTGCCCATGCCACGTTCGCTGACCAGGCCAAGGCTGCCGCAGCGGTGGTGCACAACAAGCGGTTGGGCCTTGGATTGTGCCGTCCGTCCGAATGGTGGCTGCTTTTCAAATGGGTCAATTTCGATAAAACTGATTTCGTCGGTACGCTTTTTAGCGCGTTTACAAAAAGGCTTCCTCACGCATCATTGTGTCATCGGGTGACGGATGAATTTGTCACTCTAAGTTTCTGAATTGACACAAGTTTTTCGAGGTGGACCTTATGAAATCTTTTTCTTCGCGCGTGAATCAATGGCTGCTGGGTTTGTCCGTTGCGGCATTGTCCCAGGTGGCCATGGCTCAACCGGGCAATGCGCGCGTGAGCATCGAGTCCTTTGGTGAAGCTTATGCCAGCGCGCTGTTGGCCCCTCCCAGTCAGACCCGGGTTTTTGTTTACCGAACGCCACAGGCCAGTTCACAGTTGCCGGTCAACATCTATTTGAATGGCCAATACCATGCCTCCTTGCTCAAAGGTGGGTTCACCGAGTTCTGTACCGATCCTGGCAGCGTCAATGTCAAAGCTGCACTTGATGATGCTTCACGCCTGCATTTGAGCAAACAGGACGGTGGGCAGCGAATGACCATGCAAACCGGACAGACCTTGTTCTTGAAGGTCGACGAGAGTGGTCAGTCCAACATCACCGTGATCCCCATGCCCGCATCGCAAGCCAATACCGAGCTGGCCAACACCCGCCGCCAAATTCACACCATTTCCCGCGCCAAGGCCGCCGTCAATTGTGCAGAACCGGCCAAAACGGTCGCAGCCCCGGTGGTTGCACCACGGCCCCCCGCACCCCGTGAATACGCCCTGGAAACCGACGCCTTGTTTGAATTCGGCAAGGCCGAATTGAGGGCTTCCGGCTTCAATGCGATCGAAGCTTTGGTGCAGCGTCTGAATCAGGACTATTCCTCCGTGGAACGCATCAGGGTGGTCGGCTACACCGATGCCATTGGTGGGGCGCAATTCAATAAAAAACTCTCACAGCAACGCGCCGATGTGGTGGCCAGGCAAATTGCAGCGCGCAGCGTCAAGCCAACACGGGGTATCGAGGCCGAGGGGCGTGGCTCCATTGAATTGGCCAAGACCGGTTGCCGCAATGAGCCCACACCCGAAAACAAAATTTGTCATGCCCCCAACAGACGCGTCATGGTGGTCATCACCGGTGCGCGCCGATAACGATTCCTGGCCCTGTTCATTAACCTAATTTTGACTGTCACACATCATGAGCAAAACATACAAAATCAAAGTGAATCAAGGCCAAGGCGAGGCCAAATTTGTCGACATTCCGCAGACCAGTGATGGCAGGAATCCCATCGTCGTCAAAGCCGTGCCCGGTGGAAAATACCAGTTGATGGACCCGTCGACCGGGTATGCCCCTGAAAACATCCGTGCCAGCCGCTCAGGCAAAAATCTGCGGGTTTTTTTCGAAGGACGCAGCCAGGCAGACCTTGTGATTGAAGATTACTACGAGGTTGCGCCAGAAGGTTTTAACGGCTTGATCGGCGAGGCGGAGTCAGGTCGCTTCTACGAATACATTCCCGAGTCGGCAGTGGGCAACAGCGCCGTGCCCTTGCTGGCTGACGGCTCCAACCAGGTCGGCATGGCTTTGGGCGGGGCGGAAATCAATGCTTCAGGCGCAGCGGTGGGGGCCTTGGTTGCGGCTGCAGGACTGAGCCCTTGGCTTTTGGCACCTTTGGCTTTGTTGGGGGCCGCTGGTGCAGGCGGAGGCGGCGGCGGTGGCAGCAACAGCGGGGGCGGCAATGTACCGAAGGTCACCTCTGCGAAATTGTTGTCTGAAGATGACACGGGACCCAAAGATGGGGTCACCACCGACAAGACGCCGCGCATCACAGGCGAGGCCACCGCCGATTCGGATGTGTCGGTGGTGATCAACGGTAAAACCTACACCGGCAAAGCATCATCGACAGGTGCTTTTGTCATTCAGATCCCGGATGCAGACGCTCTGCCCGATGGCACTTACACGCCTGTGGTGACCGCTTCACTGGCCGGCGTGAAATCAACGGAATTCACCGGAACGCCTTTTCAAGTTCTGAATGGCACGATTTCCCCCAATTCCAATGCCAATCTGGTTTTGGACATTGTGGCCATCACAGACGATACCGGCCCAAGTGCCAACGATTTCCATACCGATGACGGGACCTTGGTTTTCACCGGCAAATTAAATGCATTCAAAGACAACGGCGACCACGTTAAGTTGTCATTGAAGAATGAGAAAAACGTGGAAATCGACATGGTCTATGTCAAGCCCGTTTTGAACGCTGGCGTTTGGACCTGGACATGGGACCGCACCGGCTCCAAACTGGTGGATGGCAAGTACACCCTGGATGCTTCCATCGTCAATGGTGCAGGCACACAGGTGAGTGACGGCTCTGCCAAGCCCACCAACGTGGACAGCCAACTGATTTACATCGACGCCAATGCACAGCAACCCAGCGTGGCATCGGCCAGCTTGATGGCCGAAGATGACACTGGCCCCAAAGACAACGTCACCACCGATAAAACGCCCCGAATCTCAGGTCAAACCACCGGCAATGCCGACGTTTCTGTGGTCGTCAATGGCAAAACCTACACGGGTAAAGCAGCTGCCGATGGTGCCTTCGTGATCCAGATTCCTGATGCAGATGCATTGGCAGATGGCACCTACACGCCAGTCGTCACGGCATCCTTCAACGGCCTGAAGTCACCGGAATTCAAAGGCACACCGTTCAAGGTTGACAATGCGTCAACGGAAAAAGACCCCAACGCTGGCGTCAAACTCGACATCACTTCGATCACCGAAGACTCAGGGACCAGCGCGACGGACTTCTACACGAACGACACCCAACTCGTTTTCAAAGGCACGCTCAGTGCGTTCACCGAAAACGGCGATCACGTCAAATTGTCCTTGCGAGATGCGAAAAACGTGGAGGTCGACTCGGTCTACGTCAAGCCGGTGAAGGGCACCGATGGTGCCTGGACCTGGTCCTGGGACCGCACAAGTGCCGCAGCCATGGCCGATGGGCAATACACGCTGGATGCCTCCTTGGTCAACGGTGCGGGTGCCGTGGTCAAGAGCAATGCCACTGTGCCCTCCACGGTAGACACGCAGACCGTGACGATTGACACCGACAAGGACAACAACCACGTTCCAGACAAAAAGGAAGATGCCAACAAGGCGTTTGTTGTGGACATTCAGTCGATCACTCAGGACACGGGCCACGACCCCAAGGACTTCATCACCAAGGACCGCACCCTGAAATTCTCGGGCAGCGTTTCAGGCTTCAATGACAACGGCGCCATGGTTGAACTGGAGCTCAAGGACAACACAGGCAAAGTCCTGGCCACAGGCTTCACCAAACCCACCCAGGCCTCAGGTGTCTGGACATGGAACTGGGACAAGACGACGGACTTGTCCCTGGTGGATGGCACTTACAACTTGCGCGCTTCGCTGGTCGACAAGGCTGGCAACCCCATTCATACCGACAACCAGCAGGTGGTGGTGGACAACAGTTCGTCGAACAATGGCGATCAAACCGATCCCAATGCCAACCTGAAGATGTTGCCCGTCACGTTTGAGGACGATACGGGGGTCAACACCACCGACTATCTGACCAACGACCAATATCTGACTTTCAAAGGTGGATTTGACAAGGATTTTGTCGATAACGGTGACAAGGTTCTGGTTCAGGTTTTTGGCTCGGATGGCAAGGTCGTTACACATCAGTATGTGACGCCCACAGGTAAAACTTGGCAGTTCGAGAGTCTCAAGATGTTGCCGGTGAATGACGTGACAGGGATGGCCACTTACACCGTCAAATCGATGTTGGTGGATGCGGCAGGTAATGTGCTTCAGGCAACGGATCAGTCTTTTGTCGTTGACCGAAATGCATCCATCGATTGGCCATCTATTTCTGATGGTACGAACCGGGTTGTTTTTACATCTATTGATTTTTCTTCAAAAGAGCGTGGCTACTACTTATTCAATAAAGGATCGAGTGGTAAGGAAATCGAATACACAGGAGGCGTTTTTCAACTCAAAGATTTGGAAGGCCAAGTTTTTGAAATTGGGGAATTCAAGCTTGAATTCAGGGATTGGGCTGGCAACGTCAAAATCATCACCAATGACAAGGCCATTTGGGACTTCAGTGCGGCCAAATTGGCAACAAATACTTCGCCGACCCCTTTGCCAGAGCCTGGTTTCAGCGGCAACCAAACGGTTGGTTCGGTCGGGAAAGTGACTTTGACGGCGACCGACCCCAAGGACTTTGACATGGCTTCCCTGTACGACGGTATTCCGTTGGTGGGTGATGTCGCTGCAGCCAACCATGTGGACATTACCAAGGGCAACCATGTGCTGAAGCTGACCATGGGCGATGTGCTGGATCTGGGTGTGAAAAACAGCTTCAGCACGGCTTCGGCGCACAAAGACCATCTGCAAATGCGCATCGATGGCGATGCAGGTGACACCGTCAATCTGGATGATTTGGTGGGCTCCAATGATCTGGATTGGGTTAAAAATAATTCAGCGGTGACCCTCGATGGCAAGGACTATGCGGCCTATACTCACGACGCATTGGGCTTGAGCCTCTTTGTGCAAAACGGCGTTGTTCTGAATCTCATTTAAACGATGGTTGTCCATCTGAACCAGGTTGAAATCCAATTTTGTCACCGGGAAAATGAAATGGCTGATGGTTGGCGCGCTTTTTGTCGCGCCTGCCATGGCTGATCCTTTGATGGACTTCACCTTGTTCAGTCCACCGGAGGCCAGTCAGAGAAAGCTCACCGAACCTGTGGTCAGTTGGTTGATCAGGCCATCGCCAGAGGCCTTTTGCGCCCAGGCTTCCCCCAAGGATGGCTCGGCCAGGCGACCCGAAGGCTGCGCCTATTGGCACTTGGCTACAGCGCGGTGCACCATCGTCACCACTTCGCAAACCAGCCATTCACAACTGGGCCACTTGTTTTTGCATTGCCTGCAGGGGCGCTGATGTTCCGTGCATCGTCCATCAGACCCCAAGCAGCTTTGCGCTGTTTCTGGCATGGATGGTTCATCTTTGTATTGTTGCTGTTGACCGGTTGCGAGACCATGACCATCAAACCCCCGCAAGTGGATACGGTGCGTTTCACGCCCATGGCCACAGAAAAGCGGGTTTTGAACGAGCCCAAAGTCAAGTATCTGGTCCGCGCGGATGGTTTCGAATACTGCGCCCGAATCACGGGCATCCCGGTGACGCCAACGTCCCGCCCAATGGCTTGTGCATTCTGGAATGTGCGTCGCAAGGAGTGCACGATCGTGACACCGCTCACGACGGGTTTCAACTATCTGGGTCATGAGCTCAGGCACTGTTTTGAGGGGGCCTTTCATGATTGAACGCTGTCTCACACACAGGGGCTTGAGCGTCGACCGTCGCTGGGTTCTCCGGCTGAGCCTGGCCGGCTTGTCCACATGCTTGATGCCTTGCGGACACGCCCAGGGTGCAGGCGAAGGTGTTTTGCGGGTGGGTGTCCTGGCCCATTACAAGCCGTTTAGTTTCATTGAAGGCCAGTTGCAAGGCTTTGACGTGGATGTCATGAAACGTTTGGCGAGCATCATGAAGTTGCAGTTGCAAATTCATGTCGACGGGATGGCCACTTTGCAAAAAAAGCTGCAGGCCGACGAAATATCGGTGATCGGAAACCAGTTGCTGCCCACACCCGAAAACCGTCGTCTGTTTGACTTTGCCAAGCCCTATGCATCCAACCAGCTGGTGTGTGTGCAGCACGAAGACGATACGCGTGACTTCTTGAGCCTGGACGACTTGTATGGCAAGAAGCTGGGTGTGCTGGCCAATACCGGGGTAGAGGAGCAGGCCAGAGGGGTTGTGGGTAAAACCGTTCTTCCGTTTCCATCCATTGACCAGGCCTTGAAGCAATTGGCGGAGAAAAAGCTGGATGCGGTTTTGGAAGAGAGTTTGATCGCGGACTTCTACATTGAGCGCGATGGCTTGCCCGTCAAGATCACCGCACCCTTTGCACCCCCCATGGCTTCGGGTTTGGCGGTTCGCAAGGGCAACAAGGAAATGGCCGCCCGCTTGAGCGCAGCGATTCAGACCTTGCTGTCTGATGGTTCGTTCAAGGAGATTTCAACCCGCTGGTTTGGCTACGATGTCAGCCGCTCCAACGTCAGTCATTCCGTACCGCGCTGAGATTTATGGGGCAAGGCGGGTTCAGGTGACGTGAAGATGTCAAGAATTTTGCGATCTGCATCTTGCGCGAGGGCCATCAGTTCCGACAAGGATGCGCAATTCATTTTTTCAAGCACACGGCTCCGGTGCAATTTCACGGTCGCAGGTGCCGAGCCGTTCATGTTGGCAATTTCCTTGTTGCCATAACCCTTGACCATCCACCGGCAGACTTCACGCTCTTTTTCGGTCAGCCGCATGAAGCGTTCGCGCACATTCAGTGCCATGACTTTGAGGGATTGCTGCTCCTTGTCTTTTTGAAGGGCCAGGTCGATCGCTGCCATCAGGGGCTCAAGACCAAAAGGCTTGATCAAAAAGTCGACGGCGCCTTTTTTCATGGCTTCAATGATCTCGGTGGGCTGGCTTTCACCCGAGATGAATATGATGGGCGTTTGTCGCCCTCTGGCGATCATTTCATTTTGCAGCGAGAGCCCGGTCATCTCGGGCATGCGAATATCCAGCAAAATGACGGCTGGCGTGATGGGCAGGGCATCCCGCAGAAAAGCCGCCGGGCTGTCGAAGGTCTGAATGGAATAACGAACAGAGCTGAGGCTGAACGCCAGACTTCTGCGAATCGAGGGATCGTCGTCGATCAGGTAGATATGGCCTTTGAAATCGTCAAAATTCATGGATTTCCCGTAGATGATTTCATTTTCTTCGATTGCCGATTCTTTACTCTTTGCTAAATTTTATATGGACTGGCCAATCGCTTTGACAAATAAGTACTCACAAAGTGCGGTTTATTTCGATGTCCAATGCCATGCCTGAGCATGCCATGACTTGCCGACCGGATGCTTCGGCCGTGATGGCGAGCTTGCCGACCGATGCGCAAAGCATTTTGAGTTTGGCCGCCCGCTCGTTGTTCGATGTTTTCGCCAATGCCAGCGAGGGCATGCTGCTGGTGGACCGATCCGGTCGTGTGGTCTGGATCAATGACCATTACCGCAGGTATTTGCCTGCGTTGGGTTTCGAGCGCGAAGCAGACTTTGTCGGCAAGCCGGTGGTGGAGGTGGTTCAGAACACCTTGATGAACCAGGTGATGGAAACCGGCAAGCCGATCCTGATTGACTTGCTGAGCAACCGGGCGGGCACTTTTTTGGTCAGCCGATTCCCTTTGCGCGATGAGGCGGGTTTGGTGATCGGGGCTTTGGGCGTGGTGTTGTTTGATCAGCCCGAGACGAATTTGCAACCCTTGATGGCCAAGTTTGCCTTGATGCAAAGGGAGCTGGACGAAGCGCGCAACGCACTGGCTGCGCAGCGCAAAGCGGGCACAGGCCAGCGGCAGGCGCGTCACAGTTTTGCGAGTTTCATTGGCGGCAGTGCAGTGGTGGCTGACCTCAAGCGCCAGGCACGGCGTGCAGCGCAGTCGAGCAGCCCGGTGCTGCTGCTGGGCGAAACAGGCACAGGCAAAGAGCTGCTGGCCCATGCGATCCATGCCAGCTCGCCACGGGCGCGGGGGCCTTTGGTCAGCGTCAACATTGCCGCAGTCCCCGAAACCTTGCTGGAGGCCGAATTTTTCGGCGTGGCGCCCGGCGCTTACACCGGTGCAGACAGAAAAGGGCGTGATGGCAAATTCAAGCTGGCCGATGGCGGTACCTTGTTTTTGGATGAAATCGGCGACATGCCTTTGGGTTTGCAGGCCAAATTGCTCAGGGCTTTGCAAGAAGGCGAAATCGAGCCTTTGGGCTCCAACCGTCTGGTTCCTTTTGATGCGCGGGTCATCGCCGCCACATCGCGTGACCTCGCCAAGTTGGTCCGTGAGGGCTTGTTTCGCGAGGATTTGTTTTATCGGCTCAATGTGCTGCCCTTGCGCGTGCCTTCCTTGCGTGACCGTGCCGACGATATTCCCGCCTTGGTCGAGGTTTTGTCGGAAGAGCTGGCTTGGCGAAGTGCCTTGCCGCAGCCCGAATTTCAAAGCCAGGCCATGGCCTTGTTGGCGGCGCAGCATTGGCGCGGCAATGTGCGTGAATTGCGCAACGTGATCGAGCAGCTGCTGCTGCGTTGTGACACGGGCCCCATCGATGCTGCTGCGGTTGAGTCGGTTTTGCGTGAATCGGGCTTGAGTCAGATCACGCCCGTGCAAGCTGTGGCTGTCGATGTGCCGCAAGCCATCCATCCTGTTTCTGAGGGTGTCACTTTCGGGGCGGATGCCCCCGTGCGCCTGGCCGAACGCATTCGGGCACTCGAGTTGCAGGCGGTGCAAGACGCGCTGAAAAGCACAAAAGGCAACAAACTGGCCGCGGCCAAATTGCTGGGCATCTCCCGTGCCAAGCTTTACCAATGCCTGATCTAAATTGTCTTAATTACAGACATGTGTCTTTTTAAAAGACAATTTATCTGTCTTTTAAAAAGACACATGATGAGGCGGTTGCTCAGGCGCGCAGAAATATCCTTGGCTGACAAGAACTTGGCGTCATTTCGCTGAGTGGGTCGACTTGGCACGGCTTGTGCACAATGGTTGTGCGCCGCACATCAGCGGACGATCCACAAGGAGACCCACATGTTCCGTCGACACCTCATTTCTCTGGCCGCTTTGGCCGTTTCCAGTGCCTTGATGCCCGCCGCCATGGCGCAGGGCAAGGACATCAAAATCGCCCACATTTACAGCAAAACCGGCCCGCTGGAAGCCTACGGCAAGCAAACCCAGACCGGTTTCATGATGGGCCTGAGCTATGCCACGGGCGGCACCATGGAGGTTGCAGGTCGCAAGCTGGTTGTGATTGAAAAAGACGACCAGGGCAAGCCCGACCTGGGCAAGAATTTGCTGGCTGCCGCTTATGGCGACGACAAGGTGGATTTGGCCGTGGGCCCGACCGCTTCGCCTGTGGCACTGGCCATGCTGCCGGTGGCCGAAGAATACAAAAAGATTTTGCTGGTCGAGCCCGCTGTGGCCGACTCGATCACCGGTGACAAATGGAACAAATACATCTTCCGCACCGGCCGCAACAGCAGCCAGGACGCGATTGCCAACGCCGTGGCGGTGGACAAGGAAGGCGTGAGCATCGTCACCATGGCCCAGGATTCGGCCTTTGGCCGTGACGGTGTCAAGGCCTACAAGGACGCGATCAAGAAGGCCAAAATCGTGCATGAGGAGTATCTGCCGCCCGCCACCACCGACTTCACCGCCGGTGCCCAGCGCATGATCGACAAGCTCAAGGGCCAACCCGGCCGCAAGATCATCTTCATCATCTGGGCCGGCGGCAACCCGTTCAAGATCGCCGACATGGACTTGAAGCGCTACGGCATCGAGATCGCCACGGGCGGCAACATCCTGCCCGCCATGGTGGCTTACAAGCAGTTCCCCGGTATGGAGGGCGCGGCTTACTATTACTTCGGCATGCCCAAGAACCCGGTGAACGACGCCATGGTGGCCTCGCACTACCAGCAGTTCAAATCGCCCCCGGACTTTTTCACGGCCGGTGGTTTTTCGGCCGCCATGGCCGTGGTCACCGCATTGAAGAAGACCAACGGCGACACCAACACCAACAAGCTCATCAGCACCATGGAAGGCATGAGCTTTGACACGCCCAAGGGCAAGATGACCTTCCGCAAGGAAGACCACCAGGCCATGCAGAGCATGTACCACTTCAAGATCAAGGTCGATCCGGCGTTTGCCTGGGGCGTGCCCGAGCTGATCCGCGAGATCAAGCCCGAAGAAATGAATGTGCCGATCCGCAACAAACGCTGATGCTACAAACCCTCAACTTGACCGTGCGGTTCGGCGGTCATGTGGCGGTCAATGCGGTCTCGTGCCGCTTTGAACCCGGCACGCTGACCGCCATCGTCGGCCCCAACGGGGCAGGCAAAACCACCTATTTCAACCTGATCTCGGGCCAGTTGCCTGCGACCGATGGCAAGGTGCACTTGAACGGGCGCGAGCTGACCGGCTTGCCCGCTTCGGCACGCACCCGTGCTGGCTTGGGTCGGGCGTTCCAGCTCACCAACCTGTTTCCGAACCTGTCGGTGCTGGAGAACGTGCGCCTGGCGGTGCAGGCCACGAAAGAGGGCGCACACCGCCGGGGTCTGAACCTGTGGAGCATCTGGAGCGACCACGCGGCTTTGACGAACCGTGCTTTGGAGATCTTGCAATCCGTGTCGATGACCGCACAGCAGGACGCCCCGGTGGCCAGCTTGCCGCACGGCGATCAGCGCAAGCTGGAAGTGGCGCTGTTGATGGCGCTGGAGCCCTCGGTTTATATGTTCGACGAGCCCACGGCGGGCATGAGCCACGACGAAGCGCCGGTGATCCTGGACTTGATCCGCCAGCTCAAAAAAGACAAAACCAAAACCATCTTGCTGGTGGAGCACAAGATGGACGTGGTGCGCGAGCTGGCCGATCGCATCATCGTGCTGCACAACGGCGCTTTGGTGGCCGATGGCGAGCCGAATGAGGTGATCGCTTCACCCATCGTGCAAGAGGCTTATCTGGGCAAAGCCAGGGAGGCCGCATGAACGCGCCAAACATGGACAAGAATTTGCTGACCCTCGAAGGCGTGCACACGCACATCGGGGCGTACCACATCTTGCACGGCGTGGACCTGGTGGTGCCGCGTGGCGAGCTGACCATGCTGTTGGGCCGCAACGGTGCGGGCAAGACCACCACGCTGCGCACCATCATGGGCCTGTGGCAGGCCTCACAGGGGCGCATCAGCTTTGGCGGCGAAGACATCACGGCGCTGAACACGCCCGCGATTGCGCAAAAGAACATCGCCTATGTGCCTGAAAACATGGGCATCTTTTCCGATCTGACGGTCAAGGAGAACATGCTGCTGGCCGCCCGCAGCGCCCAGCACGCCGCGCAGATGGACGAGGCGCGGCTGCAGTGGATTTTCAAACTCTTCCCGGCAGTGGAAAAGTTCTGGAACCACCCGGCGGGTAAGTTGTCTGGTGGGCAAAAGCAGATGCTGGCCGTGTCGCGGGCGATTGTGGAGCCGCGTGATTTGCTGATCATCGACGAGCCCAGCAAGGGCCTGGCCCCGGCCATCATTCAGAACATGATCGACGCCTTCCAGCAGCTCAAGGCCAGCGGCGTCACGATTTTGCTGGTAGAGCAGAACATCCACTTTGCCCAACAGCTGGGCGACTCCGTGGCCGTGATGGACAACGGCCGCGTGGTGCACGCAGGCCGCATGCAGGCGCTGGCCGAAGACGCGGCTTTGCAGCAATCCTTGTTGGGGCTGGCTTTATGAAGTTATTTCAAGATGTGGACATGCGTCCTTTGCTGCTGGTGCCGGTGCTGGCCTTGTTGGCCTTTCCCTTGATCGGCTCGGGCTCCACCTGGCTCACGCTGACCGTGGCCGGTCTGGCCATGGGCATGATCATTTTCATCATGGCCTCGGGCTTGACGCTGGTGTTTGGCCTGATGGACGTGCTGAACTTCGGCCACGGCCTGTTCATCGCGCTGGGCGCTTTTGTGGCCACCAGCGTGCTGGGCGCCATGGGCGACTGGACGGGCTCGGGCGAGTGGTGGCGCAACATGGTGGCGGTGCTGCCCGCCATGTTCATCGCCATGGCCGTGGCGGCGGCCGTGGGCCTGGCGTTTGAGCGCTTCATCGTGCGGCCTGTGTATGGCCAGCACCTCAAGCAGATCCTGATCACCATGGGCGGCATGATCATTGGCGAAGAACTCATCAAGGTCATCTGGGGGCCGCTGCAGATTGCTTTGCCTTTGCCTGAAGCCATGCGTGGCTCGGTGCTCTGGGGCGATGCGGCAATTGAAAAGTACCGCCTGCTGGCCGTGGCTGTGGGGCTGGCTGTTTTTGCCGCACAGATGTGGGTGCTGGGCCGCACCAAGATCGGCCTGCTCATTCGCGCGGGCGTGCAAGACCGCGAGATGGTCGAGTCGCTCGGCTACCGCATCCGCCGCCTGTTTGTGGGCGTGTTCGTGGTGGGCAGTGCGCTGGCGGGTTTGGGCGGCGTCATGTGGGGCCTGTACCAGCAAAACGTGGTGCCGCAAATGGGCGCGCAGGTCAATGTGCTGATCTTCATCGTCATCATCATCGGTGGGCTGGGCTCCACAGGTGGGGCGCTGATTGGGGCCTTGCTGGTGGGCCTGATGGCCAACTACACCGGTTTTCTGGCGCCCAAGGTGGCGCTATTTTCGAACATTGCGCTGATGGCAGCGATTTTGTTGTGGCGTCCGCAGGGGGTCTACCCCGTGGCCAACCGCTGAAGGGCTGGACATGTTGAACCGTTTGATTTCCAACGACCAGCCGCGCAGCCCCTGGCTCGCTGCCGTGCTGATCGTGATCCTGTTGGGCCTGGCTTTCGCACCGTTTTTGTTTCCTGGCGTCAAAGCCTTGTCGGTGGCAGCCAAGGTGCTGATTTTTGTGGTGCTGGTGGTCGGCTTTGATTTGCTGCTGGGCTACACCGGCATCGTGAGTTTTGCCCACACCATGTTCTTTGGCATCGGGGCTTACGGCATCGCCATCTCGTCCAACACCTGGGGGCCGACCTGGGGTGCCATCGGTTTGGGCTTTGCGCTCTCGCTGGGCCTGACGCTCGCGCTCTCGCTGGCCATTGGCCTGTTTTCGCTGCGGGTGCGGGCCATCTTTTTCGCCATGATCACGCTGGCGGTGGCGGCAGCCTTCCAGACGCTGGCCTCGCAGCTGTCAGACTTCACTGGCGGCGAGGACGGCCTGAGCTTCAAGCTGCCTGAGGTCTTGTTGCCCAGCACCGAGTTCAGCGAGGAGCCTTTCCTGGGCGTGTCACTCGACGGACGTTTGCTGTCTTATTACCTGCTGTTCGTGCTGGCTTTGGGCATGCTGCTGGCCATGCTGCGCATCGTCAACTCGCCGTTTGGTCGGGTGCTGCAGGCCATCCGCGAAAACGAGTTCCGTGCAGAGGCCATTGGCTACCGCGTGGTGGTGTACCGCACGCTGTCGAGCGTGCTGTCGGCCTTGTTTGCCTGTGTGGCCGGGGCCATGCTGGCGCTTTGGCTGCGTTACAACGGGCCGGACACCTCGCTGAGTTTTGAAATCATGATGGATGTGCTGTTGATCGTGGTGATCGGCGGCATGGGCACGGTCTACGGCGCGGCGATTGGCTCGGTGCTGTTCCTGTTGGCGCAAAGCTATCTGCAAGACCTGTTGCGTCTGGCCAGCGAGGCGGCTGCAGCCTGGCCTTTGTTGTCGGCTTTGTTATCGCCTGACCGCTGGCTGCTGTGGCTGGGCTTGTTGTTCGTGCTGTCGGTGTATTACTTCCCCACCGGCGTGGTGGGGCGCTTGCGCGTGCGCGCGGCCCTCAAGCAGCGCGGCAAGCCAGGCGTTCAGGAGGCTGCATGAGTTTCACTTCCAACTACATCCGATGCGCCGGGCTGGAAATCCATTACACCGACTGGGGCAAGGCCGACAAAGGCACGGTGATCGCCTGGCACGGCCTGGCCCGCACGGGCCGCGACATGGACGAGCTGGCCGCGCACCTGAGCCTGCGCGGCTGGCGCGTGATTTGTCCGGACACCGTGGGACGCGGTTTGTCGCAATGGAGCGCTGACCCGAAAAACGAGTACTGCCTGGCCTTTTACGCCCGCCTGGCGCGTGAGCTGATGGACGGCTTGCAATTGCGAGCCGTGCATTGGGTAGGCACCTCCATGGGGGGGGCGATTGGCACCGTGTGCGCGGGCGGCCTGGTGGAGCCCACGCTCAAACACCGCATCTTGAGTCTGACCCTGAACGACAACGCGCCGCAATTGGCGCAAGCGGCCATCGACCGCATCAAGGCTTACGCGGGCAGTCCGCCCAGCTTTGCAACGGTGACCGAGCTGGAAGCTTTTTTGCGCCAGGTCTACAAGCCCTTTGGCTGGCTCAGCGATGCGCAATGGCGCCGGTTGACCGAGACTTCGGTGCGCCGCCTGCCGGATGGCCGCATCACCCCCCATTACGACCCGGCCATGGCGATGCAGCTGACGGCGCACACCAACGATTACCTGATCTGGGAGCACTACGACGCCCTCAAACTGCCGGTGTTGCTGCTGCGCGGGGAAGAGTCGGATCTGGTGTTGCCCGAGACAGTGACCGAGATGCGCCGCCGTGGCCCCGGTGTTCGCGGCCAGCTCAAGACCATCGAAGTGCCAGGTTGTGGACACGCGCCAGCGCTGAATGTTTTGCAGCAGCTGGAATGGGTGACCGAATTCATCGAGGCGGTCTGAAAGGGCAGGTGGCCTGTCTTCTTGGGCTGCTTGGCCGTGAATGGGTGTTTCCACTCTGGTGAACGGGCTTGATTTGCACGCAAAATCGGGCATTCATTTTCCGGAGTGTTCCATGAAGATCTTTACCTTGTTGCCCTTGGTGGCGCTGCTCGCCACGGGCGCCCAAGCCCAAAACCGCGAAGTCAACATCATCTGCTCTGCCCAGGCGGCCTGGTGCAGCATGATTGCGGTGACCTTTGAAAAGAGCCAGGGCATCAAGGTCAACATGACGGCCAAGGGCTCCGGCGAGGCCATTGCCCAGCTGGCCGCAGAAAAAGCCAACCCCAAGACCGACATCTGGTTCGGCGGCACGGGTGACCCGCACCTGCAGGCGGCCGAACAAAATCTGAGCCTCGAATACAAGTCGCCCACCTTGCCCAAGCTGCACGACTGGGCGCAAAAGCAGGCCGCGCAGTCGGGCTACAAGACGGTGGGCATTTATTCCGGCCCCTTGGGCTTTGGCTACAACACCGAATTGCTGGCCAAGAAAAAACTGCCCGTGCCCAAGACTTGGGGCGACTTGCTCAAGCCCGAATACAAGGGCGAAATCCAGTCGGCCAACCCCGCCTCCAGCGGCACGGCTTACACCATGATCGCCACGCTGGTGCAGCTCATGGGCGAAGACAAGGCCTTCGAATACCTCAAGGGCCTGCACAAGAACATTGGCACCTACACCCGCTCGGGTACCGGCCCGATCAAGGCGGTGGCGCGTGGCGAAACGGCGGTGTCCATCAGCTTTGTGCACGATGGCCCCGGTGAAAAAGCCCAGGGCTTTCCCATCGAGACCATCACCCCGGCCGATGGCACAGGCGCTGAGATCGGCTCCATGTCCATCGTGCGGGGCAGCCGCAACCTCGAAGCTGCCAAGAAGTTTTACGAATGGGCCTTGACCCCGGCCGCCCAGGAATTGGCAGCGGCCACCTTGCAGTTCCAGCTGCCATCGCACAAAGAGGCCAAGGTGGACCCGCGTGTGCCGGACTTCCGCAAGATCAAGATGATCAACTACGATTACGCCAAATACGGCCAGACGGCCGAGCGGCGTCGCCTGATCCAGCGTTGGGAAAAAGAAGTCAACTCGCTGCCGCGCTGAGTGAAGGCCTGAGATGAATCCAGCGCTGCGTTTGCAGCGCGCCTTGCAAGGGTGGGTCGTGTTCGGCTTGCTCGGCTTTGCGCTGCTGCCTTGGTATTTCCTTCAACAAATGGCCTTGTTCGATGCGATGCCGGGCATTTGGGCCGGCGCTGAAACGGCCAGCGGTGCGGTACAAGCGCTGCAACACGGCCGGCCGTGGTTGTGGTCGGGTCTGTTGGGTTTGTTTGTGTGTGGTCTGGCCGTCGCACGGCCTTGGCCAGCCAGGACGCAGGGCGGTCTGTTGCTGCTGGGCAGCCTGACGGGTTTGCTGGGCCTCTTGGGCAGCGGCTTTGCCATTGGCGCCACGGGCTGGGCCTTTGCGTCGCTGGAATCGCTGTGGGGCGCTTTGCCCGCTGGCCAATACGGCATGGGCTGGGGCGCTGCTGTGATGCTGCTCAGTCTGGTGGTTTTGCTGGGCGCGGCACTGGCTCGGCTGGGGGCGTTTCGGGGCGACGTGTTTGTGGCCGCCGCCGTTGTGGTGTGCACGGCCTTGTTGGCGCTGTTTGTGGTGTACCCGGTGTTGCGATCGCTCGTGGCCGCCTGGGTGGACGACACCGGAGCCTATGCCTGGGGCCACCTGCTGGAGCGTGTGGCCACCGAACGCGTCTGGGGCCTGGGCTGCGTGCAGGGAACAGGGCGCTGCGGCGTGGCCTGGAACACCCTGTGGCTGGCCTTCATCACCGCCACCGGCACCACCGTCATGGGCACTTTGCTCGCCTTGTGGGCCGAGCGGGGCGGCACGCGTCTGTCCAAACCGCTCAACATTTTGGCCATGTTGCCCATCATCACGCCGCCCTTTGTGGTGGGGCTTGGGCTAATCCTTTTGTTTGGCCGTGCAGGCTTGTTCAACCAGGCGCTGGAGTGGGCTTTCGGCATTGAGCCTGGGCGATGGTTTTATGGTGTGTTTGGTATCTGGCTGGCACAGATGTTCGCCTTCACACCCATCGCGTTCATGATCATGCGCGGCGTGGTGCAGGGCGTGAGCCCCAGCATGGAGGAGGCCGCACAAACTCTGCGCGCCAGCCGCATGAAGACTTTCTGGACGGTGACGCTGCCGCTGCTCAAACCTGGCCTGGCCAATGCGTTTTTGGTGGGTTTCATCGAGAGCATGGCCGACTTTGGCAACCCGATCATTGTGGGTGGGCAGTACGCGGTGCTGTCCACCGAAATCTTTTTTGCCATCGTGGGTGCAGCGCTCGACCCCGGCATGGCCGCAGCCCTGGCCTTGGTGCTGACGGCGTTTGCGCTGGCGGTGTTCTTTGTTCAGCGCCGGGTGCTCTCGGGCAGCAGCTTCACCACCGTGTCGGGCAAGGGCGACGCGGGTGTGGCCATGGCTTTGCCGCCTGCCGTGCTGGGGGTGTGCCGCAGCGTGGCGGGGCCGTGGCTCTTGTTCACCGTGGTGGTGTACCTGTTTGCGTTTGCGGGCGGCTTTGTGCAGACCTGGGGGCGCGACTTCACCTTCACGCTGGTGCATTTCAAAACCGCGTTTGACGTGCAGCAGGGCGAGTTTGGCTGGGTGTTTGCGGGGACAGCCTGGAAGTCGCTCTTCACCACGCTCAGTTTGTCGGCCATGGCCGCGCCCATTTGTGCGGGGGTGGGCTTGCTCATGGCCTGGCTGCTGGCACGCACCGAGTTCCGTGGCAAGGCGGCGTTTGAGTTTTCGGCGCTGCTGACCTTTGCCATTCCGGGCACGGTGCTGGGCGTGAGCTACATCCTGGCCTTCAACGTGCCGCCTGTGGAGTTGACGGGCACCGGCCTGGTGATCGTGTTGTGCTTTGTGTTCCGCAATTTGCCGGTGGGCGTGCGGGCGGGCACCGCGGCCTTCAAGCAATTGGACCGTTCGCTCGACGAGGCCTCGCAAATGCTGCGGGCCAGCACGCTGACCACGCTGCGCCGGGTGGTGTTGCCGCTGCTCAAGCCCGCGCTGGTGGCGGCGTTGGTCTACAGCTTTGTGCGCTCCATGACCACGGTGTCGGCGGTGATTTTTCTGGTCACGGCGCAATACGAGCTGGCCACGACCTACATTATTGGCCGCGTGGGCAATGGCGACTATGGCGTGGCGCTGGCTTACTGCACCGTGCTCATGGTCCTCATGTCCGTCATCACCTGGGGCATTCAAAAGCTGGTGGGGCAGCGGCAGCTAGGGCGGCGGGCAACGCCTGCCACACCGGTTTGACACAAGGATTCAAAGCGATGGGCATTCAATTCAAACAAGTCACCAAACGCTACGGCGGCGCAGATTCACCGCTGGTGGTGCAGGGCATCGACTTTGTCGTGCCCAAGGGCAGCCTGACCACCATCCTGGGCCCGTCGGGCTGCGGCAAAACCACCACCTTGCGCATGATCGCCGGGCTGGAAGCGCCCACGGGCGGGCAGATCGTGATCGACGGGGCGGATGTGACGCACCTGGGGCCGTCCGAGCGCAATGTGAGCATGGTGTTCCAAAGCTATGCGCTGTTTCCGCACATGAACGTGATCGAAAACGTGCGTTATGGGCTGGACGTGAGCGGTGTGCACAAGGCCGAAGCCTTGGAGCGGGCCCATAAAAGCCTCGCCTTGGTGGGGCTGGCGGGCTATGAAGACCGCCTGCCGAGTGAGCTGTCGGGCGGGCAGCAGCAGCGCGTGGCCTTGGCCCGCGCCTTGGTGCTGGAGCCCTCGGTCTTGCTTTTTGACGAGCCGCTGTCCAACCTGGATGCCCGGCTGCGCCGTTCCATGCGCGACGAGATCCGTCACCTGCAGCAGCGCCTGGGCCTGACGGTCGCCTATGTCACGCACGACCAGAGCGAAGCCCTGGCCGTGAGCGACCAGATCATCGTGATGGAAGCCGGGCGCATCGCGCAGGCGGGCACGCCGCAAGACCTGTACGAGCGGCCTGCTTCGGCTTTTGTGGCGGGCTTCATGGGCGAGGCGGTGTTGTTCGATGGGTTGTCGCTCTCCGATGGTGCGGTGCAGCTGGGGCCGCTGCGCCTGCTGCCGCGCCATGCGGTGACCCCAGGCGCGGTGCGTGCGGCGGTGAGGCCTGAGGCCTGGTTGGTCGGGCGCGAATTGTTGGGCAGCGAAAGCCTGCCGGGCAGTTTGTCTGCAGAACTCAAGCAGTGGTCTTATTTGGGCAGCTTTGTGGAGCTGACCTTTGACACCGCGCTGGGCCCGGTGTTTGTGGTCTCGCCCGAGGTCGAGCGTGATTGGCGCGTGGGCCAGGTGCTGGCTTTGAGTTTGCCGGGGCGTGGTGTTTCGGTGGTTTCTGTTTGAGCGTTGGTTGAAGGGCAGGTCGGCGGCTTCAACCCCGACGCAGTGTGCAGCGACTCTATGACGGAGCTGACGCTCCGACGGCCCCTTGGGTGGGGCCACCAAGGAAGGTATTTGATGAGCCAAGATGTGGTGTTTGATTTGGGCGGTGTGGTGTTCCGCTGGCAGCCGCTGGTGCTGTTGCAAGAGCTGTTCCCCGAGCAGGTGCGTAGCGAGGCCCAGGCCCGCGAATGGGCGGGTCAGATTTTTCAGACCTTTCACCCCGAGGCCGACTGGGCGCTGTTTGACCTGGGCCGCATCGAGCCTGAACCGCTGGCCCAGCGCATCGCCCAGCGCACCGGCTTGGCCGAGGCCGATGTGCGGCACTTGATCGCCAACATTCCGCCGCACCTGCAACCCATTCAGGGCACGGTCGATTTGATCCACGAGCTGAAGGCGCAGGGACATCGGCTGTATTACCTGTCCAACATGCCTGCAGCCTATGCCGACCATCTGGTGCGGATGAACCCGTTTTTCAGCCAGTTTGACGATGGGATCTTTTCAGCGCATGTGCAGCAGATCAAACCGCTGCCCGACATCTTTGCCACCGCCCAGAACCGCTGGCCGCTGCGCGGCCAGCCGGTGTTCATCGACGATGTGCAGCACAACATCGACGCGGCCAAGCAGCATGGTTGGCGCGGCATCCGCTTTGAAACGCCACAGCAGACACGGACTGCTCTGGTCGCGCAAGCTTATCTGGGGGTGTAGGTCGGAGCTTCAGCTCCGACATCCGTTGAGCCCACATGCACATTTGTCGGGGCTAAAGCCACCGACCTACAGGATTTAGTCTTTGGCGCCGTGCGCCAAAGCCCGTGCACGGCTGGCCGCCAGCGCAGCTTTGTCAGGCTCTGACACGTCCCAGCCCTGCATGTGCCCCAGGCTGATGTTAGCCAGCGCCTCGATCCACTGGGCGTTGTTGTTCAGGCAGGGGATGTAGCTGAAGCTTTCGCCGCCCGCGTGCAAAAACGCTTCTTGTGCTTCTTGCTGAATTTCTTCCAGTGTTTCCAGGCAATCGCTGGTGAAGCCGGGGCAGATCACGTCGACTTTTTTCACGCCTTGCTGCGCCATGGCGATCAGCGTGGGCTCGGTGTAGGGCTCTAGCCACTTGGCTTTGCCAAAGCGCGATTGGAAGGTGAGTTTGTATTGGTCTTTGGACAGGCCCAGCGCCTCGGCCAGCAGTCGGCCTGTTTTCATGCATTCGCAATGGTAAGGGTCGCCCAGTTGCAGGGTGCGCTCGGGCACGCCATGAAAGCTCATGACCAGCTGCTCGGCCTGGCCGTGGGTGGCCCAGTGGGCCCGCACCGTTTGCGCCAGCGCGGCGATGTAGCGCGGGTCGTCGTGGTAGCGGTTGACAAAGCGCAGTTCCGGGATGAGCCGGGTTTTCAGGCCCCAGCGGTAGACCGCGTCAAACACACTGGCGGTGGTGGTGCCGCTGTACTGCGGGTAGGCGGGCACAATCAGTACGCGTTGCACGCCTTCGGCCTTCAAGGCGTTCAGTTGCTCGGGGATGGACGGCTGGCCGTAGCGCATGGCGTAACGCACGGTGATGTGGTGGCCACGTTCTTGCAGAGTGGTACCCAGGGACTGGGCCTGTTGTTCGGTGAAGGCTTTCAGGGGCGAGCCCTGCTCGGTCCAGATGCTGGCGTATTTGGCCGCCGATTTGGCCGGGCGCACGCGCAAGATGATGCCGTGCAGGATCAGCCACCAGATGGGTTTGGGGATCTCGACCACGCGGCTGTCACCCAGAAACTCGGCCAGGTACTTGCGCAGGGCGGGGGCGGTGGGGGCGCTGGGCGTGCCCAGGTTGCAGTACAGCACCGCCGTGCGGGCAGCCTGACCATGCTGGAAGGAGGGTTCTTGTTGGAATGCCATGCGGTATTCTCCCACCACCATGATTGACATTTCCCGAATCAAAGCCATTACCCTCGATCTGGACGACACATTGTGGCCCGTCTGGCCCACGATTGGCCGTGCCGAGGCGGTTTTGCAGGCTTGGCTGAACACCCATGCCCCCGGTGCGGCAGCGCTGTCGGCCGATGCCGAACTCAAAAAAGCTGTTCGTGCCGAGATCAACGCCCGCCACGCTGATCGGGCGCACGATTTGTCGTTTTTGCGCCGGGAGTCGATCCGCGCCCTGTTGCAGCAAGCCGGGGAGCCCGGGCACCTGGCCGAGCCCGCTTTTGAGGTCTTTTTTGCCGAGCGCCAGCGGGTCGATCTGTTTGATGACGCGTTGCCCGCCCTGGCTTTCTGGAGTCGGCGCATGCCGGTGGTGGCACTGTCCAACGGGAATGCCGATGTGCACCGCGTGGGCATTGGTCAGCATTTTCACGCCAGCGTGAGCGCCCAGTTGCTGGGTGTGGCCAAGCCGGATGTGCGCATTTTTGCGGCCGGTGCCGCGGCGGCAGGTGTGCAGCCCCACGAGGTGTTGCACATTGGCGACGACGCGCATGCCGACTGCATGGGGGCTTTGGCCGCTGGCATGCAGGTCGCCTGGCTCAACCGTGAAGGCCACGACTGGACCCATGGCGACACCCGCCCGCACCTGGAAGTGCGAGACTTGCACGCGCTGTGCGCCAGCTGGCCTGACTACACCTTGTAGGTCGGCGGCTTCAGCCCCGACATGGGACCTATGCGATTGAAATGTCAGGAGACGGACATGACTTTGAAAATTTACGGCATCAGTGCATCCCGCGCCGCGCGGCCCTTGTGGGCCGCATTGGAACTGGGCGTGCCCTTTGAGCACATCGCCATGACTTACAAAGCGGGTGCGACACGCACGCCCGAATTTTTGGCGCTCAACCCCAATGGCCACGTTCCGGTGGTGGTGGACGAGCGCCCCGAAGGCGCGGTCACGGTGTGGGAGAGCATGGCGTGTGTGCTGTACATCGCCCGCGTGCATGGCCGTGCCGATGGCCAGTCGATCACACCGGCCAACGCCCGCGAGGAAGCCGAAGCCTTGCGCTGGAGTTTCTGGGCGGTGACCGAGCTGGAAAATGACGCGCTCACTGTGTTGATGCACCGCATGGCCATGCCCACAGAGCAGCGCAAACCGGAATTGGCCGCGCAGGCCGAAAACCGGTTGAAGGTGCCGCTGGCCGTGCTGGAATCACACCTGCAGGCGCAACACGCACAAGGCGAAGCCTACCTGGCGGCCAACCGCTTCACGGTGGCCGATGTGTGCGTGGCCAGTGTGGCCAACTGGATTCGCCCTGCCGCTGCGCTGCTGGCGCAATACCCGGCGGTGTCCAGCTGGTTGCATGCCTGCGTGGAGCGGCCTGCCCAAAAGCAGGCCCGGGCGATGAAGTGATCCGGGGCCGTGCAGCACAGGCCAGGGCGCCGCTTCCAGGTCAGTCAAAGCCCGACTTCTGAGCGCTTGTGGCGCACGGTGGCCCAGGCATCGGCATCGGGCAAGGCGGGTTTGGCTCGCGAAATCGTTGGCAGCAGCCGGGCCTGCTTGGCATTGAAGGCGGTAAAAACCTGCTGCTCTGGCGGCACGTCTTCTTCGGCGAAGATGGCTTCGACCGGGCATTCAGGCACACAGACCGCGCAGTCGATGCAGTCGTCCGGGTCGATGACCAAGAAGGTACCGCCTTCGCGGAAGGCGTCGACTGGGCACACGGCCACACAGTCGGTGTATTTGCAGCGGATGCAGGCTTCGGTGACAACAAAGGTCATGGTCTTCTGCGCTCAGGCTGCGCCGAGCGGGGCAGGCGTGAGCAGGTGCCGCACCAGATCGGCCACGCCGCGGATCTGCTCGCCAAAGGGCAGGCGCCCGGTGCCGCGGAAGAACAGGCCGCGGTCGGCGTCGCCATCCATGGCGTGGCCGAGTTGCTGGTCGATGCAGAACTGACCGATGCCCGAAAGCCCGTCGCGCAGCCCGCAGGTTTGCAGGCAGTCGAACGACATATTGCATCGGGCCTTGCGGTGGGCGCGCTCCTGCAGGATGGGCAGGATGCGCAGGTACTTGTCCAGCCAGGGCGTGCGCACCGCACGTGCCGGCAGACCGGCCACGCTGGTGAATTCCACAATGTCCTGCGGCCGCGCCTGCGCCAGGATGCGCTTGAAGACTTCGGAGGCGTCGCATTCCTCGGTCACGGCAAAGGCGGTGCCCAGCTGCACGCCGGCCGCGCCCAGGCCCTGCAGCCGGGCGATGTCGGCGTGGCTGTTGATGCCGCCGGCGGCGATCAGCGGGATGTCGTGCTCGTAGCCCGCCTGCTTGAAAAACTCGCGCACCTGCGGGATGACCACCTCGAAGTCAAAACGGCCGTCGTTCAGGTCGGCCACCTGGGCTGCGCCGAGGTGGCCACCGGCCAAGCGCGGGTGCTCGATCACGATGGCGTCGGGCAGGCGGCCTTTCTTTTCCCATTTGCGCACCAGCAGCTGCACGCCGCGCGCGTCCGACAGGATCGGGATCAGTGCCACATGCGGGTGTTCGCGCGCGAGCTCGGGCAGGTCCAGAGGCAGGCCTGCGCCCACCACCAGCGCATCGGCACCGCTTTGCAGCGCCTGCTGCACATAGGCTGCGTAAGCGCTGAGCGCCTTCATCACGTTCACCGCGATCCAGCCTTGGCCCCTCGCGGCTTGGCGGGCTGTGCGGATTTCGCGGTCAAGTGCGTGCAGGTTGGCCGCGTTGATGCGTTCGCGCGCATCGGGCTCTTTGTCCAGATGTGCGGTTTGTGCCATCAGGTCGGTGTGGCGGCGGCGCAGGTCCACCGACGAAATCGTGCCCATGCCGCCCAGCCGCGCCACGGCCGAGGCCAGGCCCGAGGCCGACACACCAACGCCCATGCCGCCCTGCACGATGGGCAGCAGGGTTTTGCCGCAGATGCGCAGCGGGCGCAGTCCGGCGGATTCGGTCATGTTCAGCCACTGCCGGGCTGAGGCCCTGCGGTCCAAGGGGGCGTTCATGGCTCAGTGCTGGGCCTGGCCTTCAAAGGCCGGGAACAGCAGGTTGTTTTCTGTGTGGATGTGCTCGATCAGGTCTTCGGTCAGACGGGCGGTGCCTGCGTACAGCGCTTGCCAGGTGTTGCAGGCGCCTGCAGGCGGTTGGTGCTGTGTGGTGAGTTCGGCCAGGCGTTCGATCTGTGCGCCGTGGCTCACATGCTCGTGGCGCATCATGCCAATCGGGTGCACCACCATCGGGTGGCCGCCTTGCTGGAGCAGGGGAAACAAAATCTGTTCTTCCTTGGCCATGTGGTCCAGCAACTCTTGCGCCATGGTCTCCAGGTGGTCGGCCAGGCCGCGTGGCACTTCGGGGTGGTCTCGGTGCACGGCTTCCACACGGCGGGCCATGCGGACCAACTCGGGCAACTGCTGGCGGTGCACCTCGTGGTAGCGCTGCAGGATGTGGTCGATCAGCTCGCTGGCCGTGGGGGTTGGGGGCAGGGTGGCCGTGTGTTGCAGCGCGTTCAGGGTCTGCAAGACCTGCTCGGTGTCCAGGCCTTTGTCGGCGCAGGCTTGGGCCAAGGGCTGTTGTCCGCCGCAGCAAAAGTCCAGCTTGAGCTTGCGAAAGATGGCAGTCGCCCCGGGAATCTGCACGGCGATGGCGCCGATGCTTTGCTGGGCTTGCACGTCCCTGGGTGTGGGCATCTGTGTGGTGGCGGAAGTCATGTGGGGTCCTTTAAACATTCATTGAAGGTGAATCTATTATCAGATAAGATTCATTCGGTGTGAATATTTTCCCTCCAGCTTTTCAGGTATTCGGCCTCCTTCCAATGCACGATGGTGGTGGGACGATTGTTCAGGCACGCTGTGGGGACTGTCAGGAGATGAGACATGGATTTTTCGCCATCCCCTCAAGCGCGTCAGTGGCACGAACGCCTGCAGGCCTTCATGGCGCGTTATCTGCTGCCGTACAACGCGGCATGGCATCAATCGGTGAAAGACGGCGTGTTTCCGCCGCCGTTCGTGGCCGATCTGAAATCGCTGGCGCAGGAAGAAGGTTTGTGGAACCTGTTCTTGCCGGGCTTGCCAGCGGGTGAGCCGGGCAATGGCCTGAGCCACCTGGATTACGCCCCGCTGGCCGAAACCATGGGACGACTGCCTTGGGCGGCCGAGGTTTTCAATTGCAACGCACCCGACAGTGGCAACATGGAACTGTTGCACCGCTTTGCCAACCCAGCGCAGCGGGTGCAGTGGCTCGGGCCTTTGCTGCATGGCCAGATCCGTTCGGCCTTTGCCATGTCCGAGCCCGATGTGGCCTCGTCCGACCCGACCAACCTGCAAACCACGCTGCAGCCCGATGGGCAGGACTGGGTCTTGAATGGACGCAAATGGTTCATCACCGGGGCCGCACACCCGCATTGTCAACTGCTGATCGTGATGTGCCGCCATGCCGACCCAGCGGGGCATGCGGGTGACAACGCTGCCAACCCCGCGGCACACCAGCAACACAGCATGGTGCTGGTGCCTGTCCACACCCCGGGGGTCGAGGTGGTGCGCAACATCCCGGTGGTGCACCACCTGGCACCCGAAGGGCATTGCGAAATCGTGTTTCGCCAGGTGCGCATTCCCAAAGACCATTTGCTCGGGGCCTGGGGACAGGGTTTTGCCATGGCGCAGGCGCGCCTGGGGCCTGGGCGGGTGCACCACTGCATGCGCACCATCGGTCAGTGCGAACTGGCGCTGGAGATGGCCACCGAGCGTGCACTTGAACGCACCGCGTTTGGCAAGCATTTGTCTGACCAGTCCAACGTGCAGGACTGGCTGGCCGAGTCCCGGCTGGAGATCGATCAGGCGCGGCTCTTGGTGCTCAAGACCGCCTGGATGCTGGACCGTGGTGATGCGCCTGCAGCCGAGCTGCGGGCCCAGGTCTCGGGCATCAAGGTCGTGGCAGCCAGGCTGCAAACCCGGGTGGTGGACCGTGCGATGCAGGTCTTTGGGGCCATGGGCCTCTCGCCCGACACGCCGCTGGCGTATTTCTGGACCTGGGGCCGCGCCATGCACCTGATGGACGGCCCGGACGAGGTGCACCTGCGCACTGTGGCGCGCCACGAAATTGCCCGCGCCCGCGAGCGGCTGGGCGCCTCGGCGGCCTGGTTCACCACTCCCGAACAGATGCGGGCCGAACCGCATTTGAGGGCCTGAACGGGCCCCTTTTTACCTCAAAAATCGTGGTTGCGGGGAGCGATTTTTGGTCCACAATCCACCCCCTTCAGCGAACGCCAGACCCCAAAGCATATTCGAATTTCACATCATGAACAGCCCACTCGACCACCCCCAAATTGCCCCAACCATGACCCCACTTCCAGCCCAGCCCATCAGCACCGATGTGCTGCGCGAGAAGTACCTCAAGCACGGTGAAACCACGGTCGAAGCGTTGTACGACCGCGTCGCCCGCGCCCTGGCCAGCGTGGAAAAACCCGAGCTGCGTGCCGAATTCGAAGCCAAATTCCGCCGCAACCTCGACGCCGGTGCCATCGGCGCGGGCCGCATCATGAGCGCGGCGGGCTCCGGCATCCAGGCCACGCTGATCAACTGCTTTGTGCAGCCCGTGGGCGACTGCATCCAGGGCACCGACGACGACGGCTACCCTGGCATCTACGAGGCCCTGCGCGAAGCGGCCGAGACCATGCGCCGTGGCGGTGGCGTGGGCTACGATTTCTCGCGCATCCGCCCCAAGGGCGCACGCGTCAAGGGCACGGCATCCACCGCGTCCGGCCCCTGCAGCTACATCAATGTGTTTGACCAATCGTGTGCCACGGTCGAGAGCGCGGGTGCCCGCCGCGGCGCGCAGATGGGTGTGCTGCGCATCGACCACCCGGACGTGCTCGAATTCATCACCGCCAAGCGCACGCCCGGCCGCTGGAACAACTTCAACGTCTCGGTGGGCGTGACCGATGCCTTCATCGAGGCGGTGCAGCAGGGCCAGGACTGGGACCTGGTGCACCCGGCCGAGCCCGGTGCTGATCAGATCGAGCAAGGTGCCCACCAGCGCGCCGACGGCCAGTGGGTGTACCGCACGTTGCCCGCGCAGGAGCTCTGGGACACCATCATGCAGTCAGCCTACGACTTTGCCGAGCCCGGCATCCTGTTCCTGGACCGCATCCAGACCGACAACAACCTGCGGGCGATCGAATCCATCAACGCGACCAACCCCTGCGTGACGGCCGACACCTGGGTCATGACCGATGGCGGCGCCCGCCAGGTGCACGAGCTGATCGGCCAGCCCTTCAACGCGCTGGTCAATGGACAGGCCTATCCGGTGGAAAGCGCCGGCTTTTTTGCCACCGGCACCAAACCGGTGTTCGAGCTGCAGACCCGCGAAGGCCAGCGCCTGCGCCTGACGGCCGACCACCGCGTGCGCCGCGTGGCGCATCAAACGCGGTACACCCAGACGCTGGACTGGACGCCCGCCGAGCGCCTGCAGCCGGGCGACCAGATCGTGCTGAACGACCACCGCGCTGCCTTCGGCTGGGCCGGCCCGGGCACCGAAGCGCAGGGCTACCTGATGGGCCTGCTGATCGGCGACGGCACGCTCAAGGCCGACAAGGCCGTGATCTCCGTCTGGGCGCCCGAGCTGCGCGCCGTGGGGCATGGCGCTGCCGTGGTGGCTCGTAGCGGCGCCGACGGCGTGATCGAAGCGGCCGAAGCCGCCATGGCCAGTCTGCCGCACCGCGCTGACTTTGCCGGCTTTCAGCGCCCGGTGGCCGGCCGCGGCGAGCGCCGCATGGCCAGTGCCAGCCTGCGCGACCTGGCCCTGAGCCTGGGTCTGCAGCCCGGCGCCAAGACCCTCACGCCCGACATCGAGTGCCAGTCGTCTGACTTTTATGCCGGCCTGCTGCGTGGCCTGTATGACACCGACGGCAGCGTGCAGGGCAGCCAGAGCAAGGGCGTGAGCGTGCGCCTGTCGCAAAGCGACGAAGCCCTGCTGCGCAGCGCCCAGCGCATGCTGCAGCGCCTGGGCATTGTGAGCACCCTCTACACCGAGCGTCGCCCCGCCGGTCTGCGCCTGTTGCCTGACGGCCAAGGCGACCAGCAGGCCTACGCAACGCAAGCCCAGCACGAACTCGTCATCAGTGGCGAAAACCTGCGCACCTTTGCCGAGCGCGTGGGCTTTGCCGACACCGACAAGGCCGAGCGCCTGCAGGCCGCTCTGGCCGGCTACAAGCGGGACCTCAACCGCGAGCGCTTCACCGTCACCGTCTCGGCCCTGGTGCCCTGCGGCGAGGAGCCGGTGTACGACGTGACCGTGAGCGATGTGCACGCCTTTGACGCCAACGGCCTGGTGGTGCACAACTGCGGCGAGCAACCCCTGCCCCCCTACGGCTGCTGCGACCTCGGCCCCATCATCCTGCCCAAATTTGTGCGCAACGCCTTTGGTCATGGCGGCGAGGCGGGTTTTGACTTCGAGGCTTTTGCGCAGAGCGTGGCGCTGCAGGTGCGGGCGCTGGACAACGTGCTCGAACTCACCCATTGGCCGCTGCCGCAGCAAGAGCGCGAGGCGCAAGCCAAGCGCCGCATCGGTGTGGGCTTTACCGGCCTGGGCGACACCTTGGTCATGCTGGGCCTGCCCTACAACGCGCCGCAAGGCCGCGAGATGGCGCGCCGCATTGCCGAATGCATGCGCAACGCCGCCTACCTCGCCTCGGTCGAACTGGCGGTAGAAAAAGGCCCGTTCCCGTTGTTTGACGCCAAGACCTACCTGGCCGAAGGCACCTTTGCCAGCCGCCTTCCCGACGAGATCAAGAAGCAGATCAAGAAGCACGGCCTGCGCAACAGCCACCTGCTGTCGATTGCGCCCACCGGCACGGTGAGCTTGGCCTTTGCCGACAACGCCTCCAACGGTATCGAACCGGCCTTCAGCTGGACCTACACCCGCAAGAAGCGCGAAGCCGATGGCACCCGCAGCGAGTACGAGGTGCAGGACCACGCCTGGCGCCTCTACCAGTCGCTGGGTGGCGACACGACCCGATTGCCGCCTGCTTTTGTGGGCGCGCTGGAGATGAGCGCCGAAGACCACATCGCCATGATGCAGGCGGTGCAGCCCTACATCGACACCTCGATTTCCAAGACGGTGAACGTGGCGGCCGACTACCCGTATGAGGACTTCAAGCAGCTGTACCTGCAGGCCTGGACCGCACGCCTCAAGGGCCTGGCCACCTACCGGCCCAACAGCATTCTGGGCGCGGTGCTCGAAGTCAAACCGGCCGAAGCCCCGGCGGCCCCGGCCCTCACGCCCGTTGCAGAAGCAGCCCCAGAGGTGGACCCGATGCGCACGGTGATCGAAAGCCGCCCGCTGGGCGCGCTCGACGCCGTGGCCGAAAAAATCGAACACTGGACCAGCGAAGGCGCCAAGTCGCTGTACCTGATCGTGTCCTTCCTGCCCGTCTCGCGCGGCGAAGGCAAAGGCACGGTCGACCGCGCCATCGAGTTCTTCATGCCGGTGGGCCAGAGCGGCGAATCGCAGCAGTGGATCACCGCCAGCATGCGGCTGCTGTCGCTGGCCGCGCGGGGCGGCTTTCTGGAGCGGGCGCTGTCGGACATGCGCAAGGTCGCCTGGGACCGCGGCCCGGTGCGCTGTGGCCACAAGGTGCGCGAAGATGGCACCCGCGTGCCGCTGTGGCACGACTCCGAAGTGGCGGCCATCGCCTGGGCCATCCAGAACATCCTGGCGCTGCGTGCCCAGCGCCATGCAACGGCCGACCAGATGACGCTGCCGCTGCTCGATGTGCCAGAGCCTGCACCCACCGCCCCAGCCAGCAGCGTGATGGCCGGCAAGAAATGCCCGGACTGTGGCGCGCACGCCGTCATCAAGAAAGACGGCTGCGACTACTGCACGCAGTGTGGGTTTGTGGGGGCTTGTGGGTGAGAGCGAAGTCCAAGGGTGACCGAGTCGGTCATAAAATGCACTCGTCATGAATATTTGAGGCATCGTCCTCAGGAACTAGGACTTCAGAACGATGCGACTGACCCATTGGACCGACTACAGTTTGCGAGTGCTGATGTACTGCGCGCAATGCGAGTCGCAACAAAGCGTGGCGACGATCCAGGCGATTGCAGACCAGCATGACATTTCCAAAAGCCACCTGACCAAAATTGTCATGACGCTGGCCGCCGATGGCTACCTGCTCACCAGCCGGGGGCGTGGCGGCGGCATTCGTCTGGGGCGACCTGCTTCGCAGATCGTGCTGGGCGAGGTGGTGCGCAAGACCGAGACCGATTTCCAGATGGTGGAGTGCTTTGGCGAGGGGCTCAGCAACTGTGCCTTGTTGCCCGCCTGTCATTTGAAGAGGGTTTTGGCCCAAGCGCTGGAAGCTTTCTTTGCCAAACTCGATGGGATCACCCTGGCCGATTTGATGAACAACACAGCCGCCTCTCGGGCCACGTTGCAGCCCCTGACGTTCACCCCCCGTGTGTCCAAGGCACCTGCCAAAAAGCGTCCATGAAACACACAGCCTCCCTGTCGGCCAAACTGGTGCGCATTGGCGCGGGCTTGCTGGTGGTCGCGCTGATCTCGATTGGCCTGACTTTGTGGGTCACCTGGAAGCTCAGTGGCGGCGCGGCGGCGTTGAATGAGGCAGGGCGCATGCGCATGCAGACTTGGCGTTTGACCAGCGAGGTGCAGGCGCAGCTGCCAGCAGCGCACATCGAGGCTTTAACCCGGGAATTTGACCGGAGCATGCAGGTACTCAAAAACGGTGACGCCTCGCGCCCGCTGTTTGTGCCCTGGGACCCGCAGGTGCGGCAGCGCTATGCCGAGGTCGAACGCTTGTGGCACAACCAGAAAACCCGTTTCATGGCCAGCCCCTCGATGGACCATGCGAGCCTGGTCCAGCACACCAACACTTTTTTGATGGCGATTGACCGTTTTGTGTTGTCGATCGAAGACCAGATGGCCGGCTTGACGGCGGTCCTCAACCTGTTTCAGTTCGTGATGATGGCGCTGGCCATCGGCGGAGCGGTGGTCATGCTCTACACGGGCTACATGTATGTGATCAACCCGTTGAGCAACCTGCGCGATGGCTTGCGCAAGATCGAGTCGGCCCAGTTTTCTGTGCGGGTCGATGTGGCCTCGAACGACGAGTTCGGCCAGGTGGCCTCGGGGTTCAACCGCATGGCGGCGACCTTGCAGTCGTTGTATGGCAACCTGGAAGCCCAGGTGGCCGCCAAGACCCAGCGCATCGCAGCGCAAAAAGAGCGGCTGGAAGGGTTGTACGGCGTGAGTGCTTTTCTGGCACACAGCAACGACCTCAACGAGTTGACACAGGGCTTTGCGCAACGCGTGCGCCAGCTCATGAAAGCCGATGCAATTGCCTTGCGGTGGTCGGGCGAAGACGCCTCCAAATTGCTGTTGCTGGCGTCCGATGAATTTCCGCTGGCCATGCAGGAAGAAGAAAAGTGCCTGATGGCGGGCGCTTGCGCCTGTGGTCAGCCTCCGCCCGATGCCCGCTCACGGGTGATCCCGATCATGAACAGCGAAGTGGCACCTTTGCAGCATTGCGTCCGCATGGGCTATGTGGGCATGGTCTCGGTGCCGGTGCGAATCCACCACAAGGTGCTGGGCGAAATCAACCTGTTCTACAAAAACCAGGTCAGTCTGGCCACCGAAGAGCTGGAGCTGATGGACACCCTGGCCAGCCACCTGGCCACCGCTGTGGAGGGCATGCGGGCTGTGGCGCTGGACCGCGAGGCGGCCATTGCGGGTGAACGCTCCTTGCTGGCACGTGAGCTGCATGATTCGATCGCCCAGTCGCTGGCCTTTTTGAAGATCCAGGTGCAGCTGCTGCGTACCGCCATCTTGAAACACGACAGCGCCAAAACCGCACTGGCGCTGGACGAACTGGACCATGGCCTGAAGGAAAGCATTGCCGATGTGCGCGAGTTGCTGCTGCACTTTCGCACCCGCACCCAGGCCGACGACATTGACCGCGCTGTGCAGGAAACGTTGCAAAAATTCCAGCACCAGACGGGCTTGCAGGTCAGCCGAAAGGTCACGGGCGAGGGCTTGCCCTTGCCGCAGGATGTGCAGATCCATGTGCTGCACGTCTTGCAGGAAGCCTTGTCCAACGTGCGCAAACACGCAGGTGCCCAGGCGGTGGAGATTGAAATCCACAAAGGCGAGCCCTGGCGCTTTCTGGTGCGTGACGATGGCGTGGGCTTCAGCGAAGGCAGCCAGCGCAGCGAGTTGCAGGTGGGCCTGAAAATCATGCGCGAGCGTGCCGACCAGATTGGCGCCACCGTGGCCGTGGACTCCGCCCTGGGGCAGGGCACCACGGTGACGCTGCGGGTGCCCTCCAGCATGCCACCCAAAACCAAACAGAACCCAACAGCCGAGCTGTCTTCCGAGCCATGACTGAACCCATCCAGCTTCTCGTGGTCGATGACCACACCTTGTTTCGCCGGGGCCTGATTGCCTTGCTTTCGCAGGACGAGCGCTTCCAGATCGTGGGCGAGGCGGGGGACGTGGGCGAAGCGCTGCGCGTGTTGGGCAAGGTTCAGCCCGATTTGCTGCTGCTGGACAACCATTTGCCCGGCGTCAAAGGGGTCGATGCCATCGGGGCGCTCAAAGAGGCTTTGCCCGAGCTGCGCATCCTGATGCTCACGGTGAGCGAGGACGAGGAGGACTTGTCCAAAGCCTTGCAAAACGGGGCCGATGGTTACCTGCTCAAAACCGCCGAGTCGGACCAGCTGTGCGAGGCCTTGGTCAAGGTGCACGAAGGGCACTCGGTGATCAGCCCGGCCATGTTGAACAAATTGGTGACGGGCTTGCGCCAGTCGCCGGGTGCAGCCACGCCGCCGATGGCCGTGGCTGCGACCCACAAACCCCAGCAGGAATTGGACAAACTCTCGCCCCGTGAAAAAGACATTTTCTTTCTGGTGGCCAAGAGCCTGAGCAACAAGCAGATTGCGCGCGACCTGGACATTGCAGAGACCACGGTGAAGATCCACATCCAGCACATTTTCAAGAAGATGAACCTGACCTCACGCGTTCAAATTGCCATTTTTGCTGCCAGCCACGACTTGAGTTGATAAATATCAAATTTGATAGTTCCATGGGAGGATGAGGCTTGGTGCTTCATCCTCCTTTTGCTTGGGGGATAGATAACCTTCAGATGGATACACAAAGCTGCGCGCCAAAACCACACTCCTTGCATGCGTTTGGAGAATCAAAATGGCGAGTGAATTGGTGCAGCAGCGCAAAGCCTGGTCGGTGTTGATCGTCAGCACCCTGGCCTTCACGGTGTGTTTCATGGTGTGGATGATGTTTGGCGTGATCGGGGTGCCGATCAAGAAAATGCTGGACCTCAACGCCACCCAGTTTGGCCTCTTGATGGCCATGCCGGTGCTGACCGGTTCGCTGGTGCGGGTGCCCTTGGGCATCTGGACCGACCGCTACGGCGGGCGCATCGTGATGACGGTGCTGATGGCGATCACGGTGCCTGCCATCTGGTTCATGTCCCATGCCACCGCTTACTGGCATTTTCTGGTGATTGGCCTGTTTGTGGGCTTGGCTGGGGGCTCGTTTTCGGTGGGCACCCCATATGTGGCGCGCTGGTTTCCCAAAAAGCAGCAGGGCATGGCCATGGGTGTTTACGGTGCGGGCAACTCGGGCTCGGCCGTCAACAAGTTTGTGGCACCAGTGATTTTGGTGGCCTTTGGCTGGGCGGCCGTGCCGCAGGTCTATGCGGCCATCATGGCGGGCACCGTGCTGCTGTTCTGGCTGTTCAGCCACAGCGATCCGGCACACCTGGTGCCCAGCCAGGTGTCATTCACCGAGCAACTCAAAGGCCTCAAAGACCCTCGCGTGCTCAAGTACTGCCAGTACTACAGCATCGTGTTTGGCGGCTATGTGGCCCTGGCCTTGTGGATGGTGCAGTACTACATCGGTGAATACGGCCTGGACATCCGCGTGGCCGCCTTGCTGGCCGCTTGTTTCTCGCTGCCTGGCGGCGTGCTGCGCGCCGTGGGCGGTGTGCTGAGCGACAAATACGGCGCGCACAGCGTCACTTGGTGGGTGCTGTGGGTCAGCTGGATCTGCCTGTTCCTGCTGTCCTACCCACAAACCGAATTCACCATCGCCACCGTCACCGGTCCCAAGACCTTTGTGATCGGGCTGAACGTCTACGCCTTCACCGGTTTGATGTTCATCCTGGGCATTGCGTTTGCCTTCGGCAAGGCCAGTGTCTTCAAGTACATCGCCAACGACTACCCCGGCAACATCGGTGCCATCAGCGGCATCGTGGGTCTGGCCGGCGGCCTGGGCGGCTTTGTGCTGCCCATCATGTTCGGCGCGCTGGTGGACCTGACCGGCGTGCGCAGCAGCGCCTTCATGCTGATGTACGGCGTGGTCTGGGTCTCGCTCATCTGGATGTACTGGACCGAGGTGCGCCAGACCGACGTCATGGGGCAAGCCCCGGCCGACATCACGCAACCCGGCTTGCGTGCCTGAACCCCAGCGAAGGAAACACAACATGAATACCCGTTTAACCCCCACTGCAGGCCGTTCGACCGACATCAACGACTGGCGTCCCGAAGACGAACAGTTCTGGGAAAGCACCGGCAAGCGCATCGCTTACCGTAACCTCTGGATCTCGGTGCCTGCGCTCTTGTGCGGCTTTGCCATCTGGGGCATGTGGGGCATCATCACCGTGCAGATGCTCAACCTGGGCTTTCCGTTCAGCCAGGCCGAACTGTTCAGCCTCACGGCCATCTCGGGCCTGGCGGGGGCGACCATGCGCATCCCGGCCTCGTTCCTGATCCGCCTGTCTGGCGGGCGCAACACGATTTTTCTGACGACGGCCATGCTGCTGGCCCCGGCCATGGGCACGGGCATCGCCTTGCAGCACCCCGAGTGGCCCTTGTGGGTGTTCCAGCTCATGGCATTGTGGTCGGGCGTGGGTGGCGGCAATTTCGCCAGCTCCATGTCCAACATTGGCACCTTTTTCCCCAAGCGTTTGCAGGGCACGGCGCTGGGTCTGAATGCGGGTCTGGGCAATTTTGGCGTGACGACCATGCAGATCGTCATCCCGCTGGTCATGACCGTGAGCCTGTTTGGCGGCCTGGGCGGTGAGCCCATGACGCTGGTGAAAGACAGCGGCTGGATCTTCGGCAAGATCGCCGCAGGCACGCCCACCTGGGTGCAAAACGCGGGCTTTGCCTGGCTGCTGTCGCTGGTGCCTTTGTCGGTGATCTGCTTTTTCGGCATGAACAACCTGACCACGGTGTCGCCCAACATCGGCGGCACCATCCCTGCCTTTTTGAAGATCATCTGGCTGTACACCCTGTCGTTTGTGCCCGCCGGGATCGGTCTGTATTTGTACCTTCCTGCACCCAGCGGCCTGGGCGTGCTCAACATGTGGCTGGCCATGCCGCTCATTATTGTGAGCACCTTGATGGTGATGAAGCTCACCGCATTTGGCACCATGAAGGACAACATCGCGGCCCAGTTCTCGATCTTCAAGAATAAGCACACCTGGGCCATGACGGTGCTCTACATCGTCACCTTCGGCAGCTTCATTGGCTTTTCGATGGCCTTGCCGCTGTCGATCACGGTGATCTTCGGCATCAGCCATGTGCCCGATGCCAGTGGCGTGCTGCAGCACACGCTCAAAAACCCCAATGCGCCTTCGGCCCTGACCTACGCTTGGATTGGGCCATTTGTGGGTGCGCTGGTGCGGCCCATCGGTGGCTGGCTGTCGGACAAGACCGGTGGCTCCATCGTCACGCAATGCATTTCGGCGGTGATGGTGGTGGCCTCGGGCGCGGTGGGTTATGTCATGTGGCTGGCCTACCAGTCGGCCATGCCCGAGCAGTATTTCCTGGTGTTCATGCTGCTGTTTGTCTTGTTGTTCACCGCCAGCGGCATCGGCAATGGTTCGACCTTCCGCAGCATCGCCGTGATCTTTGACCGCCAGCAGGCGGGCCCCGTGCTGGGCTGGACTTCGGCCGTGGCCGCCTACGGGGCCTTCATCGCCCCGGTGGTGATTGGTCAGCAGATCAAGGCCGGCACACCCGAGGTGGCGATGTACGGCTTTGCGGTGTTTTACGCCCTGTGCCTCTTGCTCAACTGGTGGTTTTACCTGCGCGCGGGCGCCGAGATCCGCAACCCCTGAACCTTGCCCGAAGGTTTTTGAAAAGGGGCAGAACCCGCCCCGCTGAATTGGAGAAAAAGATGAGCCATTTTCTGGACCGACTGAATTACTTTTCAAACCCCAAGGAGCCTTTCTCGGGCGGGCACGGTGTGACCACCGGCGAAGACCGCACCTGGGAAGACGCCTACCGCGACCGCTGGGCGCACGACAAGATCGTGCGTTCCACCCACGGCGTGAATTGCACGGGCTCGTGCTCTTGGAAGATTTATGTCAAAGGCGGCATCGTCACCTGGGAAACCCAGCAGACCGATTACCCCCGCACCCGCGCCGACTTGCCCAACCACGAGCCGCGCGGCTGTGCGCGTGGTGCCTCGTATTCGTGGTACCTGTACAGCGCCAACCGCGTCAAGTACCCCATGATCCGCGCCCGCCTGCTCAAGCACTGGCGTGCCGCGCTGGCCGTGGCCAAGAGCCCGGTGGACGCCTGGGCCAGCATCGTGCAAAACGAAGAGGCCCGCCGTGAGTGGCAGCAGCAGCGTGGTTTGGGCGGCTTTGTGCGCAGCACCTGGGAGGAAGTCAACCAGATCATCGCCAGCGCCAACGTCTACACCGCCAAGCAATACGGCCCGGACCGCATCATCGGCTTCTCGCCGATCCCGGCCATGTCCATGGTCAGCTATGCCGCAGGCAGCCGTTACCTGTCGCTGATTGGCGGCGTGTGCATGAGCTTTTACGACTGGTACTGCGACCTGCCGCCCGCCAGCCCGCAAATCTGGGGTGAGCAGACCGATGTGCCCGAATCGGCCGATTGGTACAACTCGACCTACATCATCGCCTGGGGCTCCAACGTGCCGCAAACGCGCACGCCCGATGCGCACTTCTTCACCGAGGTGCGTTACAAGGGGGCCAAGACCGTGGCCATCACGCCCGACTATGCCGAGATCAGCAAGCTGGCCGATCTGTGGATGCACCCCAAGCAGGGCACCGACGCGGCCATTGCCATGGCCATGGGCCATGTGATCCTCAAAGAGTTTTACTTCGACAAACGCAGCGCCTACTTTGACGACTACGTGCGCCGCTACACCGACATGCCCAACCTGGTGCAGCTCGAAGAGCGCACCTTGCCCGATGGCCGCAAGGTCACGGTACCCGGCCGCTACCTGCGCGCCAGCGACTTCAACGGCAAGCTGGGTCAGGACAACAACCCCGAGTGGAAAACCGTGGCGCTGGACCAGAACGACCGTGTGGTCTTGCCCAACGGCTCGATAGGTTTCCGCTGGGGTGCCGAAGGCCGCAGCGATGCGGGCAAATGGAATCTGGAAAACAAAGAGGCGCGAGGAGACAGCGAAGTCAAGCTCAAGCTGAGCCTGATGGAGGGAAATGGAGAAGGAGGTGGCAGCGACTACGAAGTGGGCGAGGTGGCCTTCCCGTATTTCGGCGGCATCGACACCCCCAACTTCAATGCCAACAAGCAAGCCAGTGCGGTGGACGACGTGTTGGTGCGGCATGTGCCGGTGCGCCGCATCAAGCTGGGCAAGGCCGGTGAAGAGCGCTACGCCCTGGTGGCCACGGTGTTTGATCTGACGGCTGCCAACTACGGCGTGGCCCGGGGCCTGCCCGGCGAGAATGCCGCCACCAGCTACGACCACGACACCCCCTACACCCCTGCCTGGCAGGAAAAGATCACCGGCGTCAAGCGCGACCAGGTGATCGCCGTGGCCCGCCAGTTTGCCGACAATGCCGACAAGACCCGTGGCAAGTCCATGGTCATCATCGGCGCGGCCATGAACCACTGGTACCACAGCGACATGAACTACCGCGGCATCATCAACATGCTGATGATGTGCGGTTGCATTGGCCAAAGCGGCGGCGGCTGGGCGCACTATGTGGGCCAGGAAAAGCTGCGTCCCCAGACCGGCTGGACCGCGCTGGCTTTTGCCCTGGACTGGGTGCGCCCACCTCGCCAGATGAACAGCACCAGCTTCTTTTATGCGCACACCGACCAGTGGCGCTACGAGCGGCTGGGCGTGGAAGAGATCCTTTCGCCGCTGGCCGACAAGTCCCAGTTTGGCGGCAGCATGATCGACTACAACGTGCGCGCCGAGCGCATGGGCTGGCTGCCCAGTGCGCCGCAGTTGCAGACCAACCCGATGCAGGTCGTCAAGGACGCGCAGGCACAGGGCATGGACCCCAAGGACTACGCGGTCAAAGCCCTGAAGGACGGCAGCCTCAAGATGAGCTGCGAAGACCCGGACCACCCGCTCAACTGGCCGCGCAACATGTTTGTCTGGCGCTCCAACATCCTGGGGTCTTCGGGCAAAGGGCACGAGTATTTCCTCAAGCACCTGCTGGGCACCTCCCACGGCGTGCAGGGCAAGGACCTGGGGGCCGAAGACGCCAAGCCGACCGAAGTGACCTGGCACGACAAAGCCCCGGAAGGCAAGCTGGACCTCTTGGTGACGCTGGATTTCCGCATGAGCACGACCTGCCTGTATTCGGACATCGTGCTGCCCACCGCCACCTGGTACGAGAAGAACGACCTCAACACCAGCGACATGCACCCCTTCATCCACCCGCTGTCCACCGCGGTGGACCCGGCCTGGCAAAGCAAGAGCGACTGGGAGATCTACAAGGGTTTTGCCAAAGCCTTCAGCGAGGTCTGTGTGGGCCATCTGGGCGTGGAAAAAGAGCTGATGCTCACGCCGCTGATGCACGATACGCCCGCCGAGCTGGCCCAGGCCTTTGATGTGAAAGAGTGGAAAAAAGGCGAGTGCGAGCTGATCCCCGGCAAGACCGCGCCGCAAATCGCGGTGATCGTGCGCGACTACCCCAACACCTACAAACGCTTCACGGCCCTGGGCCCCTTGATGGAAAAAGTGGGCAATGGCGGCAAGGGCATTGGCTGGAACACCGCCGACGAGGTGCACCAGCTTGGTGAGCTCAACGGCAAGGTGCGCGCAGAAGGGGTGACCCAAGGCATGCCCAGCATCAACACCGACATCGACGCCTGCGAGGTGGTGCTGCAGCTGGCCCCCGAGACCAACGGCCATGTGGCCGTCAAGGCCTGGGAGGCACTCTCCAAGATCACCGGGCGCGACCACACCCACTTGGCTTTGCACCGCGAAGACGAAAAAATCCGCTTCCGCGACATCCAGGCCCAGCCGCGCAAGATCATCAGCTCGCCCACCTGGTCGGGTCTGGAGAGCGAGAAGGTCTCGTACAACGCCGGTTACACCAACGTGCACGAGTACATCCCGTGGCGCACGCTCACGGGGCGTCAGCAGTTTTACCTGGACCACCCCTGGATGCTGGCCTTTGGCGAGGGCATGACCAGCTACCGCCCACCTGTGGACTTGAAAACCGTGGACGAGATGATCGACCGCAAGCCCAACGGCAATAAGGAAATCTCGCTCAACTTCATCACGCCGCACCAGAAGTGGGGCATCCACAGCACCTACAGCGACAACCTGCACATGCTCACGCTCAACCGGGGTGGCCCGGTGATCTGGCTGAGCGAAGACGACGCCAAAAGTGCGGGCATCGTGGACAACGACTGGGTCGAGCTGTTCAACAGCAACGGCGCGATCGCGGCGCGTGCCGTGGTCAGCCAGCGGGTCAATCCTGGCATGGTGATGATGTACCACGCGCAGGAAAAAACCATCAACACGCCCGGCTCGGAGATCACCGGCATTCGGGGCGGCATCCACAACTCGGTCACCCGCATCGTGACCAAGCCGACCCACATGATCGGGGGCTACGCCCAGTTCAGCTACGGCTTCAACTATTACGGAACCATCGGCACCAACCGCGACGAGTTTGTGGTGGTGCGCAAGATGCGCACCATCGACTGGCTCGACGGTGAAGCCGCCGCCACGGTTCAGGCCTGAAGGAGAAACACATGAAAATTCGCGCACAAATTGCGATGGTGCTGAACCTGGACAAATGCATCGGTTGCCACACCTGCTCGGTCACCTGCAAAAACGTCTGGACCAGCCGACCCGGCGTGGAATACGCCTGGTTCAACAACGTGGAAACCAAGCCCGGCATTGGCTACCCCAAGGACTGGGAAAACCAGGACAAGTGGAACGGCGGCTGGACCCGCAAGGCCGATGGCTCGATCGAGCCCAAGCAGGGGGGCAAGTGGAAACTGCTGATGCGGATTTTTTCAAATCCCAACATGCCGCAGATCGACGACTATTACGAGCCCTTCACCTACGACTACGAGCACCTGCAAGGCGCGCCCGAGTCCAAGGCCACGCCCACGGCGCGCCCGCGCAGCCTGATCACCGGCCAGCGCATGCAAAAGATCGAGTGGGGCCCCAACTGGGAAGAAATCCTGGGCGGCGAGTTCAGCAAACGCAGCAAGGACGCCAACCTGGCCAACTTTGACCAGGTGCAAAAAGACATGGTGGGCCAGTTTGAGAACACCTTCATGATGTATTTGCCCCGCCTGTGCGAGCACTGCCTGAATCCGGCGTGTGTGGCGTCTTGCCCTTCGGGCTCGATCTACAAGCGCGAAGACGACGGCATTGTGCTGATCGACCAGGACAAGTGCCGCGGCTGGCGCATGTGCGTGAGCGGCTGCCCCTACAAAAAGATTTACTACAACTGGCAAAGCGGCAAGGCTGAAAAATGCATCTTCTGCTACCCCCGCATTGAAGCCGGTCAGCCCACCGTGTGCTCGGAAACCTGTGTGGGCCGCATCCGTTACCTGGGTGTGGTGCTGTACGACGCCGACCGCATCGCCGAGGCGGCCAGCACCGAAAACGAGAAAGACCTGTACCAGGCGCAGCTGGACATCTTCCTGAACCCGCACGACCCGAAGGTGATCGAGCAGGCCCGTCTGGACGGCATTCCCGAGGCCTGGCTGGAAGGCGCACGCAACAGCCCCGTCTACAAAATGGCGATCGACTGGAAAGTCGCTCTGCCGCTGCACCCCGAGTACCGCACGCTGCCCATGGTTTGGTACGTGCCGCCGCTGTCGCCCATCACGGCGGCTGCCAACGCGGGCCATGTGGGCATGAACGGCGAGCTGCCCGATGTGTCGCAAATGCGCATTCCGGTGCAGTACCTGGCCAATCTGCTCACCGCGGGTGACACCGCACCCGTGACCCGGGCCCTGGAGCGCATGCTGGCCATGCGCACCTACCAGCGCAGCAAGCACGTGGACGGTGTGGACAACCTGGCGGTGCTGGAGCAAACCGGCCTGACGGTGGCCCAGGTCGAAGAGATGTACCACGTCATGGCGATTGCCAATTACGAAGACCGTTTCGTGATTCCCAGCTCACACCGGGAATACGCCGAGAACACCTTTGACATGCGCGGCGGCTGCGGCTTCTCGTTTGGCAACGGGTGCTCGGACGGCCAGTCCGAGGCCAGCCTGTTCGGTGGCGACAAGCGTCGCACCATCCCCATCCAGCCCGTCGTTTGAAGCGAGGTCTTTCATGAAGAACAACCGATATTCATTGCGCGTGCTGTCCCAGTTGCTGTCTTATCCGGACACCGAGTTGCGAGCTCAGCTGCCTGAGTTGCTGCCCGTGCTGAAGGAAGAGGGCGCCTTGAGCGCTGGCCGTCAGGCCGAACTGCAGACCTTGGTATCCCACCTGCTGCGTCTGGACACCATGGACGCCGAGGCGCGTTATGTGGAAACCTTTGACCGGGGCCGCGCCACCTGCTTGCACCTGTTCGAGCATGTGCATGGCGACTCGCGTGACCGGGGGCCGGCCATGATCGACTTGAGTCAAACCTACGCGCAATCGGGCCTGTTTTTGTCGCCTGACGAGCTGCCCGACCATCTGTGCGTGGTGCTGGAGTTCGCATCGACCCAGACGCCCGAGGTGGCCAAGGCCTTTCTGGGCGAGATGGCGCACATTCTGAACGCCATCTTCAGCGCTTTGCTCAAACGCGAAAGCCCCTATGCGGTGGTGTTGGCGGCGGTGCTGGAGCTGGCCGGGCACAAGGCCCAGGCCGTGCAGATCGTGGCCGACGAGCCGCTGGACGAGAGCTGGCGCGAGCCCGAGGCCTTTGATGGCTGCAGCACACGCGGCCAGGCCCGTCCGGGCGAGGCGCAGCCCATCCACATTGTCAGAAAAACCTCTACCCAAACCCGGGGAGTTGCAGCATGAACTACTTCGACCATTTCATTTTTGGCATTTACCCCTACATCGCGCTGAGCGTGTTTTTGCTCGGCAGCCTGATCCGCTTTGACCGCGATCAGTACAGCTGGAAGAGCGATTCCTCGCAACTGCTGCGCAAAGGCCAGTTGCGTTGGGGCAGCAACCTGTTCCATGTGGGCGTGCTGTTTTTGTTTGGTGGGCACAGCGTGGGCATGCTCACGCCGCATTTCATGTACGAGCACATCATGAGCGCGGGCGACAAGCAGTTGCTGGCCATGGTCTCAGGCGGTGTGTTCGGCGTGCTGGGCTTCATCGGCGTGACGCTGCTTTTGCACCGCCGCCTGTTTGACGTGCGCATCCGCGTGAACAGCCGCGCCAGCGACATCGCGCTGCTGGTCTTGCTGTGGGCGCAGTTTGCGCTGGGCCTGGCCACCATCCCGCTGTCGGCCCAGCACCTGGACGGCAGCATGATGCTCAAGCTGGCCGAGTGGGCGCAGCGCATCGTCACCTTCCGAGGTGGTGCGGTGGAGTTGCTGGCCGAAGCCAGCTGGGTCTTCAAGGCCCACATGTTCCTGGGCATGAGCATCTTCTTCATCTTCCCGTTCACGCGGCTGGTGCACGTCTGGAGTGGTTTCGGCACGCTGGCCTATGTGGTGCGTCCGTACCAGGTGGTGCGCAGCCGCCGTGTGGGCATGACGCCCCGGCCGCCGTTCGGCCGTGGCTGATCGGGTGTTGAAATTTTTGAAACCATTGCACACAGGGCTTCACCATGACTTTTGACACCTTGACAGAAAACCAGTCCGCCACATCCGGTGCAGGTTCTTGCGGCAGCGGCTCTTGTGGCTGCGGCAGTGCAGCGCCGTCTTCGGCTTATGAGCGCACGGCGGCTGCCATGTCCGCGTTAGCCGGTTCAGCGCAGACCGACGAGGCCAGCGATGTGCTGCCTGCCGTGGCGCCCGCCATCAATGGCATCGCCTTGCTCGCCTCCGGCGAGAGCCTTCCCGCAGAAGACCTGCTGGAGCGGGCACACGCCGAACTGCTGCGCCAAGAGGCCGTCCGGCTGGGTATGCTGCCTCGCCACGCTGGCCTGACAGCGCCTGAACTGAGCGCCGACGATCAAGCGGTGATCGACCGCATGCTGGAGGCCGAGGTCGCTTCGCCCCAGCCCACACCCGAAGAAGCGCAGCGTTACTACGACGCCCACCAGGCGCAATTCACCGTGGGCCAGGCACGCCGGGTGCGCCACATTTTGTTTGCCGTCACGCCCGGGGTGAACGTGCCCGCGCTGGCGCAACGTGCCGAAGCGGCTTTGCTGGAACTGTCCAATAAGTCGGTGCAGCCCGAGCGCTTTGCGCAATTGGCGGCCGAGTTGTCCAACTGCCCATCGGGCGCGCAAGGCGGTGATCTGGGCTGGCTCACGCCTCAGGACTGTGCACCTGAATTCGCCAAGGAATTGTTCTTCCTGGCCGAGTCCAGCCAGAGCACGGGGCTGCGGCCACGTCTGGTGCACACGCGCTTTGGTTTCCACATCGTCGATGTGCTCGAAGTGAACCCCGGCCATTTGCCTTCGTTTGAACAGCTGAAGGCGCAGATCGCTGCGCGCCTGCAATGGCAGTCACGCGCCACCGCCTTGGGGCAGTACATGCGCCGACTGGTCGGCCTGGCGCAGGTCGAGGGCCTGGAACTGGACGGGGATGCCTCGCCCCTGGTGCAATGAACGAACCAGCGCTGCCCGACGCGTCCGATGAGCTGCTGCAGCGTTTGCAGCGCTTTCATGCGGATTATTTTCCGCTGCACCAGCAGCGGTTTCAGGATCTGGTGGCGCAGGGGCAGCACCCCAAAACCTTGTTCATCGGGTGCTCGGATTCGCGCTTGGTGCCTTACCTCTTGACCGGCACCGGGCCGGGCGAGTTGTTCATCGTGCGCAATGTGGGCGCGCTGGTGCCGCCCTTCGATGGCTCGCACGGGCTGCACGGCACCATGGCAGGCATCGAGTTCGCGGTGCTGCAGCTGCATGTGCAGCGCATCATCGTGTGTGGGCACAGCCACTGCGGTGCCATTCGCACCGCTTACGAAGGCGCACCCGAAGAAGCCAAGGCCTTGCAAAGCTGGCTCAAGCTGGCCGACGAGGCCCTGCTGCCGGTGCGGCCCAGCCCCGAGGCCTTACTACGCACCGAGCAGCGTTCGGTGGTCTTGCAGCTCGAACGCCTGATGGACTACCCCATGGTGCGGCGCGAAGTCGAAGCCGGGCGCCTGACCTTGCACGGCTGGCACTATGTGATCGAAGAGGGCGAGGTGCATGTGTTCGATGTGCAGCGGGGCGATTTTGTGCCAGCATCGCTGTCGTCGCACAGCGGCACGGGGCCGTTTCCACCGTATGTGGAGCATGATGGCCAGATCATTTCGGAGTGAGCGCGATGGATGAGGGTGCAAAGAACGGCATGAGTGAGATTGAAAATGACAACGTGACGCGTCTGGCCAGCCAGTGGATGGCTTCGCGCCAGACCGTGTTGCCTAAGCGGCTGGTAGCCCCTGGGCCCAGCGCGGCAGAACTTGATCAACTGTTTCAGGCCGCCGCTGCTGCGCCGGACCACGACCTCATCAACCCTTGGCGGTTTTTGATCATTCCCGAGCACAAAAGGCTTGATCTGGGCGAGCTGTTTGCCGCCGCCTTGCTGGAGCGCGACCCGAGCGCGTCCCCAGATCAGTTGGCGCAAGCCCGTGACAAGGCCCTGCGGGCGCCTTTGCTGATGGTGCTGATCGTGGACGAGGCCAAAGGCTCTGCCGAGATCGACATGCACGAGCGCGTGCTCAGTGCCGGCTGCGCCGTGCAAAACGTCATGCTGTTGGCCCAGGCCATGGGCTATGGCTCGGGCCTGACTAGTGGCAAAGCGCTCAAGGCCGCCTCTTTTCGTGCCGGTCTGGGTTTGAGTCCTTCAGAGCATGCGATTTGCTGTGTGAGTCTGGGGACAGTCAGTTCCCGTAAACCCTTCAAGCCTCGACCCGAGGTGTCCCAATTCACCCGCGTCTGGGGAGACAGCACATGAGCCGCCCGGTTGCCGTGGGCGTGGCCTTGCCGGGCCTGCGCTCACCCAGTGTGGGCTTTGAAGCGCCGTTCGAGATGCTCTCGGCGTGCCATGAGCGGGTCGAGCGCATGCTGGATCTGCTCGCCCGACTCAGGGACCATGTGGCGAAAAACGGGTGCGACGCGCAAGCGGCCATAGCCGCAGCGGACGTGATGCGCTATTTCGACCAGGCCGCGCCGCAGCACCACCTGGACGAGGAAAGGCATGTGTTCCCGGCGGTGCTGGCCTTACAAAATGGCCGTCTGGATCTGATGGTTTACCGGCTTCGGCAGGAGCACCTGGACATGGAAAAACTCTGGAGCCAGGTGCGCCAGGCACTGGCGCTGGTGGCGCACTCGGATGCTCAAAACAGAGCGCCCTTCAGCGATGCGGATCAGGCCAGCATGGACGCATTTACGGCCATCTACAAAGAACACATCCTGGCCGAAGAAGATCTGGTGTACCCCGAGGCCAAGCGGTCACTCGGTGCAGAGCAACTGACCGCGATGTCGCGGGACATGGTGCGCCGGCGGGGCGCGCACTCAACAGAGGGCTGAGCGGGGGGCTGAGCAGGTGGGGCGTTTCAAAACCGCCCCAGCGCCTGCATCTTCCAGGCCAGCCATAGCTTGCGCAGCGGCGTGAGCGCGATGCGCTGGTGCAGCACCTGAAAGCCTGAGGCTTCGATTTCGCGCAGCAAGGTGCGGTAGATGCTGGCCATCATGAGGCCGGGTTTTTGGGCGCGGCGGTCGGCCGCAGGCAGCAAGGCCAGGGCTTCGTCGTACAGGGCGTGTGCACGGTCGGTCTGGAACTTCATCAGTGCTTTGAAGTGGTCTGAATACGCGCGCTGCATCAGGTCCTGCGCCTTGACGCCAAAGCGTTGCTGTTCGTCCAGCGGCAGGTAGATGCGCCCGCGCAGGGCGTCTTCGCCCACGTCGCGGATGATGTTGGTCATCTGAAAGGCCAGGCCCAGCTTGTGCGCATAAGCGGTGGTGGCTTCGTCGGTCTGGCCAAAGATGCGGGCAGCGACTTCGCCCACCACACCGGCCACCAGGTGGCAGTATTTCGTCAGCCCCGCAAAGTCCAGGTAACGGGTCTGGTTCAGGTCCATCTGGCAGCCTTCGATCACGGCCAGCAGATGGCGGCTCTCGATGCCAAAGGGCTGGGTGTGCGGCATCAGCGCATGCATGACCGGGTGCGTGGGCTGGCCTGCGTAGGATTGCAGCACTTCTTTTTGCCACCAGCCGAGCTTGGCAGCGGCCACGCTCGGGTCGCTGATTTCGTCGACCACATCGTCCACTTCGCGGCAAAACGCATAAAACGCGGTGATGGCCGCACGCCGCTCGGGCGGCAAAAACAGGAAGGCGTAATAGAAACTGCTGCCCGAGGCGGCGGCTTTTTGCTGGACGTAGTCTTGCGGGCTCATGGGCTGGGATTCTCGCACCGAAAGAAATGCCCCTGGGCGGGTGCCAGGTGGGATGTCAAGCGGGGTGCGTGCCCGTCAATTGCTGGAATTGCCGGTCCAGCACAGCACGGCTGCCCAAGCCCAGTGCGATGCGCCAGAGCAGGGCGTTGATTTCGCTGCGCGGCATTTTGACGCGCTGGGTCAGCGCGGCTGGTCCGGCTTGGCGCAGCAGCGCGATGGTGCGCGCACCGATCAAGGCAGGCAGGGCGCTGGCCAGGCGCAGTCGCAGCGGTTGGAGGGCCAAGGCATAACGCATGCCCTCGGCCAGTTGCGCTTGGGTGTGGTCCAGCCAGGCGGTGTAGAGCGGGGCCAAGGCTTGCAGGGTGTTGGCATCGCCGGTTTGGGCAGCTCGTGCCAGCACTTCCGGGGTCAGGCCCGCATGCGCCAGGGTTTCTTCTGGCCAATAGCAGCGCCCGGTGGCCAGGTCGGCACCGGCGTCACGGATGATGTTCAGGCGCTGCAGGCCCATGCCGTAGGCACGGCCGATGCGCATCATCTCGGCCTGCGGCAGCAGGCTGTAGCCGGGCAGGTGGCGGCCACACAACTCGGTCCAGAACTCGCCCACGCAACCGGCCACCAGCCAGGTGTAGTCGCTCAGCTCGGCCTCGGTCTGCAAAGCGTGCAGGCCGGGGCCAAAGCGGGCCATGTCCAGCTGTTGGCCGCGGGTGATGTGGCCCAGCACCTGGCGCACGCTGGCCTGGTCAGCGGGGTGCAGGGTGTGCAAAAGCGGCAGGCATTGGGACAGGGCTTGCATCAGGGCGCGCTCGTGTGGGTCGGTTTGTTGCGCGGCAAAGGCCTGGGTCAAGCGGTGGAGTTCCTGGTGTTCTGAGGCCGAGGTGCTCGGGGTGGCGATGGCCTGCGTCATGCGGTCCAGCAAGACTTGGCGCTCGGCCAGGGGCAGGGCGGTGGTGTCGGCTACGGTGTCGGTGGCGCGGGCCAGCAGGTAGCCGATGCCCACAGGCGCTTGCAGTGCCGGGGGCAAGAGGCGGATGGTCAAGCCAAAAGAGCGGGAGACGCCTTGCAGGATGGTTTTTTGTGCAGAGTTCAGCCCGCTTGGCTGAGCGCTCGAAAATAAGGGGGTGTGGCGCATGGTCAATGCCTATTGTCGCTTGACACCGTCGGTGACTTTGAATAGATTACTAACCAGTCAGTCATTATCTTTTTCCGGAAACCCCATGCCCATCACCTGGTCACTCGCCAAGCGGCGAGTTTTTCATTTGTGCGCGAGCGCAGCTTTTTTGACAACTTTGGCAGCATGTTCCAAGCAAGAGGCACCGCAGGAGCCCTTGCGCTCGGTCAAATTGATCACGGTGTCAGCGGGCGAATTGAATGTGTCAGGCGAGTATTCGGCCGAGGTGCGTGCGCGTGTGGAGTCGCGCCTGGGGTTTCAGGTGGCGGGCAAATTGGTGGAACGCCCGGCGGAGTTGGGCCAGCGCGTGACGGCTGGCCAGTTGTTGGCCCGCATCGATGCGCAAGACTACCAATTGGCCGCTCAAGCCGCACAGGCCCAGGTGAGCGCGGCGCAAAGCCAGCGCGATTTGGCCGCAGCAGAATACAAACGCTTTGAGGCCCTGAAGGCGCAAAACTTCATCAGCGGTGCCGAGCTGGAGCGCCGCGAGGCCAGCCTGAAAGCCGCCGATGCGGCGCTGAACCAGGCCAAAGCCCAGGCGCAGGCACAAGGCAACCAGGCGGGTTATGCCCGCTTGAGCGCCAGCCACGCTGGCGTGATCACGGGCGTCGAGGCCGAGGTGGGGCAGGTGGTGTCGGCGGGGCAGCCTGTTGTGCGTCTGGCGCATGACGGCCCGCGTGACGCGGTGTTTGCCGTTTCCGAGCAAACCGTTTTGGCCCTCAAGCCAGGGCAAAGCATGCAGGCCATCTTGGCCAGCACAGGCCAGCCGCTCAAGGGCAAAGTCCGTGAACTGGCCGCCAGCGCCGATCCGGTGACGCGCACCTATGCCGTCAAGCTGGCCTTAGAGGCATCCGAGCGCTTGCCATTGGGGGCCACCGTCCATGTGCTGGCGGCCGATTTGCCGGGCAGCCAGACTGCGGTGATCAAGCTGCCGACCAGCGCCCTGCGGCAAGAAGGCGCCGGTACGGTGGTCTGGGTGCTGGACGAGGCGAGCATGACCGTCAACACCCAGGCGGTGCAGGTCGGCACGGTGGACGGCAACGCGGTGGTCATCACCGCGGGCCTGAAACCAGGGCAGAAAGTGGTGAGTGCGGGCGTGCATGTCCTGTCGCCCGGCCAGAAGGTCACGGTGTACGGCGCTGCACCGATGGCTGCGCCCGCTGCCCCCGCTGCCCCCGCTGCCGCTGCTTCAGTCCCACGGTGACCGCATGAGCAGCACCGACAACACCCGATTCAACCTCTCGCGCTGGGCGCTGGAGCACCCGGCCCTCACCCGCTACCTGATGGTGGTGCTCATGGTGCTGGGCATGGCGTCTTATTTTCAGTTGGGGCAGGACGAAGACCCGCCCTTCACCTTCCGCGCCATGGTGGTGCGGGCCTACTGGCCGGGGGCCACCGCCGAGCAAGTGGCCGAACAGGTGACCGACAAGATCGAGCGCACCCTGCAGGAAGTGCCTTTTGCCGACAAGATCCGCAGCTATTCCAAGCCAGGCGAGGCGCAGATCATTTTCCAGATCAAGGACAACTCCAAGCCGGGTGATGTGCCTCAGGTTTGGTACACGGTGCGCAAAAAAATCGGGGACATGCGTGGCAGCTTGCCGCAGGGCGTGGTGGGCCCGTTTTTCAACGACGAATTTGGCGATGTGTACGGCGTCATTTACGCTTTAAGCGGTCAGGGCTTCACGGCGGCCGAGCTCAAGACCCAGGCCGACAGCCTGCGGCAGGATTTGCTGCGCGTGCCCGATGTGGCCAAAGTGGAGCTGTTCGGTGCCCAGGACGAAAAGGTGTTCGTCGAGGTGTCGCAAAAGAAGCTGGCGCAAATGGGCCTGGACATGGGCGCGGTGCTGGCCCAGCTGAACCAGCAAAACGCGGTCGAGTCGGCGGGCAGTTTGCAGTCACCGGTGGATGTGGTGCAGGTGCGTGTGGGCGGGCAGTTCCAGAGTCTGGCCGATCTGCAGGCCATGCCGATTCGCGGCGCTTCAGGTGCGCAAATCCGTTTGTCCGACATCGCCACCGTGACGCGTGGCTACATGGACCCGCCCTCGGTGAAGGTGCACCACGACAGCCAGGAAGTGATTGCGCTGGGCGTGTCCATGGCCAAGGGCGGCGACATCATCGCCTTGGGCCAATCCTTGCGGCGTGCGGTGGCCGCTGCACAGGCCAATTTGCCTGCGGGCATGAATCTGACGCAGGTGCAGGACCAGCCCAGCGCCGTGTCCAACTCGGTCAACGAGTTCATCAAGGTGCTGATCGAGGCGGTGGTGATTGTGCTGGCGGTGAGCTTTTTGGCGCTGGGCCTGCACAAGCGGCCGGGCCATCACCCTTTGTGGCGGCGCTGGACGCTGGACATGCGGCCCGGTCTGGTGGTGGGCATCACCATCCCGCTGGTGCTGGCGGTCACATTTTTGGCCATGCATTACTTTGGCATTGGCTTGCACAAAATCTCGCTGGGCTCACTCATCATTGCCCTGGGCTTGCTGGTGGACGACGCCATCATCGCGGTCGAGATGATGGTGCGCAAGATGGAAGAGGGCTACGACAAGGTGCGTGCCGCCACTTTTGCCTATGAACTCACCGCCATGCCCATGCTCACGGGCACCTTGATCACGGCGGCGGGTTTTTTGCCCATCGGCATGGCCAAGTCGATGACCGGTGAATACACCTTCGCGATTTTTGCGGTCACGGTGGTGGCGCTCCTGGTCAGCTGGGTGGCTTCGGTTTACTTCGTGCCCTACCTGGGGGCCTGGTTGCTCAAACCGCCAGCGCATGCCGTGTCGGCCGAGCACTTGGATTCGGCCGAGATGTTTGACACGCCGTTTTACCGGCACTTTCGCACCTGGGTGACCTGGTGCGTGACCCACCGCTGGAAGACGATTGGCATCACCGTGTTCTTGTTCGTGATGGGCATTGTGGGCATGGGCAAGGTGCAGCAGCAGTTCTTCCCGGATTCCTCGCGTCCTGAAATCATGGTCGACTTGTGGCTGCCCGAGGGCTCGCCCTTCAAGGCCAGTGAAGACATGGCCAAACGGGTCGAGCAACGCCTGGCGCAGGAAGACGGCGTCAAGTCGGTGACGGCCTGGGTGGGCTCGGGCGTGCCGCGCTTTTATTTGCCGCTGGACCAGGTCTTTCCCCAGACCAACGTGTCGCAGCTGATCGTCTTGCCCCATGACCTGAAAGCCCGTGAAGTGCTGCGGGCCAAGCTGCCGACCTTGCTGGCGCAGGAGTTTCCCGAAGTGCGTGGGCGTGTGAAATTGCTGCCCAACGGCCCGCCTGTGCCTTACCCGGTGCAGTTTCGTGTGGTTGGGCCGGACCCCAAGGTCTTGCGCCTGAAGGCCGACGAGATCAAGGCACAAATGCGCCAGAACCCGAACACGCGCGGGGTCAACGACAACTGGAACGAATCGGTCAAGTCGGTGCGGCTCGAAGTCGACCAAGCCAAGGCACGCGCCTTGGGCGTGACCAGCCAGTCGATTGCGCAGGCTTCGCGCACCTTGCTCAGCGGCTCCACCGTGGGCCAATACCGCGATGGCGACAAACTGATCGACATCGTGCTGCGTCAGCCCTTGGCCGAGCGCGATGCCTTGTCGGATTTGAGTCAGGCTTATGTACCCACGGCTTCGGGCAAGTCGATTCCGCTGCTGCAGATTGCCACCCCGGTGTTTGCCTGGGAGCCTGGGGTGATGTGGCGCGAGGGGCGGCAGTTCGCCATCACGGTGCAGTCCGACATTGCTGAGGGGTTGCAGGGGGCCACCGTGACGGCGCAGCTTTTGCCCGAACTGAAAAAGACCGAGGCCGCTTGGCAAAGCCAGGGCTTGAGCGGCTACCGCATCGAGGTGGCGGGGGCGGTGGAAGAAAGCGCCAAAGGCTCGGCCTCCATTGCGGCAGGTGTGCCGGTCATGTTGTTCATCACTTTCACCTTGCTGATGCTGCAGCTGCAAAGCTTCAGCCGCGCGATGCTGGTGTTCTTGACCGGACCGCTGGGCATGGCCGGGGTGGCAGGCGCTTTGCTGGTGCTGAACCGGCCGTTTGGCTTTGTGGCCTTGCTCGGCGTGATCGCGCTCATGGGCATGATCCAGCGCAACTCGGTGATTCTGATCGACCAAATCGAGCAGGACCGGGCGGCGGGCGTGGTGCCCTGGCAGGCCATTGTGGAGTCGGCGGTGCGGCGTTTGCGCCCCATCGTGCTCACGGCGGCCGCGGCGGTGCTGGCCATGATCCCGCTGTCGCGCAGCATTTTCTGGGGCCCGATGGCGGTGGCCATCATGGGCGGTCTGATCGTGGCCACGGCACTGACTTTGCTGGCGCTGCCGGCCATGTACGCGGCCTGGTTCAGAATTGAGCGCCCAAATCAAGCCCGTGCCTGAATTTGGCCAATTGAAGCGGCTAAAATAGAAAGTTGACCGATTTCAAGCGGGCGGTCAGGCGCGTCAGGTGGCTTTCATGCCAGTGACAAGCCTGACGCCCTTTTTGTTTGGACCTGCGCGGGTGGCGAAATTGGTAGACGCACCAGGTTTAGGTCCTGACGGTGGCAACACTGTGCGGGTTCGAGTCCCGCCCCGCGCA